>Ga0247840_10007774_pt1 | contig 14740 bp, 7 predicted proteins | sample LaCruzMarch2015__FD_192404 | JGI IMG/M metagenome (GOLD analysis project Ga0247840, IMG submission 192404) | Freshwater microbial communities from meromictic Lake La Cruz, Castile-La Mancha, Spain - LaCruzMarch2015_17m | ecosystem: Environmental > Aquatic > Freshwater > Lake | place: Spain...
CAATGCCGCTGAATGCCGGCGAAACAAAACTGTATCCGCACATTCAGGCCGTCTTGATCCGGGAATGGCGCACGTTGTGGGGTCAGGGCGATTTCCCGTTTTACATCGTGCAGATCGCCGCGCATGAAAAACAAAGTCCGGAAAAACGGGAAGCGCAGGCAACCGTTCTGGGGATCACCAACACCGCAATGGCGGTGGCGATCGATATCGGTGATCGCCAAAACGTTCATCCGCCGAACAAGCAGGATGTGGGCGACCGGTTGGCGCGCATTGCGCTGGCCAAGCTGTACGGCAAGAAGATCGAGTGTTCCGGTCCGCTATACCGTTCGATGAAAGTTGAAGGATCTGCCGTGCGCATCTCTTTTTCGCACGCCGAGGAAGGGTTGGTCGCCAAAGGCGGCCCGCTGAAGACCTTTGTGATCGCCGGTGCGGACGGAAAATTTGTTCCGGCCGAGGCGACGATTGATGGAGACAGCGTACTGGTGAGCAGCGCCGCAGTTTCCGCTCCCGTCGCGGTGCGCTATGCCTGGGAAAATTATCCCGAAGGCTGCAACCTGTATAATACCGCCGGTTTACCGTGTGCTCCGTTCCGGACGGACGCTCAGCCCGGATCGCTTTAAGACGGAATGAAAAAAACGGATCATCTTAAGGTGGCCGACGGTTTTGCCGGGCAGGTTTTCCACATCATTCCGCAGAGCAGTTTGCGTCTGCTGGAATCGCACCACTTCGTAAAAGCGCTGTGGGCAACCGGTATCGGCTGGTTTCCCCGCGCCCGGCATCATTATATGGAGCGGCCTCAGGGCGCCAAACAGCACATCCTGATCCTTTGTGTGGACGGCAGCGGCTGGGTTAAAAGCGGTTCGCGTCGGGAAACGGTTTCCGCCGGACAGTCTGTCCTGATTCCCGCCGGAGTTCCCCATGCCTACGGAGCGTCGCCGCGCAATCCGTGGTCTATACACTGGGCGCACTTTGAAGGCGACGACTCTGCCGCCTATCTGCAACTGGCTCCGGCAGCAGGTTTCCGTATGCGCGTGGCTCCGACCTGCGTCAATTCAATGGTGCCGGTTTTTCAGCGTTGCTATGACGCACTGACCGGCGGTTACGCCGACCGGAATCTGATCTATCTGAGTCACGCTCTGCGCGATCTGCTGGGGCAGCTCTTCTATAACAATCCGGCCTATTCGCCGGACGAGCGGTCGGGGCCGGGCCGCGATCTGGGAACGATCATGCTGTTTATGGCTGAACAGGTCGGGCGGCCGCTCAAAGTTTCCGAAATGGCCCGGCACGTCGGAATGTCGATAACGCACTTCGCGGAGCAGTTCCGCCGGAGAACCGGGATGGCGCCGGGAGAATATTTCATTCACCTGCGCCTGAAACACGCCTGTCGGTTGCTGGATACGACATCACTTTCCATTCGCGAGATCGGATTCAGGGTGGGCTATGAAGATCCGTATTATTTTTCCCGGGCGTTCAGCAACCTCATGGGTCTTTCTCCGCGCCAGTACCGCAAGTTGTGCAAGGGGTGACGCTAGGGGCCGATCACTGGAATCTGCGGTACTCTGACGGAGTCAGTCCAAGCGTTTTGCGGAAGGTGCGATTAAAGTTGGCGATGTCCGAAAATCCGCAGTCGTGGCAGACAGTCAGAATCTTATCACCGGTGCCGCGCAGTTTCTGCATAGCGGCGGACAGCCGGCGTTGCTTCAGATAGTCGCCGGTGCTGACGCCGGTATATTTTTTAAACTGCCGGCAGAGGTTAGCTTCCTTCAGCCCGGAAATTTTACAGAGCTGTTCCAGTCGCACCGGTTCGGAAAAGTGTTGATCCAGATATCGCCGGACTTTTTCCATGTGGGGATTAAAATTTTCTACAGCGCTTTCCGGTACCGCCGGCGCGGCGCGGCAGAGTTCGATTAGAAAAAGGCGGAACAGCGCGTCAATAGCCGCCGCGCTTCCGGCAGATTTATTCTGTTGTTCATCGTAAAGCATGCGGAGCAGCTGTCCGGTCTTTTCCGGGTCGCTCATTTGTAAATGAAAGACGCGGTTCAGGCGGTGGCCCAGCATCGGATGACTCGGAATCAACTCGTGCAACCGGGCGGCCAGCGGTTCCGGCAGATCGGGCGGAAGATACTTTTTCAGGTTCCAGTACACATTCATCAGCTCTACCGGGCCGTTTGGAGTTTTCAGCGTGTGGAACTGGTTGTAGTTGAGAATGGTCAGCCCGCCGGCGGACTCATCATAGGTCCGGTCGGCTGTGACATGCCGGAAAGCGCCGTCGAAGACAAAAAGAATCTCAACGAATTCATGTGTGTGAAATTCGTGAGTCTTCTGGCTGAACGCCGGAAAGTAATCGAACGCCAGCCCATCCGATTGCAGACGGCGAGCCGCCTTCGATTTTGCGGCGGGCGATTTGGTCAGTTGTAAATTTTCACGGCGCATGAAGTAAACATATACAAAGACAGGCCGATTTGAACGGTATATCTTTTAAAAAACGGGGGCTTTATGAAAGGTCGGGTAAATAGGGACGTGATCGGCGGACTGGTCGTTTTACTTTTCCTTGGCGTTGTTGACATCGCCCGCGCCGCAGAGACGAACAATCCTTCCAATTGGGCGCTGCGCCGTCCGGTCTCGTTTGAAGCACTGCGCGACGGATTCCGCGACCCCGACATGATCTATGCGCCTTTCGCTTTCTGGTTTTGGGATGAACCGTTGAATTTTGCGAAAATGGAAACCATGGCGGAAACCATGGCGAGTCAGCGATTGAACCCCGGCTATGCCCATCCGCGAAGAACGGTGCCGGGATTGAGTCCGGTCGACCCGTTGCCGCGGGATCAGTGGCTTTCGCCTTTGTGGTTTGATGCGTTTAAGGGAGCGTTGACTAAGGCTGAGTCCGGGAAAACCTATCTTGGATTTTGCGACGAGTACATGTGGCCGAGCTTTCAGGCTGCGGGTCGTGTACTGGAACAAGATCCCGCATTAAAAGCGGCGCGGCTGGACTTTGAGACCTTCGAAGTGGAGGGCGGCGCAGCATGCGAAGTGCCCGCTTCGTTTTTTGCTGTTGCGGCGCAACTGGCCGAGTCCGGTTCCATTGCCCGTCCGCCGCCATGTCCGCCGCTGGGTTCCTGGATTTGGACACCCGGAGCGACGAAAGGACAAAATCTCTGCCTGCTTCGCAGGACGTTTGACCTGCCTGCCGGCGCTGCGGTCAAAAGTGCGGTTATACGGATGAGTGCGGATGACCGGTATGTTCTCTATGTAAACGGACGGCCAGCCGGTCAGGGAAATTCATGGAAGGACGTAGGTCTGTGGGATGTTAAATCGCTGCTGCTTCCGGGGAGGAATGTACTTGCGATTCAGGGTGAAGGCGACGGCGGATGTGATGCCGTGACCTTCGGATTAAGAATCGAGCTATCCGGTGGCGCGGTGGAAATTATTCGTTCCGGCGCGGACTGGCGGGTGGCCGCCTCGCCGGCTCCGGGATGGCAGGAAGCATCCTATGATGATTCGACATGGAAAAATGCCCGTGTGGTTGCTTCTGATCCGGGCGCGGCACCTTGGAAGCTTCCGGGGAAAGTGATCGGCATCCACGCTCCTGCCAAGATACGCAGTTCCACACTTGCGTTTCTTGGTGCGGGTCCGTCTTTCGTATGGCGCGCACCGCCTGGTGCCGTATGGCGTGTTTATGCTTTTAATAAACGAACCCTCGACGGGGTTAACTATCTGGACGAACGCCTGCCCGGCGTGTTCCACCAGATCGCCCTTGCTCCCTATGAGGTGAATCTTGGCGACCGGCTGGGGAAATCTGTTCCGGGAATTTTTGTGGACAACGAAGGCGCCTATGGGGACCGTTTGGCGTGGTCGGATACGCTGGATCGCCGGTATCGCGAGAAATGGGCGCGTGACATTCGCCTCTGGATGCCGCTGATGCTGGATGATGACATCGAAGGACGTTGCGCACAGGCGCGGTGGGAATGGTTTGATACCGTTTCGGATGTGTATGCCGATGTTATGGGCAGCACCAGCCGGTGGGCTGAACGGCGCGGTATGTACTGCATAGAAAACTTGTGGGAGGAGAGCCTCCAGAGGCAGGCGCGCGCGGTGGGCGATTTCTTCAAGCTGTCCCGCGCTTACTCCATGCCGGGCAATGATTGTCTCAACGCCAAGGCGCTGGAGATTCACGACTTCAAGGAAGTCCAGTCCGTTTCGGAGTTTGAAGGCCGCCGCCTGATGAGCGAAATCATGGGTGCGGGGGGGTGGAAAAACTTTACGCCGGCGTTTATGAAACAGGCGGTCAATTCCGTCACAGCCTGGGGTGTTGGTCATGTTGTGCCGCACGGAATTTTCACCCGCCGTCTGCTGGACGGCAACAAATGGACGCCCGATTGGTACACGGAAAACCCGTGGTTTCCATCCCTGCATCTGTGGACCGATTTTGTCCGGCGCGCCAGTTATATAAACTCGCACGGACACCTTGTGCCTGACGTACTGCTGGTCAATCCCATGGATACGGTGTGGGCGCGTACACCTTGGCAGGCGTTTGACGGGAATGTGCCGGGTAAATCGCGGGACGCCGAAAAAAACTGGGGAGATCGGGCCCAGCGCATCGACGACCTGTATGCCGGCGCGATCCGCGACCTCACGGCGGCCCGGGTGGAATTCCTTGTCACCGACCGTCATTATCTCGGCCAGATGAAACTGCGCAATGCAGAATTGACGCGGGGTGAGTTTCGCTTCAAGACGGTTATCCTGCCGCCGATGGATGTGCTTCCGATAGCTGTGGCACAGAAAATTACGGACTTCGCCAAAGCGGGCGGAAGTGTCTATGCGCTGGGCGAACTGCCCGTCGGCTCGACGGAGCGCGGACTGAATGATGAAGTCATGCGGAAGTTGATGAACGAATTGCAGGCCCAGCCGGGTTTTCGGCGATGCAAAAACGGATTGGCGGCGGCTTTGGAAAACAGATTGCCGGGACTCGCCAGCCAGATCCGTTTTATTGACGGTGAGTTCCCGATGCTGCAGCACCATTTGCGGATTGATGGCCGGGATTTCTACTGGCTCGCCAACAATTCCGAACAGCAGAAGGAGTGCAGCATCGAAGTGCGTGACGCTAAAGGCGCGGCCAGTCTATGGGATTGTGAAAGCGGAAAAATAAATCCGGCCGCCTCCACCGAATCTTCAAACGGAAGCAGTCTCAAGCTGGCGTTCAAGCCGCTCGAAGCCTACTGGCTGGTTTTCGATCCGGCCACCAAGACTCGTGCAGATTCCGTCCCGCTTCCGTTGCGGACGCGGAAGTTGATGGATGTCGCAGGCTCATGGCGTGTTTGTATTGTTCCGCAGGGGCAGCCCGTTCTGGAGTATCCGGTGAACTGGCCGGACGAACTGCGCGGCAAAGGAGTCGAACGGCCGTTAGAACCGTGGAGTGCATGGGGTCTGGAAAAATTCAGCGGCGTGGTGGACTATACGACGAGCGTCACCGTCGAGCTGCCGTCCGGTGCGCAGGTACAGCTCGATCTCGGCAAAGTGCTGTATGCCGCCGACGTGTGGGTGAATGGTCAGCCGGTGGGATCCCGGCTTTGGGGGCCGTACACTTTCGACATCACGGAAGCGTTGCATCCCGGTAAAAACGAAATACGCATTCGCGTGGCGAATCTGGTCAACAACAACTACGGCGACCTGCGTGAATCCGGTTTATTCGGCCCGGTGGTTCTGCAAAGCGTCGAGAAAGATGTGAAGGGGAAATAAGCATGATCTTGAAAGCAGGGGCGATTATATGAACGCAAGAGAACGGGTTTTGGCTGTACTGAACCGTGAAACACCTGACCGGGTGCCGGTGGATATTTGGCTGGTGCCGGAACTGGTCGAAAAATTTAAAGCGAAGCTGGGCGTCAGTGACGAGCTGGATATCTACCGCAAGCTCGACGTCGATAAAATCGCCTGGCTCGGCATTCCCTATAAAGGCGTGGTGCTCAAAGATCCGAATGAGCATCAGGAGGTCAATCACTGGGGCGTCAAATTCAAGAAAGTCGACGCCAACGAAAACGCCCACTACGGCGAAGTCTGTTTCAACCCGTTGCTGGGACTCGACTCCATTGAGCAGCTCGAAGCCTATCCGTGGCCGCATCCCGACGACTTCGACTATGCAACCGCTGCGGCGGAAGCCAAAAAACTGGCGCAGGAATTCGTCACCCTCGGTCCGTGGATTTCGCTGTTCGAGGTCTATTGCATGATGCGCTCGCTTCAGGAGGCGCTGATGGACACCGTTGCCGAGCCGGAATTCCTGCACGCCGCGCTCGATAAAATCGCCTGGTCGCAGGGCGAGATGGCGCGCCGGTTTCTGGAAGCGGCCGACGGCGCTATCGACATGCTTTTCATCAGCGACGACATCGGTACGCAGCAAAGCCTGCTGATGTCTCCGGAAGCGTTCGATGAGTTCATTTTTCCGCGTCTGAAAAAATGGTGCGACATGGCGCACTCGTACGGCGCCAAAGTATTCTTCCACACCGACGGCGCCTCGGAGCCGCTGATCCAGCGTTTAATCGACGCCGGAGTCGATGTGCTCAATCCGATTCAGCACGTATGCCCCGGAATGGACTGCAAGGAACTTAAAGCCAAATACGGCGACAAACTTATTTTCCACGGTGGCGTGGAGAACCAGAAAATCCTGCCGTTTGGCACGCCGGAAGAAGTCGCCGCAGAAACGCGGACCTGTCTGGATGAACTCGGCCCGGACGGCTACCTGCCGTGCTCCTGCCACTTCGCGCAGGCCGACACGCCGGTCGAAAACGTCATGGCGCTGATCAAAACCGTCCAGCAGTATCGCCGGGCCTCTGCCAAGTAAATCCGTCCTTCGTAAAGGCTGGTTCGCAAAACGGCGGTTCAAAGACGTGAAGTGGCGTGTGATCACTTCCGCATTTTTTTGCGGTATTCCAGCGGGGTGGTTCCGGCAGCTTGCTGGAAATAGCGGGCGAAATAGCCCTGATTGGAAAATCCGACCGCGCCGGCGATGTCGGCAACTTTACGATTCGTTTCGGCGAGTAGCGCCTTGGCGCGATTGATGCGGATGGTCAGCAGATATTTGCGCGGCGGCATTCCGGCGGACTGCTGGAAGGTTCTTCGGAATTTGGAATAGCTCATGCCGAGTTCTCTGGAAAGAGCCTCCAGATCGACCTCCTCTTGCGACCGCGCCAGCAGAGTCAGCTTGGCCTTGTTCATCAGATCCTGCAGGTCGGTCGTCTGTGAAATCCGCTGGGCGCTTTGAACTTCATCAATGATGAGGGTGGACAGCACGGCGATCCGCCCGGCGAACCGTTCCGGGTCGGCGTTGACCAACTTGGAAATTTCCCGGTACGTATCGATGAGATTTTTCAGATCGCCAACCGGGATGACGGGATGGCCGGGTGAAAAGAAGGCGTTCATCAGGTGCAGGGCGTGTGCGCCTCGCAGCCCCATCCACCAGGTGTGCCAGCCGGTTGCTTTTTCGGGGCGGTAACGATGCCATTCGCCGGGGAAGAGGATGAACGCATCGCCTGGATGGATCGGGTGACATCCGCCGGTCTTTGATTCAAATTCCCCGTTGCCCGCCAGATTGATCAAAATATGATAATCATCCAGCACGCGGCCTTGTTCCCAGGTATGGAAATACGGGCTGGGATGAATATTTTTACCTTTGGGATACGGGTACTCTTTGAAATTGGCCGGAGTGAACTCGTCTCCAATGTTGAATACCGCCAGCCCCCAGACCCCGCCTTCGACATAGCCGGGCAGATAACGTGCATGCGTTGTATGCCGGGACTGATTTTTCGGAGTGTTCGCCATGACGGTCAGTATGTCAGGTCATTTTGTGTAAAAAATAAAGTCAAAAGATGCTCTGTTATCCGAATCAACGTCGGTGATAATCGGGTGTTTTGCAGGAGAGAGACACTGATGAAAAATAAACCGCTGCTTGTCGCCTTACTGTTTGCCTTTGGCTTGCCGGTCGCCTGGGGGGCTGAAAAGCCAGTGGTGGCGGTTTTGCTCGGCCAGTCGAATATGGTCGGATTCGGCGGGCGGGTGTCGGAACTGCCTGAAGGCGAGCGGTCGTTGCCTGCGAATTGCCGGTTGATTCTCAAGGGGCAGCCTGTCCGGTTCGAAGATGAAAAATTCTGCGGTCCCGAGTGGGGCTTTGCGCGCGAGTTAACCGCCCGCTATCCCGGTCGCGAGATTATTCTTTTCAAGTGGGCGGTCAGTGCGACCTCAACGATGGCTTGGCTTCCCGGCATCGAAGCCGGGAAGCGCAATGCCAGTCCGGCACCGGCTGATCGCGGCACGGCGGGACTTTATGCGAGGGTTCTCGCCGGTTGGAAAAGTGCCTTTCCCGACGGAACGGTTCCCGATGCCATCCTCTGGATGCAGGGCGAAACCGACGCCCGTTACGAAGAACTGAAATCCGGTTATCCGGAACGGATGGAGCAAATCATCACCGCCTTGCGCAACGACCTCCGGTGCCCGGACGCCCCCTTTCTGATGGGTCAGATCAATCCCGCAAAGGAAAAGAATTTCGAGTTTGCGGATGAAGTCCGCGCCGCGCAGCAGGCGCTGGCCGCCAGAATTCCCAACGTTTATCTGGTTGCCACCGAAGGCCTCACCAAGCGCGCCGACGCGGTGCATTACGACACCCCGGGCGAGATGGAACTCGGCCGCCGCTTCGCGCAGGAATTCTTGAAAACCGGGACGAATAACGCAGGAGAGGAAAAAATGAAGTCCAAATCAATACTCACCGCAATCAGCCTCGGCTGCGCGCTCGGCGCGCAGGCCGCTAACAGTCTTGAGTCGCGTTTTGCGCAGCCGCCGATGGCGTCGCGCCCGGCGAGCTGGCATTTCTGGATGGCGGGCAACATCAGCGAGTGGGGATTGAAGGACAGCTTCGAGAATATGGAGAAAACCGGCATCGGCTCGGTCGAGGTGATGCAGCTTAATTCGTATGGCGGGCGCACTCCCGAAGGGCCGGTTACAGTGCTTTCTCCGGAGTGGCGGGCGCTGTTCGACCGGTATTTTGAACTGGCCAAAGAAAAAGGGATGGCGGCGACGCTGTTCACCACCGAGACCGGCTGGTCGATGATGGGCGATGCCAAGGTCGAGCCGGTGGACAGTTCGAAGCGGCTGACTTCCACGGAAACGATGGTCGAGGGCGGGCAGGCCGAACCGATCCGTTTGCCGCAACCGGAAGGAGAGTTGAAGGTTTACAAAGATCTGACGGTCGTGGCGTTTCCCGAACCTGCCGGAGCGGGACTGCCGGTGCCTGTGATTGAGAGTGCGCCAAAGGGAGCCGAGTGGGCGAAGCTGACGGACGGCAACTGGAAGACGGGCGTAAAACTGCCCGGCAATGCGGTTCAGCTAGTTCTGGCTTATCCGAATGCGGTCGAAGTGAAATCGCTCAAATTCTGGATGCAAACCTGGTCCGCGCGCCCGAAGGAAGTCACGGTCGAAGTCGAAGACGGAGGCACCGGATGGAAGCAGATCGGTCTGATGGATACGTATTGGCCGTTCGGTTCTCCCGATTTGCCGCTGATCATCCGGCTGGAACCCGCGACTGCCAAGCGCTTCCGGGTGACGTTTAAAAACGGCAACAACACCAGCGTCAACGGGATCGAGTTGTCCGGTGCGAATTTTGTCGATCTGTTCAATTCCAAAGCCGGCTACACCCAGCGGCGCGAGCACGGCGGCGGAGCCGATCTGATCCGCGCCTCGGCGCAACGCTGGGCGGCGACGGAAAACCTGCCGGGACTTGATCCGGCGGCGGTTATTGATTTGACGGACAAACTTGCCCCGGACGGCACACTCAACTGGACGCCGCCCTCCGGGCGCTGGCGTGTGATCCGTATCGGCTGGACGACTTGCGGCCACAAGGCCGGGCCTTCACCGGAAGGGGTGCGCTGTTACATCATTGATCCGGTCGGCAAGAATGCGTTGCAGGATTACTGGTCGAGATTCCCTGCATCCACCATCGCCAAACACGGGCCGAAAAACGGCGGGCCGGTCACTTCGGTGGAGCTGGACAGCTGGGAGGCGGGCAACCTGAACTGGAGCACAGACTTCCCGCAGGAGTTCCAGAAACGGCGTGGCTATTCGATGGTTGCTTACTGGCCGTTGCTGGCTTCGGGTTATGTGGTCAGCGATGCGCTTTCCAGCGAACGCTTCCTGCGCGATTTCCGGCTCACGCTCGCTGAACTGATCTCAGAACGGTATTACGGCGAAACCGCGCGCATGGCTCATCAGGATGGAGTCGAGCTTTGGGCGGAGGCTTGCGGCCGCCAGCAGTTTGCTTATCACCCGACTGAATACTTGCGCCATGCCGATGTGCCGATGGGCGAGTTCTGGGTCAACGAAGGCCGGCCGCGCACCGATTGTCGCTCGGCCGCATCCATGGCAAATTTTTACGGACATCCGAAAGTAGCGGGAGAGTCGTTTACGGCCACGGATGATGACGGGAATTTTGACAACGGGCCGGCCGATTTCAAACGGCTGGGCGATGAGGCCTTTGTCGAGGGGATTAACCATTTCATGCTCATCCTCAACACGCTGACGCCTTATAAAGGCCCCAGCCCCGGCGTAGTCTGCGCGACCATCGGTTCCCAGATGATCAACGGCAATACCTGGTGGGGAACCCCGGCCCGCGGCTGGACCGATTATCTGTCCCGCTGTCAGGACTTGCTGCAACAGGGCCGGAATGTTTCCGACATTCTCTATTTTGCGGGCGAGGATTTTCCCGCCGAACTGCCGCTGCGCGAGAAGATGACTCCGGTTATTCCGTCAGGCATCGACTATGACATCTGCGGCCCGGCTGAACTGCTCAAGCACCTGAAGGTGGAGAAGGGCGGTACACTCGTCAGCCCCGGCGGTGCGCGCTACCGCATCCTCATGCTGCGCGACTGGCAAACCATGTCCGCCGAAATCGCGCAGAAGCTGCGCGAGCTGGTTGGTGCCGGAGCCGTCGTCGTCGGCCCGCCGCCGCAGCGCGCCGCCGGACTGGCGGATGCGCAGAAAGGCGACCAGACCGTCCGCGACCTCGCCCGCGATTTATGGGGAACCGCTGACAGCAAAGCCGTGGTCGATCGGAAGGTTGGCAAAGGTCGCGTGATCTGGAATAAGACGTTGCCTGAAATCTTCGCTGTGCTGAATCTAACCGCCGACTTTGCGCCGCCCGCAGGTCGCGACCTCCGCTTCCGGCATCGCTCTGTCGAAGGAGCCGAGTTCTACTTCGTCTCCAACCAGGAAGAAAAGCCGTTCGCCGGAGAACTTGGCTTTCGTGTCGCCGGCAAACGCCCGGAGCTTTGGGATCCGATCAACGGCACCACCCGCAAGCTGGACTATTGGACTGAGCAGGGCGGCCTGACGCAAGTGCCGGTGGAGCTCGGACGGTTCGGCTCGGTGTTTGTTGTTTTCCGCGAAAATGGTAAACCGTCCGGCAAGCCGCCGGTTAGCCCCGCCGCTGCTCCGGGATACATCTCCGGTCCGTGGAAGGCGACTTTCCAGAAGGATCGCGGCGCTCCGGCTGAAATTGCGCTCGATACGCTGGCTCCGCTCAACCATCACAACGACACCGGCGTGAAATATTTTTCCGGAACGGCGACCTATCGAACCGAGTTTGATTGGCAACCTGAAACTGGAAACCTGAAACCTGAAACCAAGATGACTCTCGATCTCGGAACCGTCCACGGTATCGCTGAAGTGACCATCAACGGCAAACCGGTCGGAAATCTCTGGTGCCCCCCTTACCGGGCGGAACTGGATCCCGGCATTCTTAAGCATGGCAGGAACCAGATCGAGATAGCGGTCACCGGATCGTGGCGCAACCGCATGATCGGCGATGAGCAGTATCCGCGCGACTTTGCGACGACGAACAAACTGGGCAAGGAGTTCGTCAACGAATGGCCGGACTGGTACGTTAAAGGCGAGCCGCGTCCGGTCAAGGAACGCATCAGTTTCTGTACCTCACTCTTCTACAAAAAGACCGATCCGCTGAAGCCCTCCGGGCTCGAAGGACCGGTGCGCATTGAGACCATTGAAGAACTCCGACTCTCGATAAGGTGAGCTTCTCTTCGGCGGTTTTTACAAAACGAACGATTCGCAAAACGGCGGTTTAAAGACGTGAAGTGGCGTTGATGTCTTCGGGCGAAGATGAGAGCCTGTTTCCTGAAAAAGTTTTACAGGCGTCAGGTAGTTTATGGGCCGACATCACATTAAGGCGGCTCGATTCCCTGGACGTTCGCACAGAACCGGCAATAGTCGGGTGATCGGTAGAAGTAAGGAAGAGGAACAACCATGAAGCAAAGCAGTCTTTTTGGAACACTGGCCTTGGGTGCGGCGTGTCTGACCGTCCGCGCCGAATCGACCGCCAAGCCGAACATACTTCTTATCATCGCCGACGATATGGGCTTCTCTGATCTTGGCTGTTACGGCGGAGAAATCAAAACACCGAATCTGGACCGGCTCGCGGCAGACGGCCTGCGTTTCACGCAATTTTACAACTGCGCCCGCTGCTGGCCGACTCGCAGTTCCATTATGACCGGCTATTATGCGCCGCAAACCGGCTCCGATCCGAACCGTGGCGAGGGCAACTATGTGAAGTGGACGACATCGCTTCCGCGAATGCTTGAACCGCTCGGCTACCGGACGTATCACGCCGGTAAGTGGCATGTGCAGGCGACCGGCTGTGATTCAGCGCATTCCGGCGGGTTTGATCGCGCTTACGATAATACGCAGGGCTGGCTCTACTACACACCGTTCTACCATGCGCTGGACGGCAAAATGCTTCCGCGGCCGAAGCCGGAAGATAATTATTTTATGGATCAGGCGGCATGCAATTACATGCTCGGGTTCCTTAAGGATCATTTTGCCGAACATGCGGATCAGCCTTTCTTCAGTTATCTGGCGTTCTCAAGCCCGCACTATCCGCTGAAAGCCCCGCAGGAGTTTATTGATAAGTATAACGGCGTGTACGACGAAGGCTGGGATGTGATCCGTCAGCGGCGCTATGACAAACAGCAGACACTCGGTTTTCCGTCCAACTGGAAACTTTCCATACCGGAACCGCATGTGATTTCCCCGCATTCTCCGCAGACCGCCGAAGCCCGCAAGTTACGGAACGAACAGCTGGGCTTCGATGAAGTTTATCAATACACACCGTGGAGCACCCTGACCGATAGGCAGAAAAAAGAGCAGGCGGATAAAATGGAAATCCATGCCGCCATGGTGGATTTGATCGACGGACAAGTCGGCCGGGTGCTTGAACTGCTTAAAGAAAAAGGGCAGCTCGACAACACGCTGGTGCTGTTTCTTTCCGACAACGGGGCTGACTGTACGCAGATGGTTCCGGGAGAACAGCTGGAAGAGACCTTGAAATATGAGCACGACAACAAAGCGCGCTGGGGCAGCGAAAACACCGCGTTGTCTCTAGGTCCGTCCTGGACAGGCGCCTGCAACACGCCGTTCCGCCGTCACAAAATCTGGACGCACGAAGGAGGCGTCTCGACGCCGCTTATCGTTCACTGGCCCAAAGGCATTACGCAGAAAACCGGCGGGTTGGTGCAGACCCGCGGTCATGTGATCGACTTTATGCCGACGTTTCTTGATCTGGCCGGCGGCGCAATCAAGCCGCCATCGACGGATGCGCCGCCGTTCCCCGGCAAGAGTCTTGTGCCGGTATTGCGCGGCGAAGAGGTGCAGCGCGATTACATCTACTTTAAGCATGTCGGCAACCGAGCCCTCGTCAAAGGTAAGTGGAAAGTCAGCTCGGCGGTGATCGATGGGAATAAGTGGGAGCTCTACAACATCCAAGAAGATCGCACGGAAATGAACGATCTGGCGAAGAAAAATCCGGAGCAGTTGCGCGAAATGGTGCGTGCCTGGACGGAACTGGATAACCGATACAAAAAGCAGGGCGGCTATACGGAGTAAGGCAATATGATGACCTCTAAAGAACGAACCAAAGCGGCGATTAACTTTCAGGAACCCGACCGGGTTCCGGTCAGTTACATGAGCAATCTGGGGCTCACCGACCGGCTCAAAAAATATTTCGGGCTGAAGCCGGACGACAACTATGGCCTGCTCGCTGCGCTGGAAATCGACATCTATAACTATTGTCCGATGTATACCGGACGTCCGTTCTTTGAGCCGGTGCCGGGAAAAAATACCAATGAGTGGGGCATGCGCACCCGCTGGATCGAACACGAAACCGGCGGATACTGGGACTACTGCGACTTCCCGCTCAAAGGCGTTCCGGCGGAAAAGCTGGCGGACTGGCCGATGCCGAATCCCGATGACTTCAATTACGCCGAAGGCGCCGCGCTGTGCGAAAAATATCCGGATAAATTCTGGGTCATCGGAAGTCCCGGCTTCGGCGACTTCATGAATTCGAGCGGCATGCTGATGGGTGTCGAGCAGATGCTTTTTAACATGGCCGACGAAGAAGAGGAGTTTTTCAACTTCTGGGATCGGCGCCTCGCCGTGCAGCTCGGCATCCTCGAACGCGCGATTGACCGGTTTGGGAAACATCTGGATATGGTCTGGATTGGCGAAGACCTTGGGACGCAGATTGCGCCGCTCATCAGTCTCGACATGTTCCGCCGCTTATTGCGGCCGCGCCATCAGCAGCTGATCGATCTGGCGAGCGCGCATAATCTGCCGGTGATGGTTCACAGCTGCGGCTCCAGCAGCTGGGCCTTCGAAGATTTCATCGACATGGGCGTCCGCGTCATGGACACGCTTC
>Ga0247840_10007782_pt1 | contig 14729 bp, 16 predicted proteins | sample LaCruzMarch2015__FD_192404 | JGI IMG/M metagenome (GOLD analysis project Ga0247840, IMG submission 192404) | Freshwater microbial communities from meromictic Lake La Cruz, Castile-La Mancha, Spain - LaCruzMarch2015_17m | ecosystem: Environmental > Aquatic > Freshwater > Lake | place: Spain...
AAAATCTGGCAAAGAGATTCAGACTTCTTGGCCCGCTGAATATGATGGGAGGATATTGTCGGAGGAGGAATATCTGAAAATTGTTTCTTAATTTTTACTTATGCCCTATGGCACTTGCCAGATTTCAGGAGAGCAATTTTTGGTTTCAGATCATGAGATGAAACTACGTGAACAATTTTGATTTTCAGATCTTCCCACGATAAAACCGAAATATCGCCTGAGACAGTTGGGGGCGTTTTATCCGAATTGGGCTTTTTATAAAAGAAAATGTGATAAATCTCAGAAAGATATTATCTCTATATTTTCTCCTGATTGCCCTTACCCTGTTTGGAATCGTGATGAATGGTTCAGGTCTGCACATCCTCCATATGTTGATATTGATTTCAATCAGTCCCTTTTCTCGCAAGCACAGAAACTTTTTTATCAATGTCCTATTCCGCATATTTTTCAATTTCAATGTGAAAACTGTGCATATGCAGATGATTGGTATGAATCACGAGATTGTTATCTGTGCCACTGAGGAACATGAGCTGAAGGAGTTCGATATTGTGCTCGTATGAATAATGGATGCAAAGATAGTATATATTGCACCTCATGTGTGAGTAGTCAGTGGTGTTATGATTGTACAAATTGTGAAAATGTATACTACTGCGTGCATTGTCTAGATGTTCGCAGTTCTCGTAACTGTGCGATGTCTTTTGATTGTCGTAACTGCCAAGATTGTTTATTCTGTTTTAATCTTCGAGGAAAACAGTATTGTCTTGGAAATAGACAATTAACCAAGGAACAATATGAATGAGAAAGGGCTAAATGGAAACTAGAAACTCGAACATGATACAAAAAAGCACAAACATATTTTGAAAAAATGATGCATGAAATTGCTTGGCTCCGCTCCACTTATGTGGAAGATTCTGAAGCTACAACATGAAACTATGTACAACATATGAAAGATTGTGAAATGTGTTTTATGGAATTAGATCATGAAAATTGTTGCCATGGTCTCTGGTCCGGATGAAGCGTTAAACATATTTGTGAAGGGCTCGGTACCTATGGCTGTCACGGAGGGTATAAAGTTACAATGCCAATCAAATGCTTTGAAATTCGTTTTTCATTTATGTGTTTTGAGTGTAGATTCAGTGACTATTTGGCATATTGTGTTGGATGTGAGAATTGTTTTGGTTGTTGTTGACTCTATAGAAAAAATTACTGTATTTTTAATAAACCATATTCGATACAAGAATTTCAACAATTACAAAAAAATCTCATAGATCATATGAAATCAACTGGTGAATGGGGACAATTTTTCCCTGGGTCTTTTGCGCCAAATGCATATGAAGACTCTTTGAGTGCTGCATTCTGGCCTCTTACACCAGATATGCAAAATATTTTATGATTTAGAATGTCGCAGAAATCTCATATAAAACTTGATTCATATTGGTTGGCTGATACCATTTCGGAATCACCATTTGAGGCTGACGAATGAACCACAAAACAGAATTATTGGGATAAAATTGCGCAGAAACCATTTCAAATCCTCGCGCAAGATATTAATTTTTGTAGGAATCTCTCTGTTCCACTTCCAGACACCCACTATATTAGACGAATTTTTCATAATCTTTCGTGGATGCCATTTGATGGTGAACTTCGTACGACGACCTGTGCAAAATCTGGCAAAGAGATTCAGACTTCTTGGCCCGCTGAATATGATGGGAGGATAGTATCAGAGGAGGAATATCTGAAAATAGTTTGATAATCCTTATTGTTGCCAAGATGTTTCAAAAATTTCTTGCATCATGGTAGCGATATTTGGATGGGATATTTTCATCGCGAGCACATCCGGTTTATCGTCAAAAAGATAGACGTTTCATTGTGAAACAACAAGTGTTGAGGTGAAATTTTTTGCGCTTTGAATAAGTCGTGTCTGTCTCGGAAAGTCGTGATCATGTTTTTGAAATTCTTGAGAGGTCGGATTGTCCACCATAATAAGTCTTGGTCGTGTACCGAGTTTAACCCGTTCTTTGGTCCAGAGCATATCTTCTTTTTTTGGAATAATACGCTCAAATGATTCAAAGTTGGACCATGCGCAAAACTCTCGTCCAGATTGGGTCAGGATTTCATGATAGAGCTTTTGAAAACCCTCGGCATCTCGATGGACTTCGATTGCGATGGTTTGATGATGTTTGCGTGCCTGAATACTTCTGACGACGTCTTCGGCGATTTTTAGCTTTGCTTGATGCTGTAGGATGAGTTTTTCTGGTGCATCGATATAAAAATATTGTGTTTTGTGTTTTCGATATGATCCGAGAAGATTTTTCTTTTCAAGGCCATAGATGACTTCATAGATTGAAGCACGTTTGATATTCGTACGTCGGGCGAGAGTGGCTGCTGTGAGTGCCTCGGAGAGAGTAAGCTGTTCATAGACTTGCGCTTCTTTTTCTGAGAGTCCGAGTTGAATAAGTGATGTGATCATAGTGTTGGAGATTATCAACACCACTATTTTATTCTATTTACAAACAAAAATCAAACTATTTCTATTGAGTATTTGGAATATTCTTACAAATATATTACTATTTCCATTATTTAATTTCTGTTTTATGTCTTCTGAGCTTCGAATTCGTTCTCTCTTTGCTATGCCAACTTTGGACATACCACCATTAAAACGTATCCAATGCCTCGGTGCATTTTTTCCTCAATGGAATCTCTATAAACGTCTATGTGATAAAACCGGCAAGGATATTATTTCCGTCTTTCGACCTGATTGCCCCTATCCAGTTTGGCATAAGGATGAATGGTTCAAAAATGCCAATCCACCCAAAGCTGTTTTTGATTCTAATCAGCTGTTTTTCCCACAAGCTGAAACACTTTTCAAGCAATGTCCTATACCACACAACTCTGGAGCAACTAATGAGAATTGTGAATATACAGATGATTGGTGGCAAAGCAAAAATTGTTATCTGAGTCATACAGGACTATGATGTAAAGATAGTCGATACCTCTATCGGACGATTAGGTGTAATAATAGTTGCTATGCTGTATTCTCTACTGAGTGTGAGCAGAGTATCGATGTGATACATTGTGAAAAATGCTATGCCATCGTATATTGAATTTATCTCAAAGACTGCCAACACTGCTCTTTTTGTTACGATTGTCGTAATTGTTCGGATTGTCTTTTCTCATGTAATTTGAGAAATAAACGTTATTGCATAGCTAATAAGCAACTTTCTCGAGAACAATATGAATATCAAAAATTACAGTTTGATTTTTCGACACCTGCTGGGTATCAAAGGAACAAATACCACTTTAAGAAAATGATGCAAGAAATAGCATGGCATCGTTCTCAATATCAAGATCTTTGTGAAAACTCAAAGTGAAATTATCTTTGATCTACACATAATTTAGAATGTGCATTTTTTTGTAATCCAGCCGTGGAAGACGGATATAATATTGTTCGATGAGGATGGTCGAAAACACTTTTGGATGTGGTGAACTTTCAAGATGTAGAGAGAATATATCTCAGCTCAGGAATCCAAATCAAAAGTTACGATATCCGATGTTCTTTTCAGCTCACAGAAGCTCATTTTATCGATTATTCGGCATACTCAGCTCAAATTGAAAATTGTTTTGGTTGTTGTGGGTTGGTACGTGCAAAGAATTGTATTTTTAATAAAGCATACTCGACACAAGAATATTCTACACTGAAAGATCGTATCATCGATCATATGAAATCGACGGGCGAGTGGTGACAGTTTTTCCCAGGATCTTTTGCGCCTAATCCATATAACGAGAGCTGGAGTAGTTTCTATTTTCCATTGACTGAAAGTCAGCAATCTGAAGCATGATTCTTTTTCCTTTACCCAACTGAAAAACATAATATTTCTTATCTCAGTATTGAGCATCTTCCACAATCAGCAGCTGAAGCTACAGAAGAGGTCACGAGACAAACCTATTGGGATGAGGTGGCACAGCGACCATTCCAAATATTAGCTCAAGATATCAATTTCTGTCGAGATCTCGGTGTCCCACTCTCGTCCACATATTATATGCGACGCATCCAAGAAAATTTCCGATGGATGCCTTACGACGGGGCCCTTCGTACGACGACATGTGCGAAATCTGGCAAGGAGATACAGACTTCTTGGCCAAGCGAGTATGATGGCAGAATATTGTCCGAGGAGGAATATCTAAAAATGGTAGGGTAGACTTTCCTTTTTTAAAATATTATTATACTGGCGGGTATATTTCTTGTTTTTTTGTATGAAAAAAGTTCTTCTTTTCCTCCTCGTTGTCGGGTCTATCTGGGCTGCTATGCCGTGGTCACTCGTTGGTCTTCCTCAACTCGATAAACAAATCGGCACCTACAAGCTCGGTCTCGACCTCCATGGTGGTGTCGAGCTCGATTATCTCGTCGATTTTCCAGCGGATATGGAGGCGACTCGGCGTACGCAAGTTATCGAAGATATGAAGACAATTCTTGATGGTCGTGTCCGTCGTATTGGTACCACAGAGCCAACACTGAATACTGCTCAGTATGGAGAAGAAACCCATATAGTCGTACAGATACCGACACCAAGTGAATTCAACGGTCTTCCTGCTCTCGAGCGGGCAAAGAAAGACGCTGATTTTATCCGTGAAGCAAAGGCCGTTATCGGACAAGTAATTAAGGTCCAATTCCGTGAGATGCGACCAGAAAATGAATACAATGATCTCCTCGCAAAACGTGGAGAAGTGGTAACAGCTATTGATACAGATTTCCAGAAGAAGACTATTCCATTTGATTCATTTGCTCAAAAAGTTAGCGATTCGTATGAGAATGTCTTTTACTTTAAAAATCAGGACATCAAGAATTACCTCAAAGGGCAATCAAATATTCCTGCAGAACAGGAAGTGACACTTGAAACTCTGAAAAAAATAATTGGAGATATGGCTATCACTGGTAAGAAATTTGAAGGAAAGATTGCTGCTGCAACCTTCGCAGATATCTCAGGAAATGGGTTTATCTTCGTCGAGGCACTTGATGGTGGCGATATCCTCCCTGGTAAGCCACTCGATGTCAATATACTCTTGGTAGGGAAAGAGCCGCTTCGTTTTCGTCCAGCGCTTGGATCAAATAAGGAACCACTCAATGAGCGATATCTCATCAATACAGTTGCAACGCCAGATCCGACGACGGGGCAGTATGTAGTAAATTTGGTCTTCAATACTGAAGGGCAAAAAATGTTTGGTGATATCACGGAGCGCAATGCTGGCAAGGTTATTGCTATCTTCCTCGGAAATAAACTCCTCACAGCTCCAAATGTTTCACAGAGAATTGACGGAAATGCTATCATCACTTCAGGGGCTGAAGCTGATACCAAAAAATGGGCGACAGAATTGAGTAAAAATATCAATGAAGGTATTGTTCCGGTGGCTATCTATGAACATAGTGAGAAGGCGATAGGGCCAAATCTTGGACAGGCCTCACTCCGTCAATTGGTTCTCAGCGGTTTTATCGGCCTTATCCTCGTGACACTCCTTATTTTTTGGAGATATAGGATGGATGGTGTAGTCGCTATTTTTGGTCTCACGATTCATGTCGTCTTTCTCCTCGCCATGGTACGTCTCCTCGGTATCACAATGACGCTCTCAGGTATCGCAGGTATCGTCCTGGGTATCGGTATCGCTATCGATAGTAATATCCTCTTGCTTGAACGCGTGAAGGATTATCTCCGGCAAGGCAGAGATATGAGGGATTCTCTTCGTCTCGGTTTCGAAGGAGCGTGGGCAACTGTTTGGGATAGTAATATCACGGGTCTTCTCGTCGGTATCATCCTCTGGTGGATGGGTGTGAGTCTTGTAAAAGGCTTCGGTCAGATGACCGTCCTCGGTATCCTCATTAGTCTCTTCGTTATCAAATATCTCTGTAATCCTCTCACTGTCTGGTGGAGGACGAAGATGGAGAAATAGTCTCTAAAAATATTAAAATACCGCTGTGGAATACAGCGGTATTTTTAGATGATAATCTTTTTTTCTTAATTTATCCCAATTGTTCCTTCAATAGCCTGAACCGTTGCGCTCTTGAGATTATCTGATTCTATGCGAACAGAATATTGACCATCGATGAGGAGGAGAATGTATTTTCCATTTGGGTCGACATAGCGAGTAGTGCCTTTGAGTTCTGGAAGAATTTTCTTACCATAATAAAAGACTCGAGTAGTAGAATCCGCAAATGTTTCTGGAAGTGCATCTGTTCGTATCGCAACGGTATGAACCGCTCCATCCTTTGTACCAAATCCAGCATAGTAGACTTTCTTTGGCATGGAGAAGTGATAGCCAAAGCTGGCATTTTTATATTCTATCAATTTGGTTAGATCCAGAGGAGTAGTGCTATCAGCTGTTGGGGTCTCGACAACGACTGGTGGTACTGGAGGAAGTTGTGCATCAGGAGGTGTTAATGGCTCGATTGGTTGTCCATTTACATCTGTTGGAAGAGAAGTATCTGGTGCCACAACGGGGGGGATCTGTGTATGTATGGTTGTTGGTGTGATAATGATATCATCATTACTTGTAGTGGAGGTATTGTCTCAGAGCCACTGCATAGTGATGAGGTAAACCAAAATTAAGATAGCGATAATGAGAATAATTTGGATATTTTTCATATATTATTTTTTTTTCGTTTTAGGAAGTGAATCAGTGACTTTTCGGATGATATTTGTCGGGATATCATCGATGATAGCGAATACATCCTGAAATTTTTCTATCGTTCGAGCAAAACGGTCAGCAATACGAGTCATATGGGAGACTCGACTGAGGATGATGATGAGATAGACACCTGCTCATGCGACGATGATGGCAGAGACGATATAAAATATATCTTGGGGAGTAAGAGTAGTCATAGGCTCAGTATATATTTTCTTCTTTTATATGCAATTGCACTTTCTTGTAATTTTGGATTATTGATTTATTCTATTTTTTTGAGAAAATATTTTTTTCTTCACTTGATTCTTTGCTAAAAATCCTACAATACCTCGTGTGCCTGGGTGGTGGAATGGTAGACACGAAGGACTTAAAATCCTTTGCTCTCGGGCGTGCGGGTTCGAATCCCGCCCTAGGCACCAGTTTTTTCAAAAGCACAAAGCAGAAATAAAAAAGCAAAAAGAAGGATTTTTATTCGGGCAACCAATTAAACGAATAAAACCAATTAAACGAATAAAACCGGCTTCCCTATGGATTTCACCTCTCTCCCATTTATTGCTCTCCTCTCATGACTTACAATGTGGGTAGTGACATGGGGGGTTTTCCGTTGATTTCGACGCTGGGGAATAGTCGATAAACCGCATCTCTATCCACATGAGAAGTGACGTGCTCCACTGCCATATCCTGGCGGTATCGTCCTGATGCTCAATATGTTTCTCTGGTCGCCATGGATTTTCTCTGCTGTGGCAGAAGCAGATATCAAAAAAGCAATCTATGTAATTATGGCGGGAGTCTTTACAAGTCTTCTGATGGCATGGGATGATCAGAGGCGGACACTTTCTCCCGTTCTGAGACTCTGATTTCAGATTGCTATCGGAGCGTTTTTTGGACTTACTGCCATCAAAATCGGTTATATCAGTAATATTTTCGGAGGAATCATCTCGCTCGATCAATTCCAGTTGCTTCAATGGACGATTCTGGGGAAGACCATTTACCTTATACCACTCGTGGTCACAATAGGATGGTATGTTCTCGTGATAAACGCAATTAATTGGAGTGATAATGGTCGTGCGATGACCTCGAGCGTGAGCCTGGTAACCTTGATTGTTCTCGGACTTCTCTCAGTGAAGCTCTATCTCACAGATACTTCGTTTGCTGCCCGTAATAATTCTGTGTTTGTTTTTTCGTTCTTGACCATCCTCCTTCCATCACTCTTTGTCTTTTGGCGATATGATACACGACGTACCTGTATTGTCGGAGATGCTGGAACGATGTTTCTCGGATATATGATTGCGACACTCGCGATAGTATCCGGTGGTAAAATAGCAACTGCCTCTATTGTCCTCGGTATCTATTTTATAGACGCGTTTTATGTCATCCTCGGACGACTCCGTGCTGGCAAGAATCCTATGAAAGGAGACTTGACCCACCTCCATCATCGTATGACACTTATGTGAGTTGAAGACCGCTTTCAGCGATACCTCGTGATGGCACTCTCATTTTTCTTTGGTCTTGGAGCGATATTCCTCGATACTTGGGGAAAAATTATTCTCTTTGGTGTTATCTGCACTGTCGTTATCTATATCTCACAGATAGCGAGTCTTATTGAGGGGGTGGTGAAGAAAGGGAAGTAATAATATACGGTATTTCTAAAAAACTCTAGTGTAACATCGTCACATTTTGTGGACATTGCTTTTTAAAGAATATACTATCTATAACATATATGTCTCTCACTTTCATGGATTTCTGTGCTGGAATTGGATGTGGTCGCTTAGGTCTTGAGCGTGCTGGATTTAAGTGTGTTGCCTTTTCTGAAATAAATAAAAAAGCAGAAATAACATATCGTACTTTTTATGGTAATGAAGAGAAGAATTTTGGAGATTTAATGAAAATAGACTCAAAGACACTCCCTGATTTCGATCTTTTGATTGCGGGGTTTCCTTGCCAAACCTTTTCTGTGATGGGGCAGAGAAAATGAATGACAGATCCTAGAGGTCAAATTATTTTTGGCATTACAAAAGTATTGAAAGAAAAAAAGATAAAATATTTTATTCTTGAAAATGTTAAATGACTTGTAAGTCATGAAAATGGGCAGACAATTCAAAGTATTGTACAATTGTTAGATGAAGCAGGGTATTATACAAAATGGGAAGTACTCAATACTATTAATTATTGACTCCCCCAATCACGCGATCGAGTTTATTTTTTATGAGTACGTAAAGATTTATGACCATTCAAATCAAAACTTGTTTTCCCAACAAAGAAAAATCGTAAGTGACTTGCAAAATATCTGGTAGAGACATCTGATAAATATATATTGAATCAAAGTAAACTTGATACTCTCGGTCATTATCTCAAAAATCGGTACAATAACTGAAAATTAACCATCGATGACCTTCTTAAAAAAACAGGACACATTATTGATACAAGGCAAAGCGATATTCGTTTTTATCATGATTTTTCCCCTACTCTTCGTACAGGGAGGCATGGACTCATCTATGTTCGAGATGGTAAATTACGAGATATTTCTTGATTAGAATCTTTACTATTGCAGGGAATTTCTTATGAGCAAGCCATAAAGACTCAGGGAGTTATCGCAGACCAAGATATCCTGAGTCAGGCATGAAATGCCATGTCAGTGGACGTTATTGAGGCACTTTGATGTTCCTTTTCTACTTTTATAGCTCATAATTCTTCCTATGATTGATCCTATACAACGCTGATCACAAACAGCCAAGCAATGATTCCAGAATGAGTCTGATGTCATTGACATCTTCAATGACTGGCAGCATAATGAAATTGCACAATCATGGCTGAAAATCATGGGATATGACCTTCGGAAAATAGAATATGTGAGAGCAGTTAAGGTACCACAATGACAGAAAACTGATGTCCAAGTCCAAGTTAAAATTATCATTAAACTCCAAGACGCAATTGATTTACAAAACATTTCCGTCAAACTTGTTTCAAATAAAGCTTGATTTAATCAGATTGATAAACGTTGGTTAAAAACATATAAGACACTTTGGAATATTCCCGATGATGTTTATGCGTCTTTGGCACATTTTTGTGGCGAAAAGATACCATACAAGAAAGGTACAAGAGATAAGCGAAGAATGTTTTTAACTGAAATGACAGAAGGCGAGCAATATAAAATTCTTGATTTTTTCCGTGAGAATCAAATCACAATTGTGAGTGATATTATACGATGACGGTGAGAATTTTGTGCTGAATGGATGTTGATTGTTCGTAAGACATCACTTTATGAATGGTGTCTGAAGCCTATCGGAGAAGTTATGAATTTTTATGGGAATTGACCTGTGCAATTATCGCCTAAGTGAAGTATTATGATTGGTAAAATTACTCTTCAAAGAAAATGAGGAGACGGAGGGCGAGAAACAGCAAATATGCTTCAGTTTAAAATGGACCCTACAAAAATTATGGAGCTTTAAGCCGAGGATTATTTCCCCAACCCCTGAATATATTTTTTGATCAGTTTCTTCTCCCCCTTATGTCGCATATCGACGAGGGCGTCTTCTATTTTGACCCAAATAGTTGCTTCGTCATGACATTGTGAGTGTTGCTTTCCTGGTTTTTCGATTTGAAAGAATGTGGTTTTCTTTCTGCGCTTCCTATCTCGCACGATTCAGATGATTTTCCCGAGCTTGAAATCATAGATACCTGTCTCTTCTCGGAATTCTCGGGTAGCGGATTTTTCTATGGTTTCTTTTATCCTACAGCGTCATTTTGGCAGCGAAATCTTTCATGTCTTATGACAGACGCAGAGGATCTCTGTATTTGTTCCTCGCTTGCGGGTGCAGATACCGCCTGCACAGGGCGCAAGCCAAAAGAGGGAAGAGAGATAGCGTTTTATATTTCTGAGAGAGAGAGAAATGGGGTGTATTTTCTTTTTCATAGAGGCATTGTATGATATTTTTTTAAAAATCGAAGAAATAAATTTGCATAATCCGATATTTTATTTATACTCCCGCTACTTTATATAGAGAGGGGGTGTAGCTCAGCTGGTTAGAGCGCCGCCCTGTCACGGCGGAGGTCGCGGGTTCGAACCCCGTCGCTCCCGCCAGATATTCATTTATCTGGTTCTCTTCTCTACATAAACGTACGGTATGGGGTCTTAGCTCAATTGGCTAGAGCGCCTGCTTTGCACGCAGGAGGTTAAGGGTTCGATTCCCTTAGACTCCACCATTTTGGATTCATTTTTTAATTTTTACAGTATGACATGATCAGGAAAAAGACCCAGAAATATGATATACATCGTTAGCAAACGACGTGCCATCACTGGAGATAAAATCAAAAATGCCCAAAAGACGTACGAAAAGTTGGTTCGTCGTGAAAAGCATGAAGGTATGACACCTTGGCTCGTCGACGCTTTTGCAAAGTCAGTCGCACGACTCAAGAAGATGGGCCTCTCACATCTCACAAAAACAAAAGTATAAACCCCTAATTTTTCCTTATGCCACGCATCGCATTTAAATGACACAAAAAGCTCCGAAGAGCAATTCTTATTATCGATAAGAAAGTCCGAAAACTCAAGAAGAAAAAATAAAATTTGAATTATTCTTGTTTTTCCTATAATACCGTTACTTATTTTTATTTCCCTATTTCTTTTTTATGGCTGAATTTGTACGCAACAAACCTCACGTCAATGTCGGAACTATCTGACATATCGACCACGGTAAGACTACCCTTACTGCTGCTTTGACAGCCGTAGGTACGAGTGGAGCAACAGGCGCTGTTACCTATGCTGATATAGCAAAAGGTGGTACCGCTCGTGCTGGATCTGACAAGATCATTACTATTTCTACGTCTCACGTAGAGTATGAGTCTCCAAAGAGACATTATGCTCACGTTGACTGTCCAGGACATGCTGACTACGTCAAGAACATGATTACTGGTGCTGCTCAAATGGATGGTGCTATTCTCGTAGTATCAGCTGTTGATGGTGTGATGCCACAGACTCGAGAGCACGTTCTTCTCGCATCTCAAGTAGGTGTAAAAAGAATGGTCGTGTTCCTCAATAAATGTGATATCGCTGATCCAGAGCTTACTGAGCTCGTAGAGATGGAGGTTCGTGAACTTCTCACAAAATATGGATTTGATGGAGATAATGCTCCAGTTATTCAAGGTTCTGCTTTCACCGCTCTCAATAATCCAAGTGATCCAGTTGCTTCAAAGGGTGTTCGAGATCTTCTCGATGCACTCGATAACTATATCGAAGAACCAGTTCGTGATCTCGATAAGCCTTTCCTGATGTCTGTAGAAGATGTCTTCTCTATCAAGGGACGAGGAACAGTTGCTACTGGTCGTATCGAACAAGGTATCGTAAAAATCAATGATGAAGTAGAGATCGTCGGTATCCGTGACACACAGAAATGTGTCGTTACTGGAGTCGAGATGTTCAAGAAACAACTTGGTCAAGGTCAAGCTGGCGATAACGCAGGTCTCCTCCTCCGAGGTATCGAGCGTGAACAGATTGAGCGAGGACAAGTTCTTGCGAAGCCAGGATCTATCAAACCACACAAGAAATTCGAAGCTGAAGTTTACGTCCTCAAAAAAGAGGAAGGTGGACGACACACTCCTTTCTTCAAGGGTTACAAACCACAATTTTATATCCGAACAACAGATGTGACAGGAGCTATCGAGCTCCCAGCAGGTGTTGAGATGGTTATGCCAGGTGACAGCATCAAGTTCGTCGTTGAACTCGGATGTGGTGTCGCTATGGAACTCCAGCTCCGATTCGCTATCCGAGAGGGTGGACGAACTGTTGGTTCTGGTATTATTACAAAAATTCTTGATTAATTTATGTCCGCTCAAACCAAAACTACTGCTAAAGTAACAAAAACGAAAGCTGCTCCAGCAAAAAAAGCGCCAGCAAAATCCACAAAGGTTCCAGCAAAAAAAGCGCCAGAAAAAGTTGGGAAAGTGACTAAAAAAGCTATCTCTTCTAAAATTACGAAGGTTTCTACTGTTTCAAAGACAGAGACTCTCAAGATTTCTGTGAAAGCTTTTGAGCATCGAGTGGTTGATGAGGCCGTCAAAAAAATCATTAGTGCTGCAAAGGATACTGGTTCTCACACTGTGGGGCCTATACCTCTGCCGACAAAAATCGAAAAATTCACTGTGAATCGAGCGACGTTTGTCAATAAAAATGCACGTGAACAATTTGAAATCCGTCGTCACCGACGTATCCTCCTCATCAATTCTCCTACTCCAGAGACGCTTGAAACTCTTCAAAAGATCAATCTCCCTTCTGGTGTCGGTGTTGATATCGCTATTATCTCAGCTTAAATCTCTTATTCTCTCGTATTATGTCTCGAATCTGCGTCTATACCGGTAAAACAACTGGATCAGGAAACAAAGTTTCTCACTCTGTCCGTCGTACAAAGCGTACTTTTCTTGTAAATCTTTTTTACAAAAAAATCCGCGACCCACGTGACGGTATCGTTTACCGACTCCGTATCTCAGCTGCTGCGATTCGTACTATGAGAAAAAAAGGTGTTGTTGCTTTCTTGCAAGATTTTGGTCTTTAAGGAAAACTTGAAATATTATCAAAAAACGCTCCGAAAGGGGCGTTTTTTAAATTTTATAAGAATTTATTATCGTGCAGCAACTTCTTTCTCATCTGTTAAATTATAGTGTTCTTGGATGTAAGCCTTTGCTTTGTCTGGAAGTCACCCATTATTTACTATATCTTGTAATCTTCGTTTTTCAGCTCACTTAAGATCATCTGGCGAAAAAACACCAGGAATTGGTGCATCATTCACTTTTTTTCTGTAGGATTTTATTTCACCATCGATTACTCCTACTAAAGCGTCGAGATCTTTCCCCTCAATTTTATCTCATTTTTCTGTAAGCTGTTTAGCAGTATCCCCAGGGAGTGCTTTTCAATGTTCAAAAAATGAGTTCATTGCCTTTTCTTTATAGAGAGTGGTTGGATGAGTGGTTGGGTCTTCTCTTTTTTGTGCATTGAATTCTTTTTCTTTTTGATTTTTGGATGCTGGCGTATTGGCTTCTCTTTCCTCTGCATTCTTTCGTGCGTTTTGATTTCTGAGTTCATCTTGTAGAGCTTTTTGAGCTTGTGAACTTTCTAACATTTTTTTGAGATATTCTTTTTTCCCTTCAGATATTGGCTGTACTTCCTCGGCAGGCACTTTCTTTGGTGTAGTTTCTGGACCTGACATAGTTAAGTATTAGAAAATAAGATATTACTTTTGTATTCTTTTAATAGAACACATTATCTTTTTCATCGTGCTTGTTCTAATTCTTGTTGATGTATTTTATCAAGCTCATTACTAACTCTATCTAGTGTCCTACATGGTGTATTCCTCTCAGCTGCAGTAAGTCCATCCTCCATTATTGCTATGAGATCTTCAGGGTCTTTTCATGCTGTTATAAGTGTTCGGAGACCATAGACTATTTTTGAGAGAGTATACAGAGCCCCATGGTGGTAACCCTCCAATACTGCATTATCAGCACTGAGAAAATGTTCGGCGATATCCCAAAACTTTTTTCTTTCTTTTGAATCCCATGCAGTTTCGGATGGATTTTGTGCATATTCTCTTAAAAATGTAATTGCATCGGTTACCATTTCTTTGTGTTTCGCTTTAAATTCACTTACTGGGTCCAAAGCTGCTAGCGCTTCACCATGGGCAACCGCTATTGTTCCTGCTACCATAAAAATATATTAAAGATAAAAATAGAAAGATGTTCTACAATCAAATGATATCATAAGAATACTTAAATTGCAAATTTTTTTGTAATTCCTTGCGCTCACAATAAAATCTCTATAATCAGCCTACTGCTTATCGAGTCTTTATGCCGATTTAGCTCAGCTGGTAGAGCGAAGGTATCGTAAACCTTAGGTCATCGGTTCAAATCCGATAATCGGCTCCAAAAGATAATGAATAATGACAAATGAATAATGAATAATTATTTTTTGCTCAGTATTCGGAAAGTGATACAGCATATGCCCGCGTAGCTCAGTGGAAGAGCAGTAGCCTTCTAAGCTAAAGGTCGATGGTTCGATCCCATCCGCG
>Ga0247840_10007785_pt1 | contig 14725 bp, 25 predicted proteins | sample LaCruzMarch2015__FD_192404 | JGI IMG/M metagenome (GOLD analysis project Ga0247840, IMG submission 192404) | Freshwater microbial communities from meromictic Lake La Cruz, Castile-La Mancha, Spain - LaCruzMarch2015_17m | ecosystem: Environmental > Aquatic > Freshwater > Lake | place: Spain...
CCGCATATCTTTTTGCCGCTCATACTTCGGTAGGCGCCTGAGCTTTGAGTCAACAGTGTGCTCCCCAATACCAACGGCAATCTACGAAAACACAGGTTGCTGTTGGCATTGGGTGCATCAGGTCAAGATCGAGAGTCTTCTTTCATGCTGAAACAATTTCTATCAATCTGTGCTGTTCTGGCGATTGGAGCAGCGTTGTTTTACGTCGGCAACCGGGCGATGCCTTGGGTGATGTCGCATCCCGATGTAGTGGCTCGACGACCGCAGACTGGCGCTCCACAACTCCCTCGCATCCCGGAGGCAACACAAACATACGCAGTGATGCCACCCGCTTCGCGCACCCCAACCCGGCCAGTCACATCAGTTGCCTCGAATCCGACATCTACCTCGCGGCCGGGGACGAAGGTTGCCCCCACGGTGACACTGATCTCTGCCACCTATACGCCGATGCCGACCTTTACCCCGGCACCGACCGCGTCGCCCATGCCACCCAAGTCTGTGTCAACCCCTCCGCGAACGGCCACGCCGTCCGTGACTGCGCCGGTGCTCCTTGAGCCACCAGCGAATGAGACGCTCAGAGGACGCGTGACGTTCAGATGGCAACGGGTCGCGTTGCCGCCGGGCGCAGGGTATGAGGTGGTTTGGTGGCGCGTGAATGAATCTCCCAACGCCGCGCGAGGTTTTGCTGACCCGGTCACCACGACAGAGTTGGCGACAAATCTCGATGGCGCGTTGGGTGGTCAACAGCAGACTGTCCGCTGGGCAGTGCTGGTAGTGAACCAGAAGCCCTATGAGCGTCTGACGCAGCCATCTGAAAGTAATTCTCGAGAATTGATTTATCAGCCTTGATCTGGTGGTAGTTATACAGGCACTGGAGAGGGGAAGTGAGCAGGAGTTCTGCGCAGGAAGAGATAGAATAGCGAAGAACCTTTGGCTACCCCCTTACGTGGGGGCGCGTCAATCCCCCACGGTGACGCTTATCGCCACCTATACGCCAATGCCGACCTTTACCCGGCGCCGGTCGCGTCACCCATACCATCCACGCCTGTGTCAACCCCGCAGCGAACGATCGCGCCGACTGCGGCAACGTTGGCGGTACCTGTACTCATCGCGCCGCCAGCGAATGAAACACTCCGCGGGCGCGTGACATTCAGTTGGCGACCGGTTGAACTGCCGCCAGGCGCAGAATATGAGGTGGTCTGGTGGCGCAAGGGTGCAAATCCCAATGATGCGCAGGGTCTTGCGGAATCCTCGTCAAATACCAGTCAGAGCATAGATCTCAGCGCGAGCAACCTGGGTCTTCCTACCGGGCAACCGCTCTACTGGACTGTCTTGATCGTAAAAAGATCCCCCGTGTATAGTAGGCTTTTGGCGCCTCAGCTCTCGAATGGGCGGCCGTTCATGTTCCAGAACAACGAGGATGGGGCGCCTTCAAAAGGTCCTGGGAGACCTTAGCTCATGTTATCCCGGTGGGGTTTGCCGGCCACTACCAAAAGTAATTCTTGGTGCTGATCGGTAATTCCGGGCATATCAGGTAACATGTGTGCAAAATGCGGTCTGATCAGACCGCATTTTGCACACAAGCGGTGTTGCTCTTCAACTCGGCCGGGGTGTTCAACGCTACGGCAAAGGAAGGCGCCGATTTGTCAGATATCCAGATTCGGTTATAATGTGCGCACCATGTCCTTGTTATCAGGACTTCATGCACACACGGTCTACGATGCTACCATTCAACACACTCGACAAACTCTACGAAATCGCCGAAGCGCAGGCCGGCTACTTCACCACGGCGCAGGCTGCCGCCGCGGGTGTGGATCGCCGCCGACTGGCGTATTTCACTGGCGCGGGTCGGCTACAACGAATTCATCGCGGCATCTATCGGCTGACCCACTTCCCGCGCTCCTGTTATGAAGACCTGATGATTGCCTGGCTGGAAACCGGTCCGCATTCAGTGATCTCGCATGATAGCGCGCTGGCGCTGTATGATCTCTCCGATAACCTGCCGGCCCACATTCATGTCACCGTGCTGCGCACCGCGTCGCGGCGGAGACAGGGTCTTTGCTTGCACACGAACCAGATCGGGTCGGTTGACATGACCAGTTACGAGGGGATGCAAATCACGACCGTGCCGCGCACCATCGCGGATGTCGCCCTCGACGGTTTATCCGACGAGTTCGTAGAACAGGCCGCGTGCGAAGCTGTTCAGAAAGGCCTGACTTCTGCCGACCAATTGCTGGTAGAAGCCGATCGGCGAAGCCAACGTCTGGGCCAGGTGCTCCGCCGGGCGCTTACCAGGGAGGGGGTGTTATGACTTACGGGAGCGGCAACGCTTTTCGGCGCGCATTGGAAGATCGTCTGCTGACCCAGAGCACCCATGAATCTGTGGCGCTGAATCGGCTGCGCAAGATGGTTGCTTTCGATCGGTTTCTGGCGCGCTTGTTGATTGCGCAACCGGGCGCCTGGATGCTGAAAGGCGGCCTGGCCCTACAACTGCGCCTGGGTGATCGCGCTCGCACGACGAAGGATGTGGATGTCTTGCTGACCATCTCGCACATCGGAGCCTATAAGGCTTTGGCGCAAGCCGCCGCGCACGACTTAAGCGATTGGTTTACCTTTACGGTGCGATCAGAGGTGGGCACACTGCCGGGTCCAGATGAAGGCGGGCTGCGTTTTTACGTGACCGCGCGCGTAGATGGTCGGGTATTCGAGAGCTTCCACATTGATGTCGGCCTCGGCGACCCGGTCGTGGAGCCGGCCGAGCGCCTGACTACGCCGCCGCTGCTGGCTTTCGCGGGCATCCCACCGGTTGTGGTCCCCTGCTACCCGATCAGCCAACATCTGGCGGAGAAGATCCACGCCTACGTCAAGCCGCGCGCCAGTGGCGAGGGCACGCGCGTCAAGGATCTGGTGGACATGGTGTTGATCGCCATGCATGCGCCGGTCAACGCTGAGGCGCTCGCCGCGGCGCTCCAGGCGACGTTCACCGCGCAAGGCTCCGGCGCGCCGCCGTGCAGTCTGCCTGCGCCGCCGGCCGCCTGGGCGCCGAAATATCGCCGCCTGGCGCAAGAGGTCGGACTGGACGATCTGACTCTGCCGGCGGCTTTCGAGCGGGCGCGCCATTTCCTTGATCCCGTCTTGAGCGGACAGACGACTGGGCGTTGGTCTCCGCCGATTCAGGCCTGGCGCTGAGTTTTTCAGCATAGGGGCGTAAATTTGCGCGAAATCCCTTTTCTGTGTACAATCTGACAGTTGCCTCCGAATGCTACGTGTATCGCGCAGGTTGATACCGACTCGGATGCGCAAAGAGGTGTCTCGCCAGCTTGCTGGGGTCGAGGTGCCGACGTAAAGTAGTTCAGTCTGGCGCCAAGTCGGATCTGAACCGCCGACTTGGTGTCTTTACGTCTGCCTCGTCCATGCGCGGGTGAGCCACCCACGAATCGTGACGGGGCTTTTTTTATTTCTTAAGGAGATTTTCTCATGGCGAAGCAGGTATTTGAGCGCACCAAGCCGCACGTGAACGTGGGGACGATTGGGCACATTGATCATGGGAAGACGACGCTGACGGCGGCGATGACGAAGGTCCTGGCGATGAAGGGCTGGGCGAGCTTCCGGGCTTTCGATTCGATTGACAATGCGCCGGAAGAGAAAGCGCGCGGGATCACGATTGCGATTGCGCACGTGGAATACGAGACGGCCAATCGGCACTATGCGCACGTGGATTGTCCGGGGCACGCCGACTACATCAAGAACATGATCACGGGTGCGGCGCAGATGGACGGCGCGATCCTGGTGGTGGCGGCGCCGGAAGGGCCAATGCCGCAGACGCGGGAGCATGTGTTGCTGGCGCGGCAGGTGGAAGTGCCGGCGATGGTGGTGTTCCTGAACAAATGCGACATGATGGAAGACGAGGAGTTGTTGGAGTTGGTGGAGCTGGAGCTGCGCGAGCTGTTGACGGCGCAGAAGTTCCCCGGCGACGACATTCCGATCGTGCGCGGGAGCGCGTTGAAGGCGCTGGAGAGCACCTCGAAGGACCCGAATGCGCCGGAGTATGCGTGCATCTGGGAACTGATGCGGGTGGTGGACGAGTACATCCCGACGCCGATCCGCGAGACCGAGAAGCCGTTCCTGATGCCGGTGGAAGACGTGTTCGGGATCAAAGGCCGCGGCACGGTGGTGACGGGCCGGATCGAGCGCGGGATCGTCAAAGTGGGCGAGACGATCGAGATCATCGGGCTGAAGGACACGCGGGCGACGGTGGTCACGGGCGTGGAGATGTTCCGCAAGATCCTGAAAGAAGGATTGGCGGGCGACAACGTCGGCTGTCTGTTGCGCGGCGTCGAGCGCGAGGATGTGGAGCGGGGCCAGGTCCTGGCGAAGCCGGGTTCGATCACGCCGCACACGAAGTTCCTGAGCGAAGTGTACGTGTTGAAGAAAGAAGAAGGTGGGCGGCACACGCCGTTCTTCAACGGGTACCGGCCGCAGTTCTACATTCGGACGATGGACGTGACCGGCTCGTCGTCGCTGCCGGCGGGGGTGGAGATGGTGATGCCGGGCGACAACGTGAACCTGACGGTCGAGTTGATCGTGCCGGTGGCGTTGGAGATCGGTTCCCGCTTTGCGATCCGCGAGGGTGGCCGCACGGTGGGCGCGGGCGTCATCACCAAGCTCATCGAATAAGGTACGGAGTTTTCCATATGGCAAAAAACAGAATTCGCATCCGGCTCAAGGCTTTCGATCATCGGGTCTTGGATGACTCTGTCCGCAAGATCGTGGACGCGGCAGAACGCACCGGCGCGGCGGTTGTCGGCCCTGTGCCGCTGCCGACCAAGATCGAAAAGTTCACGGTCAACCGGGCGGCCTTTATTGACAAGGACAGCCGTGAGCAGTTCGAAATCCGCACGCACAAGCGGCTGATTGACGTGGTTGATCCCGGTTCGAAGACGATCGAGAACCTGACGAAGCTGGATTTGCCAGCGGGTGTGGATATCGAGATCAAACTGTAGGAGACAGGAATCAGGAGTCAGGAGTCAGCATGGCGAATCGCCTGCCCCCTGATGCCTGATCCCTGATCCCTACCATCGGGATGATGCGGCCAGACCGGAGACAAACTTCGGGGGTCACGACAGTCCCAAGGAGGCTGGATGAAGGGGATACTCGGACGGAAGGTGGGCATGACCCAATTGCTCACCGCGCGGGGTGAAGTGGTGCCGGTGACGATTATCGAGGCGGGGCCTTGCTTCGTCACGCAGGTCAAGACCGTTGAACAGGATGGCTACACGGCCATCCAGTTGGGGTTCGAGCAAACGCAGCAACGACGGCTCACCAAGGGGCAAGTCGGCCATCTCAAGCGCCGCGGCATGCCCCATGATGTGCCGATGGTGCGCGTCTTGCGCGAGCTGCGCGTGCGCGACATCGAAAATTACCAATTGGGGCAGAAGATCCTGGCGGACATCTTCACCACGCACGAGCGGGTGGATGTGGTGGGCATCTCCAAGGGGCGCGGCTTTCAGGGCGGCGTGAAGCGACATGGCTTCCACGGCGGCCCGCGCACGCACGGTCAATCGGACCGGTTGCGCGCGCCTGGCGCCAGCAGCTCGGGTACCACGCCGGGCCGGATCTACAAGGGCAAGCGGATGGCGGGTCACATGGGCAACGTGCCGGTGACTGTCGCGAACCTTCGGGTCGTCCTCGTGGACGGTGAGCGCAATCTGTTGGCAGTGCGCGGTGCGGTGCCCGGCGCCAAGGGCGGCTTGCTCCTTGTCACCGAAGCGCGGAAGCAGGGGTAGTGACCATGCAAGTCTCATTGATGAACGTGGCCGGCGAACAAGTCGGCGAAGTCGAGCTGGCCGATACCATTTTTGCCGCGCCGATTAACATCCCGTTGATGCACCAGGCGGTCGTGCGCCAGATGGCGAACGCACGGTTGGGCACGGCCAAGGTGAAGGGCCGCAGTGAAGTGGCGGGCGGCGGCCGCAAACCGTGGAAGCAAAAGGGCACGGGGCGCGCACGCCAGGGTTCGACGCGGGCGGCCCAGTGGCGCGGCGGCGGCATCATTTTTGGCCCCACCCCGCGCTCCTACGAGCAGAAGCTGCCGCGCAAGATGCGCCGCGCGGCGGTCTGCTCGGCGCTATCGGTGAAGGCGGCCGAAGACCGGCTGGTGGTGCTGGATCAACTCGCCATCACGCAGCCCAAGACGCGCGAGATGGCCGCGGTGATGAGCCGCCTGGCTGTAAATTCGAGCGCCCTGATCCTGATGGCTGAGGCTGACGAGATGGTGGAACGCGCCAGCAACAACCTGCCGGACATCAAACTGCTGCGAGCCGAATATGTCAATGTGCGTGACCTGCTGAGTTATGACTTCCTGGTCATCCCGCAGCGCGCGCTGAGTGTGATCGAGACGATCCTGGGCTAGGGCGGAGGAAGAGATGCACGTTTATGATGTACTGCGGCGGCCGATCGTGACCGAGAAGAGTACTGCCCAGGCGGATGCGGCTCGTCAATATACCTTCGAAGTGGATCAGCGGGCCAATAAGATCCAGGTGAAAGATGCGGTCGAGACGGCCTTCAATGTGAAGGTGGTCAATGTTTCGATCATCTGCATCCCGGCCAAGGTCGGGCGCTACGGCCGCGCGACGGTCATCAAGAAACCGGCCTTGAAGAAGGCCGTGGTGACCCTGGCGGCGGGCGGCTCGATCCAGCTCTTTGAAGGCGTCTGATTCGACTGAGGAGTTTGTCGCATGGCGATCAAGATCTACAAGCCTACAAGCCCCGGTCGACGCGGCATGTCAGGCTACACCTTTGAGGAACTCAGCCCGGTGGATCCGGAGCGTTCGCTGTTGCGTGCGGGCCGCAAGATTACGGGCCGCAACAACCAGGGGCGCGTCACGGTGCGGCATCGTGGCGGCGGGCACAAGCGGCTGTACCGCGTGGTGGATTTCCGGCGGGATAAGCTCGGTGTGCCGGGCCGTGTCGCTTCCATCGAATACGATCCGAATCGTTCGGCCCGTATCGCGCTGGTGGTCTACGCGGACGGTGAGAAGCGCTACATTGTGGCGCCGCTTGGTCTGCAGGTCGGCAGTCAGATCATGTCTGGCCCGGAGGCCGAGGTGCGCATGGGCAACGCGCTACCGCTGAAGAATATCCCGCTGGGCACGGTGGTGCATAACGTGGAACTTCAGCCGGGGCGTGGCGGTCAGCTCGCCCGGTCGGCGGGAGTGGGCGCGCAGTTGATGGCGAAGGAAGGCGACTACGCCATGTTGCGCCTGCCAAGCGGTGAACTGCGTCGGGTGCCGGTGGTGTGCATGGCGACGATCGGGCAGGTGGGCAATCCCGAACACGCCAATATCAAGATCGGCAAGGCCGGTCGCAAGCGCTGGCAAGGCTGGCGGCCTGCGGTGCGTGGTGTGGCCATGGAGCCGAACTCGCATCCGCACGGTGGTGGTGAAGGTCGGACGCCCGTCGGCATGCCCAGCCCGAAGACGCCGTGGGGCAAGCCCGCGATGGGGTATAAGACCCGCAAGAACAAGCGCACCGATAAGTTCATCGTGCGCCGTCGCAGCAAGAAGAAGTGATAGGGGAATGACGTATGTCGCGATCTCTTAGGAAAGGCCCGTACGTTCAGCCGAAACTGCTGAAGAAGGTCGAGGCGATGAATCGCACCGGCAAGAAGCAGGTCGTCAAGACTTGGTCGCGTGCTTCGACTGTCTTTCCGCAGATGGTGGGTCACACGATTGCTGTTCACGATGGCCGTCGCCACGTGCCCATCTACGTGGCCGAGAACATGGTCGGTCACAAGCTGGGCGAGTTTGCGCCGACCCGCTTCTTCCGCGGCCACGTGCGCAGCGAGAAGAAGACGGTCACGCGCTAAGCGAGAGGTGAGAGAATGGCAACTCGAGCGATAACGAAGTATGTGGGCATCTCGCCTCAGAAGGTGCGCCAGGTGATTGCGCAGGTGCGCGGCATGCAGGCCGAACAGGCATTGGCGATGCTGCGCCACATGACGCAGTCGGCGGCCCAGCCGGTCGCCAAGACGATTGCGTCGGCGCTGGCGAATGCCGATGAGAATGAGGGGTTGACCCGCTCTGATATGTATGTCGCCTCGATCTCGGCTGATGGTGCGCCGTTGCGCAAGTGGCGGCGGTTTGGAGCACGGGGACGGTTCAAACCCATCATCCGTCGGTCTTCACACATCACGGTTGAGCTAGAGGAACGCTAGTCAGGAGGCTGCTTTGGGCCGAAAAGTTCATCCCATTGGCTTTCGTCTGGGTACGATAGAGCATCACCGCTCGCGCTGGTTTGCCGAGGGCGATGAGTACAAAGTCCTCATCAGTGAGGATCGCAAAATCCGCCAACTGGTCCAGAAGTCACTGCCGGAAGCGGCGATCTCGAAGGTTGAGATCGAGCGTTTCCCGCCCAACCAGGTGCGGGTTACGGTGCATTCGGCCAAACCGGGTGTGATCATCGGGCGCAAGGGCGCTACGGTGAACGCGCTTCGCAATGATCTGCAGCAGATGACCAACAAAAAGGTCAAGCTGGACATTGCCGAGATCGAGCGCCCGGAGATGGATGCGTTTTTGGTGGCTGAAAGCATCGCGGAACAGCTTCAGCGCCGTATTTCACATAAGCGCGCGATGAAGCAGGCGGTGTTGCGCGCACTCAAGAGCGGGGCGAAGGGTTGCATGATCCGCTGTGGCGGTCGTCTGGCCGGCGCGGAAATGGCCCGTGTGGAGACGATGCGTGAGGGCCAGGTGCCCCGCCACACCCTGCGCGCTGAGATTGATTATGCTCGCAGCGAGGCCCTGACGACCTATGGCCGGATCGGTATCAAGGTCTGGATCTATAAGGGCGAAATCCTGCCGGGCGCCGAGTAACCACGATCTGCAATTTGCCATCTGCGGTTTGCGGCGGGCTTTAGCGGCCCGGCAAGTCGCAGATCGTAAATGGCACACGAGGAGTGTTGAGTATGTTGTTGCCAAAGCGCGTGAAATATCGCAAAGTCCATCGTGGGCGCAGGCGGGGTATGGCCAGCCGTGGCAACCAGGTTTCGTTCGGTGACTTCGGGCTGCAGGCGTTAGGTCCTGCATGGCTGAGCAGCCGGCAGATCGAGGCCGCGCGGCGGGCCATCGTGCGCTATTTGCGACGGGGTGGCAAGCTGTGGATTCGCGTCTTCCCGGATCACGCTGTGACGAAGCGGCCGGCGGAAACCCGGATGGGTGGCGGTAAAGGCGCGGTCGACTATTGGGCGGCGGTGGTGCGGCCGGGGCTGATGCTGTTCGAAGTGTCTGGCGTGACCGAGGAAGAGGCCAAGTCCGCGATGCGGTTGGCTTCTCACAAGTTGCCGATCGCGACGCAATTTGTGCGCCGGGACGCTGGCGCAGGGGAGGAAAGCTGATGCGCCCGAGTGAGTTGCGTAACCTGTCGCAGGTGGAAATCGGCCGGCATCTGGATGAAGCGCACCAGGAGATGTTCAACCTGCGCTTCCAGTTTGCGGCTGGTCAGTTGAAGAATTCGGCCCGTCTGGGCCAGGTCCGGCGCGAGATCGCCCGGCTGCGGTCGCTCATGCGCGAGCGTGAGTTGGCGGCGGCTCAGGAGGGATGACGATGGAAGCACAACGTAAACGGCTGATCGGTCAAGTGGTCAGCAATAAGATGGAGAAGACCGTGGTCGTCGTCGTGCGCCGCACTCGCCGGCACCCGCTGTATGGCAAGGTCATCCGGGTGAGCAAGCGCTACAAGGCGCACGACGAGAACAGCGAGTGTCAGCTCGGTGATTCCGTGCGCATCGTCGAGTCTCGTCCGTACAGCAAGGACACGCACTGGCGGGTTGAGGCGGTCCTCCAGCGGGTAGCGCAGGTGGATACCACCCCGTTGCAGGCCGAGTAGAGGTGCAGCGATGATTCAGCAGGAAACCAGACTCAAGGTCGCCGACAATACGGGCGCCAAGGAGATCCTCTGCATTCGCGTGCTGGGTGGCTCGCTTCGGCGGTATGCGCACCTGGGCGATATCATCGTCGCATCGGTGAAGCAGGCTGCTCCCAACGGCGCCGTGAAAGAAGGCGAAGTGGTGCGGGCGGTCATCGTGCGCACGACCTATCCGCAAGGTCGCGTGGATGGTTCGCACATCAAGTTCGATGATAACGCTGCCGTGATCATTGACCAGGGGCGGGCGCCGCGTGGCACGCGCATTTTCGGGCCGGTGGCTCGTGAGCTGCGCGATCGGGGATTCATGCGTATCGTATCGTTGGCGCCGGAAGTGCTGTAGGGAGTAGTGAGCATGGATATTCGCAAGGGCGATAAGGTGGTCGTGATCGCGGGCGACGATCTGGGCGCGGAAGGCGAGATTCATAGCGTCGTGCGGGCCAAGTGGGGGAAGGGTCGCCGGTCGGGCGAACTCAAGCCGCAGGCCGATCGGGTGATCGTGGCTGGCGTGAACCTTGTCAAGAAGCACCAGCGCCGCACGGGCGATGTCCGAACCCAATTCGGCATCATCGAGCGCGAGGCGCCGATTCACGTTTCCAATGTGATGTTGGTGTGCCCGCGGTGCAGCAAGCCGACTCGGCTGGCCCACCGGGAGCATGCTGACGGCAGCCGCTCGCGCATCTGCAAGCAGTGTGGCGAGCCAGTTGATGAGTGAGGCGTAGTACGTAGTGCGTAGTACGTAGTGCGGAGTGCGTAAGGCGTGGTCCTGGGGAGGTATCCCATCTCGGGCACGCAACACGCAACACGCAACACGCAACACGCAACACGCAATACGTTTCTCCTCCGCTCAGGGCGCCACGGCGGCCCTGTACACGGACGGGAGCAGAGAGAATGGCAACACCGAGATTGCTGGAACGGTATCGTAAAGAGGTTGTGCCGGCCCTGGAAAAAGAGTTCGGCTACAAGAACGTGATGCAGGTCCCGTACGTTGAAAAGGTGGTCCTGAACATCGGGATGGGCGAGGCGCTGCAGAACGCGAAGTCGTTGGATGCCGCGGCGAACGATCTGACCATCATTGCTGGCCAGAAGCCGGTTTTTACGAAGGCAAAGCGCTCCATCGCGGCCTTCAAGCTGCGCGAGGGTAACACCATCGGCGTGACGGTGACGCTGCGCAGCGAGCGGATGTGGAGCTTCCTCGATCGGCTGATGGGTATTGCGCTGCCGCGCCAACGTGACTTTCGGGGTGTCTCGCCAGATTCGTTCGACGGCCGGGGCAATTACAGCCTGGGGTTGCGCGAACAACTGATTTGGCCTGAGATCAACTACGACAAGATTGATAAAGTGCGTGGTATGGCGGTTACCGTGGTGACCACGGCCAAGACCGACGAAGAGGGCCGCCGCCTGCTGGCGCTGTTGGGAATGCCGTTCCGCAAGTAGTGCGCAAGCCAGGCGAACGATTGGAGGAGAGCAGTGTCCAAGACATGTATGCCATTTCGTGAGCAGCGGCGCAAGTTTGCCGTGCGTGTGCGCAATCGGTGCAGCGTCTGTGGTCGGCCGCGCGGGTACATGCGCCGGTTTGATCTGTGCCGCATCTGCTTTCGCGAGCAGGCCCTGAAGGGCAATTTACCGGGTGTCGTCAAGTCGAGCTGGTAGAAGGCCAGTCTCGCTGGGGCTGCTAAGAGCCACCCGGGATGGGGGCTGACTGGCGGTCTGATGAGGAGCGACGGAAAGAATGATCAACGATCCAATTGCTGATATGCTGACACGCATCCGTAACGGTCTCATGGTGCGCCAGAAGCAGGTGGTCTTGCCCGGATCCAAGGTGAAGATTGCCCTGGCGCGCATCCTGAAGGAAGAGGGCTTCATCAAGGACTTCGAGGTGACCAAGGACGTGCCTCAGCCGCAAGTGCGTATCGTCTTAAAATATGATCGGGACCGCAAGTCCATTATCACAGGCCTGTTGCGCATCAGTAAGCCAGGCCGCCGGGTGTATGTGAAGCGCAGCGAAATCCCCTGGGTGTTGAGTGGCCTGGGCGCCGCCGTGTTGAGCACGCCGCAAGGAATCATGACGGGCCATAAGGCGCGCCGGCTTGGGCTGGGCGGCGAAGTGCTTTGCTACGTCTGGTAGACTGGATGGAGGTAGGACAGTGTCTCGTGTAGGAAAGATGCCTATCCCGCTGCCGAAGGGCGTGACTGTGGCGATTGACCCGGGCAATGCGATTACCGTCAAGGGGCCGAAGGGTCAGCTTGCGCAGCAGTTTTCGCCCGATATCAACGTAGAGTTGCAGGGCAGCGAGTTGCGTGTGTCGCGGCCGAGTGATGCCGATCGGCATCGCGCGTTGCATGGCTTGACCCGCGCGTTGTTGAACAATATGGTGACCGGCGTGAGCAGCGGGTTCACGCGCTTGCTCGATATCGAGGGTGTCGGGTATCGCGCCGGCATCTTGGGCAAGAACCTGGTGGTGCTTGTCGGTTATTCGCATCCCGTCGAAGTCGTCCCGCCCGTGGGCATTACATTCGAGGTGGATCGGACCGGTCGTCAGGTCACGATTAGCGGGATTGACAAGCAAGTGGTCGGCGAGATGGCCGCTGAGATCCGAGGGCTGCGTCCGCCGGAGCCGTACAAGGGCAAGGGTGTGCGCTACCGTGGTGAGAAGGTCCGCCAGAAGGCCGGCAAGAGTGGTAAGGTCGGCGGTAAGGGCGGGAAGAAGTAGTCGGTTCCCCGTCGCGGTGAGGAGCCGTGGGGATATCTCCGAGTTGGGGTTGCGGGTGGTGTCTGCTGCCCGATCTTGCCCCCAGGCAAGCCCCCCAACCGGTTAGGAGGATCACAGTCAATGGCCAAGGACACGAGTCGAGAAGCTCGCGATCGCCGGCATGAGCGCCTCCGCAAGCGCACGCATGGCACGTCCGAGCGACCTCGTTTGAATGTATTTCGCAGCTTGCAGCACATTTATGCGCAGGTGATTGACGACGAATTGGGTCACACCCTGGCCGCGGCGTCAACCCTGGATCCCGAGTTGCGCGGGAAGTTGGACGGTCTCTCTAAGTCCCAAGAGGCGGCGCGTGTAGGCAAGTTGGTTGCGGAACGCGCCCTGGCACAGGGGCTGAAATTGGTCGTTTTTGACCGAGGCGGTTACCCCTACCATGGCCGTGTCAAAGCGTTGGCCGATGGCGCACGCGAGGCAGGACTGGAGTTTTAGGAGGACGGATGCCAGGCAGAGAAAGAACTCAGCGCGGCGAGCAGAGTAAGGATCGGCAGCGCAAGCCGCGCGAACGCGAAGAAGAACGCGAGCAACTCGACGAGCGGGTTGTGCATATCGCCCGTACCTCAAAAGTGCTGAAGGGCGGCCGGCGGTTTGCTTTCCGGGCAGTCGTCGTTGTGGGCGACAACCACGGCCAGGTGGGCTTTGGTGTGGGTAAGGCCCGCGAAGTGCCGGAAGCGGTGCGCAAGGCTTCGGAGCGCGCCCGCAAGGTGATGCGGCCGTACCCGATGGTCGGCACGACGATCCCGCACGAGGCGTTGGGCGATGCCAGCGCGGCCCGTGTGTTGTTGCGGCCCGCCCGCCCGGGCACCGGCGTCATCGCGGGTGGCGGGGTGCGTGCGGTGCTGGAAGCTGCGGGCGTCCGGGATATCCTGACCAAGAGCCAGGGCAGCGCCAACATGCTCAACGTGGTCGCCGCGACCTTCAAGGCGTTGGAAATGTTGAAGAACCCGGAAGAAGAAGCCAAGCGTCGGGGCAAGTCCGTGGAATCCATGACCCCCTTCTGGCTGCGCGGCAGCCAAGGAGGCTCGGATGGCGAGTGAAGCGAAGAAGGTGCGTATCACGTATAGCACCAGCTTTATCGGCGTGCAGGGCGATCAGAAGGATACGATCCGGCGGCTGGGCTTCACCAAGCTCCAGCAGACCGTGGAGCAGCCCGACACCCCGGTCATTCGCGGGATGATCCACAAGGTGCGTCACCTGGTGACTGTGGAAGAAATCGGCGGATAACGCCCGACTTAACGACGGAGACCGCCTTCGTCGGCCATTCGTCTATCGTCGGAGGAACCATGAAGTTGAATGAACTCTGGCCCGCTGAGGGCGCTCATAAGGATTCCACGCGCGCGGGCCGCGGCATCTCGGCGGGCCGCGGCAAGACCGGCGGGCGCGGTCAGAAGGGGCAAAATTCCCGTTCTGGCGGCTCTAAGCGCTCGTACTTCGAAGGTGGGCAGTTGCCGCTCGTGCGCCGGCTGCCGGGGCTGGGCGGTTTCAAGAATCGCTGGCGGATCGAGTACGCGCCGGTCAATGTGGAATGGCTGAACGGCTTCGAGGCCGGCACGGAAGTCACCCCGGAGATGATGCTGATGGCGGGCCTGATCCGTTCGCTGTCCACGCCGGTCAAGGTGCTCGGCGGCGGCGCGCTCGAACAGGCGCTCACCGTCAAGGCGCACAAGTTTTCCGCCTCGGCGCGTGAGAAGATCGTGGCGGCCGGCGGGGCCGTGGAAGAATTGGCGCTGTAGGGGCCGGTCCCTTAGGAGAACTGGAAGATGCTCGATGCCGTTCGCAATGCATTCAGACTGCCGGATCTGCGGCGCAAGCTGCTGATCACGATCGGCGTTCTGGTGCTCTATCGGTTCGTCTCGCACGTGCCGGTGCCTGGTGTGGACCGGTTGGCGCTCGCCCAGGTTTTCGAATCGAACGCGCTGCTGGGGATGCTCAACCTGCTCTCGGGTGGCGCCCTGCAGAACTTCTCGGTGATGGCGATGGGGGTCTACCCTTACATCACGGCCTCCATCATCCTCCAGTTGTTGCCGCCGATCATCCCGC
>Ga0247840_10007788_pt1 | contig 14722 bp, 14 predicted proteins | sample LaCruzMarch2015__FD_192404 | JGI IMG/M metagenome (GOLD analysis project Ga0247840, IMG submission 192404) | Freshwater microbial communities from meromictic Lake La Cruz, Castile-La Mancha, Spain - LaCruzMarch2015_17m | ecosystem: Environmental > Aquatic > Freshwater > Lake | place: Spain...
CGCGCCCTGGCAACTCGCCTCGCACTGGACCGGCGGGGTCCTGCTGGCCGCCGCCGTGCTGTATCTGTCGCTGGCCCATACCCTGCGCAATCCCTGGCCCCTGTACCTCGGGGTGCTGGCCCTCAACGGCGTGGTCTATCTGTGGGCGCCCCTATGGGCCGAGCACTGGGGCCTGTGGCAGTTCTATATAGTCCCGGCGGCGGTATCGGTGCTGGTGCTGGTGCACCTGCACCGGCGCGAACTGCGGCCGCGGGTGTGCAACGGCGTGCGGCTGGCGGCGCTCAGCGCACTGTACGCTGGCGCGGGGCTGGATCTCTTCCTGCGCCCGGAGCTCGGCGTCTTCGTGCTGGCCCTGGCCTTGGCACTCGCCGGGGTGATCATCGGCATCGCCCTGCAGATTCGGGTCTTTCTCTATGCCGGCGTGGCCTTCCTGGTGCTGAACGTGGGCGGGCAGATGGTCCGGTTCTACCCCGACCAGGGCAATACACGGGCCCTGATCCTGATGGGACTCGGCGCGGCCATTACCGGCGGGATGGTGGTATTCAATCTCAAACGCGAGGCGATCCTGCAGCGGATTCGCATCGCGCGGGCCGATCTGGCGCAGTGGAGCTAGCGGGCGGCTCCCTGGGGCCGTGGTCCAGGCAGGAACGCAAGGGATTGCGACCTACTCTTCGATTTCCTCGGCGATGTGCTCAAGGTCGATCTGATCGAATTTGCGTTCCCGCAGCAAAGCGGCCTGCACTTGCGACCAGGTGTAGAGATCGCGATCGTAGTCGGTGAGCATGGCGGCGTTGCCTCGTTGAGGGACCGGGAGAGTATAGCTGATCACTTGCGGGTCAGATCAGGGACAACGCGCGGTCAGCGTCGGCCCCGGGCGCGCTGGTGAATGACGCCCTCGATACTGCCGACCGTGACGAGCCGGTCGCGGACCCCAGGTCGGGTCAGGCGCGCCCTTGCGGCCGTGCCATCTGCGCCGGGCGTGGCGCACCGTAACCCGACATGGCACCGTCGGCGTCGGGCTAGGCTTCACTAACCCGACCTACCCCCTCGCCGCCGCCCGCACCCGCGCTTGACACCGCGGTCCCACCCGGACGAATCTGATCCCCGGCTCGGGGAGTCCTGGTCCGCCCCGGACCTGCCCCCCGGACCCGGGCCATTGCCAGGATTCGAGACGACACCATGAAACCCACCCACGCCGCCAAGCCGTTCACCGCCAATCGCGTATTCACCGACCGGGAACCGGCGACCGCGCGCTTCCGCCGCGCCTTCGACGGCCGCCAGCCGCGCGACGCCTACCGCGTCCTCAACTGGTACGGGGTCGGCGGCGAGGGTAAGTCCCGCCTGTCGGAAGAGCTGATGAAGCTGGCCGACGCCATCGCCGCGGACGCCCCCGCGGGTCATCGGGTCGCCCGCGCCCGGGTCAACTTCGACTACACCAGCATGCGCCGCACGGACGAGGCACTGCTCGCCATCCGCTTGCAACTCGCGCGCACCTTCGGGTCCGTCTTCCCCTGCTTCGACACCGCCTACGCGCGCCATTTCGTCCTCACCAACCCAGGCATCGACATCCGCCGGCGGCACCCGGAGCTGTTCAAGGGCGAGAACGCGGTCCTCGACGACCTGCTCGACCTGTCCGAGGGCGGCATCGCCGCGGAGGTCGCCGGGGCGGTGAGCGACCTGGTACCCGGCCTCAATCTGCTCTACCGCTACGGCACCCGGCTCTCCGTGCGGGTCCGGGAATGGTTCCAGCGGCGCGGTAAGACCGTGCTCCAGGGCCTGGACGACCTGACCGCCGACGCGCTGATGGAGCGCCTGCCCAGCTACCTGGGCGCCGACCTCTGTGACCACCTGGCCGAGCGCGCCGCGGCGGGCCCCGGCGCCCGCGCCCTAATCGTGCTCGACACCCACGAGGCACTGTGGCGGGAGCGGAATCTCAAGGACATGGTGCAGGGCGCCCAGGCGGATGCCTGGCTGCGCCGCCTGGTGCAGGACGCCCCGGGGGTGCTGTTCGCCATCTTCGGCCGGAACAAGCTGCGCTGGTCCGAACTCCGCCCCGACTGGGGCCCGGTGGTGGAGGGCCACCGTCTGGGCGCACTCTCTGACACCGACGCGGACCTCTTTCTGCGCCAGGTGCCGATCGCCGACCCCGCCATCCGCGCGCCGATCGTCCAGGGCGCCCAGGGCCTGCCCTTCTACCTGGACCTCCAGGTGAGTCACTACGAGCGCCTGCTCGCGGACGGCCAGCCGCCCGACCCCACCCAATTCGGCGGCAGCCACCCCGAGATCCTGCGCCGCTTTCTGGACCACCTGTCCGAGGTGGAGCTGTCCATGGTCCGGCTCGCCGCCTATCCCCAGGAGCTGACGGAGGCCGAGACCACCGCCCTGGCCGGCGCCTTCCTGGGCGGGATCGGCCACCTGGATTGGGGCTGGCTCAGGCGCCAGGGCTTCTTCGAGACCGACGCGGACGGTGACCTGCTGATGCACGCCCTGATGCGCGACGCCCTGCAGGGGCAGGACCGGGCGGAGCGGCCCGAGACCTTCGCGGCCATCCACCGCTGGCTGTTCGAGCGCTACGACGCGCTCGCCCGGCCCGCGGCGGTCGGCGCGGTCACCCGGGACTCGGAGATCGCCTTCGCTCGGGCACTGCATCACCGGCTGCAATTCGACGCCCCGGGGTTCTTCCCCTGGTTCTGGGCGCGGGTTGCGATCTACCGGGACGCGCGCCGCTCCGGATTCCTGGAAGGCGTCCTTCGCGACCTGACCGCCCACTTCGGCGCCCGCAGACCTCCCGAGGACCTCGATCTGCTGGGACTCCGCCACAACCTGGCGCAGCAGATCGGCCGCCAGGGCCGATACCGCGAGGCCGAGGAGGCGTTTCGGGTCATCTGGGAGATCCGACGCCGCCCGGAGGTGCTGGGCGAGGAGCACCCCCGCACCCTCGCCACCCGCCATAACCTGGCGTGGCAGATCGGCAACCAGGGCCGCTACCGCGAGGCCGAGGAGACGTTTCGGGCCATCTGGGAGATCAAACGCCGCCCTGAGGTGCTGGGCGAGGAGCACCCCCACACCCTCACGACCCGCCACAACCTGGCGCAGCAGATCGGGAACCAGGGCCGCTACCGCGAGGCCGAGGAGGCGTTTCGGGCCATCTGGGAGGTCCTACGCCACCCGGACGTGCTGGGCGAGGAGCACGCCGACACCCTCGCCACCCGCGCCAACCTGGCGTACCAGATCGGCAACCAGGGCCGCTACCGCGAGGCCGAGGAGGCGTTTCGGGCCATCTGGGAGATCCAACGCCGACCGGAGGTGCTGGGCGAGGAGCACCCCCACACCCTCTCCGCCCGCCACAACCTGGCGCAACAGATCGGCAACCAGGGCCGCCACCGCGAGGCCGAGGAGGCGTTTCGCGCCATCTGGGAGATCGAACGCCGCCCGGAGGTGCTGGGCGAGGAGCACCCCGACACCCTCACCACCCGCCACAACTTGGCGCTTGAGATCGGCAGCCAGGGCCGCTTCCGCGAGGCCGAGGAGGCGTTTCGGGCCATCTGGGAGATCCGACGCCGCCCCGAGGTGCTGGGCGAGGAGCACCCCCACACCCTCACCACCCGCCACCTCCTGGCGCAGCAGATCGGCCACCAGGGCCGCTACCGCGAGGCCGAGAGCGAGTTGCGCGCTGTCTGGGAGGGCTACGTCCGGGTGCTGGGGCCCGACCACCCGAACAACCTGCGCACCCGCTACTGGCTGGCCAAGGTGCTGGACGGCCAGGGTCGGCACGCGGAGGCCGACGAGCTGCTGGCCGGGCTGGAGGCGCAGATGTCGGCGCAGTTTCCCGAGACCCACCGCTGGGTGCTGGACCTGCGCGAACACCTGCGGCAGCGCGGGCGGTCCTGACTGGAGCGCGCGCCGGATGCAAGCCCCGTAGGTCGGGTTTGGCGCGCGTGGCACGGCCCATCGAATAGAACAGATGGTTAGCGCGCGCCGTAACCCGACATCCCGGCACCGTCAGTCGGGTTACGCTGCGCTAACCCGACCTACGCCGAATACTCTCAGAATGTCCAAGCGTCGGGATGCCTTATGATGCTATCCCGACACCCGCCCGCGGGACCGAACCGCAGGCGTCGATCGAGCCAACGGCCGTTGCCGAACAGGTCAAGCGCGAACCATGAGCCGAACCCGGACACTGGAGCTTCTCAGCCGCCACAAGGCCCGGCTCGCCGAGCGTTTCGCCGTCACCTCGCTCGCCCTGTTCGGCTCGCAGGCGCGCGGCGAGGCCCGTGACGACAGCGACATCGACATCCTGGTCGCCTTCGACGGACCGGCAACCTCCGCGCGTTACTTCGGCGTCCAGTTCTATCTGGAGGACCTGCTCGGCCGCCCGGTCGATCTGGTGACCGAAAAGGCTCTGCGCCCGGAACTGCGGCCCTATGTGGAGCGCGAGGCCATCCGTGTCTGATGCCGACGGCGCATCCCGCGCATGGACCTTCTATCTGGACGACATGATCGGATTCGCCGAGAAGGTTCTGACCTATACGGCCGGATTCGACCAAGACGGCTTCGTCCGCGATGGCCTCGTCTATGACGCCACCCTCCGCAATCTGGAGCTGATCGGCGAGGCGGCGACCCACATCCCCGAGTCGGTGCGCGCCACCCATCCGGCGGTGCCCTGGCGACTCATCGTCGCCACGCGCAACCGGCTGATCCACGGCTATCTCGGCATCGACAACGACACCCTATGGAGCATCGTGCAGGACGACCTCCCCGGTCTGCTCACGCAGCTTCGGGACCTGCGTGCCCGGTCGGCCTCCTCATCGCCCTGACCCGAGTCCCAACCTCGCATGTCCACGCACCAAAGCGAATCGGCCGGCCCCGCACTGCGGGGTTTCCGATTGCAGTTGCTCTATACCCTGGCCCGGCTGACCGAGCTGCGGACGACGCTTCAGGCGACCCTCTGGCCGGAGGGGGTCGAGGACCTGGCGATCTTCGACGACCGGGGGGTGTTGCGCGAGGCCATCCAGATCAAGGCGCATACGGCGCCGCTGACCCTGTCGGAGCTGGTCTCCAGGCGGGGCAACGGACTCATGCAGCGGGCCGTCGAGACCGCTCGCACGCATCCCGAATGCCGGGTGCGCCTGCTGAGCTTCGGGCCTTTCGGCCAGGAGCTTCAGGATGCCTGGGAAGGCGCTCGGGCCGCACGGGACCGGGTAACCAGGAAGCTCAAGGACGCGGGATTGAGCCCGACAGACGTCGCCATCCTCTTCGATCGCCTGACCCTGGAGCGGCTGGACGAGGCCGCCGAGCAGGCCAAGGTGGACGGCTTCCTCGGCGCTGTCCCTGCCCTGGCCGGTCAGTCCTCCCATGCCGCGGCCATCCTGTGCCAATGGCTCTACGCCTTCGACGCAATGCTGGAATTCACCCGAAATGACAGATGCCAGGGAATTCTTGCTCGCGGTCGGACGCATCAAGATGCTGACCAAGCACTTGTCCTCCGTCCTCGGCCTGGCGAACGCCGATGGCCCAGATGGCGCGGTCCTACAAGGGTATCTCGACCGCCATCGGACCATCGCCCGTTCCATGGTCGCCGCGATCACCGCGCAAGACCCCAGGAGGGGGGCCCGGCACTTTGTTATAGCTGACTACGCCGAGCATCAGGCCGCAGTCGCCAGATCCAAGGTCGATAGCCCGGCGAGCGGCAGTGCGGTGATGCCCGGAGCCATCGGATAGTGTCGCCCGCCGGGATAGACGACCCATAGATGCGCCAGATCGAGATCGGCCTGCGCGATGTGCATGGAGCGGCTGCTGGTCGGGGCATCGCTGCACTTGTACTCGAACCCGAAGCGTCGGCCATGCCGCAAGAGCAGGAGATCGAGTTCCGCACCCCGCTGAGTGGCCCAGAACCAGGCGTCCCGTTCGCCGAACCGGATCAGGGTCTGCTCCAGCGCGAAGCCCTCCCAGCTGGCGCCATAGCGCGGATGGCTTCTGAGGCCGAACAGGCTGTCCAGGCCCAGCAGATGATGCAGGATGCCGCTGTCGCGCACATAGACCTTCGGCGACTTCACCAGACGCTTGCCCAGGTTCTCGAACCAGGGCGCCAGCACCCGCACCATGAAGGTGCCCTCCAGGAGGTCCCGGTAGTGATTCACGGCGGTCGGACTGACGCCCATCGAGCGTGCCAGTTCGGCGGCGTTCCAGGTCTGTCCGTGGAAATGGGCGAGCATCCGCCAGAAGCGCCCGAGCGCCGACGGCGCCACCCGCGAGCCCAGCCCCGGGATGTCGCGCTCCAGGAAGGTCTCGGCGAAGGACTCGACCCAGCGCGCCCAGGCCGCGTCCGACTCCGCCAGGAAGGCGCGCGGAAAGCCGCCGCGAAACCACAAGCGGTCCTGCTCGCCCGCCCCCGTTTCGTCGAGTGAAAAGCCGGGCACCCGCACCAGACGCACGCGCCCGGCCAGGCTCTCGGAGACGCCTTGCACCAGGTCCCAGGAGGCGCTGCCGAGCAACAGGAAGACCGCCTTGCGACCCGGCGCGTCGCACAGGGGGCGGAGCAGTGCGAACAACTCGGGGAGGCGCTGCACCTCATCAATGATTACCAGACCAGTGCAGGCGGACAGCACCGCCTCCGGCGTCCCGGCCAGCGCCGCCCGATCGGCCGCCCGCTCCAGATCGAAGGTAGTCGTCGGTCCCGGCCAGACACGAGCGACCTCGCGGGCCAGGGTCGTCTTGCCGACCTGCCGGGCACCCAGCAACGCGACCGCGGGGGCCTCCGCGAAGTGTTGTTGGACGGTGGCAAGGAGCCGCTCTCTGCCGAGTAATTGTTGCATATCGTAGGTTAGCACAACGATTTTCAACAATTATAGCCGCCTTCCGGCCGTAGCGCCCCGCGTCGAAACAGTTGGAGCAGGCCCCGCATCGGAGTGCGCGGATTCCTCGATTCCTGGTACGGCAACCGCCGCTTGCCCGATCCCCACCCCCGCTCTACAGTTTCCGCAGACTCGCCGCACGAGGACTCGCGATGGCACCCGGCTCTCCACGCGGGTCCGGGAATGGTTCCAGCGGCGCGGCAAGACCGTGCTTCAGGGCCTGGACGACCTGACCGCCGACGCCCTGATCGAGCGCCTACCCACCTACCTGGGCGCCGACCTCTGTGACCTGCGGCAGCGCGGGCGGTCCTGACTGGAGCGCGCGCGCCCCGGATGCCAGGCCCCATGCCAAGCGTCGGGTGGTGCCGGCCTGGCAGGCGCTGAAGTCCCTGGCCCCCCTCGCACACATCGAGTGCGAGGCGGACTATGAGCGGACCACGGCGTTTCTCAGCGCTCTGCTGGACCTGGTGCGGGACGATGCCGGGCATCCGATGTACTCGCTCGTCGCGGTGGTCGGCCACCTGATCGTGGCCTACGAGATCGACCACGAGCCGCGGTAGTGCGCAATCCAGGCGAATAGCAGGCCGCGTCGAGGTCTGGGGGATGGGCACGCTGCGCTTTGCCCATCCTGCAATCGACGATCGAGCCGACCCACGTCCGTTTCGATCGCACCCTGGTGGCGGCTGGCGCTTGCGACCGGACGGCGTGGGGGCTAGTCTGACAGTGAATCGATCGAGACCCCGGCGCAGTCCGTCCGGCACCTGTGAAGCGCCTTGCATTGGCCCCCGTCGGCCCCGAGCATCTCCGGAACAATCATTACCGAACCAGTGTTTGGATCACTGCTATCCCGAGGGTCGTCCGCCATGTCCGTCGAACTCCAACTCAAGTCCTCCATGTCGAAGTCGGACATCTACACCTTACGAGCGCAAGGTGCAGTATTACCAGCGCCGCCACGGCCGCACGGCGACCCGCAAGCTCGTCATCTCACCGATGGTCCGCCCGGAGGCCCGGCCGGTGGCCGAGCGCCTCGGGATCGAGGTCTTCGGCTGCGCCGATGGTGTGACCGGGCTCGCAACGGCCTGAGCCGTCGCGGGTCCTGTCAATCTAATGATTTGTTTTTCTTTGCGTTCAACTCGGGCGGGCTCATGACCAGGATCTCGGTAAAGGCATCGTACGCCTGGGCGGAGCCGCCGCCAGCGGCGCCTTGAGCACCCGCCCGTCCGCGAGCGAGGAGACATCCTGGGTCTTTTCCAGGACCAGGACCTCGGCCGCGGGGTTCGATGACCGTGCGGCGGACACTCAGCGCGTTTGCGCATTCCCCAGCGCCGCATCGACACAATCATTTTGCTGGGAACGTGGCGCTTGACCGCCGCCGCGGCTTGGTCTAGCGTCTCCAGATGCAGCCGCGCCAGGAGCTCGCCATGACCGCCGTTACGTTCGACACCCTGAGATTCGCCAAGAAGCTGGAAGCGGCTGGGCTGCCGACTCCCCAGGCCGAGGCCATTGCCGACGCCTTCCGGGAAGCAACCAGCGAGCAACTGGTGACCCGCGACTACCTGGACTCGCGCCTTGAGGGGATCAAGAGCGGCATCGAAGCGGCAAAGGGCGACATCATCAAGTGGGTTGCCGGTCTCCTGATAGCACAGGCGGCGCTGGTGGCGACGCTGGTGAAGCTGCTCTGAGGCTTTACCCGCCCTGCGCGCAGGACGGAGGCCCGCAGGGCAATCCGCTATGATGCAACAAAGGCCCGATCATGTTGACTCCGGGGCCTCGGCAAAGAGTGCAGCGAGAGCGGGAACGCGGTCGCGGATACGGATCATCTCCCGCCAGATCGTGGGATGATGCCGCCCTTCGATCTCCCGGCGCTTGGCGGCAAGTTCGTCCTCGGTTGCCCCGCCTTGCTTGTCGCTGACGTATTGGCGAAGGTAGAAATTCTTAGGCCAGAGGTGCTCGATCTCGTCCGCCGCCGAATCTTCGCAATAATGACAGCGCCGGGCGCCGGGACAAAGCCTCGCCAATGCCGTGCGGACCTCGTGGAACCGCTCCTTGCCCTTCTTGGTATTCATTCTCGCGTCCCAACGGTCCTTGCCAGCCTTTACCCTGGCGGCGTAGTCGAGAAGCGCGTCGATCTTCTCCTGCTGTCCGTCGAGATAGTTCTGGGTCTGCGTTGGCAGCTCACCCTTGGGAATCCGCAGCACCGTCCGTCTCCATCAGATTGGCGTTACCACCGAAGATTTCCTGAAGCGCGCGGCGCTCGTCTTGCTCGCTTGGGGTCAATCCCTCGCGCAGTGCCTTGACGTTCAGCCGCGCAAGCTGCTCGAGCTTCTCCTCGCCCGTATCCGACCGGCCGACCTCGTCTCCGAAGGCGCCCGAACTCAGGGCTTCGAGAATATCGCCATAGACCAAACGATTGAGCGCGGCTCCGGTGATCGGCCCGCCCCGGTCGTCCGTGCCCGGCTGAGGCAGCCGGGTCACCGAGCCCTTTTCCGCCCCTTGACAGACCAGTGGACTATGGGTCGTGACCAGAAACTGCATATTCGGGAAATGCTCTGTCAGCCAGGGGCCGACCAGCCGCTGCCAGCGGGGGTGCAGGTGCACGTCGACCTCATCGATCAAGACGACGCCCGGAGGGATGACGCGAGTATTCGCATCGCCGAAGACCTTCCTGGTGCCATAGACCTCGGCCAACTGGCGAATCAGCTCCAGGGTCATGCTGAGGATCGAGCGAAAGCCGTCGCTGAGCGACTCGATTGGGACGCGGTAGCCGTTGCCGTCCAGGAATACGACTTCCTTTGAGTTGACCTCGCTCAGCCGTGTGTCGTTGGGAAGGAAATCCGGCTGGTTGACGAATGCCTTGATGGCATCGAGCAGGTCGTCGCCGTCCGATCTTCCGCTAGCGCCTGTTTGGCCTTGATCGTCGTTCGGGTCGGGACGTCTTCCGGTAATACCCCAGATCAGTTGATCCAGCGCGGGGAGAGTGCCGGATTCGGTCCCGGGGCGCAGATCCACCCAGGTACGATCCCTTAGATACGGCGGCAGCTCTGGTACTGCGGGGGCATCGGCAAGCAAAACCGGGATCACCGGTCGCCCGTCCTTCACCGCGGGCGTAAGGACGATTCGTACCTCTTCGTCTTGCCAGGGACCGAGCCCATCGGCGCCCACCAGTACAGCGAAGCTGCGCGAGGCATCGATGCCCGACTTGAGTAACGGTTTCCAGGGGATACCCGGGCGCAGATGCTCCTCGTCCAGCCAGACGGAAATTCCGCGGTCGCGCAGGGCCTTCGCGAGCGCGCGCACCGCTGGCTTGTCTCGGCTGTTATGGCTCAAGTAACAGTCGAAAGTCCCGGAGTCGAAGCGACGATCGATGCCGCCTTGTTCGAGCTGCTCGAATCGCAGTTGCTTGAGCCAGGAGAGTGTTTCGGTAAGTGCGACATCCTCGCCGAAGATGGACAGGTGCCTCGCCAGCTTGGGGTTGGAATAAAACAGCTTGGCGTATTCGGGGCTGCCGCCGGTAAAACGCCGGAAGGGGCCGAAAGCGGCGGAAAACCAGCCTTGACCTCCGCCCCATACATGGCGATCGGGGCTCGGCGAATGGTCAACGGGCATTAAGGTATCGTCCGCTCCGATGCAAATGCCTGCCTCCAAGTCCCCCGCTGAGGCCTCTCCCTCACCGCTCCAGTTGTCCCATTGCGGGTCCTGCTCTAAAGTCAACATGATGCGCCCCTCGCTCTCGCCGCGAGTGACCCAATCCGCCAAATTCAATTTCAGCCGCAGGGCCAGGGCCTCTTTGTCGCCGAGCAGTGCCGCCGCACAGGCTCCAAGCAACGAAGACTTGCCGGACCCATTGTCGCCGAGCAGGACATGCCAGCCGGCTGCCGGCACTCCAGGCGGGAGCCCCCATTCAAAACGGTCGAAGCTCTTGACGTTCGTCAGCTCGATCTTTTTCACATACACGGGGAAGACCGTCCTCAATTGGGCGCGGCGACGGCCGAGGTCGTCAAAACGGCTATTGCGAAACGCTTGCGCTGCCGCGTCCGGCAAGCGATGCGACTGAACTGGGCGTAGTGCAGTCGTAGGATGGGCAGAGCGAGAGCGATGCCCATCATACGAACGAGCCGCCCCCTCAGCCGAGCATCTCCACCCCGCCCAGATAGGGCCGCAGGGCCTGCGGAACCCCGATCCGCCCGTCCGCGTGCTGATAGTTCTCCACCACCGCCACCAGGGTGCGCCCGACCGCGAGCCCCGAGCCGTTCAGCGTATGGAGCAGTTCCGGCTTGCCGGTGCGCGGGTTGCGCCAGCGCGCCTGGAGGCGGCGCGCCTGAAAGTCACCGAAGTTGCTGCACGAGGAGATCTCCCGATAGGTCTGCTGACCGGGCAGCCAGACCTCCAGGTCATAGGTCTTGCAGGCGGAGAACCCCAGGTCGCCGGTGCACAGGGTCACCACCCGGTAGGGCAGGCCCAGGCGCTGCAGGACCGTCTCGGCATGTCCGGTGAGCGCCTCATGCGCCAGTTCGGAGTCCTCCGGGCGCACCGCCTGGACCAGTTCCACCTTCTCGAACTGGTGCTGGCGGATCATGCCGCGGGTGTCCTTGCCGGAGGCGCCCGCCTCGCTGCGAAAGCAGGGGGTGTGGGCGACCCAGCGGCGGGGCACCTGGTCGGCCTCCAGGATGCAGTCGCGCACCAGGTTGGTGACCGGCACCTCCGCCGTGGGGATCAGGTAGAAATCGCGCTCGCCGGGTACCTTGAAGAGATCCGCGGCAAACTTGGGCAACTGGCCGGTGCCGCGCAGGCTGTCGGCGTTGACCAGATAGGGGACATAGACCTCGGTGTAGCCGTGCTCCTTGGTATGCAGGTCCAGCATGAACTGGATCAGCGCGCGTTGCAGCCGGGCGAGCGGCCCGGACAGGACCACGAAGCGCGCCCCCGTGACCTTGGCCGCCAGGTCGAAGTCCATCCAGCCCAGGGCCGTCCCCAGATCGACATGGTCCTTGGGGGTGAAGTGGAAACGGGTCGGCTCGCCCCAGCGGCGCTCCTCCCGGTTGTGGGTCTCGTCCGCACCGTCGGGGACGCTCGCGTCCGGCAGGTTGGGCAGGCCGAGCGCGATCTCGCCCTGCTCGTCCTGGATGGCGGTCAGCCGCGCCTCGGCCGCCGCCAGGACGGTCCCCAAATCCGCCACCGCGGCCAGCAGGGGCGCGGCGTCCTGCCCCGCCGCCTTGGCCCGGCCGATGGCCTTGGAACTGGTATTGCGCTCGTTCTGCAACTCCTGCACCCGGACCTGCAGGCCCTTGCGCTCGCCCTCCAGGGCCTCGATCCGGGCGGTATCCAGCCGCATCCCGCGGCGGGCGAGTTGGGCGGCGACCAGGGGCAGGTCGGTCCTGAGCAGGCGGGGGTCTAACACTTGGGGTCACCAGTCTCGATGCAGGGGGGCCAGGGGCGGCCGTTCAACGGCCTATTTCATGGCGGATTCTACACCGGCCGCCCGCTCCGGCGCGGGCGGGCGGCGCCGGTCCAACCAGAAGGCGGCGGCGAACAGGACCGCGGCGAAGACCGCCACGATCAGGGCGCAGGCGACCGGGTCCTGGACATAGAGGTTCACCGCCCCGAGGTCGGGGCCGATCCAAGGCGCTACCCAGGGGTAGACCAGGGTGTAGAGGAGACCGGCGGTCAGGCCCCCGGCCAGACCGACCCCGGCGTCCAGGCTGCCCTCGCCCAAGGCCATCGGCATGGTCCCGGGGCAGTAGCCGAGCAGCGCCATGCCGACACCGAAGAGCACACCGCCCGCGACGACGCCCCCGATCAGGAGCGGCTTCACCTCCAGGACCGCCGCGCCGAGTTGATACTCGACGAAGAAGGCCAGGGCCGAGGTACCGATCGCCACCAGGAGGATCTTGGCGACCGTGAAGTCCAGGAGCAGCCCGAACCCGATGATCCGCTCGAAGCGGGTGATACCCACCCACCGCGCGATGAGTGCGAAGGCCACCCCGGCCAGGAAGGCGACGATCATCGCGACACCCCATAGAAGGCCCGGGACGCGGCCACGAAACAGGCGACGACCACCAGGGCGAACAGCAGGCCGCTGGCGGCTAGTTCCATGCCGCCGGACAGGATGTGCCCGCTGGTACAGCCGCCGGCCAGACGGGCGCCCAGGATCAGCAGAAAGCCGCCGACGAAGGCCCACAAGAGCCGCCGCACCAGACCCGGCCCCCGGCGCTGCGCCCACAGGGCCGGCACGCCGCGCAGGCGAAAGGTCCGGGAGGCGAGCGCACCGGCCAGTGCCCCGCAGAAGCCGCCCGCCAGGAACAGCAGTTCCCAGGAACCGGCCGTCGCGATCTGCCGGAAATACTCCGCGCCTTCCAGGCCGGCGACCAGGCCCGCGAGATAGGGATAGCCGGTCGAAGCGCCGATCGGTCGATCGGCGAGGTGCACGTTCGTGATGAGCACGTTGAGCAGGCCGATCGCGACCCCGGCGAGGAGCCATTGCCGACGTGACAGGGGGACCGGCGACCCGGATGGTGCGGGGGCCTGGCTCCCCGGTGTGACGATCGAGCGTGGTTTGCTGTTCATCGGTGTGCCGTTTATTGAGTCGATGGGGGCCGAATTTTAACCCTTTCCGGGGGCTGCCTGGCCTCTCGTTCCCACGCGCAAGCAGCACTGCCATTAGGTTAAGCCGCAACGGCTACTGGGAGCGCCGCACCCCAGTGCGGCGCGGTCTCTGGGGAACCCCTGCCGCTGGGGTTATCTGCGAGATCGCGCCGCACTGGGGTGCGGCGCTCCCAAGCCGGGCCGCACTGGAACTGAGGCTCAACCTAATGGCAGTGACGCAGGAGCCTGGGAGCCGGAAGGGCCTGAGTTAATGGCAGTGGCGCGGCGCCTGGGAGCAAGGACAACCCCGCTGCGCGCGCGAGGTCGAACCAGCGCGTAGGGCGGAACGCGATCGCGGTTCCGCCATTCGGAGGCCGGCAATGGCGGATCGCCCTACGGGACCTTCGGCGCCCCCCGCCGGGGCCTGGGGCCGAGCAGGTCCTCCAGGCTCTGGGCCTCGAAAATCCCCTCCAGCCAGCCGTCCAACTGATCGATGGCGGCCTTATCCAGACGCAGGACGGCCCACCGCGGCAGGGCACCGAAGCGGCGCTTCAACTGTCGCTTCAGTCCGTCGGCCTTGCCCTCCGCCTTGCCCTCGGCCTTGCCCTCCGCCTTGCCATCCGCCTTCCCGGCGGCTTCGCCCTTGGCAAAAATCTCCTGATAGGCGCGTGTTTGTTCCAGTGGAACCAATACCGGCAACATGATGCGCAACTCCTCGTTGGTGAGTAGTGGAAACCGCTCCATCAGCAAGAATTCGAGTATCCGTTCCAGGGTGGCGCGGACCGGCGGCGCCACGGCGGCCGTCCGAATCACCTGCCAGGCCGCCGGCGCGCGGACCCGCAGGTCCTCGGTGCGCGGGATGATCAGCGGGACCAAGGCCGCGACATAGGGGTTGTCCGGTTCGCGCTCCAGCCACGCGGGTAGAACCTCGTCGAGATACGCGACCGAGCATAGGGGCGGCCCCGCGCCCGGCGGCAACCCGGGATCATCGCCCGTACGCAGGAAGATCAGCATACCGCGAACCGCACGCCCCGGGTGCGCCTCCCCGTAGAGTCCGAGCTTGGTCAGCAGGTTATACCAGGCCCCGGCCACCGGTTGCGCCTGAAACTCGACGATCTGGACGGGTCCGTCGTGGTCATCGGGTTCAAAGATGCCGTCCAGGTGCGTATTCCACGCCTAAGTGGACACCGATTCCACGGCAAACTGGACACCCAGTCCGCCGGAAACTGGACACTGATTCCAGGGCAACCTGGACACCTGTTCCAGGGCAAGTTGGACACCTGAGA
>Ga0247840_10007791_pt1 | contig 14712 bp, 10 predicted proteins | sample LaCruzMarch2015__FD_192404 | JGI IMG/M metagenome (GOLD analysis project Ga0247840, IMG submission 192404) | Freshwater microbial communities from meromictic Lake La Cruz, Castile-La Mancha, Spain - LaCruzMarch2015_17m | ecosystem: Environmental > Aquatic > Freshwater > Lake | place: Spain...
GGGTTCGACCCCGCGGTCACGCTGGTCGACGGCGGCACCTCGGGGTTGGACCTGCTGCCGTTGTTTGCGGACTATCGGCGCATCCTGCTGATCGATGCCGTCGCCGGGGAGGGCCCGCCGGGGTCGGTCACCGTCCTGCGCGATGAGGCGATTCTGCGGGTCCTGAGTCAGAAGCTGTCGGTGCATCATCTGGGCGTGACCGATGTGCTCGCCCTGGCGCAATTGCTCGGCTACCCGGCGGCCGAAATCGTGCTGATCGGCGTCGTCCCGGCGGAACTGGGGCTGGGTCTGCACCTGTCGCCGACGGTCGCGCGGTCTGTCCCCGCGATCATCGAACAGCTTGGCGCCGTCCTGGCTGAGTGGGGGGTGACTCTGCGTGCGAAAGTCCGCAGTACCTTCTGACTGCAATAAAGTAGTCGAGATCTCCCGTGGGAGCGGCCTCCGGCCGCGATCGGGGTCGCCATGACCTCCGCGGCCGGCGAGATCCCGCGAGCCCCATCGCGGCCGGAGGCCGCTCCCACGGGGTCGCGCCGCGACTTTCACGGTAAACTCCCGCCTTCCCAGTTCATTATCAGCACCAGCAGAGGGCGGTCATGCACACCCACCGCGGCACCCGGGCGATTCAGCGACTGGTCGAGTACGCGCCCTCCAGCGGCGGTCTGGCCCTCTGGGTCAAACACCTCGATCGGGACGATGTTCCCGATACCTTGACCGCCGCCAACGACGGCACCGCCATCTTCTACGGCCCGGCGTTCAGCATCTTGTCGCTCACCGAACAGGCCGGACTGGTCGCTCACGAGGTCCTGCATGTGGCTCTGCGTCACCGCCAGCGCTACGTGGCGTTGCGTGGTCTGCTGGGCGACGTGGATCTGCAACTTTTCAATTGTTGTGCGGATGCGATCGTCAACAGCGCGCTTGGGCACCTGACCTGGCTGGAACTGCCCTCAGGCGCGGTCGGTCTGGACAGCATTCTGGACACGGCGCTGAGTATTCGGGAGCCGGTCGAAAAATCACTGTTGGAATGGGACCTGGAGCGCCTCTATCGCGCCATCGATGACCGCCGCCTGCCGCATCCGTCCGGCCCGGCCGCCAGCCGCACCCCGACCAATTCCGGCAAGGCCGCCGCCGGGTCTCAGCACCAGGGCGCCAGCGACAACCACGAGCATGAGCAGGAGGATGAAACGGCGGGACGCTGGACGGCGCGGCTCGATGGTCCGCGGGCCGCGCGGGTCCGGGGTCTGGCGTCGCGGATCCAGGAAGACCTCTGGCCGGGTGCGGACGAGAGTCGTCCCGAGGCCGAAATGGAGGAGGCACGGGAGTGGGGTCAGCGCCTCGCGCGCGCCCACACCGGTGACGGCACCTTCTCGCTGCTGCGGGTGCTGCTGGCGGATCTTCCCAAGGTCCGGACACCCTGGGAGCATCTGCTGCGCACCCATCTCACCCGCGGCCTGTCGCTCCAGCCGGGATTGTCCTGGTCGCGTCCATCGCGTTCCTACCTGGCGAACCAGGGCCGCGTCGGCACCCGTGGACGGATGCCCTGGGAACCGGGGCGGGTCTCCTCTCGCGCCGTCGCCCGACTGGTGGTGATGGTGGATCTGTCGGGTTCCATCGACGCCCCGCTGCTCGACCGCTTCGCCCGGGAGTTACAGGCGGTGACGCGGCGGCTGGAGGCGCGGGTGATCGTCATCCTCGGTGATGACCGGGTGACCGGGGTCGAGGTCTACGAGCCCGGCCGTTTCAACCTGCCCGACCTGGTCTTCGACGGCGGCGGCGGCACCGATTTCACGCCCTTGCTGCGCGAGGCCGACCGCCATCGCCCGGATTTGGGCCTGTTCCTGACCGACCTGGATGGTCCGGCCGACTTCCGCCCCCGCTGGCCGGTGATCTGGGCGGTGCCGGTCGCCAACGAGCAGGCCGAGGCACCCTTTGGGCGCAAGTTGGTGTTGGGTTGAATCGAGCGACGACGCAGGCCACGTAGGGCGCATTAGGGCGACTGCCCCGATCACGATGACCGGGTACCGACCTCGGGCAGGATCATCGTTCCGACCAAAGCGATCTCCCGGATTGGTCCACAGATGTCACAGATGTATTTCCCGAAGAAATTCCAGAATCCGTCCCTCCACCCAATAGACCGGCCGCCAGGGTCGATTGCCCGCGACGAAGCCGACATGGCCGCCGTGACGGGTAAGTTCCAGGGTGACCGTGGGGCCGAGTTCGTGCGCGAAGGGGACCGTGGACGGGAACATGAAGGGGTCATCCTGCGCATGGATGATCAGGGTCGGGGTGGTGATGCGGGGCAGGAATTGACGGCAACTGGCGCGGGTGTAGTAGTCGAAGACTCCTGCGAAGCCGCACAGCGGGGCGGTCACCTGATCATCGAACTGATTGAAGCTGTGAATGCTGTCGATGTCCAGGTCCAGGGGGCAGGGGAGGGCGGCGAACTTGCGCCGAAAGGCTCGCTTGAGCTTATCGACCAGGTAACGGCGATAGAACCGCGAGGCGCCAAGATCCAGCCGCAGCATGGCGTCGCGCAGGACGAAAGGAACCGACACCGCGACTCCAGCGCTCAGCAGGGGGGCGTTATCCCCCGTCTCGCCGCCGCGCTCCCCCAGGTATTTGAGCAGCAGGTTGCCGCCCAGTGAGAAGCCGATGGCCGCCAGGGGGACGCCTTCAGGGTCTTGGGCCAGGTGGGTGAGTACCTCGTGCAGATCCTCGCTGGCCCCCGAGTGGTAGGAGCGCGCCAGTCGGTTGGGTTCACCGGAGCAGCCGCGCAGGTGCATGAAGATCGGCTGGTAGTCGGCTCGGTTCAGAGCGTTGAGCAGGCTGCCCGCATAGTGTGATTGCAGATCCCCTTCGAGTCCGTGGATCACCAGGACCCGCGGGCCTCCGCCCGCGCCCAGGGCTAGATCGATGAAGTCGCCGTCCGCCAATTCGATGCGCCGCCGGGTGAGTTGCAGGCGCGGGCGCTGCCGCGCCAGGCTGGGCCAGATGGTCTGGAGGTGCGGTCCCGGTAGCCACCAGGCCGCGCGGAAGCTGCTGTCGATGATCCGTCCCATGGGGTACTCCGGTTGCTCGGGGTCGGTTGGTAGTGTGGTCAACAATTCAGATCACCGCGCTCAGGACGATGCGCAGTAAGGGCTGCAGGGCCGCGCGGTCGAGTTCGGGGTGATTGATGATGCGCGCCGCGAGTCCGTCGAACAGGGCCATGGTGATCTCGGTGACGGCCGGGTCGACCTCGCCGCTCAGTCCGCGGTCACGCCGCGCGCTCTGCAGCAGTCGCTGCACCTGCGCGCGCTTGGCGACATCGGCGGTCCGCACCAGCGCTGCCAACGCCGGGTTGCGGGCAGCCTCGGCCAGGATTTCCAGTTCGAGTGCGGCATTGTCCAGATTAGTCCGATCATTCAGGCCGATATCGACGCGGTCGAGCAACGATTGAAACACATCCTCTGCATACTCGAACTTGGAATTCTCCGAGGTCACGGTCGATCCGGGCACTGGGGCGGTGACGCTGCGTGCAACCTTCCCCAATCCCGATCACCTGCTGTTGCCGGGCATGTTCGTGCGCGCGACGGTGGAGGAGGGGGTCCGCACCGCGGCCATCCTGGTCCCGCAGCAGGGTGTGCAGCATGATCGCCGCGGCAATCCGGTCGCCCTGGTGCTGACCGCCGACGGAAGTGTGGATCAGCGTGTGCTTCAGACCGACCGCGCCATGGGCAATCGCTGGCTGATCGATTCGGGACTGGAACAGTCAGGGCTGGAAGCCCTGACGACGCAGCCTCGCACGCTAACGCATCTGGCTCGATCCCAACCGGCTCAATCAGTACGGCCTGACCCCCGCGGATGTGAAAAGCGCCATCGCGGCGGAGAACGCCCAGGTCTCCGCCGGCCAGCTCGGCGCCATTCCGGCCGAGCCGGGTCAGCAACTCACCGCGACGGTGAGTGTCCAGAGCCGGCTCACGACGCCGGAGGCCTTCGGTACCATCCGCCTGCGCACCCAGGCGGACGGGTCCAGCGTGCGCCTGCGTGATGTCGCCCGGATCGAGCTTGGCTCGGTCGGGCGATGCAGGCCTTCTCCAAGATCCGCGATGCGCAGGTGTTCGCTTTCCCGCCGCCGGCGGTCATCGAACTCGGCACCGCCTCGGGCTGGGATCTGCAATTGCAGGACCGCGCCGGGCTGGGGCACGCGGCGCTGATGGCGGCCCGCGGACAGTTCCTCGGTCTTGCGTCGCAGCACCCGCAACTGGCCGGTGTGCGCCCCAATGGCCGCGACGACGAGTCGGAATATCAGGTGGAAGTCGATCGCACCTATGCCCTGTCCGCGCTGGTGGTGTTCCTCGCGCTGGCCGCGCTCTACGAGAGTTGGTCGGTGCCCTTCGCGGTGATGGTGCCGCTCGGCGTGCTCGGCGCCGTGCTCGCGGCCCTGGGTCGCGGTCTGCCGAGCGATATTTATTTCCAGGTGGGATTGCTTGCGACCATCGGCTTGTCGGCGAAGAATGCGATCCTGATTGTCGAGTTCGCCAAGACCTTGCAGGAGCAGGGTCAGGATGCGGTCAGTGCCGCGCTGCAGGCGGCGCGGATGCGGATTCGCCCGATCGTCATGACCTCGCTGGCCTTCGGATTCGGTGTCCTGCCGCTGGCGATCAGTACCGGTGCGGGTTCGGGCGGTCAGTATGCGATCGGCACCGGTGTGCTCGGCGGGGTGGTGGCCGGCACTCTGCTTGGGGTCTTGTTCGTACCGCTGTTTTTCGTGCTGATCCGTGGGCGGCTGGTGAAATCAGCGCCTCGTCCGGCGTCCGCACCGGCCGCCGCGGTGCCCCATGCAGCGTAGCTGAAATGTTGGGGTTCGTTCCTCACCCCAACCTACGGCATTGCGATGTTTTCGGGTTCGGAGCGAATACTTTCACACTCTCAAGAGCGATGCCCACCCTACGCGCGTCTGCGGCCACCTCATGTTTGACCGCATTCGCCATGCCCCTTTACGTTGAGCCCGATCGCCCTCGTCGCCTATACTCAGCGGCCTTGAGGGGCAACTCCTCCAGCCGCCCTTGCGCCAGGAATTTTCAGATGCGGAAACCTCTTACCTTGCTGATCGCGGCCCTGTTGGCCGCGCCCGCGGCCCTGGTCACATCCGCGGCCCGCGCCGACGATCTGCTTCAGATCTACGACATTGCCGTGCAAAGTGACCCCTTGCTGCGCGAGGCCGAGCAGCGACTTTTCGCCACCAAGGAGATCGAGCCCCAGGCGCGTGCGCTGCTGCTGCCCAATGTCGCGTTGCAGGGGACCGTCGACTTCAACAACGTTTCCTTGAGTGGTCGGGGGGTCAACGGCGGCAACCGTAGCGACAGCTTCGTGACCCAGGGCGTGCAGGCGGTGGTCAATCAATCCGTCTACAATCGCGCCAACTGGATGACCCTGAAACAGACCGGCGACACCATCGCTCAGGCGGAAGCGCAGTACCGCAACACCCAGATCGAACTCATGGTGCGCACCACGCAAGCCTACTTTAATGTGCTCCAGGCGGCGGATGCGGTGACCGTGTCGGAGGCGCTGGTGCGCGCCGACGAGCGTCAGTTGGAGCAGTCCAAGCAGCGTTTCGAGGTCGGCCTGGTCGCCATCACCGACGTCAACGACAGCCAGGCGTCCTACGATCGGTCCAAGGCCAACCTGATCACCGCCAAGCGCACGCTGGACAATGCCTGGGAGGCCCTGCGGGTGATCGTGGGACCCTTGAACGTGCCGCTGGCCCGACTGGGCGACACCTTGCCGCTGTCGCCGCCGGAACCCAATGATGTCCAGGCCTGGGCCGACAGTGCCCGGCGCAACAACTTCGGCATCATCGCGTCCACCGAGGCGGTGGCGGCCGCCAAGATGCAAATCGAGATCGAGAAGTCGGGCTTCTACCCGACCCTGGGACTTCAGGCGGGTTATGACATCGCCCGCTCCGGGGCCGAGTTCAACACCGACTCGAATACCGCTTTTGTCGGCTTGACGCTGAACGTCCCGATCTATCAGGGCGGTGCCGTCGTCTCTCAAACCCGGCAGGCCGGCTATAATTTCCGCGCTGCTCAGGATCAACTGGACCAAACCCGCCGTCTGGTCGATCAGCAGGTCAAAGACGCCTTCCGCGGCATCATTTCCAGCATCGAGGACGTAAAAGCCCGTCAGGCCGCGGTCGTCTCGGCCCGCTCCTCGCTGGAGTCCACCGAGGCCGGTCTGGAGGTCGGCACTCGCACCCAGGTCGACGTGCTCAACGCCCAGCGGCAGCTCTTTCAGGCCGAGTTCGACTATCTCTCGTCGCGCTACACCTACATCATCAACGGGGTCAAACTCCATCAGGCGACCAGCACGCTGAGTCGGGAGGTCCTGGCCAAGGGCAATGCCTGGCTGAAACCGAGCGATCTGGTGCCGCCGCCGGCGTATTAGGAATGTCTGGAAACAGTTTCGGTAAACTCTTCGTCGTCACCGGTTTCGGTGAGAGTCATGGCCCGGCGATCGGCGGGGTGGTGGACGGCTGTCCGCCCGGACTGGCGCTGTGCGAGGCGGATTTGCAGCGCGATCTGGATCGGCGCAAGCCGGGGCAGTCGCGGCACACGACGCAACGCCGCGAGTCGGACCGGGTCGAGATCCTCTCCGGCGTCTTCGAGGGGATCACCACCGGCGCACCGATCGGGCTGCTGATCCGCAATGAGGATCAGCGCTCCAAGGACTATGCCGAGATCGCCGCCCGGTACCGGCCGGGCCACGCCGATTACACCTACGATCAGAAATACGGCCGTCGCGATTACCGCGGCGGCGGACGCTCCTCGGCGCGCGAGACCGCGGTGCGGGTGGCGGCCGGCGCCATCGCGAAGAAATACCTGGCCGAGCGGTACGGCGTGCTGGTGCGCGGCTATCTCTCCCAGTTGGGGCCGATCCGACCCCAGGGATTTGACTGGGACCAGGTGGAACAGAACCCCTTTTTCTGCCCCTGTGCCGACACCGTGCCCGTGCTGGAAGCCTTCATGGATGCGCTGCGCAAGGAGGGCAACTCCATCGGCGCGGCGGTGACCGTGGTTGCCGGCGGTGTGCCGGCCGGCTGGGGCGAGCCCATCTTCGACCGGCTGGACGCGGACATCGCCCATGCGCTGATGAGCATCAACGCGGTCAAGGGGGTGGAGATCGGCGCCGGCTTCGGCTGTATCGAGCAGAAAGGGACCGAGCATCGCGACGAACTGACCCCCGACGGATTCCTGTCGAACAACGCGGGCGGCATCCTGGGCGGCATCTCGTCCGGGCAGTCGATCATCGCCCGGATGGCGCTTAAGCCGACCTCCAGCATCCGCTTGCCGGGGCGCACCATCGGCACCGATGGCCAGCCCGCCGAGGTCGTGACCACCGGCCGCCATGACCCCTGTGTCGGCATCCGTGCCACCCCCATCGCCGAGGCCATGCTGGCGCTGGTGCTGATGGATCATTGCCTGCGCCAGCGCGGCCAGAACGCCGGGGTGACTCCGCCCACGCCGCCGATCCCGGCCGCGGCGCCGCCCGGCACTGCCGACGCGCCATGACCTTGGGCACCGCCCGCCGCCGACCGCTCCCCCGCGGATGACCGCACGCGCCGCCGCCGGGCTGCCGTACTGGCGGCTCTCGGCCTATTACCTTTTTTACTTCGCCGCACTGGGCGCGCTGGTTCCTTACTGGGGCCTGTTTCTCCAATCCCGCGGGTTCGATGCCCTGGCCGTCGGCCAGTTGATGGCCATCCTGGCGATCACCAAAGTCATCGCCCCGATGCTCTGGGGCCACCTGGTCGACCGCTCCGGGCAGCGTATGCCCCTGGTGCGGCAAGCCTCACTGGGGGCGATCCTGGTGTTCGGTGTCGTGTTCATCGCCGACGGCTTCTGGGCCATGGCGGCGGCCATGACCATGTTCAGCTTTTTCTGGAATGCCTCGCTGCCGCAGGTGGAGGCGGTGACCTTCAATCACCTGGGTGCGCGGGTCTCGCGCTACGCGCTGGTGCGGGTCTGGGGGTCGGTCGGTTTCGTGCTGGTCGTCGGCGTGCTGGGGTTCCACCTGGAACAGGCACCGCTGTCCATCGTGCCGGTGTGGGTCCTGACACTGTACGTCGGGGTCTGGATCAGTTCACTGTGGATCCCGGATTGCCCATCGGCCACGACCAGCGGTCCGACGCCGTCGCTGCGCGGGTTGCTGCGGCGGCCCGAGGTCCTGGCCTTCCTGGCCGCCTGTTTCCTGATGCAATTGAGTCACGGCACCTATTACGCCTTTTACTCCATCCATCTCAAGGAGGCCGGTTATTCGACCGGTGCGGTCGGCGCCCTCTGGATGCTGGGGGTGGGGGCGGAAGTGCTGGTGTTCTTGTTCATGCACCGGCTGCTGGAACGTTTCGGGGCGCGCCGGGTGTTGATCGTGAGTCTTGCCCTGGCGGTTGTCCGGTGGCTGCTGATCGGGGCCTGTGTCGAGTTCGTCGCCATCCAGGTGTTTGCCCAATGCCTGCATGCGGCCACGTTTGGCACTTTTCATGCCTCAGCAATTCATATGGTGCATCACTACTTCCCTGGGCCGACCCAGGGGCGGGGCCAGGCCATCTACAACAGCCTGAGCTTTGGTGCCGGTGGTGCCCTCGGGAGCCTGATCGGCGGCCTGGTGTGGACCACGCCCGGACCCTTCGCCGCCTTTGGCGTCGGGGCCGCCGCCGCGGCGATCGGACTCTGGGCGGTGTGGCGTTGGGTGGACCTCGGGCATCGGTACTGACACTGGTGGCGAACTGCGCCCACGCGGGCGTATCCGCCGCAGCGGCTTGGCTCAGGCCGGGAATGTCTCACGCCAAGGCGCCAAGAGTCTTCAAGGCGATAGCGACACCGGATTTTCCTGATTTGAGACCTGATTCGCCTCTTGCGTTGGCCTCGCCATGTCGTAATATGCGCCGAGCGACAGACCGACAATGAAGTTTGTTAATCTCGTTAATGCTATCTGTCAATCATAGGGCCGTTACCGGAGAGTGTGCCCGCTGGGCTGAGACTGGTCTCGCCCGTGCAGCGGCCCACCGGAAACTGGCTCAGCGGCATACATTGCCTTATTATCAAGTAACTTACACCATCATGTCAGACTCCAGAACTTATCCGATCCTCCCCGGCCGCCGCTATCCGCCGGGTGCCACGGTCGAAGAAACTGGCGTGAACTTCTCGGTCTACAGCCGCCATGCGGTCGGGGCCGAATTGTTGCTCTATGCCGGTGCGGACAGCGACCAGCCCTTTCAGGTCATCCGTCTCGACCCGGAGAACAATCACAGCTTCTTCTCCTGGCATGTCCTGGTCGTCGATCTGCCGCCGGGGACGCATTACACCTGGCGCATGGACGGACCCAATGACCCGCGCGGACACGGCTGGTGCTTCGATCCCAGTATCGAGTTGCTCGACCCCTGGGCGCGTGCCGTCAACGTGTCCAACTGGGACCGCTGGCGCCGCCAGACCGAAGGAGTTCAGCCGCACGACTCGCCGCGCGCCGTGGTGCTCGCCGACGAGTACCACTGGTGCGGGGATACGCCGATCCGTGTGTCCTCGGAGCAGATGATCATCTACGAAATGCACGTGGGCGGTTTCACCCGGCACCCGTCGTCGGGCGTGCAGCACCCCGGCACCTTTTCCGGGCTGATCGAGAAGGTGCCGTACTTGCAGGACTTGGGTGTCACCCATGTCGAGCTGATGCCGGTGATGGCGTTCGACGAGCAGGACGTGCCGGAGGCGGTCTGGGCCTCGGGTTTGCGTAACTATTGGGGTTACAGCAGCTTCGGCTTCTTCTCCCCGCACCCCGGCTATTGCGTGACCCCGGAGCAAGGCAGCCACCGGCGCGAGTTCAGAGACATGGTGCGCACCCTGCACCAGGCCGGTATCGGGGTCATCCTGGACGTGGTCTTCAACCACACCTGCGAGGGCAACGGGCGCGGCCCGACGCTGTCCTTCAAGGGGTTCGGCAACGAGACCTTCTACTGTCTCGATCAGCTCGACAAGACCATCTATCTGGACTTCACCGGCTGCGGCAACACCGTCAGCGCCAACCACCCCTTCGTCGCGCGCTACATCCTGGACTGCCTGGAGTACTGGGTGCGCGAGATGCATGTGGACGGCTTCCGCTTCGACCTGGCGAGCGCCATGGCGCGCGACGCCAACGGCCATCCCATGGAGCACCCGCCGGTGCTCTGGGGGATCGAACTCTCGGATACCCTGGCGGCTAGCAAGATCATCGCCGAGGCCTGGGACGCCGCCGGGCTCTACCAGGTCGGCTCATTTCCCGGCTATCGCTGGATGGAATGGAACGGCCGTTACCGAGACAGCATCCGCCGGTTCGTGCGCGGCGACACCGGCATGATCCCGGAAGTGGCGACACGGCTCGCGGGCAGCAGCGACCTCTACGGGGCCAACCTGCGCCAGCCGATCAACAGCATCAACTTCGTCACCTGTCACGACGGCTTCACCCTGTGGGACCTGGTCTCCTATCACACCAAGCGCAATATCGCCAACCGCGAGGGCAACCGCGACGGCAACAACGACAACCTGAGCTGGAACTGCGGCATCGAAGGCGAGACCACGGACGCCGAGGTCCTGGCCCTGCGGCGGCGCCAGGCCAAGAACCTACTGACCTTGCTGTTCATCAGTCAGGGCATACCCATGTTGCTGGCCGGCGACGAAGTGCTGCGCGGACAATCAGGCAACAACAACGCCTGGTGCCAGGACAACCCGCTCGGCTGGTTCGACTGGTCACTGGTCGAGACCAACCGCGAGCACCTGCGCTTTGTCCGCGGCCTGATCGCCCTGCGTAAGCGCCACCCCAGCCTGCGCCGCCGCCGCTTCCTGGCCGGCCAGACCCGCAACGGCGCCGACATGGCCGACGTCACCTGGCACGGCACCCAGGTCGGCGCCCCGCCCTGGGACGATCCCACCGCCCAGACCCTGGCCTTCACCTTGGCCCCGATCGAAGCCGACGAGCCGCCCCTGTACATCGCCATCAACATGGCCGCCGCGGCCCAGCGTTTCGAACTGCCCGCGCTGCCGGGACGCGTCTGGCACAGCGCACTCGACACCGGCGGGGCTTCGCCGCTGGACGTCACCCGGCCCGAAGACCAGATCGCGCTTGAACCTGGCCTGCTGGTGCTGCGCTCGCGCAGCGTGGTCGTGCTGGAGAGCCGGCCGAACCGGGGGTATAGCCTGCGGAACTGATCTACAGGCAGACCTTTGGGCAGGCAGACCCTTGGGTAGGGGCGGGTTTGAAACACGCCCTAATATGCCCTTCGAACCTGATATCCAGACCGGCCTTTGGTGTGGGGGCGGGTTTTAAACCCGCCCCTTGTATGTCCGGTTATCACCTTCGACGGCGATAACAGTGGGAAAATATCCGGCCCAGCCGTAGGTCGGGTTAGCGCAGCGTAACCCGACAGCGGGCTGGCCTTGTGCCACTTGTTTTTGACGCACCAGCGATCCCCCGTGGGAGCGGCCTCCGGCCGCGATGAGACGCGCCGGATGTCGCGGCCCCTCCCCAACCCACCAATCGCTCTCTGATCGGGAATCATTCGCCACGGAAGAACACGGACAATCGACGCTTGTCCGAATCTTTCCGTGTTCCTGTGTGTCTATCCGCGGGCCTTGATCAGCGATCCGGCCGGCCGCGATCGGTCCGCACCGTCGGCCCGACGGTAAGACCACGATCTGTGAGGTCCGCTGCGCGGACCAACGACCGTGCAGAGCGTGCGTTGGCCGGGACCATACTCAAGAGCGACCTCCAGTGCTGGTCAGACGGGGATATCGGCTCATCGTCGGCCGGTTGGTCCCGGCTGTAGAAGCGGCTTCCAGCCGCTTCGCACGACGAGAGAGCGTGTTAACACGGAGCAGTCGCCAAAATCACCAAAACGTGACATGGCTCACGGTTTGATGATTTTTCCGAACTTATACTTGAGCCGGTCTTTCTGGCGCGGTCGATGCGTCTGCGGGCCTAAGGTGGCGGTGATTGGTCTTGGTCACTGTTCCGGCAAGCGATGCGATGCTCAATTGGAGTCCAAGGCTTCAGCCTTGGATCAGCAGGCCAAGGCTGAAGCCTTGGGCTCCAGTGGCCAACAGGTTAGGCGCAGCAAGCTTGCATCCCGGTAGTGCGCCCTGATCCATAACCCCACCACCATGCAGTCACAAGCAACATAAGAACGAGCGCTAGAATAGCATGGAGATATTCGGATTTACTCTCACAGCTTCCGACACTTATTTTCTTAGCGCTGTCGGCGCTCTTCTCATGGCGCTCCTTTATCCGAGGATCAACGACTGGCAGCATCGACGAGGTAGGTTGCGCGACGCCGTTCATGCCTACAAACTCGCCTTCTCCGACGGGATTTCCGCCCTTGCCAACAGATCCATTGGGCTCGACACGTTCGGAAATGATTTCGAGGCGCACCAAGCCGCCGTCGATGCCATCCGCCCCATCTTGCCCAAACGCTACCAAAGAAAACTGCAAAAAGCATGGGACGAGTATCGCGGCAAGGGAGATTACGGAGGATTTAACTCCAAAGAGTATGTAGAGATGTCCGGCTCGTTTCTCTGGCTTGGAAATAGCGAAATCCACAAACAGATGGGTGGCGCCTTCAAGAAAAGATTTAATAGGCTTTATGGTTGTCTCGATGGACTGCTATGATTATCAAGAAAGCGCCTAACCTTCGCCTACACCCGAGCGCGCGCCACGGCCGTTGTGCTGGTTTGCAGGTTCATCAGGGGCGCACGCCGGGTTAGGCTTCACGTTAGGCTCATATTGCTTTGAATCCCGTCCGCACTCATTACGATAATCTCAAGGTTGCTCGTGATGCTCCCCGTGAGGTAGTTCGAGCAGCATACAAGTCGCTATCGCAAAAATACCACCCAGATCGGAACCCTGAAAACTTAGATGAAGCGGGCCGCATAATGACTATCATCAATGCTTCATATGAAGTATTGTCTGACCCTGATAGGCGGCGACTGCACGATGCTTGGATTGCCGAGAGCGAAAGACCGCCGATCAATGAGAACTCTGTAGTTCAGGACGCACACCCATCGGTTAGACAGCCATCTCCGATGACCGGTAGTTCGATGATGCGCAATTATTGGGCTGAGATCCAATATGCGCAGCCTATTCTCGGGAATACGGCAGTCAAGTGGTTTTCTCTGCTTATCAACAATATATGGCAATTTATCAGAGATTTAGCTAAAGTAGCTTGGAATATTTTTATCGGTTTCGTTGGCATATTAATAGCTATATGGCTTATAGGAAAAATTGTCTCTCTTTTTGATGGAGGCACTTCTCAGCCGAATAGCCAAGAAACAAGCATCACAAGAATCGCTCCAGATAGGGCAAAATACGTTAGGCCAGACACGGCGCCAAACGGCCAACCTTGGCCAGCATACGCAGGTTACGCTTTCGGCTATCCGCAATTAAATTTGGTGGGACTCTCCAGCGTGACCGTCGATAATAGCAATAATGACTCTGACGTTTTCGTTAAGTTGACATCTCTGGGTAGTTCAAAAGCTTTTCCCGTACGGCAATTCTATATTCCTGCATTTCGCAAGTTCACACTGAGCAGCGTCGCTGCCGGAAACTATGATATTCGCTATCGAGATCTTAGTACTGGCGTTCTGTCACGTTCTGAGTCTTTTATTCTTCAGGAAATACCGACTGACGACGGTACGCGATACAGTAATTTCACCATGACGCTTTATAAGGTGCGAAATGGCAACATGCAAACCTACGGGCTGTCTGAAGCGGAGTTTTAAGGGAGATAAGGGGCCAGTGCGGCCTGGCAAGGGGTGAAAGTCCCGCCTGGGTAATCGTAAGCCGCGAGCCCACTATCGAGCCTTGCGGCGCGACCGGTAACGTGCGCGTCGATGCGTAGGCACGAAAGCAGGCGAGGTGCAAAGGTAACGTGTGATGCCGACCCTGAAGGTGTTGAGCCCCGAAAGTTTCGGCTGGTGAGTGCCGACGGTTTTGTCCCGCCGGTAGGCAACAACCGGGGCTGCGCAATGGCGAGCGGCGCCGGTACTCCCCGGGGTCCGAGGCCGCACGCGGATGGGGTCAGGTCTTGTAATCACGCATGTGATTGCAAGGCACAAGCGGAGGATAGGGCCAAGGACATGGGGTCAGCCAAGGACATTGGGTCAGTTCTAAAAATCCATGCGAATACGGATGGGGTCAGGTCTTGCAATCACGGGTCGGACATGGGGTCAGTTCTCGCATTGTTGCATGCTACAATGCGAGAACTGACCTCGCCGTCCCACTCCGACCGTTGCCCACATGCTGAGAGACCGCCCGGCACCGGCCGGCGACCCTGGGCGCGGGGATACAATTCCCTATCTCTAAAGAAGGCCGCACCCGTAACGGGCACCGTGCCAGGATCGGATTAGTCCAACAAACGCTTAGTCGTTAGGCGATGAAAATGAGCACATCCATGAACCATCCGCTTGACGACGAGGACCGTGCTTGGTTGAGCGAGTACGAGTCAGCGGTAGTGGCTATATTTTCAGAAAAGTTTAAAGACAACGAAGTTCGATTTACAGAAGGCAATCGACTCCTTGAGCGCTTTGTTTTATACTTGCTATAGGCATAAATTGCGGTATTATGGATGGTAGATTTCGTGCGACCCGAGCCAGTTAGACGGGTAATCTAGCCCTACACTCATAAGTTTCAGTAGAGCCATGACATGTACAATTGCGA
>Ga0247840_10007792_pt1 | contig 14712 bp, 9 predicted proteins | sample LaCruzMarch2015__FD_192404 | JGI IMG/M metagenome (GOLD analysis project Ga0247840, IMG submission 192404) | Freshwater microbial communities from meromictic Lake La Cruz, Castile-La Mancha, Spain - LaCruzMarch2015_17m | ecosystem: Environmental > Aquatic > Freshwater > Lake | place: Spain...
GCGGGGCGATGCAAGCAACGCCCAAACAGCTCGAGATGCAAGCGGCCCTGATACTCGAGGAAGAGACGCGAATAAACAAAGAGAACGCCAAACGCGGACGCAAGGCATCAAAAAAAAACCGCCAGGTGGCGCGTGCGGCGTTCTGGTGCTCGGTCGTAAGCTCGATGACACGTCGCGTCACGTGGATCGAGCGGTCCCCGGGCGTGCGTGCTGCAGTCGAAGCGCGCCGGGCGCTCGTCGATGAGCTTCGGACCCTGAGAAATTTGCTGGAGAAGCACGCGCCCGGCTTGAGTCGGTGTCCATTGAGCGGCCTCGAGCTAAAGACGATGGTTTGTGTGGAGGGTCATTATTACAATGAAAAGCCATTAGCCGAATGGGCTGCCGAGTGGGGGGACCGCGCGCTGCCGACGCTGTCTTACGCGCCGCCAGTCAAGAGTCTGCACGATCTGATTGCGCGAGTTGTCAAATAATTGTTTTTTTACAATAATAAACGCGTTATTGTTGGCTCGCGCGGCGCCGGTCCTTTTGGCTCGCGCCCATTAGCAACGAGTGCGCATTGTTGATTCGCTTCATTGTTTGCTGGTCGCCGCCACGATCCGGGTGGTTTTGGAGCGCGCGTCGCTTGTACGCGCTGCGGATCTGAGCGGCGCTCGGTCCGGTCGGCCGCAGGAGCGTGTACGCCGAGCGCAGCTGGCGCTGCGCAGGCGTTCGTGACCTTGGCGGCGGCGGCGGGGGCGGGGGCGGCGCGGGCTCGTAAAACTCAAAGAAAAGGTCCTCAAAGTGCGTTTCAATTTCGTCATCCACGATGCGTTTCATTTGCGCGTCCCCGCACTGGTTGGCGGCCGTCAGCACTGCGCGGCGCATCGCGTCGGTGAAATCGTCGTCATACAAGAGCTCGCCGATTTGCATCATATTGTACGCCGCGTTGAGATGCCCGCCGTGGATCGCCTCCAGGAGCAGCTCGAGCGTCGGCTGTACGTAGTGCTCGTGGTATACAAATTCCGAGAGCGCCTCGCTGACCGCCCGGCGACGGTCGTTCGCTTCCATGCACGTCTCAGTGTGGTCGCCGTCCGCCAGACCAATCAGGGACCAAAAGTCGATCGGCCCCGGGGGATGCGACGCGAGCTCGGCCGAGACTTGGTCGGCGGTCCCGGTGAGAATCAGCTGCAGGAGGCGCTCAAACGGCGTCTGTGCCGGGCACAGCGGGCACGCCGCGCGGCTGATCTCGCTCCAGTCGTTCCAGCACGTGCCGTGGAAGCGGTGCCCGCACGGCAGCGTGACCCCCGCGCCGGCCGGGAGCTGCTTGGGCCACATGCACACCAGGCACCCTGGAGGGGGGCCGCGCGGCGCCTGCGGCGGCGGCGGCTGCTGCGCCCACGCGCCCTGGGGCGGCGCGGCCGGGGACGCGTCGTCGTCGTCATCCTGGGAGCTAATAAGAAACACCTGGCCCGGAGCGGCGGCGTCTTCCGAGTCGTCGCTAATCTCAATCACTTGGACCTGTTGGTCGCTGCTCTCGATGCGCGCCGACCGCGATCGTTTGGCGCGCAGCTGCGGTCGGCTCCGCGCGGTGCCCATTCGATCGCGTTTTGATGTCGGCGCACCTAAAAACTTGACTCTGCCGACCCGAGCGCCTCGGCCCAGAAGCGCGCAAACACACCGGCGATGCGGCCGCCGGGGTCGACAAACGCTACATTGAGCTCCGACGAGTGGACCATGCTGAGCCAATCCAGGTTGGACGAGCCCAACAGGACGTGCTCCGAGTCGACCACCAGGAGCTTGGAGTGGTTGACGCCGCGCGGCGCCGTGCCTCCTTGGCACCCCGGGAGCCGGCACGTCGCGCCGCGCCGGTTGGCCCACCGGATCTCGAGCTCGCGAGAGTACCGCCGCTCGACCTGCTCGTTCGTCAGGTGCCCGAGCCAGCGGTAAAACGTGTTTATTCCATGACTGAGTACGCACCGCACTCGCACGCCGCGCCGGCTTGCTTCAAGGGGCGCCCGGATGACGCGGCGCGAGCTCAGGTTGGACGCGACGACGTCGACCGTGGTGCGCGCCGACGCAATCATCTCGAGCAGCGCGCGCACCGTCGTCGCGCCCGCTAGACGGTCCGCCACGCACCCGGCGCACGTGCGCTCAAACAGCACTCGCACGTCTCGGAGCGCGGCCGGCCGCGGGCCGCTCGGGCGTGTGTTGATTGCTTTTGCGCCGACAACCGGCTGGCGCTCGGCGCCGGTGCACCGCTGCAGAGTCGCGCCGCGCCACAGCCACTCGAACGCGTCCCACACCGCGCCGGCCGCGACCGAGTCGCCCTCAATCTCGACCCCGACCCCTCGCCACCCGCACGGCGCGGCAAAGTGCGGAGTGACGTTGGACGTCAGCACCACGAACCGCCCATCGTCCCGCAGCGCAAACTTGCAGTGCGTATTGTTCATCACGTGGTGCCGCCACAGCGCCAAGCGCACTTGGGGCTGCAGCGCGCGCGCCAGCTCCGCGCAGCACCGGTTCGAGCTCGGTTGCAGGCGCCAGTTGTTGACCACCAGGTACACTGCGACTCCGCGCGCCGCCGCGCGGTTCAGCGCCCTCACCAGCTCGGGCGAGCCGTCCACCGTTAACTGGTAGACGGCCACGCACACCCACTCGCGCGCGGCTCGCACAAACTCGACCAGCTGGGTGATGCACTCCAAGTCGACCGCGGTCGACACCAGCGTCGCAAGAGACATTTTATCGAATTAGTAATAGTCGCCACCTGTTTTATACGCCTGGCGTGCTATAAACAACTCGCCGCGCGGCCACCCGCGCAAGTCCCACGGCTGCATTTGGGACCAATCGAGCTTGTAGTGCACCCCGCACGAGTCGCACACGTACGCGACCGACGTCCCGCGCGAGCCGAGACCCGCATCGGGCACGCTCATCCACTCGATCCCCAGATCGCCGACATAGTGCGGCGGGAGCTGCGGTAGAAGAACGTCGCGCGGGTCGATGCGTGCGGGCCCGGGACGCGCAAAGCACGTGCCGTCGCCCCCCAGGAAGCGGCACCATTGGCGACAGTCCTGACAGCGGTAGCAACCGACGCGGCACGTGGGGCACATGTGCTCGCCGTCGACCGAGTCATCATCCTGTCCGGGCTCGAGTGAAAAGTTGTCGTCGTGGCCGCACCAGTGGTGCGAGGGAAACTCGCGGCGCTCGCGCTTTGCAAAGTCGCACCACACGCTAAAAAGCAACCCGTACGTTTTGCAAACCGTCGGCTTGTAGCACACGGGGCACGGCGCGCCGCACCACCATCTTTCATTTTCCACGACCACCACGCCCCTAGTTGGCCCGCGCTCGTCGCGGTATCCGAGCGCCTGGAGATGCGTGCACGCCGCGTCGCGGCCGTGTCGCCACGCCAGCACCACGGGGTCGACGACGTTCGTCGACCCGCGGTCCGCCGCGGGCAGCGCGGCCGCGATCTCCGTCATAAACTCTTGGGGCCAGTGGATCGCCGCCGCCGCCACGAGCGCCGCGCCGACCGCGCCGACGGGCGGCCACGACGTGCCCGCGCGCACCAGCTGCGTTGAGCCCTGCGCGACCAACTTGCGACCCACCAAACCATCGAGCTCGCCACGGACGACGTGGCGCGCGAGCCACGCGGCCGTCGCCGGCGTGGGTCGCACTGACAGCAAGCGCCGCGCGAGCGCGCGCGCCGTCCCCCACTCGGCCCAATCGGACCACGCGCGACAAACGGCGCGGCATCGCACCACGACCTCGAGCGACCCCCAGACGCTAGGGGAATGCATCAGCGCGACGCCGGCCGCCGGATCGATCGACCGATACGACATGCCGCTCTCAGCCTTTCTTTTTTTTTTTCGCGCGTCGCATCTATCTGAAATTTAAAATGCGTTTACAAGACTTTCGGAGGCCTCCGCCGACTTGGACAAGCCAACAAACATGGCAGACCGTCTCTCCTCGAGGATGACGGCCGAGCTCCTCCGGAAGGCGCTGGACTTTGTCGGTGAGGACGATTGGGTCGTGAGGACTGTGTGCCGCGCGCTCCGGAGCTGCGATGTGGCCGAGCCGGCTTGTCGCTGTTCCAAGTGCGGCGCACCCCGAAAGGAGTACATTGTCACGGAGCGCTGCGACCATCATCGACGCGACTCCCCAGGATCACCGTGCCTTGATTGTCACAGCCGCGGCGAATATGGCGACTGCCGTCACCTGTTTGCCGCTCCGCCGACCAGCGCCGTCAGCTCCATCGAGCGGTACCAGTGGACGACCGAGTGGCTCGGGTGGCCCCAAAAGATGACGCTCCCGGCGGCCGCCGCCCTGGGGCGCGTGGATGTGTTTGAGCTGGCGTTTGACCCGCTCCCAGCCGTCGCGGTGCGCGACTCTGTCCTTGTGCTCGCCGCAATGCATGGTCACATCGACATTATCAAGTCGGCGCTGGCCCGTGGATGTGAGTGGCACTTTGACGTTGCCGTGGCGGTGTGCGGCGCGGCCGCGCAGAGCGGGTACGTGGACGTGATTGAGCTGGCATTCCCCGCCGCCGCCGCCACCACTCCTCACCAGATCATGCGTCTGCTGGCTTCAATCTCAGGCGGCGCCGGCTCCGGATGCAAGATCTCAATCCTGGAGTGGGCGCGGGACCACGATCTACTGAACGGGCAGGCGGCCGCCACGGCGGCGGCGCGCGCCAACCAGTATTCGGTGATCGAGTGGGTGATGACGGAAATGAAAAACCGGGAATGCACGGATGAAATGTACGAGGATTACGACATTTGCGCTGCGGCCGCGGGTGGCGGGCACCTGGAGCTGCTGAGACGATTGAGGGACCTCGGGTTCATGTGGACCTCCAAGACGTGCTCGGCGGCCGCCCGGGCTGGACATCTCGACGTTCTGCAGTTTGCTCGCGCGCAAGACTGCCGATGGCGCTACGAGGTACTCTCGGAAGCCGCGGCGTGCCGAAACAACGTCGCGATGCTCGAGTGGATGTGTGAGAACGAGTGCGAGTTGAATCCCGAGGCGTGCACCACGGCCGCGTACAATGGCCAGCTCGGCAATCTACAATACCTCAGGAGCGTCGGGGTCGACTGGGACGATAAAGTCTGCGAGGTCGCAGCGATCCGGGGCCATCTGCAGGTGCTGCGGTGGGCTTACGACAACGGCTGTCCGTGGACCTTCCGGGATGCCGCGCTGCTCCTGGACGACTACATCCTCACTCCAGAAATTCGAGACTGGATTCGCAATCTCAGAAAACGTAAGTGCAATAAGTAATTTTTTTAAATTTTTTAAATTAAAACCCGCTATTGCGTGGCCATAAAGTGCCGGAGCTGAATCTGTGTGCGCTTCTCCGTAGTGGCGTTTACATGCTCGTACAGATCGGTGGCGAGCGCGGCCACAAGTTCGTGGGGAGCGACGGCGCGCTCGGCCGCGGCGGGCGCGACGATTGACCAGAAGACGCGCGCGGCGTCGACACCCAGCGTACGCTGGATCGCCGCCTCGTCCGGCACCGGGCGGCGCGCCGCTCGCTCGGCCGCGCGGGCCGCCGCCGCCGCTGGGTCGTGGGTGTTGGGAGCGGCCATCGGCACCAGCGGGCGCCCCGCCGCCCAGTCGGCGTGCTGCGGGTGCTGCGCAAACTCGGGCTTTTTCTTTAGACAGTCGATGCACTTTTTCACGCGGCCGCGGCGGGTGCTGCGGCGACGCTGGCCTTTGCTCATCCACCCCGGGAGACCGCACGTGCCACACATTGCCATCGCCATCGGCGCCGACATGAAGAGCTGGTCGTGCGGGTGCGGCGCGCAGCCCGGGTTGACGGCCTTGACTTTTTGGAGGGCGGTGATGGCCGGCTGGATGCAGCGCCCGACGACGCGCGCCGCCAAGATCGCCAGATTGCGCGCCAGCGGCTCGCGCCACCCGGTGGCGGGCCACAGCTCCATAAGGAGCGCGACGTCGGCCCACTCATCAGGTCCCGACGGCACGTGGGTCATCCCCGCGGGCTGCGCGAGCTGGAAGACCCACGAGAGCGGCGTGGTGCCCGAGGCCCACAGGCACAGCAGACGCACGACCGAGCCGCGCGCGAGCTCGCGGTCGTGCTCGCCGAGCTGACCGAGCGGCGGCGCCTCGCACGCCACCTGGGCGGCGCGCGCAAACAGCCCGCGGAGAGCGGCGCGGCGTTTCGCCAGATCCGGCTCGATCGGCTCCATTGCCTTCAGGATGGCGACTCGCAGCGACCCGTCGCCCTCGGGCGCGATGCTTCTGGCTTGGAAATCAGGCCACGGCTCGCTCGCGGCGGCCGCAACGTCGCTTATTGGAAGACACAAAACCACCCCTCCGCGCTTCGAGCACGCGCCGAGCGCGCGTCTCCGAAGTACGGGGAGCATTCGCTGCTCCCCCTGAGGCCGAGCGGCCGGAATCTCCAGCAGCGCCGCCACCTCGGCCGAGCCGAGCGGCACCCTGAGGCGCGCGATCGGCGCCAGCGCCGGCAGCTTGGAGATATCGAGTTCCAAGAACAAGCACCGCTGGCGCTCACCGCACAGCACGTCAATGTGGTCCGCCAGGTCGCCCACGGTCCACTTGGAGACGGCGGCGACGTTGGCCCCGATCCGCATCCCCTTGGCGAGCTGCGCGGCGCTCCGGAGCGCCGCGTGCCGCCGTCCGATCTCCAGCTGCGCCTTGGTGCGGACTTGGGACGAGTCAAAGCTTAGAGCGAGCATCTTGAGCTCGCGCTCCCGCTGTACCGCGCCGCGGTCGCGCCGGCGCGCGACGGCGGCGTCGACCACCAATGGTTGGACGATCGGGTCTTGAAAGTACAAGGAGTCGCTGTCCTCGGGGGCCTCGGGGGCCGCGGCGTCCTGGGGCGGCGGCGCGACGGCGTACCGCCCCCCACTCAGGAGCTCCGCGGCGTGCTGCCTGGCGGCGGGCGACGCGGACCACTGGACCTGGAAGCGCAGCGTGTCCCACGCGGCCGCGCGCTCCGACTCGGCCGTCCGCGACTGGAGAGCGCGCTCGCGCATCGCCTCCAAGACGAGCTCGGCCGCGCGCTCGTGGCCCTCGAGCTCGTCGCCCGAGCGTGCCATCGCCTCTGCCAGCATGTCGCTTCTATCCGGGTTTTCCTGCAAATCAAGGACGGCCGCCTGGAGCGCGGCGGCGGCGCGCGGGCGCCCCGCGGCTCTCAGTAGGGCCTCGAGCGCGTGGCAGTTGGGCGTGCCGACCTGCCGCAGGGACGCCGGCGCGTACGGCGCCGCGTCGGCCGCCACGAAGCGCTCAGCGAGCTCGAGCGCGTCGCACGGCGCGCCGTCGGGGGCGGCGTAGACGAACGTGCGACCCCCACCAGTCTCATCAGTGAGCTCGCCGGCCGACCCGACCAGGACTCGCGGGACGGCGACCGCGCCGCCTTGGGTGCCCATTATTAGCCACTCTGCGAGATCCACATACGGAATGCGGTCGCCGGGGCGGTGGGGTTCTTTCAATAGAAACTGGACGCCGTCGATCCACTCGCACGCGCTCGGGTCGTCGGCGCACGCCATCAGCAGCACCGACACCGGACCCGCCATGGCGGTAAACGCCGCCAGACTGGAGCTCGTCATCAGATACACGGCGCTCAGGCGGTGCGCCGACGCGCACGCCGCCGCCGCGGGGCTCATCGGGCCCGCGACCACCAACGTCCGCCGCGCGCCGAGCCACGCGGGGGCGTCGCGCGGATCGTACCCGCTCCACCTTGTCGCGGCCTTGAGTATCGGCCCGCCCACGAGCCCCTCGGGCCCCGCGGTCGCCACCGGGAGATGGACCGCGCGGCCCGCGCTCTTAGGGTGAGTCGACACGCCGCTGAACGCGTACAGCTCCGGAATTTCAGACCCGCCAGGGACGGCGCCGAGAGCGGCGCGCACGCCGGCGGCGCACGAGTCGTCGTCGTCGCCCTGGGAGTCGTCGTCTACACCGGTCCACAGCAGCAGCGCCGCACGGCTTTTTTCGAGTGGGCGCGCGTGCTCTGCGGCGGGCTCTGCGGCGGGCGCGTCCACCAGCCGCACGCGCATCATCCGATTCAGACTGCGCCGCATCGCGCGCGCATCGAGCGGCTCGCCGTGGGGGTCGAGCACCGCGAGCGGCGCCGGGCGGCCGTGGGCGAGGCGGTGCGCCGTGAGAAACCCCAGGATCGATGCGGGGTCGAGCGCGCGGTCCGCCGGCATCGGCACGTACGCCGCGGCGTCGGCGTCGGCGTCGCAGATCTCCAACAAGTGCGTGCGCGCCGCGGGCGCGCGCGACTCGAGCGTGCGCATCTCGTCCAAGTACGCCGCGTGCTGGCCGCGCGTCATGTCGACTTTCAACATCAGATCGCAGTCGACGCGGTGGGCGACGCTCTGCCGAGTCTGTGCTGGGTCTGCGGCGATCGGAAGCGCGCGCGCAATGCACCCGAGCTCCGGGAGCGCCGATCTTAGAGCGGCATTGTTAAACTCGGCGTCGCTGAACGGCGCGCTCCGGCGGCCCACGACCGCGGCGGGCAGAGCGACGTCGACCACCACGCTGTCGCCCGACAGTCTCAGCGTCGCCACCAAGCACGCGCGCGCCTCCCCGAAATCGGCCTCGGTAAAGTCGACGACCACGCTGTGCAGACGCTCGGGCGTCGCGATCGTGAGAATGCCGCCGCGCGTAAACTCCCGGAGGCGGTGGTCCGAGAATCCGGCCACCACCAGTCGCACGGGGCGGTCTTCGACACAGTCGACTTGTACAATGTGCACCAGCTTGGGCTCGTCCGGATTCTCCCCTGGCCCTGGTAGCGCGCCGTTGCGGCCCACCGCGTACCCCATGTCGCCCGAGTGCGTCATCCGCAGACCCCCACTGGAAACAAGCTTGTGCGAATAGTCGACGCGCGGCGGGACGTGCACGGGGCCAGCGGACGCGCCGAGCGCGCCAATGTCCAAATAGGTCGTGACGTCCTGGCCGCCGCGCACGAGCGCGGGGATGCGGCGCGAAGTGTTGAAGATGACGACGACCGACTTGCCAGGAACGCTGAAGCGCTGGCCGGGGCGATGCTCGGAGCGCGGCATTGTTGTTAGATCCTCGGGCCCAAGCGCCTCGGCGAGCGCGCTCATCGTGCCGCGCACCGCCTGCAGCTGGGCGATCGAGGCCTCGATCGAGGCCGCCACTCCGTCCTCGTCGAGCTCGCCCACAAGCGCCGCGGGGTCGACTCTTACTACCAGCTCGAGACCGTCCGGCTGGCGGCAGTTTATGGTGTCGGCTTCGGCGGCCGGCCACAGCGTCGTCTCGTTGGCGCGCGCCTCATAGTCGGCGGCCGGCGGCGCAAACAGCAGCCTGAGCGACATGTTTGAATCTTTGAGGATCTTCGTTCGTCACGGGAAAAGTTTTTAATTTTTATCTGCCAGCCTTGGATACAAAATGACCAGCGCCGCGCTGCCCGAGGCGACACGCGCTGCGCTCGACCGAGCGGCGCGCCGCAACAAGGAGATTGTGCACGTGCACTGCGCGCCGAACGACGAGGTGCTGGTGGTGGTCGGGAACGCCGGGCTTCGCGTCGTTTTGGGTGAGCTGCGCCGGCTGGTCGACGAGATGATTCGCAAGTGCGGCGCCGCTGGCCCAAAAAACGCGGCCGATGGCGGCATCAGTCGCGTGCTCACCGGGGGGGCGGAAGCGGTGTGGATGCGCTCCCCGGCCGCGTGGGCCGCGCGGCGCGAGTTTCTGTTTGACGACGAGACTCGCCCACACGTTGTCGCGGCGATGATTGAACCGTTGGCCGAGGACCTGTGCCGCGCTTGGCCGATACCACGGATGGACCACTTTCACATTGATCTCGGGGACTGGCTGCGGATGTGGCGCGGCGGCAAGACGTCGGCGCTGCACGCCGAGATGCAAGCCGCCATCTTTCGCCTGGAAATCGTCACCAGGGTGCAGCGAGTCGACGGCGAGTGGATTGAGCGCGCATTGGACGGTCGGCCGGAGACCGAGGGCATCGTGTGCGCGGTTGACATGCAGACCGCCGTGGCCAACATCGAGCATCTGCCGGAAGACACGATCCAGCGCATCGCCGATCCTAGTTCGGAGACGCGCTGGCTCGGGCGGTACTCGGACTCGGACGACAATCTCTTCATGATGGTGCGCGACGAGCCTTTCAGGTCGACCCTGGAGACTTTTGTCCGAGCCAACTCCAAGTCCGGCATGCTCGCCACGCGCGACCCAAAGCCGCTCGAGAAGCTCACGGAGCACAACGTGTACGTCATCACGCCGGCGGCGATCGACGCGCTGGCGCACGCGCTCGCCAACCACGACGCCGACACTCGTCAAGAGTTTGTCGACATTGCCATCACGACGATCGCGCGTCTGCTGATGCGCGCCGACGTCCCGGTCCAGCCGGCGCGCAAGTCGCGCCGCATGTTCGACAGCGCCGAGTCGCCCTCGCCTTCTCCCCCCAGATCGTGCCCCGCAAGCATCAGCGGCCTCGAGGCCGCGCGCGCAAACATGCACGCGTGGCTCAACCTGCTGCCGCGCCAGTGGGACCTTCAGCGCACCGGCCTGGACGATCAGCTCAACAACATGACGAAACGCTGCGATCTCCAAGTGCTCAGGGAGATTCAATCGCTGCGCGAGGAGTTTCGCACTTCACAGAAACACCTCCAGGAAGAGTTGGCGGCGAGCAAACAGGAGACGCAGGCACTGATGACGAAATTGGAAGACAAGGCGAGTGCTCGTCACGATACTGTCGTCGATCTTATCCGTGGACTAGATAAAAAGGCAGCATCACCCTGCGTCTCAGCGGTGGCGGCTCAAGCCGAACCGTCCGCTGCTGGCTTGACTACGCATCGAATTATTGAGGACCGCCTTGAAATCGGCTTACCCACGTCATTTCACATGTCAGCCGCCGAATTGAATGAGTTGTTCAGTACGCATCCAAATCCGGCGTGGAGGTGCACCAAGAGACGATGCGCGCAGCTAATGGCATTCAATGTGCAGCGCGCTGTCAAGCAAAAGCGGCGAGTTTGGCTGGGCGTTCGTGTATGGAAGCCATCAACATTACCCTTACAGACTTGACAATGCCATTGGTCAAACTCCATGACGCGTTGCCAGGTGACGCGTTGCCAGGTGACGCGTCGCCAGGTGACGCGTCGCCAGGTGACGCGTCGCCAGGTGACGCGTCGCCAGGTGACGCGTCGCCAGGTGACACGTCGCCAGGTGACACGTCGCCAGGTGACACGTCGCCAGGTGACAGGTCGCCAGGTGACACGTCGCCAAGTGACACGTCACCAAGTGACACGTCACCAAGTGACACGTCACCAAGTGACACGTCACCAAGAGACACGTCACCAAGTGACACGTCGCCAAGTGACACATCACAAGACTAAAAATCTAAAAAAAAAATACCATCGCTCGTCGAATTTAGTCGTGGGGAAAAATCAGCCGAATCTCACCGTCCGACCAGAGTATACCGAGACGATCAAGTTTTCGGCTGGCAGGTGACGCGTCACCAGGTGACGCGTCGCCAGGTGACGCGTCGCCAGGTGACGCGTCGCCAGGTGACGCGTCGCCAGGTGACGCGTCGCCAGGTGACGCGTCGCCAGGTGACGCGTCGCCAGGTGACGCGTCGCCAGGTGACACGTCGCCAGGTGACACGTCGCCAGGTGACACGTCGCCAGGTGACAGGTCGCCAGGTGACACGTCGCCAAGTGACACGTCACCAAGTGACACGTCACCAAGTGACACGTCACCAAGTGACACGTCACCAAGAGACACGTCACCAAGTGACACGTCGCCAAGTGACACATCACAAGACTAAAAATCTAAAAAAAAAATACCATCGCTCGTCGAATTTAGTCGTGGGGAAAAATCAGCCGAATCTCACCGTCCGACCAGAGTATACCGAGACGATCAAGTTTTCGGCTGGCAGGTGACGCGTCACCAGATGACGCGTCGCCACGAAACTTGAGTATCTCTTGGCCTCCGCCCACGCGGCAAAAAATATATAACGCATACTTGGTGAAAGCCCCGATGAAGCGCAACAACCAATGCATGTCAGCGGGGATGCAGTCACTAAGCGATCGAATAGAAACGGGGACGCAGTCACTAGCCGATCAGATTATATTGTTGCATCAGCAAATGCTCGCCAGGGAAGACGCCAGGCACCAAGAGATACATACGATGCTTCAGACGCTGCTATTACGAAAAGAAGAACAACAAGCAAGAAACGTTAAGATACATGCGCTGCTACTACTATTGGGTGCGTACGTCTCCCATGACACGAGCACTCCACAGGACACGAAGCAGGGCACGATGAATGAAATACGGGGTATCATGCAACACTTGGGAAATCCAAAGTCGACGCCGACAGGCGTGCAAAGCCCAGTCGACGCGCCTGATTCGACGCAGGCGATGCCATGTGATTGCGCAAGTTCTCTCACAACAACCAATGAGGCACACACCAACAAAAAGTCAATCAAGTGTCTCGTTGCAGGGTGCGGGGCCACGTTTACTCGGCATCGCTCTCTTGCGGACCATACAAGAATCCATACTGGTGAGCGACCGTACAAATGCGCCGTAGATGGCTGCGGCGCTTCTTTCGTGCAGCGTACTAGCCTCACGATACACACGAGGAGGATCCATACCGGGGAGCGACCATATCAATGTGCACACAGCGGGTGTGAGGCTGCCTACGCCAGTTCCAGCGGCCTGACGTATCATGTTGCACGGAGCCACTCTACCGAAGGCATGATACGCCAAAAAAAGCAGGAAATGCGTGTCCAGCGCGTGCTTATCGCCGCTGGGTACCAAGAGGTTGGCATCGGCGACGCGTCGCCGCCCGCCGGGTGCTTTAGCCGCGAACATCGTATCGACTTTCGTTGTATTGACCAGGCGCTCAACTGGGTGAAGGTTGACTTTGTCATCACACTGTCTAATGGTCAGCTCGTGATGCTGGAGGTCGACGAATATCAGCACCGATACGGGTACGGCAAGGCCGGGTGCGACATGCGCCGCATCTCTCGCGTAAAAGAGTCGCTGACTATCGGCGGCTTTACTGATGGCATACACATTATACGCTACAATCCTAATGAATTCAAGGTCGGCGGCTCGACGGTGCGGACGCTCAAGACGACTCGTGAGGCGCGGCTCATCGCGGTCCTGGAGGAAATGGCCCAGACGCGCCTTGTTGACGGCGAGCTCCGCGTCGGGTACATGTACTATGACGTCGACTCGGCCGACGCCGCGCGCCCAATAGTGTGTAGCGACCCGGATTTCAACGAGGCGCTCGCCAGGGTCACGCGCGCGATTGTTTGAGTAACGTAGCGCGGTGCTGACCCACCTATCGAAAATTTAATGGAAACATACGCGGTGAAACGCATCGATCGGTCGACGTCGCGCCGGTGCCAGACGATGCCGCCCGACCTGCCCGAAGACTTGCTCGAGATGCTGCTGCGCGCGACCGACGCTTGGTTGTCTCGGCTGGTGTGCCGCAAGTTCCTGCGGTGCCGCGCGTACGAGCGCGCCACATTCACAAGCGCCGTGACTTCAGTCGAGCGGTGCGACCTCGCAATCCGCCTGGGGATGCCGCGGAACCGCGCCGCGCCGGCCGCGGCTGCGATCGGCCGGCTCGACGTGGTCCAACGCCATATGCGCTCGGCTCAGCGCGCCCACGTGTTGCGTGCGGCGGCGGCGGCGGGCAATGTTGACGTCATCGAGCTAGTGTGCGTCGACGGATTCCTGTTGACCAACCATGCCCGGATGGACGCGGCGGCGCACGGCCAGCTCGGCGTGCTCGAGTGGGCGCGGCGCAAGCGCTACAACTTGAGCGACGCAATCACCGAGGCGGCGGCGCGCGGACAGCTCGGCGTGCTCGAGTGGGCGCACGAGAACAACGTCGCGTACAACCGCCGGAAGGTGTCGTACGCCGCAGCCCGCACCGGCGGGCTCGCCGCTCTCCAGCTGGCCGTGTCGCTGCTCGGTTGCCGACTCGACCTTGAGCATTCAAACAACGCGGCCGCGCGCGGCGACGTGGCCATGCTAGGATGGCTGCGGGCGCACGGCTGTCCCTGGAGCGCCGAGACGCTCGGACGCGCCGCCCACATGGGGCGAGTCGACGCGGTCGACTGGTTGTGGACGCACGGTTGCCCGCGCCCAACGTCGATCGTCGAGTGCGCGGCTCGCTACGCGCGGCTCGATGTGCTGCGGTGGGCCGTTGCGATCGTCGAACGTGTTTTTCCCACGCTGTGGCACCACAGCATCTCCGCCGAGCACACACTAGACGTGCTCGAGTGGATGCGCATCGGCGGCGTGCCGATCGGACGCCCGTGGGGGTACGAGTCGGCCCAGGTGCAGGCGTGGTTTGCGAGGCACCACGCAACCTTTGAATACGCCTAGCTAGCTAATCGCACTGCGGCGGAGCGGGCATGCGGCGCCGCGGGACGCCGTCCTGGTGGGTCGGCGGATCGTCGTGTGGGGGTGGCGGCGCCTCGGATGTGCACGCCGGCCCGCAGATGCCGGATCCGTCGACGCACCACGCGCCCATCTCGGCCGCGTCTTTAGGCGGCGGCGGCGCGCCGTGAGCCACAGTCTGCGCGCCGTGCGACTTGAACCCGGGAATCCGCGCCGCCGCCGACCGCCCGACGCACGACCCGAGGTCGGTGATCATCGCGCGCACGTGGCGGTCGACGGTTGCGCGCCACGAGTCTGGCTCATCAGCTTCGGGCGCGGTCTCGGTCGCAGCGCGGCGCGGAGACAGCGCGGCGTGTACAACAAGGA
>Ga0247840_10007794_pt1 | contig 14710 bp, 7 predicted proteins | sample LaCruzMarch2015__FD_192404 | JGI IMG/M metagenome (GOLD analysis project Ga0247840, IMG submission 192404) | Freshwater microbial communities from meromictic Lake La Cruz, Castile-La Mancha, Spain - LaCruzMarch2015_17m | ecosystem: Environmental > Aquatic > Freshwater > Lake | place: Spain...
TTCGCGCTGAGTCGCCATGACCGCTTTATCTTTTTTCCCCATCGCGCGGCGCAGGATGTCGCCTTCGCCGAGCGAGAAGCCGGCCAGTTTATTGGCGGCCTGCTGAATCTGTTCCTGATAGACGATAATGCCGTAGGTTTCTTTCAGCACCGGTTCGAGCAGCGGATGATCGTACTGGATTTTCACCTTGCCGTGTTTGCGCGCAATAAACTCGTCGATGAATTGCATCGGCCCCGGACGATAGAGCGCGATCATGGCGATCAGGTCTTCGACGCGGTCGAGGCCGATCTTGCGCAGCGTGTCGCGCATCCCCGCACTTTCAACCTGGAACACGCCGATCGTGTCGCCGCGGTTGAGCAGGTCGTAGGTTTTTTTGTCGTCGAGCGGCAGCTTGTTTATGTCCAGCACAACGCCGTGGTTGGCGCGGATATGTTCAACGGCCTCCTGAATGACCGTCAGGGTTTTCAGTCCGAGGAAGTCCATTTTGAGCAGGCCGATTTCTTCCATCGGCTTCATTTCAAACTGGGTGATCACCTGTTTGTCTTTATCTCGCGAGAGAGGGAGAATATCGATCAGCGGCTTTTCGCCGATGACGACGCCGGCGGCGTGCGTGCCGGTATGGCGCGGCAGACCTTCGAGAATCTGCGCATATTTCATGATCTCGACGGCCACCGGATCCTGTTTTGCCGCACGTTTGAAGTCGGGGTTTTCCTCCAGCGCTTTAGCCAGTGTCACGTCGGGTTTTTCCGGCACCATCTTGGCGAGCTTGTCGCATTCATTGAGCGGCAGGCCCAGCACGCGGCCGATATCGCGGATGACAGTTTTGGCGCCGAGCGTTCCGAACGTAATGATCTGTGCGACGTTTTCGCGGCCGTACTTGTCTTTGACATACTCAATCACTTCGCCGCGGCGGGCCTGGCAGAAGTCGATATCAAAGTCCGGCGGGGAAATACGGTCGGGATTGAGGAAGCGCTCAAAGATCAGATTATAGTGCAGCGGATCGAGCGCCGTAATGCCGAGTGCGTAGGCCAGCATACTGCCGGCGCCGGAGCCGCGGCCCGGGCCGACCGGAATGTTCCGGCTTTTCGCGTAGGCGATGAAGTCCTGCACCACGAGGAAATAGTTGATGAAGCCGGTCTTTTCGATGACGCCGACTTCGTAGTTAAACCGTTCCGCCACCCGCTTTTCGATGTCGGTTTTCGGCTGATCGAAATCGTCGATCGGATAAAGCGTTTTCAGCCCGGCCCTGCCGATAGCCATTAGGTAATCCTTCTGGCTTTTATATTCCGGCGGAACGGTGAAGATCGGGAAATGGAGCGGCTTGTTTTTATCGACCAGCTCCACGTTGCAGCGGCGGGCGATTTCAACCGTATGGGCCAGCGCTTCCGGATGATCCGGGAAAAGCCGCTCCATCTCCGCGCCGCTCTTCATGTAAAACTCGCTGCCGGAATAACTCATCCGGCTGGTATCGCTCACCAGATTGCCGTGCTGGAGACAGATCAGTACATCGTGTGCATCGCGGTGCTCCTTCTTGATGTAATGAACGTCGTTGGTTGCTACCAGCGGCAGGCCGGTGCGTTTCGCTAACTCGATAATGTGCCGGTTGGCCGCTTTCTGCTCCGAAAGACCATGATCCTGAATCTCCAGGAAGAAATTGTTCGGCCCGAGAATTTCGGAATATTCCTTCGCCAGCGACACGGCCTTGTCGATGGCGCCTTCGGCGCAGGCTTCTGCGATCTCGCCCTTCAGACAGGCCGATAGACCGATCAATCCTTTGCTGTACTGCCGGAGAAGTTTTTTATCGATGCGCGGCTTGTAATAGAATCCTTCCAGATGACCGAGGGAAACCAGATGCATCAGATTGTTGTACCCCTCGTTATTCTCCGCCAGCAGCACCAGATGCAGATTGTCAGCCTGCGACGTCTTTTCGTCCATGCCGTTGCGGGCGATGTACACCTCGCAGCCGATGATCGGCTTGATACCCGCTTTGTGTGCCTGCTTGTAAAAATCAATCACGCCGTAGAGGACGCCGTGGTCGGTGATCGCCAGATATTCCTGGCCCAGCTCCTTCGCCGTCGCCACGGCATCCGCCACCTTGCACGAACTGTCGAGCAGGCTGTATTCCGTGTGAAAATGAAGATGGCAGAACGGTATGGTTTTCATGGGTCAGGGCCTCCATATTACCGATCCCGTCCGCCGGGGAAAGACCGGAGTTTTCCAGAGCCTGAAAAATTTCCTTAACCCGTTCCAAGCCACAGGCCAACCCGCCCAAAAAAAATTACAGCGCGGCGGGGTTCTTTCTCGCAGAGCTAAAAAGGTACCGCGCGGTTGAAGTCGGGCAGGTAGGTTTTCTGGCTTTCCAAGGTTTGGATGAAGGCCTTTTCGAGGCCGAGCTCCAGCGCGTAGCCGGTGATTTCATCGTATTCCTTTGCCGTCAGCGTCCGGTTCAGTTCCGGAACTCCGTCTGCTTTGTACTGCGGGGAATATTGCGACATGATGCTGACGGAAATCTCCGGCGAGAGTTCCGCCAGAAATTTCAGACAGGCTTTGCTGTTTTCGAGCTGTCCCGGCAGAACAAGGTGGCGGACGAGCAGTCCGCGCCGGGCGATACCGTCATCATCGAGTTCCAGCAGGCCGACCTGATCGAGCATTTCGCGCAGAACGCCGGGAATGACGTCGGCGTAATCGTCTGCTGCCGAAAAATTATGGCTCAGCGCGTTATCCATATATTTAATGTCCGGCAGGTAAATATCCACCAGTCCGCGGATCTGCCGGAGCGCCTCGACGGAGTCGTAGCCGTTGGAATTGTAGACGACCGGAACGGCGAGTCCTTTATCGCGGGCGGCTAGAATGGCGTCGGCCATCTGGAAAATCATGTGCGACGGCGAAACGAAATTGATGTTGTGCGCCCCCTCAGACTGGAGCCGGAGCATTTCGCTGGCCAGTTCTCCGGTCGTCAGCGTCCGGACTTTTGAGTTTTGAAATTTCTGGCTTATCTGCCAGTTCTGGCAGAAGGCGCAGCGCAGGTTGCACCCGGCAAAGAAAACAGTTCCGGAACCGCGCGTTCCGGAAATCGGAGGCTCTTCGCCGAAGTGCAGTCCGGCGTGCGACAGCAGGATATCGCCGCCGACTTTGCAAAAGCCGATTTGGCCGTCCAGCCGGTTCGCGCCGCACCGGCGCGGACAGCATTCGCACCGGGTTAACTGTTTTGAAAAGGTCTGTTTCACTGCGGCGGTTATAAGAAAGAACGGCTTCGGGCGCAACCGGCGGCTACTTTTTTCGTGTCATACCGACACCAAGTGCGTATTCTCCCCGCCGATGATCACAATTATTCCGGCAATTGATTTGAAGAGCGGCAAATGCGTACGACTGCGGCAGGGTCTGGCGAATGAGGAAACGGTTTATTCCGATTCTCCGGTCGAAATGGCCAAACACTGGGCGCGGGCGGGCGGCGAATTTCTGCATGTGGTCGACCTCGACGGTGCGTTTGAAGGCCGTCCGGTTCATACGGACGTGCTGCGCGAAATCTGTGCCGCCATTAAGATTCCGGTCGAAATCGGCGGCGGAATCCGCACGGACGAGGATATTGAAAAGCTTCTGGCGACCGGCGTGTGCCGTGTAATCCTCGGAACCCGTGCCTGTGAACATCCCGAAGAACTGGCGCGGCTGGTCAAAAAGTTTGGCGGCGAGCGGATCGCGGTCGGCATTGATGCGCGCGGCGGTAAAGTCCAGACCAAGGGCTGGGTCGAAACGACGGATATCGAAGCGGTTGATCTGGCCAAAAAGGTAGACGAGGCCGGAGTCGGCACCATTATTTATACCGATACATCCCGCGACGGGATGCTTGATGGCGTAAACGCCTTTGAAATGGGTAAAATCTGCCTGGCGGTTTCGTGTAATGTCGTTGCCTCCGGCGGGATTTCCGGCGTCGAAGACATTCAGCGTCTGGCGGCGCTCAACTGTGACAATCTGACCGGCGCAATTGTCGGCAAAGCGCTCTACGAAAAAACCGTCACCGTCCGCCGGCTTAAAAAAGCGGCGCAGTGATTTCCGGGGCCGTTTTGTAAACGGCCGGACAGCCAATTTTTAACATGTTTGCACTTGAAGGTGCGGGTTCGAAACGCCATATTTCGCGGCTCTTTTATATAAGAAACAGAACAGAACCAAAGCGAGGACAGAACCATGGCCAGATCAGTACCAATGTCTAAGGTCCGTAATATCGGAATTATGGCGCACATCGACGCCGGCAAAACCACCTTCAGCGAGCGAATTCTCTTTTACTCGGGCAAGTCGCACAAAATCGGCGAAGTGCACGACGGCGCCGCCGTCATGGACTGGATGGTTCAGGAACAGGAACGCGGCATTACGATCACCTCCGCAGCAACCAGCACCATGTGGGGCGACCACATGATCTCGCTGATCGACACCCCCGGACACGTGGACTTCACCATGGAAGTGGAGCGCTCCCTGCGCGTACTCGACGGAGCGATCGCGCTGTTCTGCGCTGTCGGCGGTGTTCAGCCGCAGTCCGAAACCGTGTGGCACCAGTCCGAAAAATACAGCGTTCCGAAAATCGCGTTCGTCAACAAGATGGACCGCGTCGGCGCTGATTTCTTCGGTGTAGTCGAAGGTATCCAGAAGGAACTGGGAGGCAACGCCGTTCCGGTGGTTATTCCGATCGGTGCAGCGGAAGACTTTATCGGCATCATCGACCTGGTCAAGATGGTCGCGGTGTATTACGCCGAAGAAAATAAGGGCACCGAGTTCCGCGAAGAAGAGATTCCGGCGGCATTGATGGACCAGGCTAAAGAATGGCGCAACAATCTGGTCGAAAAATGCGCTGAGCAGGACGAAGCCCTGATGGAAAAATATTTTGCCGGCGAAGCGCTGACCGAAGATGAAATCTGGGGCATCCTGCGCAAAGCCACTATCGCCCGCACAGTCGTTCCGGTTTATTGCGGCTCGGCTTTCAAAAACAAAGGCGTTCAGCGCGTACTCGACGGCGTGGTTCATATTCTGCCCGCACCGAACGAAATTCCGCCGATCATCTGCGAAAAGGGCGGCGAAGGAATTACTCGTCAGCCGAAAGACGACGACCATCTGTCCGCGCTGGCGTTCAAGATTATGTCCGACAAACACATGGGCAAGCTGACCTACGTCCGCGTTTACTCCGGCACATTGACCGCCGGCACCAATATTTATAACAGCTCACGCGACCGGATGCAGCGCGTCGGCCGTGTTCTCCGGATGCACGCCAACAAGCAGGAAGGCATTGATGCCGCCTATGCCGGCGACATCGTGGCCGTGGTCGGCCTGACCGAAACCAAGACCGGCGATACGCTGTGCGCTAAAGACCATCCGATCTATCTCGAAGCAATGGAATTCCCGGCCCCGGTTATCTCCATCAGCGTGGCTCCCGAAAGCAAGATGGACAACGAAAAGCTCGGCGAAGCCCTGCACCGTCTGGCTGACGAAGATCCGACGTTTACCGTCGCCTTCGACCAGGAAACCAGCGAAACCATCATTTCCGGCATGGGCGAACTGCATTTGGAAATTATCGTAGACCGTCTGAAACGCGAATTCGGCGTACAGGCCAAATCCGGACGTCCGGAAGTGGCTTACCGCGAAACCGCCACCACGGGCGCGAGCGGTTCCTACAAACACGCCAAGCAGTCCGGCGGACGCGGTCAGTATGCTCACGTCGTACTCGAACTCGAACCGCGCGGTCCCGGCGAAGGATTTGAATTCAACAACGAAGTGGTCGGCGGACGCATTCCGCAGGAATACATTCCGTCGGTTGAAAAAGGTGTTATCCAGGCGCTGGCTTCCGGTCCGTACGCCGGATATCCGGTGGTCGACATGAAAGTTAACCTCGTGGACGGCTCGTACCACGACGTTGACTCCAGCGACTTCGCCTTCCAAATCGCCGGCCGGCAGGGCTTCAAGCAGCTCTTCCTCAAAGGCAATCCCCAGCTGCTCGAACCGATTATGTCCATCGAAATCACCACGCCCGAGGAATACATGGGCCCGGCCTCCGGCAGTATCTGTCAGCGGCGCGGACGCATTGAGTCCATGGACAGCCGTGGCGGAATGAAACTGATCCGCGGTTATGTGCCGTTGAGCGAAATGTTCGGCTTCTCGAACACGATTCGTTCTTTCTCACAGGGACGCGCCTCGTTCACCATGCACTTCGAACACTATGAAGCGGTGCCGTTCTCGATCGCCGAAGAAGTGATCAAGAAACGCCGCGCTGAAGGCAAGGTTCGCGGCGGCGAAGAATAAACTTCTTCACCCGTGCAAACGAAAAGCCGCTCCGGAGACGGGGCGGCTTTTCCGTTTTCCGCTGTCAGGAGAATTATTTTTTCTGATCGGCGGCAATTACGCCCTTGATGAACTCGACATATTTAACCGGGCCGCCGCGCTGATAGCCATCGCGGACGATTCCTTTTCCTTGAGGATTCAGAATCAGCACCGTCGGGAATCCTTCGACTTTGAATTTTTCCAGGAGCATTTCGTGCTGTTTGGCGAACTCGGCATTCGTCGCACGGCCCGAACGGTTGAAGTCGAGCAGTACGCAGATCAGATTGTCTTTGGCGTAGGCGATAAACTCCGGTTTAGAAAACACTTCGCTCTCAAGAGCTTTGCACCAGCCGCACCATGCCATACCGCTGATACTGACCAGCACAGGTTTATTCTCTGCCGCCGCCTGTTTGAGTGCCGCGTCGTAATCCGATTTCCAAATGCCCGACTGATCCTCTGCAACGGCTTTCTGATTGCATCCGCACAAGAGAACCGCCGCCAGACTCACCGCACCGATAATACCTGCTGTTTTCATGACGCCTCCTTTTTCTGCCGGAAGCATACTCCCTCAATAAAACCGTGCCAAGCCTTGAGAGCGGTTGCCCCATCTAGTATAAGAGACCGCATGGACTTCATTGCGTTCGATCTAGAAACCACCGGAATTCAGCCGAAAAACGATGCCGTAGTCGAAATCGGAGCGGTGCGTTTCCGTAACGCTGAACCGGTTGGAACGTTCTGCACTCTCATCAATCCCGGTCGGCCGATTCCGCCCGAAGCGTCCGCCGTCAACGGCATCACCGATGATATGGTGGCCGGATCGCCCAGCATCGAAACAGTCCTTGCAGAGCTCGCCGACTTTTGCGGCGATCTGCCGCTCGTCGCCCATAACGCGCCGTTCGACTTTAAATTCCTGCTCGCCGCTGTTGAAAAATATCGCGGCCGTGCTCCGAAAGGTGTTGTGCTGGATTCCTGTATGCTTGCCCGTATCGTTTTCCCCGGCATGTTCAACTACAAGCTCGGCACGCTGGTTCGCCATTTCGGCTTCCCGAACGGAACGTTCCATCGTGCGGAAGAGGACAGCGTTTACTGCGGACTGCTTTTTGCCCGTATCGTTGAGGCTCTCGAAAAAGCCGGACAGCCCGCCAGTATTCACGCGCTCCTCGCGCTCGCCAAACAGCCGCCCATGCAATTTCCGCAGTATGAAAAACGGCCCGAACAGCTCGGACTTTTTTAAATCCTGTGCAAGACAAAAGATATCACACCCTGAACCCAGACGGCTTCAGAGTTTAGTTGAGCGATAATTCCGGCGATTCTTTTAGTGCGAGCGGGAACCGTGTCCGCGGAAATGGTCGTCATCGTGACGATCATAACCCCGGAAGCGATCGTAGTCCCGGCCGTATCCATAGTCGCGATCTACATAGACAACGACCGGAGCCGGAACCGGGTAACAACGCTGTTCGTAGTATACCGGCGGTGGGGGACAATATACCGGCGTATAGTATACCGGCCGTTCGTAATAAACCGGGACGCCAATCCCGATATTCAGACTCACCTGAGTCCGAGCATAACCGCTGCCGCACAGAAGCATGAGCGCGACAACAACTATCTTTTTCATCTTATTCTTCTTTCCGGGATCGTCGGGCCTTTTTATATGCGGTGAATTTTTAATTGTTTCTTCTGAACTGAACCGGCCGTAAAAATCCCATTTCCACGGGAAACACGCTACTCTTGGCGGGGGTGTTTTGCAAGCAAACGCATTTCGGTCGAAAACTTCGTCGGGGGGAAAGGTGTGCGTGATTGTATTGTGTGGTTAAAAAACTGGCCTTGCCCCCGTCTTTGGGGAAGAGCCGTTAAGTGGAGCGGGTGAATGGATTTGCCATTTTAGCCTTCAAAAACTGCTTAAAATAAACTCTGTTACCAATTTACTAAAAACAACTTGCGATGATTTTTGTTTTCGCTTTGCGCCGCTTTTCCCAACACAGTTTATGTAGCAGTTTCTGTAATTTTTTGTAGCATGTTTCAAGTTATAAAAAGTGACTTTGAATTCCAGACCAAGGGAACCATCGAAAAGCTCCGCTCCATGACAGCCGACGACTGGAAATATATCCGTAATGAGCGGATGGGGATCAATATTTGAAACAGCGTTATGATAGGAGTCGCGAGCTAAGTCTGAAGTAAACTCTCCAACAGATCCTATATCCGAAAAAATGCGGCATTTAAAATTACAATCTACCAATCTCCCCTCTGCGAAACTTTTATTTTTTTCCTTGGACAAGAGCACTTGCTATGCTTAATTCCTATAAATATAACTGGGGGAAGCCAAATTTTGTGACGGAAGCTTTTGGTTGTGAATGGATTGGATGTCCTCAGGAAGAAGGCGTGTGCTCTCTTTGGCGGAGAGCGCGCCGGCGGAGAGTGGCGGAAGATGGCTTCCGCGCAGACATAGGAAAACGGAAACCATAGGGAGAATACGATGAGAAAAAGAATGAGCAGCGGTTTTACGCTGATCGAGTTGATGGTGGTGGTGGTGCTGGTCATGATTCTGGCTCTTGCTATCGTGCCGACGTTTAAAGAAATTATTGTAAAGGCAAAATATACAGAAGGCTCTGCCGCCATTTCGGCGCTACGAACCAAAATCAAAGTTTATTACATCGATAATAGTAGACTTCCTGGAGTACCGGCTATTACCGTGGAAAACAGCACTAACATGGTAGGCGGCGCCTCATGGTGGGGGACTAATGGAACTGCTATGACCGCCATAAGCGCGGTAACCAGCTCTCTTCCTCTAACAGCGAGCTCCGCGGCAGATCTTATCAACATCGTACAAACCATGTGTTCTAAGACAAATGAAATGTATGGGATTACGGCAGTATCGCCTGCAAACGGGACGCTGGTATACGGCGATCCAGTTGGAGAACTATCTAAGTGGCAGGCAGATTTGGATATAAGCATGGGTGACTATGCTGGAGCCTATTTTAAAAATAAGGACTACCAGTACGCGGCATTCAATGCCGGAATCCGCTCGGCCAGTTACGGCTATGTAATCCTTGCTGCTGGTTCGGGTGAGAAAAAATCTCCGCCCGTTGGTACAGGGTATGGGGTCATGGAAATTCAGAATACAGACTGGTCGGAAAACCGCTTATTGACACTCACGTTTGAGCGATATAAGGAGCGTCCGGGTGCTGGCAATGCACCTCTTTTCCTTTGCCCGGGTACGGCTGCCAACGGGATAGTGTCCAACAAAGTTGTATTCCCAATGTGGGGAACTGTTGCAAGTCAAACAGCAGCATCAGGTTTCTCTACGTCTGACAATAAGCCGAATATTACAAATTTCACCGCAATTGGTTGGAGCGCACAGTAAGACGACTGGCTGGTTAAATTATTATGTGCGGCGCATAAAAGCGCCGCACATAATTTTGTTAAGGTTAATGCGCGGCAGAAATGCGCCGTTGGTTTGTTTTGTGGTGGAGGGGTGGGGGTATGAAAAGACTTTTGCTGTTAGTTTGTGCCGGGCTGTTTCTACGAGCAGAGGCGACTCTTCCGACCTCCATTAATGAATCGTTTGATTCAGAAACATTTTGGAGCACAAACTGGACGTCTACTGTGGTTTCCGGTAGCGGAGCACAATGGACTTGGACCAATGCGATGGTCTCGTTGAATACGGCAAAGTTAGCCGGAAATTGCTCCGCAGCTATACAATATAATACAGCACTCGATCCTCGAGGGGTCGGCAATATTAGGGTTCAGCTTGGTCTTCTGGATGGTTTCTGCAATCAGTCGTACAGATACCCGTATCTTAAAGCGCAGATTAGGATTAATTCAGGGCTTTGGCAGGATCTCTCAATCGGAATGGCAACCCAATATAGAATTGGAACTTATTTATCTCCAACATGGGTGACCAACGTAGAATACAGTTCTTTTTTCAGCGATATCAGTCTGGGGGATACAGTTGATTTTAGACTGTTGGGTGGTACCGTGGCCGATGGCGAGCCGGATTTAGATTTCCAAGTTGATAATGTGAAGGTGGAATTTCTGGCCAGTGCAAAACTACAAAACCATCTTCGGCAACCTGAAGTGGTTACCCATACCGTTGCCCCTCAAATTCTTGTGGAATCTGTTCCGTTGCCGTTTGATAAAATTGCGGTGACCAACGTTTCTTTGCATTGGTGGCGGATGCCGGAGAACGTGACCAATACAGTGGTGATGACAAATGCTGTGGGCACAAATCAATATGGCGCACAGCTTCCGCAGTTCCCTGCCGGAGCTACGGTAAAATATTATTTTACAACGGACTTTGCGGTGTCAAACGACACGCCCTCGGTGGCAGCGAGAGCCTTGTACGCAGATGCGAACCAAACACCATTTAGCTATACCGTAGGCGGAGCTGGCTCCGTATGGATCAATGAAATCTATGATTCCGGCGCAAGTAGCGATTATATCGAGTTGTGTGCCTCAACCAACCGAGCGGGCATTTCCAACTGGAGCGCGCTTTTTTTAGGAGCCGGCGACGTGTTGCTTTTCAGCAACTCTCTTGTTGCGGCAGAGTTTTCAACCAATGACACAAACGGATTTTCGTTGGTGACGTTCACGGGGATTAATGTGCCCGATTCGGCCAGCAAAGTAGAATTGCGCAATGAGCTCGGATATCTGGAGCAAACTGTTCCTGGATACAATTTTTTTGGACATATCAGTGAGTCGTGGGGCGTGATGGGGACTCTTGATCCGGGCGAAACGCTTTTTAATACCAATACACTTGGCTATGCCTTTGCGGCGAAGTCACAAGATGGAGGCAACTCCGGTGAGCGTTTCGGGCTTAACCGGCTACTGAATGTGCTTGGAACAGCTGTGGATGCAGCATCCAATCCAATGGGGTATGCCTCGGTAGTTATGACTGTGCCTTCTTTCAAGGATGGCGGGACGAACAATTTCAATGCGACGGTAGATGCTTCGGGAACCTTTGCATTTTCAACTTCAGTAACTAACGACACAGACCAAATTGATCCTGTGAAACTTAAGCTTAGCGCCTTTGGCTATGCAATGATTGAAACAAATCAGATTTTTTCGTGTGCCGCAGGGGTCACCAATAAGCCTTCGTTCACGATGGTTTCTGGGCCTGCCCGCGAAGGTTTTGATGTTGGTGAGTTGCCTGGGTTTTGGCAAGTTATCAGCTCTGATCCGAGCGTGAGGTGGGCTTATTCTGGACTTCTCGGTCTTGATGGTAAATCTGGTATTCTCAAGTTTAACTGTGCAGCTGCTGCGGGCGGAAAGATAACTACGCTGCGCGCGCAAAACTATTTGCAAACTTTTTCTAATGGAATTTGTACCGTAGATTTCAATTACAGTAAAGCGGCGGTTCAGAGCTACCGTGCTACGCAACTTTCATTCGGCTATTCAGCGGACCAATGGACCAATGCCACAGTTGTGGCAAATGTCTTTAACAACTATGCACTAAGTAACTACTGGACCGGTGGTCGGCTGGTTATCAGCGACGCAGATTTTATAAGCCACTCAGTAGGGGTTCAAATCAAAGCGGATAGCGGAAGCGATGGCGAATCTGGAGCGGATCTTGATATTGATGACATTTATATCCGGTTCCATGCGGACATGGATTTTGTAGCGGCTGAAATTTTACCGAATGCTTTCATGTACACCGGCGGACTTGGGTATAAATGTAGTTTGGCGCCGTCGGGCTCCGGAACCACTAATGTTCAGACGAAACTGGTTTATCGCATCAAAGGCGGAAGCTGGACAAATACCGTTCCGGTCGCCAACACACTTGATGTTGAACACACCAACGCCATTCCCGCAGGAACATTCAAGCCGAACGATACGATTGAGTACTATTTTCAGGTCACCTATGACATGGATGCAGGCCATGGCGGGTTGACTAATATTGTTAAATATTATCCCGACAATCTGACCAGTGTGAACGCTTCCGTGAAGAAGGCTGACGGTGTTTACGCACCAGTTCCCCGCGCGGCGATTGCGCAGGATTTAAAGCGTCTATGGGTAAATGAGGTTTATTACAAGCCCTCCAAGGCGGAGAGCCATTTTATTGAGTTGGCCGGAAAACTGAATTTGGATCTGACAGGGTATTTGGTTGAAGTAACCGATCTGGATACAAAAATAATTTCTGGAATATATAAGTTCTTGTCCGGCGCGTTGAATATGAATAGCAGTGGAGTCGTTGGGTTTAACGGTATCGGGCCGGGGTTGGGTATGGCGCTGACGAATGCGCTTCCTGTCAACGGCCTGATCCGGGTATACAACGCCGCCACTCAATGTCTGGATTCCGTTGCATATGGAACAGCGGCGACGGGGGCAACGTATATTGGTTCGGATTCCGTAAATGGCCGTCTGATCGCTACCGGAGCAGGGCCGGTCTCTAACAGCGAGTTTGTCTGGACTAACACAGCGACCGGCAGTACCGGCACCGTGAATCCCGGACAGGCGTTCACCGATAACTCCATCACGACTCCGAGTCTGGTGGTGGACGGTCGCGGAACTAATCAGCTCACCGTCAGCCCCGGTACGGTTGTCGATTTCTCGACGCCGGTTTCTTATAAACTGATGCGCGATGCGCTCACTCTGTTTGATTGGACGAATGAGCTCACTTCCGTAACAGACACCAATCTGTCCGAAAATACGCAGTACACCTATACGGTTTATGCGCGCGATGCGGTTCCAAATGAGACCAGCAACACAGTCAGTATTTATACCGCCATCTCCGCCCCAACGAATATTTCGAAGACCGCGCTGGCGACAAACAACATCACGGTTGCAGTCAACAGTCTTCCAAACCTCGTCGCCGAAAAGTCGGCTGTACGCTTTATTCGTGATGGAGTGGCGACGATAATTACCAATGACGCTTCTGCGACTTTCGGCGGGTTGAGTCCTAACCTGCAGTATTCATTTACAGCGCAAAGTCGCAACGGTGATGGCGTTTATGCTGACGGTGTGGCAACCAATACATTTTACAGTGCAGCAGCATCCGCTCCGGCTCCGGTGGCGACAAATTCCGGGCCACGCAAATTGGACATCCAGCTAAATAAAAACTCCGCCAATCCGACCTATACAGAGTATGCACTGGTTTACACCAATGATCTGGGCGACACTTGGTACATTGCAGCAAACGGCAATCAAGACACCAACGCAACTCCGGCTTGGACCAATGTCTGGCCGGCAACCGTGCAGGCATCCAACCTGAAGGGAGCCTCGTTGAGTGTTTCTACGCTAGCTCGTAACAAAGATGGCGACATTGCTTATCCGGTTGGAGGAACGAATGTCGAATTTGTTATCACAGCGGATATCATCAATGCGGCGCAACGCACAGGCGGCATCGTGGACATCAATGTCGAAGTATACAACTACCAGACGGATGTCTCTCGTCTAAAACTGATTTCGAGCAATGCAACTACTAGCGCGACCAATCTGATGGCGCTGACCGGCGCGACGGCTTTTTACAGCAATAGCACGGTTTTTGTCACGAACAGCCAGCCGTATCAAGTGGATGGAATCCTTGTCGATTTCAACGCTTGGAATTCTTTGCATCTTACATGGGATGCCAAAGCCGACGGGTTTTCAAACTATAATGGTGATGTCACATTTTTCGTTGAAATCGACAGCACCAATGCCACCGCCCGGCGGTTCGGCGACCAGCAGACGATCACGGTGGATATGTTGCCGCCGGAAGTGACCAGCCTGTCGACCACGACGCCGAGCCCGTTCAAGAATGTTCCGATGGCGGTGACGGTAGGCTTCTCGGAGGCGGTGACCGGCTTCACGAATACGGATGTGACGGTCGTCAACGGAGTGATTTCAAACTTTGCCGGATCGGTTGCGTCGTACACCTTTAATGTTTATCCGACCAATCAGGGCCCGGTGAGCGTCACGGTTGGCCCGAACGGCTGTCAGGATACGGCGGGCAACTGGAATACCGGCACGACGAACCTGAGCCGGACGTTTGACAGTGTTGCGCCGGGCGTTGCGCTGGCGACCACGGCGGCCGATCCGTTTAATACGACTTCAATGACCGGGACGGTGAGCTTCACGGAGAGTGTGAGCGGCTTTACGAGCAATGGTATTACGGTGGTTAACGGCGGGGTGAGCAGTTTCTCCGGCGGCGGATCGAATTATACCTTTACGGTTTCGCCGTCGGTCAGCACCGGACTGGTCAGTGTATCGGTTGCTTCCAACGTCTGTGTGGACTTGGCCGGCAACTCCAATACGGCTTCCTCGGTGCTTTCAAAAACCTACGACGGGGTTGCGCCGGTAGTGACGAATCTGTCGACCACGACGCCGAGCCCGTTCAAGAATGTTCCGATGGCGGTGACGGTAGGCTTCTCGGAGGCGGTGACCGGCTTCACGAATACGGATGTGACGGTCGTCAACGGAGTGATTTCAAACTTTG
>Ga0247840_10007797_pt1 | contig 14707 bp, 11 predicted proteins | sample LaCruzMarch2015__FD_192404 | JGI IMG/M metagenome (GOLD analysis project Ga0247840, IMG submission 192404) | Freshwater microbial communities from meromictic Lake La Cruz, Castile-La Mancha, Spain - LaCruzMarch2015_17m | ecosystem: Environmental > Aquatic > Freshwater > Lake | place: Spain...
AAGTTGCTGAACGGCTAAGTTGTGTGCGAACATTTCTGATTTCGATGTTGTGCGGAAGCGTCGGTAGAAATATCAATACCTCAACTCCGAATCTGGTAAGTCTTTGGGATAAATCTCTTTTCATGATCTTAATTGGTCTTTATTACTATATACGGAAAAGGCTGTATTGAGTGGAAAGTAAATTTAAGAAAAGTAATAAGTAAAAAGTTGGAAGCACCAAGTGTAATTGAAGTAAACGTGCCGCTTTACTAGCCGCTTGCGGTTTTATATAGGTAATCCTACTTTGTATCGTATCTTTGTTAATGTGCAATGTAGATATTGATTTACTGCAGAATTGTCTAAAGTCCAAATCCCAGTTGTGGGTTTTTATATTATTACCTATTGCATTATAAATCAATATTTAGTGTATAATATATGAAAAAAGGTTTACTAACTTTTGCGATTGTTTTTTTTCAATTCTTAATCGTTTTTGATTTGATAGGGCAAGGATTTGAAAAGCATTATTCAACCAAATACTCCTGTGGTATTGGTCCTGTAATTGAACTGGATAGTTGTTACATCATTATTACAAATAGGTACAGCAATGTTCAAGGGTCCGGGTTCCATCCTTACGATCTAATGGTTTACAAAATTTCTCTTGATGGGAATTTTCTGGATTCGTTAAACATCTATAACAATGATTCTGCAGTAACCTATTGTATGACTGCCAAAATTGTGGGATCTTCCATAGTCACTTTCGCTACTCTCCTCAACACTAATACTGGAGGCGGGGAAGGTGTTCTGCTTTCTTTTGATTTTGATTTACACCTGACGAAACAAATTGCTTTTGACTTACCTGCTGATTATTCGTTGATCTTTTCTTTCTTTGTTGACACGGATTCAACATATTACATTTCCGGGAACAATTTTATACCTAACTTTAATGGCTCCCCGTTTATAATTAAACTCACCGATTCAGGTAAACTATTAAAGACAGTTCTGCTTAATGATCCTGAAGGGAGAAATGCCGTATTGCTTTACATCCCGATTAAGGATGAATTCAGGTTGACCACAACGCAATCAATATGGTATTTAAGTCGTGATTTGCAAAGTGACAGCCTTGTTTGGCAAAGTCCCGGAAATGACACAATAAATGTATATGACTTGTCTCTTCCAAAATTAATCAATGATACATCTTATGTAACAACAGGCTTGGTTTTTGCATTTGATCAGAATGGGGAGGTCTATATTGAGATTGGATTTGTGAACCGGTCAATTGATACTACCATACACGCTTTACATGTTTTTGATGAATATGACACATCAAATCAGGTGAATCCATGGTCTTTTGATTTTATTGATAGTGATTCCATTTTCATAAGTTGTAACTCTAATGTAGGATCCAATTGGTTGCCTATAGGTGTTGGACAAGACGTTTGGATTACCATTTATAATGTTCGTTCTGATGGAACCATAAATTGGAAAAAACGCTACGGCCAAAATGCTGACTATGTTTGGCCAAGGTTATGCGCTACCCGGGATCAAGGCTGTTTGATTGCCTGTGAAAGATATGACTGGCAGCAATTATGGCCGAACTACAAAACGGATCTCTACTTAATAAAAACCGATCGCTTTGGAAATTCCTCTTCTGTAGGCATAAACGATATGGTTCCGACAGAAAAGGCCATTGTATTTCAAGACCTCATTAACAATCAGTTAGTTGTACAACTTGAGCAAACCGCTATTTTACGACTTTATGATGTTGGCGGTCGCCTGGTTTATGAGAACAATTTAATCAGCGGTCTTACCAAAATATCGACAAATCACTTTAAGGCGGGAATGTATTTGTATTCTCTGTATAATAAGGCTGGATTTTTGTCATCCGGTAAGGTCTTAATGCGCTAATCACGTTCCTTTTTAATTTTTCATGACTTCGACACCTATTTATTACAGTTTTTCAATGTCCTGATAAACAACAATTTGCATATGCCGAGACTCCAGCTTGGGTGTCCCGGGTAAAAAACTGGAATTATAACTGGCATGTTTGTCAGGAAGAAAAAGAATCCAGAAGGTATCGTAAATGTCCAGATCATCAATAAGAGTAGAGGCCGGCACGGTAGTCGAAAATCAGCAACAAAAGCCAATGCCTCAGCTGACCCGGCTGATTTCTTCTTTGAGTGCTGCATAATCCATGGCAACCGGAAACTGCGGAAATTCAGCCCTGACCTTATCCGGGGGGCGGAAGAGGATGCCATGGTTCGCCTGCTGTATCATGCCCATGTCGTTGTAGGAATCGCCGATGGCAGTAACAGTATAATTCAAGCCCTGGAAGGCTTTTACTGCTTTGGTTTTCTGGTCGTCCTGGCGAAGGGTATATCCCACGATCATGCCAGCCTGGTCGATGTTGAGTTCATGGCAAAGTACCAAAGGCCTTCCCAGTTTTTCGATAAAGGGGCCGGCAAATTGCACGAAAGAATCAGTGGTGATCACGACCTGGCAGCGTGCTCGGGCCCAGTCGAAGAAGTCTCTGGCACCATCAAGTAATGGCAAAGTGCTGATTACCTGCTGAATATCGGCAAGGCTGATGTTGTTTTCCTTGAGGATTTCGATACGCCATTTCATGAGTTTATCATAATCCGGCTCATCCCGTGTGGTTCGGGTCAGGACGTCGATGCCTGTTTTTTTAGCGACATTCACCCAAATTTCCGGGGTAAATACGCCTTCCATGTCAAAACATATGAGGTTCATAAAATTATTGCGTTTGCAGGAATGTTTTAAAGCTATGGTAGTCGCTTTCGATGTTAAGAAAATGTTCCGGTTTTTCCTCAATCCCTTTGAGGCTTTCAGGCAATTGGGGATCGAAGCCAAGGAGATTGTTTATTTCCTGAGGGAATTTCGCAGGATGGGCTGTCTCAATGGCAACGAAAGGTCCTTCAGCCGGAGCTTGCTGCAGGTAACGGGCCAATCCGTTCCATGCGACTGCCCCATGGGGTTCGAGTAGCAGGTTTTGCTCTTTCCAGGCCTTCTGAATCGTTTGGCGGGTTTCTTCATCCGTGACACTGCAGCTCCAGATCTGTTGGCGCATTGCGACCATATCGGCGGGTTTGAGAATGAGGCCTTTTTCATCCATATGGCCACCATAGAGTGCGATGAGCCTTGCGAGGTTGCTGGGATGGCCGACATTCATGGCGCTGGAAAGGCAGTTACGGGAAGGCTCAATTTTCCGGTATTCTCCTGTATTCAGGAATTGTGGGAATTCGTCATTTTCGTTGACAGCGATGATGAATCGTGACACAGGCAGGCCCATTTTCATGGCGATGATGCCGCCCATCATGTCGCCGAAATTGCCTGAGGGGACAGAGAACGTGATGGGTTGATGTGGTGAGAGTCGGGAATGCGCGTAGAAATAGTACACAGCCTGGGGGATAAGGCGACCGATGTTGATAGAGTTCGCCGAGCTGAGGTTAAGGGAAGCCAGTTCAGGATCAGAAAATGCTTGTTTTACGAGGGCCTGGCAGTCGTCGAATTTCGCATCGAGGGCAAGGATTTGGATGTTCCTGCCCAGTGTCGTCATTTGTTTTCTTTGGCGGTCAGTGACCTCGTCCTTGGGAAAGAGGACCACCACTTTGATGTTTTCCAGTCCGAAAAAGGCGTTGGCGACGGCACTGCCGGTATCGCCGGAAGTGGCTGTGAGAATGCATAGGTTTTGGTTTTTCCCTTTGAGGAAATGTGCCATTTGCCTTCCCATCATGCGTGCAGCAAAATCTTTGAAGGAGGCAGTAGGCCCCTGGTCGAGCCGCATCACATAGGATTTTGGACCTGCCTGTTCCAAAGGGACAGGAAAGTTATAGGCATCCTGGCACATCAGGCGCAGATCCTGGTCATTGATTTCCTCAGCGACAAATTTCCTGATCACACAGAAGGCGATTTCGGGGTAGTCCATTTCGCGGAAGGCCAGCATTTCTTCAGGGCTGAGGGTTGGCATCACTGCCGGGAGATACAATCCCCTGTCGGGAGCCTGCCCTCTGAGCAAGGCCTCCTCATAGCCCAGCCTGGCTGATTCGAGGTTCGTAGAATAAAACTGCATCTTTACGCTTTTTGCAGACTTGATGAGGAAGCTCCGCCGGCGCTGAATTCCGGTGAAGAGTAAGGAATAGACTCTCCTTTGAGACAATTTAATGCGCGGTCGATGTCACGTATGACGTCATCCGGATGTTCACCCCCAACGCACAGCCTGATGAGGTTATCCGGGATGTCGGCCATTTTGCGGGCTTCTTCACCTTGTTGTGAATGTGTGCTGATGGCCGGGATGGTGGCAACACTTTTGATACGCCCCAGGTCAGTGGCACGGTAGATCCGCTGGAAGTTGTCGAACACCTTACGGGTATCTGCAGCATTTCCTTTCACTCTGAAAGACATGAGGTGACCATAGCGGTTGATCGGTTTTTCATACAGGCTGTCATGTTCAGCATCTACGAGGAACATGTATTCTGAAGCCAGCTGATGGAGGGGATGCGATTCAAGTCCAAGATAATCAACCTGTTCGATGGCGGGGTGCTGTGACAGGAATTCGGCAATTTTCTGGGTAGAACGACTCACCAGGTCCATGCGGCTACGCAGGGTACGGATGTCATTGAGGGCCAGAATAGCACTCATGGGGGAGATATTCGGACCATTGTCGCGGTTGGGCAAAAGCTTCAGATATCCGCAAAAATCTGCTTTCATGGCATCATTGTCGATGTTGGACGTGATGTTTTTACGGGCGATCACCGCCCCGGCAATGGCGAAACCACTTGTTGCCAGCGACTTAGTAACACTCTGTACGACAATATCAGCACCATGGGCCAATGGTCTGAGCAAGGCCGGGGTTGCGACAGTTGCGTCAATGATGACAGGCAGCCCATGTTTGTGGCCCAAGGCCACGAGTTTGTCGAGGTCGAAGAATGACAAAGAAGGGTTACTGGGCATTTCGCCATAGAGAAAGCGGGTATTTTCATCGATTTTGCTTTCCCATTCGGCGAAGTCATTGGAATGAATGATGCGGCGCCATTCGATATTTCTGTCTTTTTCCTTGCGTTGGGCAAATTGCTGGTAAGTGCCTCCGTAAAGCTGGCAGGTCGCTACAAAATTAATTGGGGCATTGGGCTTTTTAGGGTCCACCACCAGGAAAGGGTCGATGGCACTCTGGATGGCCGCCATACCCGAAGAAGTAGCAATACAGGTAGTTTCGAGACCGGCACCATAGCCTTCCAGCAGGGCCAAAACACCTTCGAGGTAGTACATAGACGGGTTTGCGATACGGGAATAACACCAGGTCGGAATCTGGTATCCCAATGCAGCCTCCATTTCAGCACTGTCGTGGTATCCCTGAGAAGAAGAAAGGTAAACAGGTTCTATCAGTGAGCCCTGGTTGTAGTCGAGGGCTTCCTGCATCGAATAAATACCATGCACTGCCAGGGTATCAAACCTGCACTGTTGTAATTCTTTGCGACGGTCGGCATGCCATGCAGCAGCGCGTTTTCCGGCTTCAATGTAAAATTGTGGATCTTTCATAAAAATATCAAATGTCTATTAGGAATGGGCAGCTCAGGTAAATCAAAAAGAAACAAATAAAAACCATGCGTATTGATGAGGTAAATATAGAAAAATCCTGATTCAATAACAGTATTCCACAAAAAAACAAGGCTAGTCAAAACATACCATATTTCAATCACATAATATATTATGATGCAGATGAAGTGGTTTTACGAAAATCAGTATGCACTTTATCGCATTATAAACGCATCTCAGAAAAAATTGCTTCGCATTTTTTCAAAGAATTAGTATATATTTAAATTGATGTTTTATATATTTGTAATCAGCTAGCAATCATAGGAAGATCATCGCTAAAATCAAACCAAGGTCATGGAGTCTGACAAAGTCAATGAAAAATTAGTGCAGGAGCTTCATGATATGCGCAAGCAATATGATGAATTAAAATCATCCTATGACAAGCTTCTGGCTAAAAACAATGACCATACATGCTCTATTAAGGAAAGGGAAGATTGGTTCAGGATGCTGTATGAGCATACCAGTGACGGAATAATGGTCATTACGCTGGAAGGGCAGATCATCAAACTCAATCATTCTTTTGCCCAGATGCATGGGTATTTGCCGGAGGAGATGACCCTGTTGAGCCTGAAAGACATAGATGTTCCTGTCCATTTTAGTCGTTTTGCCGAAAGGTCAGCCAGGTTAAAAAACGGAGAAACCCTGACTTTTGAAGTTGAGCATTATCACAAAGACGGTCACATTTTTCCCCTGGAGGTAACCACCCGCCTGATTTCCATTGAGGGCAAGGACTATATCACGGCATCTCACCGTGACATTACCCTCAGAAAGATGACAGAACTGGAATTGCAAAGGGCACAGCAGAGCAAGCTGCATGCGATGCAGGCTGCCCAGCTGGGATTCTGGTATTATGACATAAAAACTGATGATTTTATCTTCAACGAGCAGGTTCTTTCCATTTTTGGATTTAGGCAGGAAGAAGTCGGAGGGCCCCGTATCAAATCCGCTGAAGTAGCCTCCTGCTTCTTTCATCCAGCTGATTCCCATATTATTACAGAAAGTTTACTGGCAGCTGCAAGCACGGCAAACCCTGATTTCCAGCAAGTACTTGTGGCCCGGCCATTGCGAAGGGGTGAACAGACCCGCTGGTTAAGAATCTGGTATTGTATCGAAAAAGATGCAGAAGGTGAGACCGCATTTGCCCATGGCGTTGTTCAGGATATCACACCAAATAAGATAGCCGAAGGCATGCTTAGCAGCAGTGAGAACACCTACAAATTGCTGTATGAGACAATGCGGGATTGCTTTGTAAGGACAGACAAACATGGGTCTTTCGTAGAAGTAAATTCGATATTCCTGGATATGCTGGGATATACGAAAGAAGAAATTATGCAATGTACTTATGAAGAAATCACGCCTGAGAAATGGTGGAAATATGAATCTGACATTATCGGACCTATGGTATTTAGCCGGGGATATTCAGATGTTTATGAAAAAGAGTATATAAAAAAAGACGGAACTATTATCCCTGTAGAATTAAGGGTTGTCATGCTGCAGGACGAGCAGGGGAAGTTCAACGGTAGTTGGGCCTTTGTTCGAGACATTACAGCAAGGAAGGCGCATGAGAATGCGCTCATTGAGAGTGAGGAGCGTTACCGTACTCTCATTGAGATGGAACCTGATGCCATCTTCATGATTGACAACAAAACGGGGCAGATATTGGAAGCCAATTCCAGTGCCTCTGCCATGTATGGATACACATACAATGAGTTAACTTCGATGACCAACAGTGACATTTCTGAGGAGCCACAGGCTACGAAGATAGCAATGACAACCCTGGAAACTGTCCCTGACACCCGCCTGAATATTCCCACACGTCTGCATAGGAAAAAGAATGGAGAAGTGTTCCCGGTATCCATTCATGGGTATTCTTTCGTTTACCAGGGCAGGTCTGTGCATATGGCCTCAATCAGGGACATTACAGAACAAAAAAATGCAGAGGCCAGGCTATTGCTCTCGACAGAAACTTACAGGGGGATTATTGACAGCATAGAAGAGGCAGTTTACATCCAGGATAGCAATGGCAACTTCCTGGATGTCAACAAATCCGTAGAAAAGCTCTATGGGTATGATCGGAAATATTTTATTGGAAAGTCTCCTGAATTTCTTGCGGCACCCGGCAAGAACGACTTTGTGGAGATCGCAAAAAGGATAAAACTTGCGTTTCAAGGCAGTCCACAGATGATAGAATTCTGGGGATTGAAGAACAATGGCAAAATCTTTCCCAAGGAGGTAAGCCTTTCACTGGGCAATTACTTTGGACAGAAAGTAATTATAGCAGTAGCAAGGGACATCAGTGAACGAAAAAATGCAGAAGACCTGATCACGGAAAAGAATGAGGCGCTAAGCTTTGCCTATGAAACACTTTCCAAAATCAATTCCCGTCTGGAAGAAAGCGAGCACATGCTCAGGGAATCGCAGAAAGTCTCAGGCCATGGGAGCTATAAACTGGATTTCTCAACAGGCATCTGGACAAGCTCTGAAGTCCTGGATGACATCCTTGGATTTGAATCAACCCAGCCACATACAATTGAGGATTGGGTTGCACTGATACATCCCGACTGGAAAGAATCATTGCAGAATTATATCAGCAATGAGGTTATTGCTTTAAACCAACGATTCGACAAAGAATACAAGATCTTCAGGCAAAACGACCAGAAAGAAATCTGGGTTCATGGCCTGGGGGAAATTATATTGGATGAACAGCAGAAGCCACAATACATGGCCGGCAGCGTTCAGGACATCACCCTGAGAAAGAAATCGGAAGAAACCCTCACAAAAATCCAATCGAATCTGACTGCCCTGATTGAAAACACAACTGACCTGATCTGGGCTGTTAATGAGCATTACCAGCTGATTGTCTTCAACCAAACCTTTGTGAAGCAGGTAAAATCAGGCTATGACAAGGACATCAAAATCGGTGATTTCATCCTCTTTGATTCCATGCCTGAGGCAGAAAGAGAGGAATGGCGCGGATATTATGACCGTGCATTGCAGGGAGAACGGTTTTCTGTTGAAAAAGAAGGCAAAGGGGCCAACATCGCCTACATTAACTTTGGCTTTTACCCCATCCGCAATGAAGCAGGCAACATTATCGGGGGTGCCGTTTCCGGCAGGGATATCAGTATGAGAAGAAAGCTGGAATTGCAGATGATACAATCGGACAGGATGTATAGTCTGGGTGAAATGGCTGCCAGTATTGCCCACGAAATAAACCAGCCCCTGAACAACATTTCAATGACGATAGACAACATCTTGTTCGACAGCAAAGAAAAGCAGATCGTTGACAAGGCATATATTGAAAGAAAGTCACACAAGCTGTTCGAGAACATTGCCAGGATGCGCAACCTTGTAGACCACATCAGGCTTTTTGCGCGGGGACATGAAGATGCATTTCACACCGCTTTCAATGTGAATGAAGCCATTAAAAACTCTTTGTCGATGATTTCGCAGCAGCTCTCCCACAAAGAGATCGGGCTTGTCATACAATTGGATAAAAATTTGCCTGATATTGATGGAAATATTTATAATTTTGAGCAAGTTGTACTCAACCTTCTTTTGAATGCCCGTGATGCGATGGAAGAAAAGAAGACGAAGGTCAGCAAATCCTATGAAAAACAAATACGCATTGTAACAAAATATAAAGAAAACAGTATTTATATTGAAATAGAGGACAATGGCTGTGGTATAGAAAAAGAAAAGCTTGAACAAGTATTCCTGCCTTTTTATTCTACCAAGGAAGAAGGAAAAGGAACCGGTCTGGGCCTTTCTATCTCATTGGGAATCATTAAAGAGATGAATGGACAGATTATGATTGATAGCGAGAAAAACAAATACACCAGAATCACAATTGCCTTGTCGCATACTCCTTATGAGGAGCAAATGGCAAAAACCGTAAAAACGAGCAACCTTGAATAGCAAATTACCAAACAAAGGCGTTGATGAGCAGGATGCAGTTCCCCAGGTCAACAAATTAAAAGTACTGATCATCGATGATGAGAAGCACTTTACGGCAGAGCTTGCTGAGTTTCTGAAAAACATCGGTCTTGAAGCCTTTGAAGCCAACACCGGCCAGCAGGGCTTGAAGATGTTAAGTTCCAAGGCATTCGATTTGCTGATCCTGGACATTCACCTTCCCCGTATGAATGGCCTTGACATTTTAAAGGAAGTCAAAGAAAAATACCAGAACCTGGAAGTTATTATTGTTTCAGGGCATGGTGACATGAACACAGTGGTGGAAGCCATGCGTCTGGGAGCCCTTGATTATTTACAGAAACCACTACGCCATCACGACGTTCAGATTGCCATTGAACGGACAGAGAAATTTCTGACTCTGCAAAAAAGACTTCGGACTGCCGAGGAGAAGAACTCTCTGATTTCCAGAAACCTGGAAGATTTGATTCACCGTCCCTTTGTCGGGATTTCAAAAAGCATCCATGATGTACTTGAAATCGCCAAGACGGCAGCCCAATACCAGAACACCAATGTTCTTATCACAGGAGAAAGTGGCACAGGGAAAGAGAACATCGCCAGGATCATCCATTATTCAAGCAGCAGGAAAGAAAATCTGTTCTGTGCTGTAAACAGTAGTTCTATCAGTGATTCACTGCTGGAAAGTGAGTTTTTTGGTCACAAAAAAGGATCTTTTACCGGTGCCATCACCGACAGAAAAGGCTTTTTCGAAGTCAGTCATAGCGGCACTCTTTTTCTGGATGAAATAGCAGACATGCCTTTGAACCTCCAGGCTATGATTCTGCGTGCCATTGAAGAAAAAGTGATTACGCGGGTTGGGGACACCGAGTCTATTTATGCTGATTTCAGGGTCATCTCGGCCACCAATTACAACCTTGACAAACTGGTATCCAAGAAAATTTTCAGGCTGGACTTATTGCACAGGCTCAACACTATCCACATCCATGTTCCCCCATTGCGTGAGCGCCCTGAGGACATCGAGCCCCTGCTAAAATATTTCATCACTGAATTCGCCGGCCGCCTCAACAAGCCTGCACCCGGCTATACCCGGGACCTTCTGGACTTTCTGCTGGTTTATGAGTACCCCGGGAACGTGAGGGAGTTAAAAAACATGATCGAACGGGCCCTTATCCTGTGCAAAGGTGACGAATTGACTGTGAATGACTTCCCGATGAAGCCTGCCACAGCTGAAACAAAAGGCAAACAATTCAGCTCTTTTAACATCGATGAGAATGAAAAAGTATTGATTCATGAAGCCCTTGTGAAATGTTCCTTCAACCAGCAATCTGCTGCTCAACTGCTGGGCATATCGCGTGATGCCCTGATTCGCAAGCTTAAGAAGTTCAACATCAACATTAAAAAGACTGAAGGATAAGGGGTTTTATACGCGTAAAAACCTTTCAAAACACATGCTTTTTCAGTGATTTTTCGCACAGATGTGCGTAAATGTTGCAGATTCTCGCTTTACTGCCTGTTTTTAGTTTTCTGAATAAGAAATGATTAACCCATAACTTTCAGTTAAACAAATAGTTGAACATCCCTTTAAAGCATACATACACCTTCACTCATATTTTGGCACATTTCTTGGCTGTTGCATTGAAACTGGTCCTACCCTCTTTTAATTTGCAAAGCCTTGAATTACAAAATCCCGCAAGATAAGCCTATGCCTGCATCCGATGAGAACATGCGTTCACAGCGGAATATTCTTATCGTAGAAACAGAAACCAAGTTCAAGTCAGAACTGGCAGAATTCCTGAAGGAACTGGGACATAATGCAATGGCAGCCAACACAGCAAATGAAGGGATGCAAATACTAGACAATCAAAAGTTTGAGTTACTTTTCATGGATTTGGAATTGCCAGACATCAACGCACTCGTATTTTTGAAACAAATCAAGGAGACCTACCCTTCGATGGAAATTATCATTGTATGTACACAGCGGGATTCCATAAGCCGGCGAAAAGCCATGACCATGGGAGCCATTGATTACATTGAGAAGCCGCTGAGTAAATTCAATGTACAGCTTTCTATGGAGAGGATACGAAAATTCCTGACCATACAGGAAAAGATACATAACATTGAAGAAAGCAATTCTATCTTAAACCACAACCTGGATGCGCTGGTCAGGGACCCCAGCAGGACCGACAGGAACCTGGCAGCCTTATAACAATTCTGTCTGAGCAGCCGGTATATCCTACTTATGTTTTAGCACCCATAGTTCTACCTTCTCTGTATTGCGCCAGTGTTGGTCGCGTTTTGTCTTTACGGAAGCCTTGCCTACTGCTTTTTGCAGGAATAAGTCCTGTACAAAACGGCCTCCTGTGGCGAGTTCATTCCGTATGGGGTGGATTGTCGCAGTTTTGGTAATTTCCGCCAGATTGGAAAATACGAGGACCAGCCTACCCCCCTTTTCAAGTCTTTCCTCAGCGGCTGCAAAAAAACGTGGAAACAGATCCGGGTCATAATACACTGCATTGTCGATCCCGCTTACATTGTGTGCCGCAGGAAGCCAGGGCGGGTTGAATACGATGATTTCAAGCTGTCCCATGACACCGGCAAAGAGATCACCCTGACGCAATTCAATGCGACCAGCCCCATTTCCTTTCTCCAGGTATTCTGTAAGGCCAATAATTGCATTGGGGTTGATGTCAGTTCCATATATTTTTCTGAATCCATGTTTCAGCATGATAAAAGACAATACACCACAGCCAATGCCCACATCAATCGCGCTTTGCTTTTTCCCGGGATAGCGTGCTAAATATTGATCGAAAAGTGCCAGATGCTCAAAACGTGTCGGAAAATATGTCCCATAAAAGGGGTGTATTTTGTGATCTAAACCGGGTATTGGGATCCCCTTTTCATACCATTGCCATGCGCTGTTAAGTCCCTGAATCTGAGGAAATGGCAGCAGAAAGTCAGACAATTCAGGATATAGCAAAGCAAACCAGGCAATTTCCGGGGCCTTTTTTACCCTGAGCTTGTGGTTGCTGACTTGCAGCAGGATGCGGTTGGAGAGTTCCCGAAAGTCAGAGCGAAAGTCACGTTGACCCTGGAAGCTAAGCCCCCGGTGTTTACTTTCCACATATGCTTTCAAAAGGCTCAACAGCTTTAGTCCGCTGCTATAAAAGTCAAGAATTAACACATATTCTCCCCGCAGCAATGCCTCCACTGCCATGTGCGGATCCATCCTTTGGTTGAAGGGCACAACATCAAGCTCCGAAATGATGGGTTCCGGACGATTTGGCTGCAATTCACTGCCTGCAAACTTCATTTCCTCTAACTATTCGTTGCTGTATATTGCTGTAAGACAAAACTATACATTTCTCAATTCAAGCTGATCATGCCTGTCAGAAATTATGAAAGCCTAAAAATACAAATTTTCTATGCTCGTTTTCATACTTCATGCCGGTATTCCAAAGATGACCAGCTTTGCAAAAAGTGAAACGGTGTTTGTCGCAGCACTTCAGAATCTAAGAAAAAATGGTTTCTCATTTTTGTCTGGATTCCGTATCCAACGCAATACGACAACAATCTTTGAATTCTTGCTTTGGAGGTAAGATCTAAGAAAAAGGGTTCTCCTTTGGGTCTGACAATTTTTTGAATCCAGTAATATCAATAATCGTAACAAGGCAACGCTCTCCATTCTCGGTTTTGATGCAATTCAGCTGAGTATACCTGGGAACTTTCTGATTCGTTAAAACAGAAACATCGAAGATTTCCTCGGCCAGGCTTTCAAAAGTCTCTTGATAGAATTTGTCGAAAGCAGGTTTAACATCCTTAGAGACAAAGAACACAAAATGTTTGTTTTTCAATACCAGTGTATTGTTCGAAAACTCCTTAGAGGTGGGATTGTCAAGGTCGACCAACTTGCCCTCAGCAGAGAACGAAAAATAACCAGCCTTGCTAAAGTCGTATAGCTCTGTATATTGATCTGCAAAATCTTTGTCCTCCTTATTTGCCAGCAACAATTCACTGATTTGCAGTTCCAGCTCGATCTGGTGCACCTGTAATTCGTGTATTAGTTTCAATGCATCAGATTCCGGCAACCAGGAATTCAATGCATTAGCAACGGGGTCCAGGCTATTCATTAAATTCTGGGCTCTTTGGCGAATGGAGGAAACAGGAGTGGGTAATGGGATTTGTGCGTTTTTCTTTACTTTGGATTTCATTGTTGTTTCTTTTTCCTAAATGAGTTTTCAATCAGATCAGAATGAACATCTTTTGTGAATGTCATGGCAATATTTGCTTCTTTTAGTTTTGCCTCGAGTGCTTTTGAAATACTAACATCAATGAATGTTATCACGAGGCCATCAATGAAGTCTTCATAAGTTCTGTAGGGCATTATCCTGACGATAAACCACCTTTGGTCGTTGGTGGCTATTTCTGTTTCCACTGACACCAGGCTTTCAATAACCTTGCGGGCATGGACATCAATTTCAGGGTATTCCAGCTTAGTGACCAGGTCAGTGAAAGGCCTGCCAATGTCTGAATCTCTCAATTTAAAAATATTGGTCACCTGATCAGTAAATCGCCTTATATTCAAATCTTTATCAAGGAAAAGTGTGGCGATTTCTGTGCTGTTGAGCAGGTTCTTCATGTCATTGTTCGAGCGCACATAATCCGTCACTTTACTTTGCAGTTCAGCATTTACTGTCTGGAGCTCCTCGTTCAGGCTTTGCATTTCCTCCTTGGAAGTGGTAAGCTCCTCATTTGTAGATTGTAGCTCTTCATTGGTGGATTGCAGCTCTTCATTGATGGATTTCAACTCTTCCTGGGAAGTTTGCATTTCTTCCCGTGTGGTTTTCAGGTCCTCATAGCATGTCTGTAATTCTGCTTCAAGTTCTTTTTGTTTCCCGGATGCTCCATTTTTTCCGGTTCTCTTATCCAACACAATATGTTCGGTCAAAGCAGGTACTTCCTTAAATACGAGCAGAATCATCCCCTTAAGTATACCAGGGCTTTCTATGCGTTGGATTGTCACTTCAAGCATGACAACATTACCATCACTGTTGATTTTAACCCAGATTATGCAGTGGAATTTATCTCCACAGCGCCAAAAGTGTTGATTTTTTCAAAAAGGCTTTCAATATAATCTCGTCTTTTACCTGTAACTGCTAACATTAATTTTTTCTGACGACCAGAAGTT
>Ga0247840_10007803_pt1 | contig 14702 bp, 13 predicted proteins | sample LaCruzMarch2015__FD_192404 | JGI IMG/M metagenome (GOLD analysis project Ga0247840, IMG submission 192404) | Freshwater microbial communities from meromictic Lake La Cruz, Castile-La Mancha, Spain - LaCruzMarch2015_17m | ecosystem: Environmental > Aquatic > Freshwater > Lake | place: Spain...
GGACGTCGTCGCCGACGCTTGACCAACCGACTTTCCCAAAAGTTTTCGAGAGCGACGTACCGAGTGACGTACCAAGTGACGTACCAGTGACGTACCGAGTGACGTACCAAGTGACGTACCAAGTGACGTACCAAGTGACGTACCAGTGACGTACCGAGTGACGTACCAAGTGACGTACTTTGGTACGTCACTCGATACGTCACTTTTATTTTTGGGAGTTGGCGAGGGAAGTCGGTCGGGGGGAGGATGACGCGGCCGTCGTCGCCGACGCTTGACCAACCGACTTTCCCAAAAGTTTTCGAGAGCGACGTACCGAGTGACGTACCAAGTGACGTACCAGTGACGTACCGAGTGACGTACCAAGTGACGTACTTTTGGTACGTCACTCGATACGTCACTTTTATTTTTGGGAGTGGGCGGCAGAAGTCGGTCAGGGGACGTCTCTTACCGTTTGGCCATGTGTGGTCGGATGCCGACCCACACGCGGCGATTATTTTTTTTCGCGCGCTTCACGCCCAGCGATTGCAGTTGAATCGCGCGCTTATTCACGTTCCGCCAATGAGCATCGGGGTGGCAGATGAAGAGTTCATGTAGCTCGGCGGCCGACATTTCATACGAAGTCGACACCCCAATCTCCAGTCGATCCTGGACCACACGTGGTGCCACAGCCGAGGAGACTAGCCCTCGACGGGCACGGCGCGACCATGGTTTTGGCGCTCGAGCAGCTGGTTTAGCTTATCTTGCTGCGTGCTCAACGTCTCTTGTTGCTCGCGTAGCATGCGCATGACGGTGCCGTCGCGATCATGTCCAGCATGTGTGTTGTCGTCGACGCGCTCTGCCAACTGCGTCAGCAGTGCCTGCATCTCTTGTTGGAGGCAATGCGTTTCCTGCTGGCTTGCTTGCGTCTCCTTCTGGCTCGCTTGCGTTTCTTGTTGGCTCGCCATGAGTCGTTCCTGCGAGGAGCGAAACTCGTCGCGCAGCGACTGTATCTCCCTGAGCACTTGGAGATCGCAGCGTCTCGTCATGGAGTTGAGCTGATCGTCCAAGCCGGTGCGCGCGAGGTCCCACTGACGCGGCAGCAGGTTGAGCCACGCGTGCATGTGCCGGCGCGCGGCCTCGAGGCCGCTGACACTTTCGGGGCGCTCGTCCGAGGAGGACGACGAATCATACCCCCAATTGTTTTGGCGGCGCGACTTGCGCACCGGCTCGACATCGACCTCGGCCCGCATCAGGATGCGCGCGATCGTCGTCAGGGAAATGTCGACGAATTCCCGGCGAGTGTCGGCCTCGTGGTTGGCGAGCACGTGCGCCAGCGCGTCGAGCGCCGCTGGCGTGATGACGTATATGTTGTTCTTCGTCAGGTTCTCGAGCGGCTTCGGGTCGCGCGTGGCGAGCATACCGGACTTGGAGTTGGCGCGGACAAAAGTCTCCATGGTCGACCTGAGAGGTTCGTCGCGCACCATCATGAAAAGATCGTCGTCCGAGTACCGCCCGAGCCAGCGCGTCTCCGAACCAGGATCGGCGATGCGCTGGATCGTCTCCTCGGGCAGGTGGTTGATGTTGGCCACGGCGGTCGGCATGTCGACCGCGCACACGATGCCCGCCGTCTGAGGCCCACTGTCCAACGCACGCTCGACCCACACGTCGTCGACAAGCTGCACGCGAGTCACGATTTCCAAGCCGGTGATGGCGGCTCGCATCTCCGCGTACGCCGCCGACGTCTCGCCGCCGCGCCACAGCTCGACCCAGTATCCTAGGTAGGCGCGAAAGTCGTCCATTCGAGGTACGGGCCACGCGCGGCACAGCTCGTCCGCCAAGGGCTCGATCATCGCCGCGACGACGTAGGGGCGAGTCTCGTCGTCAAACAGAAACTCACGCCGCGCGGCCCACGCGGCCGCGGATCGCTGCCACACTTCCTCGGCTTCCCCGGTGAGCACGCGGCAAATACCGCCGTCGGCCGCGTTCTTCGGGCCAGCGGCGCCGCACACGCGGATCAGCTGGTCCACTTGCCGGCGCAGCTCGTCCAAGACGACTCGCAGACCGGCGTTGCCGACCACCACGACCACCTCGTCGTTCGGCGTGCACACCATCATCTTGCCAGGGTGGCGCGCCGCCCGGCTGAGCGCGGCGAGAGTCGCATCGGGCATTGTCATTGTACTTTTCGACCACAATGCTGGTGAAAAAAAATACTCGACTTTGCACTTTAATTTATTTTAAAATAATCTATATCACGCGCGCGCCTGTTGTTGCGCGAGCCACTGCCGCCGCCACGTCGACGCCGGATGATCGGCCACCTGGGTCTCGAACCGTGCCCAGTCGTCGAAGCGCGCCTTCTTGGCGGCCGGCTCGGCCGCGCGGTCCTGGGCCGCGCGGTCCTGCGTTTCTAGTTGCGCTTCTAGTTTCTCACACTTATCAGTGAGTCCGGCGCATTCTTGGGTAAGCCGCGCGCATTCCTGGGTGAGCCGCGCGCACTCGGCTCGCGATTCTGCGAGAAGCCCCTTTTGATGCTCATAGTCGGCGCGATAGCCCTCCAGGATTGCTTGGTGAGAGTTGCGTTTGACTATCGCGGCTTTGGGCTCCCCAGGGGCGGCCCACGTCCCGAGCTGCTCACGTAGCTGGCGCGCGGCCGGCAGATCCATCACGGCCGTCCACGCGCGCTCGACTCGCGCGCGGCCGGAAATCGTCCGGAGCATGCGCCGCACCTTGACGATGCACGCTCGGCGTGTCAGACCAAGCCGGTCGGCCAGCTCGTTGAGTAGAACGGCGGCTGCGGCGTGGAAGGGTTGCTCAAACTCGCCCCACCGCTCGGTCGTCAGCGCGTCGCTCGCTGTCTGGGACTCGAATTCGTCAACGAATCGCCCAATCAGACACCCGATCGCAGCGGGGTCGAGCCATGGCATCGTGCCGACGCCACCAGGGTTGGAGGCGACGGCGGCGGCAAAGTTGAGAAAGTAAGTGTTGCCAGGCCCGACTCCCAGAAACAGCTGGCCCAATGAGCCGACCGCCAGGACCTCGACGCCCTTGGGTTCGTAGATCGACGCCCCACACCGCGGCGGCGTCGCCTGGGTGTGCCGCGAAATCAGCTCCAGCGTCGACCTTAGGTCGATCTTGTCTGGGGCCATTAGGATGCGAGTCGAATTAAAGCACACTCGGCGCGCATGGTCCTCCAACGTGACGGGCGCTTGCAGAAAGGGGAATTGCTGGGGTGAGGTGGTCATCCATTGCCGAAGCGCCGTCAAGTCGGCGTCGTCTCGAAGCTCCCGACAGTCGATGCACATGTTGGCTGATCGTTTTGTTGGTGCCTTCCGGAGGGACTGCAATTTAAAAAATTTAGAGCCGTTGCGCGGGTCGTTTTTTAAATACTAGGCGCGGTGTGGCAAACACGCGACGAATGCTCCGGGTCGGCACAGACTGTTCGGGGCTCGACGCGGTGCACACTGCGCTCCAGCAAAGCGGCATCCAGTTTGCGTACGAGTTTGCCTCGGATATCTGCCCCGTGGTCCGCCGGCTGCTCGCCGAGTCTGACAACCCACCGGCTCGCATCTACTCGGATATCCGCGAGCCGCGCGACCCGCCGACGGTCGATCTCTACGTCGCTGGACCCCCGTGCCAATCGTACTCGCGATTGGCGCTCCAGGCGAGTGGTCTCCAGGACGCGCGCGGCACAGTGTTTCTTAGTGTCTTGGACTATATTCGCTCGCGGCGCCCCGGCGTCTTTGTGCTCGAGAATGTGGCCAACATCCTGACGCGCGACGGCGGCGCGACGTGGGCCGTCATATGGCCCGAGATTTGCGACATTCCTGGGTACGTAGTAGAATACCGCGTGCTCTCGCCCCACCAATTCGGCTGGCCGCAGCGGCGCAAGCGTCTTTTCCTCGTCGGTCGCGCGGCCGGCTCGCCGCCTTTCGAGTGGCCCGAGCCGGACGATGCGCGGCGCGCCCCGGATCTGAGCGAGGTGCTGCTGTCGCGCGCCGAGGCGCTGCGGCTGCGACCGTCGTGCGGCCGCGCGCTCGCTCCAGGATACGCGCGCAGTTTAAAAGCAATAGAGCTCCAGGCGCAAGCCAGATCGTATGATTTGCGCAAACATCGATTTATTGTAATGCTGGGGCAGTCACCAGCATTCGACAATCTAGGGGACCCGGACGTTGCGCCGACGATGACTAGCCATACGGAGAACGCGTACGTGCCGCACCAACGCAGGTTTCTGTGCGCCGAGGAGACGCTGTTGCTCCAAGGTTTCCCCATCGACCACCCGGCCTCCAGACTGCCGGCGCGCAAGATGCGGCTGCTCACGGGCAACTCTATACACGTCGGTTTATTGAGTTTATTAATCGGCAACGTATTGGGTGAGCGCCGCGCTCCCGCGCGACGCGCACGACCACCCAGGAGCGTGCGGCGGCGACGGCCCGCGAGATCGGCACGCGCGCGCTAGACTTTTGAGTCGCTGCGTTTGAAGATGCCATACAAGCAGTCGGGGCACAAGTTGGGGTCCCGAACGTCGTCGTCCTCGTCAAAGTAGACGGCGCGGCACTGCTGGCAGTGCACGTATCCCCGGCGCTTGATAAGATCGGCCTCGTAGCGCTTGTTGCGCCGCTCGAGCTGTGCGACATCACTCTCGAGCAGTGCGACGTCGCTCTCGAGCGTACGCACTTGCGTTATGAGATCCGAGTTTTCCCGCTTCAGCGCGGCCACTCGGCCGTGGAGCTCTTGGTTTGCGTCGTCGACCGACGGGTCGTCGCCCAGCCAGGCTTGGACATGCGACGGCGTTGTTAAAATTAAAAAAATAAACATGTGAGGTGCGAGCAATAATATGCTGGCCGAGTGGCAGCCCGAGCGTCTCCCGGCCGGGTCGCTGGTGTGCGTCGCCGGACGAATCGGCGCGGGCAAGACGACGCTGCTGCGCGACCTGGTTTATCGCATACACGACTCACCATGCAGCCGCTCGAGTTTCGCGGCGTGTACGCGCGTCTGCTGTCTTTCACGATGGAGTTGGCTCGCCGCTGTGGCATCACGCTGGTTGCGACGCGGCAGAGCCAATTTTTCAATGACAATGCCGACTGCGTCGTTCTAATTGGGAGAACACACCTGCTGAGCTCGACCCACTCCTTGATGACGCGCTTCAACGTCGATCAGCGCGCGCGGCTGGCCGACCAATGTCCCGGCCGCCGCGCGCTCGTAGTGACGGCCGACCGCGCGGCGTCGTACGCGTGGGACCCACGCGAGCCGCCCGCGCCGCCGTACTGGGCGCCGTGGACGACCGTGGACCTGAGGGCGTGGTGGCGACGCCGGCGCACTCTGCCGCACGGCGAAAGCCGCCTGGCGCTCGACCTAGTTGCCCACATTGCGCGCCGCACCGGGTGCGTGGCCGCGATGGTGGCGGCGACGTGCCGCCAGTGGCGGCTCGCCGTGGACGACGTCCCGATGCTGGTCGACGTTCGCTACTCGCCGCGCTTTGGCACGCCGGTCGGCCTCCCAAACATCGGCCGGCTACACGGTGCCGCGTGGGACGGTGTGCTGCGGCGGCTAGATCCGCTGTTGGCCTCCAGCTAATAATTAGTAATACCCCCTATCGGAAATATAGCGCCGAAGCATCTCAGCCACCTCGGGCGTCCCGTGCGCATACGCAAACTCCAAGAGTTGCGCTCTCTCGTCGTCGTCCATGTCGGCAAGACACTCGTTCTGAAGCATGAATCGAATGTCCGCGACCGGGGCGTGGCTGGCGATCGCCTCGCGCACTTGATCGTGCGTCGGAAAGCCCACTTCGCCACGGCAGTATGGGCACGTCTCGCGCCGGCCGGCGTCCAGGCACGCGTTCGACCATTCGTGCCAGCATCCCTCGTGGAAGCCGTGCCCGCACGGCAGCCTGACTTGGTTGGGGATTATGGGCGCCAAGCAGATCGTGCAGTCCTGGAGCTCCCGGCCCTCGGCCGCCGCCTGCGCTACGTGCGTCGCCAGCCACTGCTGATCCTGGATCTCGTGGCGCCTCGAGCGCTGCTCCTGTGTTTCATTTCCCCACATTTCAAGATCCTGGGCATCAATCCGTAGGTTTCTCGCGATTCGTCGGTGCATGTGTTGTTGGTCGGCGCTGAGCCGCCTCGCCTGGGCCGGCGCGCCCTGGGCCTGGGCCTGGGCCTGGGCCTGGGCCTGGGCCTCGGCGGGCGCGCCGCGACGCCGTTGTTGACCATTTTGATGTTGTTGTTGCCGCTGCTGCCGCGCTCGCTTCGGGGCGCGCAGCGTGAGGCGGCTGTCGCGAGCTCCCATGCGATTTCGACAGTCTAAGATTATTATAGGAGACCCGACGCACGTCGTTTAATCACATTAGGTGCCTGAGTGGGTACTGCACCGTCTGGTCGCAGCCGTCCAGCCGAACATACTCGATCAGCGGGCAGCTTGATGCGATGCGGGTCGTGTCGGTCATCGTCACGCCCGTCGACCCGAGATAGAGATCGACAATTGTCGGTGGGACCGCGCCGCCCACGCCGGCCACCAGTGGGTTGGATGAGAGATCAAGCTCACACAGCGACAGCGCGCCGATCGCGTCCATCAGCGCGGGCGGCGGGCAGTACATGCCGTTAGCCGACACATCCAGCACCGTCAAGCTAGGGAGCGCGCGGATCATCGCGATGAGCGGCGCGGGGTCGCTCCCACCCATGAGACACCGCGCGAGCGTCAGCGTGTCGAGATTTGTCAGACGCGCGATCGCCGGGGCGACCTCGGCGCGCCACTCGGGCGCGAGCGCCTCGGTCCCGCTGAGATCGAGCTCGCGCATCTCGGCCGGCAGCCCGGTGAACAAGCACACGAGATCATTCGGTTTCTCAAAATCGCACCCGCCCATGTGCAGATGCCGCAGGCCGGTGAGCACCGAGACGGCCGTGGCAAACTCGGCGCCGCGCGCTCTCAGATCGACGTTTGTCACAGCCAAGCGAACCATCGTCGCGCTACCGAGCGCGACCCACCGCAGCGTCGACGCGGGCGAGCGCCCGATCCGCAGCGTCTGGAGCGCGGCGACGGTGGCGGCGCGCGGCTCCAGGTCGCCCTCGTTGACAGTGTCGGTCGTGAGGCGCAGCATCTTGAGCTCAGTGAGCCGACCCAGGACTTCACCGAGCACGCGCGCCGCACCGGGGACGCCACCCACGTGGTGCCCCACCAGATCCAAGGACTTGATCGCGCCTTGGCGCCCGATCGCCTCCAGCACCGGCAGCGGGTTTATAAAGAGCCCAATGTTCTGGAGATCCAATCGCAGTAGCCGCGGCAGCGCGTCGAGCGCATCCGCGAGATCGCGTGCTCCGTCAGGCAGCCACACCAGGGGGTTGTCGTCCAAGACCAGCTCCTTGAGGCCGCGCAGCTTTGGCAACTTGAGGACGGCGACAGTGTCCCTCAGGCCGATGGCGTTGCGGGAAAGATCCAGGTGCGTCAGGCGCGGCAGCCCCGCGAGCGCGGCCGCCAAGTCGGCCATGTACCCGGGGACCTCGACGTCGCACTGCCCATCGAGATCCAGCCACACTAGATTGGGGAAGCCACGTAGTAGATCGCCGACTCCGTGCTTCGTCAGACACTCGGGCCCCAGCACCAGGTCGGTGACGCCGAGACCGCGCGCGACCGCGAGCTCAAACTCGGCGCGCGCGGGAGAAATGCAGCTCACCACGCCCTGGGGCCGCCGCGCGAGCACTCTCAGCGCCGCCCCTTTGACTCGGGCCTCGTCTTGTTTTTGAGTGCGAGTCCGCGCCGCCGTGTCGGCCGGCATCCTGCACCACCCGGCGCGGTCGCACGTGGTGTGCGGCAGCATGCCGTACGACCATCGAAAGAAGTCGCCGTCCAGAACTGGGCCGCGGCCCACCAAGTCGTCGCCCGCGCGGTTCCACGCGCGGTACCACGCGTGGCTGAGCGCGGCGCCCGAGCGGCGCGGCGGTTTCCGAAGATGCTCACACACGATGCCAATCAGCTCGGGTGAAAGCGCGGAGATGCACGCCATTTTTAAAACCAAAAACATAAAAAGTCTTCTGTGATTAAAAATTTAAAAAAACAGCAGTTGCGCCGTTCGTGGTCATTTCCCACAGGTGCGACATGGCTCCGGAACGACAGAGTCTCTGCTCTCCATCTTGCGTATGCGGCCGATGCACTCATGCTCCCAATCGCATCCTGTTGGTGGTCGTGGATGTCGAGGGCGACGGCTTTCCGGAACGGCACGACGTCCACATCATCCCCCAGCTGAAGCTCGTGACTGAGCTCGTCGCGCCCATGGGCATCGAGTGCGTGGTCGCCAAGCTGAACAGCACGAAGCCTTTTGATCCGACGCAGAAGAACGGCAATCAGTTGTGTCGAATGAACCCGAATGGTTGCGGCCGCCGCCATCTCAATGCTGCCAACTTCCTGCTGCGGATGGAAAACAAGGCTGCACAGCTTCACGTCCCCGTCGACGACGACGACCACCAAGTCGACCGGGCCGACGGCCGAGTGCACACGATCTACATCGTCCCGTGCGACATGTACACCACGCAACCCAAGGACATTGGATGCATCGAGCAGTTGTCGCACTGGTTCTGGTCCGCCAGCGTATGGACCACCTACCGGACCTGCGACCCCCTCGATGTCGATCCGGTGCAGAGCGTCACGTCTTCTCTGGTTCGCTATGTGTGCAACAAGGTCTACCCGTCGGTCGAACAATGTGCGTCCCCGGAGTGCTTCGCCGCCCAATGGTGCCCGATGTTTATGTGCCCATGCTGCATGAATCGTCTGCACGCCGAAAGAGGCATCGACGCGCGCGTCGCCCTGGAGACGATCCGCGACGTGCTACTTCGGCGCAATCCCCCGTACGCGTCCAAGTGCATCGCCGAGCTGGACGTGCGGTTGGCTGATCTGAGTGCGCAACTCGCTGATCCCGCTCCGGAGGACAATGGCATCGAGCAACCCGTCGACCCCGCTGAGCCGCACGAGGAAAATGACGGCGCGGAAGCCGACCAGGACTCTGAAGTCGACCAGAGCTCTGAAGACGAAGCACAATGGGAGGAGCTTTGTATGAAGCAGCAGGAGCTTATGCAATCGCAGGAGAAGCTCGTCGATTCGCGCCAGGAGACGATTCGCCAACTCCAGGATGAGATTACCCACCTCAAGAACGAGACGATTCGCCAACTCCAGGAGGAGATCGTCGAGCTGAAAACCAGGACCACCCCGAGCTGTGCCGACGACTCGCTGGAGCGCGCCGACGAGCCCATGACGGATCTCAGGGTGCCGTTCGCGTTGCAAAGGGAGACGATTCGCATACTGGAAGAACATGTCACCAACCTCCAGGACAACACGATTCGCAAACTGCAGGAGGAGATCATCGAGCTGAAGAACCAGACGACTCCAAGCTTTGCCGACTACTGGATGCAGCACTCCAATGCCCCAACCGAGCTCAAAGTGTGCGGCGTCACGTTTACCCCAACGATGTGCTACAGAGCGACGGTGGATCTCGACGCGTCGTGCCACAGCGCGTGGTTCAAGCTGGGGCAGGCCGGCGGCGACGACGCCTACAGCGCGATCGAGTGCTTCGAAAAGGCGGCGGAGCTGGTGCCGGAAAACTACGTGTACAATTGCTCGCTCGTTCTGCACGGAGGCGCCACGGTGCGCGGATGTTCAACGCCGGCGCCGCAGTGCATCCTAAAGGCCATTCGCCTGGTGCCATCGTCGGACGCGTCGCTGATCAAATTCCGCATCGACTGCTGGCTCAAGCTCGGATCTCTCGGTGGCTGTGGACCACACACGCGCACGCAGTGTTACGAAGAAGCACTGAAGCTGGACGCTGACAATGCGGACGCCTGGGCCCAGCTCGCCGACCTGGAGGGCTGCGAGTACGGCGGAGTCCAGTACACTGCGGTCGATTGCTGCGATCGTGCGCTCACGATCGACCGCGGCCGGACGAGTGTGTGGCAACGACTCGCCGAGCTCGGCGGCGGATTGGTCGACGGCGTCTACCACAACCCCAGCAAGTGCTGGAGGTTGTCGCTCGTCGAGTCCACCGAGCACCCTACCCCGAAGCAGTTCAGCGAGCGATGGTTCGGCCTGAGCGAGACGTGCGGTGACCACAAGGAGCGCAAGGCGTGCGTCGAGCGTGCCCTGGACGTCGACCAGAGCGGCGATGGCGACTCGCGGTACTGGGGAGCCCTGTACGAATGCGGCGGTGGAACGGCTAGGGGCAAGGTGTGGACGTTCTGGCAGTGTCTCGACATGGCTGTGAGATGCTACCCTCTCCAGGAGCGCTACAGGGAGATACAGCTGACGCTGCTCAAAGAGTTTGCTCGCGACGACCGTGTAATGAAAATGGCCCGGGAGCTACGAGAGGCCTCACAGTGCGCCGACGACAGTAGTGACGATGAGCTCGACATTGAGCCAGCCACGAAGCGTCTCTGCACCGAGACCGCCTCGCTCGCTGCCGTCTAGTCCGACTGAAATATATCACGCCTTACGCCCATCACAAAAAAAGATATTAATTATTATTAAATAGCCATCCATCTAGCTTTTTTTATATTGGTTGGATGAGCAAACAAACCACCCCCGGCCAAATCAATCGATGGGCGGTCATGCGAGCCGTGTTTCAAACAGCGCCAAGCGCTCACGTCAATCGCAAGATGACCTACAGGATCTGAGACACACCCAGGCACGTCAGCAGCGACCGCGCGCGGCAATGCTGCAGTCGCTCCAAGTCCTCAAGCCCAGCACGCTGCGCGCCACATTCGAAGGCGGGCAGTTTGGCCACTACACGCCCGGCGAGCAGTCGGCGTCGGGCGCCAACGGCGCGGTGCGCAGGTACGTCGCGCGCGCCGGGGACTCGCGCCAGCCGGGCGCGCGGCGGCCCGAGGCGCTGGCCGTCAAGACGTTTCGCAAGCATTCGCAGCTCCAGCTCCAGCGCGGCGTCGCGTTCGCGGTGCGCGCCGACCCCGTGCTTCGGCGGCTCGTGGTGCCCGCTATGCCGCTGACCGACAGCATCGTGATGCCGTGGCTGCGCCGGCTGGTCAAGTCCGAGCTCACTAGTGCGCCCGGCGCGTTCTTGAGCGACGTGTGGCACCAGACCCGCGCGGCGCTCGACGAGCTGGTGCTCGCGGGGCACGGCTACTTTGACGTGAAGATGGCCAACCTTGTGATGGACGGCGATCGCGTCGTCCTGTGTGACATTGCAGGTGTCTATGTGGCCGAAACAGGCCCGGCGCTGCACTCCAACACGTTTGCGTTCCCGTGCCACTCGGGGTTTGTGGTGGTCGACGACGCCCAGCTCGTGTGGCTGATGCGCCTGTGCGGCGACTGGGCGATGCTGCAGCTCGCTTGGAACCTGCTGGGGCTTGAGACGACCGCGATGATTCACGGGAAGAGAATTTACGCTCTGTCGTACGTCGCCGCCAAGACGCTCAAAATAAAGCACGTGCTGCAGATGGTCCGCCTCATCCAGGACAAGGGGCAGCTTGTTTGTGCGGCGCGCGGCGCCGACCCCGCGATTCTCGCGGAGCCGACGCTCGGCGAGCGGACGGTCGACCTGATGGTCGCGCAGCTCGAGCGCATGAAGTATGCGAGCGAGAACGTAAGGCTTGGTCAAATAGATTGCTGCGTGGCGTACGCCGAGCACTTTCCCAAGCGCGTCGAGGCGGCCGAGCGGCTGCGCGAGCTGCTCAGCGCGTACGACTCGGGCAGCGACAGTCTGAGCGACCTTGAGAGCCCGGGCGGTACGGCGCCCGAGTTGTAAGCGCTCGTTGTTATGTGCATCCGGCGAGCCCGTCGCGGTACACAAACGGGGCGGCGTGCGTCCCACACCCGAGCGCCTGCCGCTCCTGCTCGGTCAACGTCCATCCAATGTAGTCGACGCCGTACGACGCCGGCGGCGGGCCGCCAAACTCCAAGATTAGAAAGACGTCTGTGTACGCGAGCCGGCTGATTGGAATGTATTCAGGCACAAACGGCGTGCGCTGGCCGTTGAACTCAATGTGCAGCTCGTAGTCGCCCAGGGGGCGGAAACCGGCCAGGACGTCGAATTGCCGGCGGCAGTCGACTCGTACGCTGGTCGGCCCGTCGCGCTCGACCTGCCCTAGCGCGTGGTAGTACTCGTCGGGTCGGGGTGCGGGGCAGAGCGGCTGCCGCACGCAGGATGCGGTGGGTCTCTGAGCCGTCCACGACGTGGCGGCGGCCGGTTCGAGCACCTGCGTCGGCTGCCATTCGGCCACGCACCGAAGCTTGTCGCACCGCAGCTTGTCGCGCATCTCGCCAAGCCGCCGCGCCCACTCGCGGGAGAGCGCCCGCGACGACCGGCGATCGCCGCCGCGTGCGCCATGCGCGCCCACGACAGCGTGCACCCGCACTCGACAGCGTGCCGCATGCGCTCGACGCTGGACAAGATGTTGTCGGCGCGCGCCGTCCAGCCGCGCGGAAACTCGCCGCGGGCGGCGTCGCGAAACTCGCGGCACGTTTGAGCCGCCACCCATACGTCGTCCGGCGCGGCGCGCATGCACAGCCCCAGCATCCCCCCCGTACGGTGCTCGATCGAGGCGGCGCGAGCCGGCGCGGCGTCGCCGTTCGGCTCGGTGCTCGCTACCACTTCACATGCCCGCACCACACACCCCATTCTAATTTTTGTTAATTTTTTTTACCCCCTTTGTGCATTTTCAAATTTTTTCTACACTTCCTCCGGAGCACCCATGACCTCGGTCGGTCATCATCCCCACCAGGTCGCCGCGCCGCCCCCAACCCCCACGGTCAGCTGGGACGACCTGGTTGCTAGTTTGCCGTCATCCGATACAGTGGTTATTCGATACCCGCGCTGTTGGCCGAAAACGAGCTACCCCTCGGATCTTCTCCTACATACGCTGTTTGTCGTTCGGCTCGGCACCGGGGAGGTCGACATTGTCACCGATCTGCCGATCGACGATGAGTCCGCACCGCCGGCGACGCCGATGAGTCCGACGTCATCCACCCTGACGCCCAAAGAGGTGCTGGAAGCCAAGCCCCAAGCGTACCTGCGGGCGATGCAGGCGTGGGAAAAGTCGGTGTCCATGGACCAGCTCAACAGCATGCCAGGCAGCGGGCCGCTGTGCAACCGACCCCTGTGCGCGTCGACCGCTCTGATGATGCTCATCCACTCGGGGTCGATAACGGAAAAACGGCTGACGCCGCAGACCACGAGGTGGTGCTACTGGACGAACGCTCTGCGACTGGCTCTCAAGGAACCGGCAGAGGTCCGAATGTCTGTGCGCAGGGCGCTGGAGGCTTTCCAACGACCCGCCGACACCTCTGCGGCCGACGCTAGGTCGGCGCCCCCTGGGTCGGTGCACAATGATGCCGACGACGCAGTGGCTGCACGGTATCGCGTGGCCAAACGGCTCCAGCTGGCCTTCAAGCTGAACCCCAGGCACGTCGGCCTGCGCGAGTACATCAACCAGGTGGAGCGCGGCCAAGGCGGCCAAGGCGGCGTGGTCAACTCCGCGCTCGTTTGACGCACAGAAGAGAGTGCGAGTCATGTCGATCGACGTCCTGGAGCAGATGCTCGTGTGGTCCGGAGCGTCAGTGGTGCGCGAACTGCGATCGCTGCTCGACACTGTGGTGAACCAGCTCTTGCCGAATGCCAGGCGGCCCGCCGACACGTCGCTCGCAGCGCCGCCGAGGGCGATGATGGCCGAGCGCGACCTGGCGACCGAGCAGCTGGAGGCTCTAAAAATCATGCACGCACAGCAGCTTGGTGAGCGCGACTCACAGATTGCGCGGCTCCGGGAGCAGCTGGAGACGGAGCGCGCGGCTCACCAGGAGCGGCTGCGCGAGCTAGAGGCGGAGCGCGTCGAGCGCGACGCCAGAGAGTCGGCGCGCTCCGCATCCAGCTGGGATCGATTGAAGCAGATCAAGCTGGAGAAGCAGCACTCGTGTGAGTACGCGACCGCCAAGATCAACGAGCTTCATTCCAGCATGTGTGGCCTGATTGCCGACATGCCCGAGATGGTCGGCACGGTGATGCAAACGCGGGGCCCGGGGGCGCAGCGGCTGTACGACATTGTCAAGAGCGCGTGGCGGGAGCCGACGAAGCGCCCCCGCTGCTCAACAGCCGAGCGCGCGCTGCTGCAGCTGTGGTCCGAGCTGGAGAGCGTCGAGCGAGCGGGCGGCGACGTCAACCGCCAGATGCTGCAGGACGTCGAGCGGTTCATCGTGCCGGCCGGCGACCCCAGGATGCTCGGGGGCCAAGCGGGCATCCGCGCGCGACGCCGCATCCCCCTCGGGACGGCGTACCCGGTGAGCTCGTGCGTCGCCACCAAGCAGGATTACCACCTCGCGCACGCCGAGCTGGGGGACCTGGCGGACGCCGAGCGGTACTCGTTCAGCCTGGAGACCAAGTTCACGGGCCCCGCCCGCGCGGAGTTTGTCGCCATGGGCGAGGAGCTGATTGCCGATCTACGAAGCCGCGACGGCAACATGTAAACAACTACAAGCTTTGATCGCGACTCACTCTTGGTTGACAGCGCCGGCCTGGCGAACGACCCGCGCGGGCTGCTCGATCCCGACGGTCTCCAAGTGCCGGCTAACATGGAGTTTACGACAATCTCGGTGCGCGGATGGCCGTACGTCTTTATTCGCGCCGTCCGAGACATCGAGCCCTATCAGGAACTGCTGGTCGATTACAACAATGCGTACTGGACCGGCGAAGTCAGCATCAAGCGTCGCGCGCTCGACGCGCACTTTGCCGAGCTCGGCCGACA
>Ga0247840_10007806_pt1 | contig 14695 bp, 12 predicted proteins | sample LaCruzMarch2015__FD_192404 | JGI IMG/M metagenome (GOLD analysis project Ga0247840, IMG submission 192404) | Freshwater microbial communities from meromictic Lake La Cruz, Castile-La Mancha, Spain - LaCruzMarch2015_17m | ecosystem: Environmental > Aquatic > Freshwater > Lake | place: Spain...
AAACGTGTTCGTACTTTACATCGCGCCAAAGTCGTTCGATAAAAACATTGTCCAAAGCCCGTCCTTTGCCATCCATACTGATCCTGATTTGTCGGTCTTCGAGGACTTTTGTAAACCTTGGCGAAGTGAACTGGCTGCCTTGATCGGTGTTAAATATTTCTGGCTGTGGCCCTCTGTTCAGTGCATCTTGCAGCGTCAGGATGCAAAAATCAGTGTCAATGGTGTTCGATAAGCGCCAGGATAAAACATAGCGGCTCCCCCAGTCAACCACCGCACACAAGTACAGAAAACCGCGCATCATACGGATGTAGGTGATGTCTGTTGACCATACATGATCCGGCCGCTCCACCTTTACCCCACGCAATAAATAGGGGTAAATTTTGTGCCCGGATTCGGGTTTTGACAGGTTTTTCTTTGGATAAATCGCTTCGATGCCCATTAATCTCATCAGGCGACTTATTCGCTTTTCGTTTACTTTGTACCCTTGTTGACGCAATACCCAACACATGCGGGGGGCTCCGTAAAATGGAGTTTTAAGGTACTGCTCGTCTATCAGGCGCATATACAGGAGATTCTCCTCGCTCTCGCCGCGTGGCGTGTAGTACCAACTACTACGCGGAATCCCTGCCAGTTCACACTGCTTGCTGACAGACAACGCTGACCCTTGATGCACCCAGCCTATACGTTCATCCTGGCTCACGTCCCCAACTTTTTTTTTAACCATGACAACTCGCTTTGCAACTCCCCGATTTGTTGGTACAGGCGGGCCGTTAGTTCCTCCTCCGACTGACCCGGACGACCGCGCTTTGTCTCAAATAGTTCCTCCGCACGATCTGTCAGCGTCTTTTTCCATGTGGAAATCATGGCCGCATGAACCTCGTGCTTCGTGGATAATTCGGACAGCGTTTTGCCGCCCTCTACAGCCTCAATCGCTACCTTTGCCTTGAATTTTGCCGGAAAATTCCGTCTGCCTTTCTTCATTATTTTTGCGCTTTTAATGGTGTAAAATTAACCATCTTTACCGCTTAATTAGTTGTCCAGTTTTTGGGGGTAGGCTCATTGTCGATCCCAACTACACAAAAAGCACGATAAAATATTACTCGCTTTTCAGGTTTAGCACGTCAAATGCCAGAGTAAAATGCATGCTGCAAAAGCATCAAACTTTCCCCAAAGCGCCCTAAACACGAAGAGACACCAGGTACAAACCTGGCGCCTCTTTGCGCTTAACCAATGCGGTAAAAAAACGGCGGTGGTTAAAAACCACTAACGCAGCACCACCTTTCCGGTGCCCAGCACCCGTCCGCCACTGTACACCCGCAGCACATACAAACCGGCAGGTAAAGCCCCGCGATCCAGCCGCCACTGCTGGTCGGCAGACACATCGCGCAACACACTGCGGCCGGTAGCATCCAGCAGTTCAATTTGCCATTCATCGCCCGTTTCCAGGCCGGACAATTGCACTACTGCGTAGTCTGTGGCCGGATTGGGCATCACCCGCAGTTGCAGTCCGGCCACCAATGGCGTCCAGGTGCTCACCAACACAAAGTTCTCGCCCACCCGGTGCTGGGTTTGGTTGGTCAATACCGGAAGATTCGCGTCAAAGTAGATGGATGCGGTGTTCAGAATGTCAGTTTCCAGCGGCACACCCGTTTTTTGAGACACCCGAAACGACACAAAACCCTGGGAGCCAGCCACATTCACGTTGCTGTCGGGCAGCGCAATCGGGTCAAACTCAAATTTCAGGAATCCGTCACCGTAATAGTTGAATCGGTAGGGGTGACTGGAAGCGCCGGGCACCACCGTGCCGGGATCAAGCCAGGGCGAGAGGGTATCGCGAATCACCACTGCAAAAGCCGTATCGGTACCGGTATTTTGGAAACGAATCAGGTACTCGATGTCGGTGCCCGGGCGGATGTAGTGCGTGGAACCATAACCCGTCGGAAAACCCTGCTTGTCGTTGGGATCATACGAACCTACGTTTTCGCGGCAATCGATGTCCACCCACGGATCGGCGTCGTCGTTTGCAAACTGCGTCACAAACCCCAAAGAGAACACCTGGCCTGTGGTGCATCCTTCGACCGACAACGCCGGCATAGACATACCCGGATGCAAAGGCTCTTGTTCAGCCTCTAAACGCCACGTAGATCCATTGGCTGGCGCAGTGAATACGATCCGCTCTTCTCCTGCCAGCAGTGGATTGCCAGGGGGCATCAGCATCATGACGGCATCCTCAATGATCACGTATTCCAGCGGGGCGGTCATGTTGGCTGCACCCACGTTTTGAGCGCGGAAAACCAGCTCGCTGCCGGTGCATTCGCCGGTGAGGTGCACACTGGCACCCGACCAGTCCGGATTGGGCGCAGGGCAAGGCGCGTTGGGGAATATGGTGGCCTCTACACAGTGCGTTTGGCCCAGTACAGCGTCGCAATTGATCACCACTTTGAACCAGAAATCACCGCAATCATTGATGTTGATCGTGCCGATGTCAAAGCGATACACATTGTTGCCCAAATCGACATGCGGGATGGAAGCGGTCTCCAGGGTCATGAATGCGTCGAGCACAACCTCTACGTAGGCATCTGTGGCCGCTACCGTACCCTGGTTGCAGTACTGCACAGCATAGTGATTGTTACCGATGCAACGGCGCAAAAAGTTGTTGCCCACATCTACCGTCAAGCTGGCACACTGTTCCTCGGCCTGCAAAGGCACATTTTGGGTAACCGGCGCAGCAAAAGGCACGGTGACGGTGTAGCTCGCCTGGCAGGGCGCCCATGGACTGTTGACCAGGACGGGGGAGACCGTGTAATCGCCCGGAGGCAGTTGCACGCTGTAGTCTCCATCCGCGTTGGAGTACACGTAATAAACATCACCCGCAGCGTTTTCTATGCGTAAGGTAAATTGCTTTAAGCCCACATCGCCGCTGTTCAGGACGCAGTCTGTGTTGTAGTCGGCAAAAACCTTGCCCTCCAGCGTGCCACAGTCGTCCTCGTCGTCTTCCAAAAAGAAGCACTCGCTTACCGTGCAGCCATTGGCATCGGCCACAGTCACGCAATATATGCCCGCATTGATCGGGGCGACCACAGCTGTAATTTCTCCGGTGCTCCAGGCATACGTGAACGGTGGGGTACCACCCTGCACCACGGCCCAGAGGCCCAGCGAGTCGGTGCAGATGTTGTTGCCGAACGACTGAACACCGACCCCTAACGGGTTGCCCGCGTTGAACGAGCGGCAGGCAGAAGCTATACAGCCCTGGGGGCTGGTCACCGTCACGCAATAGGTGCCGGACTGATCCACCACAATGGCAGGGTTGGCAATGTTGTTGCTCCAGGTGTAGGTGTTCAACGGGTTGTTGGTGTTGGCCGTAAACGTGGCTTCACTGCACTGCACATTGCTCACTGCAATGGAAGCCGTGGGAATCGTGTTGTCGCCCTGAACCAGAATGGTGTCGAATATGCTGCAACCCGATGTGACATTGGTGACTTCCACATAGTATTCTCCCTTCTGGTTCACCGTCACGTTGGACTGCACACTGCTAAAGCCATTAGGCCCAAACCACTGGTAGGTGTACGCCTGTCCGGTGGGTGCAACTTCCGTGGTAAGGGTTACACCCGGCCCATTGCAGGTGAGTGGGCCCGATGCGTCCACAAGCAATTCAGGTGCAGAGCTCAGGGTCAGCGTGATGCCGCCTGCGATGGACAGGCAAGGGTCGTTGAGGTCTATTTGACCGCCTCCAAGGCTGTTGCCTACCACCACGGCCACCTGATAAGCCACGCCAAACGACATGGCTGGCGGATACGGAAAAATGGCCGGAAATGGTGAACTGAAAAGAATATTCCCGATTTGCGTGGGGCTTCCATCGTGTACGATGTACAGCTTGATGTCGCTCGAGTCTTTAACCGACCCCTGATTGCTTACAAAAAAGCTGTTATTCGAACAAATCTCAACGTTGCCAGGGTTCACGAAACCGGCGTTGCTGATGCACTGGGCTGCTGCTTGTTCAAACCATCCACCTGCGAGAAGCAGCAAGAGGAAGAAATGCATTAAATGTCTTTTGTTCATGGCACGTATTGGTTTTGTTATGGAAAAATCAATGAAAAGAAGGCAATTGCCGCCGGTTGTTGTCCGACAGTACAAAAGTGCTGCTCGTCTGATGCCTAAAAAAATACAATTTTCTAAATTTGTATACATTTTTCATAAAGATATTTAAACAAATTTATGAAAATCAGTATTTTGTAATTTAATTTGTATGAAAAAATTACTTTTGCGCAAGTTTTTTAGCCTTGCTGAAACGTTCATAAAGTCTCCCAGTAGCCAAAAGCGGCATCGAACTCCGCTCAAACCGTGTACCACATGGAACATTCTGTGCTTTGGCAAAGCCTTTCGGCGCTCACCAACCTGGAGCGAAAACATTTGGGCTACTGGCTGGCCTCGCCTTTTTTTTGCCGCAGGCCACACCCGTTGCGCTTGTTTGAGTACCTGCAAACTTGCATACTCGAGGCTAAACCGCCTGATCAGCAAGCCGCTCAAACCGCTGCGGGTGTTGCCAACGCTCAGGCCATGCGGCTGCTCATGAGCGAATTGTTCTCGCACATAGAGCACTTTATGGTGTATGAGGAAAAATTTGAGCACGCTACCGATTACCACATCCACCTCGCCGCCGCTTACCGCAAACGCGGTCTGGAAAAACACTTCGCCCGCGCCCTGCGCGCCGCCCGCAAAGACTGGGAGCATCAACCACACCGCCACAGCGCCTATTTTGAGGCCCAAACAGCCATTGAGTACGAACAGTATCAGTTCCAGAGCAGCGGCCACCGAACCGAAGCCCTCAACCTGCAAGCACTCATAGACGCCACCGATACGGCCTTCATCACCCGAAAACTGCGGCAAGCCTGTTTTGCCCTCTCCCATCAGGCCGTGTATAAAGCCTCGTACCAACTGGGACTGCTCGACGCCGTGGTGCAACACCTCCAAAACGCACCTGAACTGCTCAAGCGGTCTGCCGTGGCCCTGTATTATTACTGCTACCTGTACCTCACCGAGCCGGAAGCCGAACGGCATTTTGACCAGTTCAAAATATTGCTGTTTGAGCAATCGGCCTTGCCACCCGACGAGCAACGCAACCTGCACCTGCTGGCCATCAACTACTGCGTCAAAAAAATAAACCAGGCCCAAACCCGGTATTTCCGCGAAGCATTCGACCTGTACCGATCCGCCTTACAGGCGGGCTTGTTGCTCGAAAATGGCCTGCTCTCCCCCTTCGCCTACAACAACATCGTCGCCATAGCCCTCAAAGTGCAGGAAAGCGACTGGGCAGAGACCTTCATCCATGCGCATAGCCCTTTCCTGGAAGCCAAACACCGGGAGGCCAATGTGCAACTCAACCTGGCCCGCGTGGCATACCACCGAAAACAATACGGCTCGGCAATGGTCCACCTGCAATCGGCTGATTACAAAGACCTGATCAACAACCTCATCTCCAAAACCCTGTTGCTCAAAATCTATTACGAAACCGCAGAATTTGACGCTTTGGACGCCCACTTGCAATCCATGCAAAGCTTTTTGCGCCGACAGCGCGTCATCGGGTACCACCGCGACAATTACAGCAACATCATCCGCCTGACGCGCAAACTCACACAACACAACCCCCGGAGCCGCTCCGAGGTGTCGGCCCTGCAACAACAGATTGAAACGGCCGCGCCGCTGACGGAGAAAGATTGGCTATTGGACATGCTGGGCATCACCGGATGAACCCTGTGGACTCAAGAACGACTGATAATTGCCCGCATGGATCACCTCAAAGGACGTTCCGGGATAAGCCTCTGCAAATGAAGTGGGCAATTTGGCTTTTTCATCAGCACCCCACTTGATTATTCGGTTGTAACCGAGTAATATATCTATTTTACTCGGTTACAACCGATAAATATTGATTTTTGATGAAACTTATCGGTTGCTATTGCTGTGCAGCCTGCTTCATCTCCTGTGCGAGCGCATGGCCCAGGTACCGATCAATGATGCCGTGTACAGCATAAATGACCGGCGTCAGCAACAAGGCCATCGTACCCTTGTAAATGTAGTTCATGATGGAAATGGACAGCACGGTTACAAAAGGTATGCGCTGGCCAATGTACAGGGCAATGAACACCACCACAAAACTGTCTAAAAACTGCGACACCATGGTGCTGCCTGTGGCGCGCAACCAGATTTTATCCTCGCCGGTCACCTTTTTAATCTGGTGAAATACCCCTACGTCTATGATTTGCGACACCAGAAAGGCCACCAATGACCCCACAATGATCCACATGCTTTGGCCAAACACCACGCTGTATGCGGTGTTGTAATCGGCTACCTGCGCGCGCATGGCTGCCTGCTGCTCCACCGGCCAGTCCGATTTGATGTGCGCCGTGCGCCAAAACTCCGCAGGCTCCAGCCCAATGGCCCCGTACAACATGATGAACCCGTAGGCAATGAGTCCAGCCGTGAGGTACGACAAAAAGCGCACGCCCCTTCGCCCGTAGTATTCGTTGATGATGTCGGTCATGATGAACACTGCCGGCCAGAGCAACACCCCCGCCGTAAGGGTAAAGGCAAGATTGGACTGCCCGAGCATAGACCAGTTGACCGGTTCAAAACCCAGCGTTTTCTCTAAGGAAAACAGTTTTACGCCCATATATTCGGCCACAATCGCATTGGTCAGGAAAAATCCCGACAACACCATCCACAGGCGCGTGGGTTTGGAAGAGAAAAATGTTTTCATCATTATGGTAAATTTATCAGGCGTTCACGGTCTGCAAAACGGTACCTGGCCGCAAATGTTGTCATTTTATATTTATCCCAAAAGCATCCGTACCACTATAAATGTCCAAACCAAACCCCACATCAGATGTTTCAAGCCTTACGGCTTAACTTTGACCAATTTTTACAAACCAACGCTTTCCCCCTTCACCCCAAAGCACACCGTCGCAAATTCCGCATTCCGTATTCCGCATTCCGCATTCCGTATTCCCCAATCCGCATTCCACCATGGCCATCATACCCATCAGCCTCAAAGACGGCAACATACAACAGGCAACCGAAGACATCATTGTAGGCATTGACCTGGGCACCACCAACAGCCTCGTGGCGTATATGCAAGGTGCCGCGCCGGTTTGCGTACAGGCTTCCGGCGGCCAACACGCCCTGGTGCCGTCTGTTGTGCATTTTGCACCCGACGGATCGGTGCTCATCGGCGACCCTGCCCGGGAAAAGCTCATCAGCGACCCCGCCAACACGATTTTCTCCGTTAAACGCCTCATGGGCAAATCGTACAAAGACCTGGCAGCAATGGCCGACTTCTTTGGCTACCAAATCATAGATGATGACACCGACGCGCTGGTGAAAATCCGCGTCGACAACCGTTTTTACACGCCCATTGAACTCAGTGCCCTCATCCTGCGCGCGCTGAAAGTCCGCGTAGAGGAAACGCTCGGTACGCAGGTGAGCAAAGCCGTCATCACCGTGCCCGCCTATTTCAACGACACCCAGCGCCAGGCCACCCGCGACGCGGGCAAACTGGCTGGCCTCGACGTGCTGCGCATCGTCAATGAACCCACCGCAGCCGCACTTGCTTACGGACTGGGTTTGCACCCCGACCAGCACGAAACCATTGCCGTGTACGACCTTGGCGGCGGCACATTCGACCTCTCCGTGCTTCGACTCGAAAGCGGCGTGTTTGAAGTGCTGGCTACTCATGGCGATACGTTTCTGGGGGGCGATGACTTCGATAAGGCCATTGTGCAACATTGGCTGTCGGTGTTGAACTTAGCGGAAGCCAGCGTAGTAGAAGACAAAGTGTTGCTGCAAGACTTTCGCCTGACGGCCGAGCGCGCCAAAAAAAGCCTGTCTGCCCAGAACGATTTTTCAGCCTCCGTAGGCCCTTATGCTGTGCATTTGGACTTGCCAGCCTTTGAAGCCCTCATCCAGCCTTTTATTGACCGGACCTTGGCAGCGTGTAAAGCCGCACTGGCGGATGCGGGCCGCAGCATAGATCAGATTGACAAAGTGCTCATGGTGGGTGGCAGCACCCGCGTGCCTGCGGTCAAACGCGCCGTGTCGGCCTTTTTCAAGCGGCCGGTATTCGACAACCTCAATCCCGACGAAGTAGTGGCCCTGGGCGCAGCCGTGCAGGCCGACGTACTGGCTGGCAACCAGCGCGATTTGCTCCTGCTCGACGTGACGCCCCTTTCCCTCGGCATTGAAACGGTGGGTGGACTCATGGACGTAATCATTCCGCGCAACACCAAAGTGCCCGGGCGTGCCGGACGGCAGTACACCACCAGCGTAGACGGACAGAAAAACCTCAAAATTGCCGTATTTCAAGGCGAACGCGACCTGGTGGAGCACAACCGCAAATTGGGAGAATTCATCCTCAAAGGCATCCCGCCCATGCCCGCCGGTTTGCCCAAGATAGACATCACCTTTGCCCTCAATGCCGATGGCATCCTCAGCGTGCGCGCCCGCGAACTGCGCTCCGGCGTCGAACAAACGGTAGACATCCAGCCTACCTACGGCATTTCGGAAGAAGACATGGCCCGCATGCTGTTAGACAGCATCCAGCATGCGCAGTCCGATATGGCGGCCCGCGCCTTGCAGGAGGCCCGCACCGAAGCGCACATGCTGTTGTTGTCGGGCGATAAATTCCTGAAGCAAAACGCGGACATCCTCAGCCCCGAAGAAGTGGTGCATACAAACGATTTGTTAAACGCCCTGCGTGCGGCCACTACCGGCGCCGATAAAGACGTTATCCTCTCCGCCATCGAAACGCTGAACACCTATACCGCTCCCCTCGCCCACCGGGCCATGGATTATACCATTTATGAGGCCATGCAGGGGAAAAAAGCTTTGTGATTTTTACCGCTGATTTTTTCTTACCATTTATTTTTTTACCACTAAGGCACCAAGAGACACCAAGATACACTAAGTAAATCATACAATTTTTTTTCTTAGTGTGTCTTAGTGTCTCTTAGTGCCTTAGTGGTAAAAAAAAATCAGTGGTAAAAAAATCAGTGGTTAACATTTGAAACATGCAATACACAACAACCATCCTGCTCCTCGTCCTGCTCAGCGCCTGCGCCACCGCACAACCGCAAACCACCACCACTTTTGTAACCTGGGACCACAAAGAAATCGACCTCGGCCAGGTGAAAAAAGGTGAAAAACGGGAAATGGACTTTACCTTGACCAACACGTCGGGCCAGGACATCAAGATCGATCTCGTCGACGCCTGTGAGTGTACCACCACCGACTACCCCCGCGGCATCATCGCAGCTGGCAAAACCGCCACGGTACACGCCATATTCGACAGTGCCCAGAAAGACGAAGACGAGACCATCAGCATCCGGGTGATTTTTGCCAACACCGACGCGGAAGGCAATCCGCGCATTGAGACGGTGCGGTATCAGTTCGCGTTGGTCAAGTGAGCCCTTATCCCCCTCGTCCTACGACTATACTCGTAGGAGGAATAAAAACTACTATTTTTTAAAAATATCAGATATTTTTAAAAAAATCATTTCAAATATCGTATATTTGTGAAATGAAACGCAACATGCTCGCAAAACTGCTTGCACACCTGCCAGCAAAGGAAGCCACGGTGCTGATGGGAGCGCGCCAGACCGGCAAGTCTACGCTGCTGCAACAAGTCCGGGAGCACCTGGAGGCACAGGGTAAATGTGCCCGGCTTTTCAACCTCGAACGCAAGGAATTGCTGCTTGACCTGAATGCGCACCCGGAAAACGTATTCAAATACCTGCCTGGCCCCCAAAATGATCGGGCATTTGTGCTGGTGGATGAGGTACAGTATCTGGATGACCCAACGCATTTTTTGAAACTGTTGTACGATGAGCATCGCGAACGCATCAAACTGATCGTGACTGGCAGCAGTGCATTCTACATAGATGAGCAGTTCAGGGATTCGCTGGCTGGCCGAAAAAAGATTTTTGAGTTAAAAACACTTGATTTTGAAGAGTACCTGCTTTTTTCAGATGCGCAAGAAATGTTGGGGGAACTTCAAAAACTGCGCAGCGGCACCATTTCGGCTACGGTGCTGGAACAGCGGCTGTGGATACACCTGGAAAACTACCTGACCTACGGCGGATACCCGGCAGTGGTGCTGGAACCCGACACCCAGGCGAAGCGGGAGCGCTTAGCCGAACTGCGCGACTCGTTTGTCAAGCGGGATATGCTGGAGTCCGGCATCGGAGACGAGCTGAAGTTTTACAAACTGCTTATGCTGTTGGCCGCTCAAACGGGCAGCTTGCTGAACGTATCCGAATTGTCCAATACGCTCCAGGTTTCGCAGCATCATATCCACCAGTATTTGTACGCCTTGCAAAAATGTTTTCACATCAGCCTGGTGCGGCCCTTTGCCCGAAACCTGCGGAAAGAACTCACCAAAATGCCGAAGGTATATTTCAACGATCTGGGGTTGCGCAACGCCCTGGTCAACTATTACGCGCCCCTGGAAACCCGCACTGACAAAGGCCTCCTGCTGGAAAATTACGTCTACCGACGGCTTTCCGAACGCTACCCGGCAGACCAGATCAAATACTGGCGCACGGCAGACGGCAACGAGGTAGATTTTGTGATCGAGGAAAATGCCTACGCCGGCAAGGCCGTCGAGGTCAAGTTCAGCCAGACAGCGTTCAAGCCTGACAAGTACGGTAGGTTTGAAGCTGCGTATGCAGATTATCCGTTGGAAGTGTGGGCCTGGGGTGAAAGGAAGATGTTGGGGTAAAACCCAAAGGATGGCGCTGCGCTTTGTCCTGATGCCATAAATCAACATCGGTTTTCCGACAAATTCCGGATCAATGTTGGGGAATTTTATGGCGATGTTCAACAGCAATATGAGGCAAAGAACATTGCAACTTTCTCAATCAGGTTTCCCGATTTGGCTTTTGATGTTAAATACATAATAGCAATGCCACTCTTACCTCCGTAATGAATAATATAATCGTTTTTTGAATCTCCATCTAAATCGCCGACAAACATAATCTCGGCCGGACAATCATACTCGGGCTTATTTAAAAGTTGCCTTTTCTTTCCATTTATTAAATATAATTCACTCGGTTTCCATGTTTTAGTATCCTTAATTTTCAATTAGTATGAATATGGCGAACGATAGTATCGACATTATATGATTCATTTGATAGATATTTTATGGTCGAACCAAAGGGAATATTGGTTATTTTTTTGGATTTTACACTTGGTTCGCTTCTCAGATTTAACCCACCGTTTGCTATGACAAAATTGGCGGTCGTGTCCACCGGAACATCTTGACCAAACAGAACGCCTATGTTTAATAAAATTAAATTTAATACTATGTATTTTTTCATTTCTTGTTTATTTTTTCACCGGCACACCATGCTACTGCACTTTTTTGAAAAAGGGCAGAAGAAAACGCGAGGCCTTTTTGTCTTCAGACGACGCAATAATCCATGCTTAACCCGCACATGCAAATATAGCGCACTTTATGAGAAATGCTCATTTTTTTTTGCTGTTCAAACAATGGGGCGCACTTCATATCCGGGAAAACAATAGGATAATCAGAGATTTGTGTACAGCCGCCCCGAGCATCACCTGCTACCTTTGTGCAACCGTTTTCCAAAATGCTAAACAAAAAATAAAATGCTTAAAATCGCATTTATTACCGGGGCTTCAACCGGTATTGGTCACGCATCTGCAAAGATGTTATTGGCAAATGGCTTCAAAGTTTATGCCACGGCAAGAAGAACACACTTGATGAAAGATTTAGAGGAATCAGGCGCAGTGGTGATGGCTTGTGATGTCACCAAGGATGAGGACGTTCAAAATGTAGTGGACACCATCATCCAAAATGAGGGTAGAATCGATGTGCTTTTTGCCAATGCCGGCTTTTGCCTTTTAGGCCCGGTGGAGTTGCAGAATATTGAAGATGTTCGATATCAGTTTGATGTAAATGTACTGGGCAATGCAAGAGCTTTTACCGCCGTGCTACCCCACATGAGAAAACAAAAATCAGGCAGGATTATCATTACCTCCTCCGTTGCCGGACACATGGGCTCTCCCGGTATGGCATGGTATCCGTCTACCAAACACGCACAGCAGGGGGTCGGAGATGGCTTGCGTATGGAAGTCAAAGAGTTTGGCATTAAAGTGTCACTCATCGAGCCGGGCTACATCAATACCGATATCCCCAGTGCCAGTTTGCCCTATTTAGATAAATGTGAAAAACACCCCAACGCCGGACCCTATAAGTACCAAATGAAAACTTTTAGGGAAAAATGGAGCAAGGGTTGCAAAAATGGATCATCGCCTGACACGATTGCAAAAGCCGTATTACATGCAGCTACGAGCAGTTCGCCAAAAAGAAGATACACACCTAATGCTGACGGCAAGCTGGGTAAGTTTTTAAAAAATTGGTTTGGTTATGGTTTGATAGACCGCATACTGCCGGGTGCATCCATAAAATAAACCTGAACAGGGTTTTAATAACCCAACGAAAATTAACGTTGGAAACAATTTTTAATGCAAAAAAAGCAAAGTTCACATGATGACAACACTTCTGAACAATTCAATCTTTATTGTGGTGGAGGCCGAAGTGGCTCCTGGAAAATTTGATCAATTTAAAGAAATCATCAGTCGCATGGTATCATGAGATATGGAGACCGTTTGCGGCGAAATGAGGTGTGTTATCAGGCGGTAGTTGGCCTTGACAAGTTTTACAAAAAAGATATTTGATACCTTGCCTTCATTTTTTGTGGATTGTATTGAAAAAGGGACTCAAGGTCTAATCAAAAAAACAAACTTTATGAAAAATTTCCTCGGTAGTATTTTACCCTTATTGCTGCTTTCCATACGTGCTGAAGCGCAATATTGTACTCCAGATACGCGATTTACGGAAGCAGCCTATTTTGCCATGAGCGATATCGCCTCTGTAACCAATGTAGTTTACGGCAATGCCAACAATTGGGAAGGCAATCCCCAGGATTTGCTGCTGGACATCTGGTATCCTTCAGGGACAAATGAAACCTTAAGTGTACGCCCTTTTATATTATTAATTCATGGCGGTGGCTTCCAAACGGGCAACAAAGAACAAATGAGCATTGAATGCCGGCGATTTGCGCAAAGCGGTTATGTGGCGGCTACCATGAGTTACCGTTTGGGTTGGGATGTCAGTGATTCCTTGGATGGAGATTTTGTTGCCGCCTACAGGGCCCAACAAGATGCGCATGCAGCATTGCGGTATATCGTGGAGCATGCGAAAACCTACGGAATTGATACCGCCTGGATGTTCTTAGGTGGCATAAGCGCCGGGGCCGGAACTTCTTTAAATACTGTTTTTGTGAATGAGGCAGAATGGGAAGCCGTTATTCCCGGCATTGTATCCCGGTGGGGTCATTTGAATACTTCAGGAAACAACCTGACCCATCCTTTTGACATTAAAGCAGTTTATAATGATTGTGGTTCAACCGGTGAAACGGCCATCAAGCCGGAAGATATGGTACCCGTTATTTCCTTTCACGGATACCTGGACGGCATTGTCCCTATTGGTTCTTCACCCCGCGGGTTAGCAGGCTCAGCGGTAATTCACCAATCGTTGTTAGCCAATGGCGTATGTTCAGAACTGACCGTAGATTCACTTGGGTACCATTGTCCACATCCGCGAAACTTCAGGGTGGCAAGAACTGCCTGTTTTTTAAAAAGTATTTTATGCAATACCTGTTCGAGTAATTATTTCACGGAAGAAATACCGGCCGATTGCTCGGAGGCAGTCGTGGGATTGGATGACGTGGATACCCAAGAGCCTGATTTTCTAATTTATCCCAATCCTGCATCCGATCAGTTCACGATAAGCGGAGCATTGGATCTGCTGCAAATTGAAATGGTAAACCCGGCGGGTCAAATCGTCCAAACCATGCTTCCAAAAGGAAATCTGCACATAGTTGACATATCTGCTTTGCCCTCAGGCTTGTACTTTGTAAAAGTCAAGGGATTGGATATCAACTCGGTTAGAATGCACAAAATAATAAAAAATTGACAGGCCGCGTATGCTCAAAGCTGAAATGGAACGCAATGGCCACAAACACGAAACAGGATGGAAAATGTCTTCAAAATAGAAAGCATTAGTATGCTTCATGATGTGATGAAGATTGCCCCTCCAAAGCATCCGTTGATTAGCGTAGTAAACTTTTCAAGTCTCGATCAGGAAGCCGTAGCCTCTATGGACAATGTCAAGGTGGCTTCGGCTTTTTATGGCATTACGCTAAAACAGCTGAAAAAGGGGAGTTTAAAATATGGACGAAATCGCCTGGATTTTCAGGAAGGCAGCCTTTTTTGCTCCTCGCCGGATCAAATCAGTGTCTTTGAAAATGCACGTTTCAATGAATCCGTTTACAATTGGGGGCTGTTTTTTCATCCTGACCTGCTTCACGGCACCCCTGTATGCTCGAAAATAAGTGAATATTCTTTTTGGAAATACGAGGCAAATGAAGCACTGCATCTGTCTGAAGATGAAAAACAGAGCCTTTCAAATATTATTGATTCCATTAAAAATGAAAGTAACTATTCAGCACGTCGGAGTACTGATTAATTGAGAAGGGAAAGAATTATCCATAAACAAATTCCTCAATGCCTTAAAAGCATTGATATTTTGTTTTTGGGCGGTGATAATAAAACTGCGAGT
>Ga0247840_10007812_pt1 | contig 14684 bp, 8 predicted proteins | sample LaCruzMarch2015__FD_192404 | JGI IMG/M metagenome (GOLD analysis project Ga0247840, IMG submission 192404) | Freshwater microbial communities from meromictic Lake La Cruz, Castile-La Mancha, Spain - LaCruzMarch2015_17m | ecosystem: Environmental > Aquatic > Freshwater > Lake | place: Spain...
AAAGAGAATAACGGAAGCACCCACCACAACGGCCATAGCTGTGAGCATCATAGGCCGGAATCGGACAGCTCCAGCATCGACTACCGCTTGTTTAAGAGGCATGCCGTGAGAGAGTCGCAGCTCTATGAAGTCGACCAGGATGATCGAATTTCTTACGACGATGCCTGCTCCAGCCATAAAGCCAATCATAGATGTCGCTGTAAAAAAGGCGCCGAGTAAGCCATGGACGGGTAGAATCCCAACGAGAGAAAAAGGGATAGCTACCATAACAACAAGCTGAATCATGAATGAGCCAAACCAGCCGACCATGAGGGCGTAGATCAAAATCAGAACGACAGCAAAGGCCACACCCAAATCGCGAAATACTTCCAGAGTGATTTGCCATTCTCCATCCCACTTAATCGATGGGTTCTGTGTGAGCTTTGGCATTGAAGCGTTGAGAATAGGTATAGCGGAATCGCTCCCGCCGAAGTTGCGACCATCTAGAGCGGCGAGCTTCTCGTTCATATCGAAGATCGCATAGACAGGACTCTCTACAACACCGGCGACATCTCCTGTCACATATATAACTGGGGTAAGATTCTTGCGGTATATAGCCTGTTCAACAGGCTCATAGTCGACTCTCACCAGCTCTCTAAGAGGAACCAGAGGAGAGTTACCGCCGACGATAGGTTCCGGCAATGCGTTTGCATCTCCGGCTCTAACCATCATCGCCAACAATTGTTCTACATCTGAGCGCAAGGATCTAGGCAATTGAACAATGATCGGCAGATCCTCTTTCTCCGAGGGCTTGTGCATTATGTCGACCTGCATGCCTTGGAGACCAATTAAAAGAGTCTGAGCTATCGTCTCTGTGCTTATGCCATGAGACGCCGCTTTATTTTTATCCACGGTATAGACGACCCTCTCCCTCGGCTCCTCTACATACCAATCTATATCGACAACGCCTGGAGTCTTTCGAAAAACATCCCGAACGCTAGTTGCTAAGTTCAACCTGTCACCCGCTGTTGGCCCGTATATTTCAGCGACCAAGGTTTGAAGCACAGGTGGCCCAGGCGGCACCTCAGCAATTGAGACCCTAGCACCCGTGCTAGCTATGAGAGGCAACATGTGCTCGCGGATTCTCTTGGCGATCTCATGACTCTGGGCCACTCTGTCTTCTTTTGCTAGGAGGTTAACTTGTATATCGGCGACATTTGCACCGCTTCGCAGAAAGTAGTGGCGCACCAGACCATTGAAATTAAAGGGCGCAGCAACTCCCGCATAAACCTGGTAATCAGAGACTTCCGGCTCCTGGCGTATTGTCTGAGCTAGAGAGCGAGCGAAATTTGCCGTGTGCTCTAGGGATGAGCCTTCGGGCATATTGATTATCACCTGAAGCTCGCTCTTATTATCAAAGGGCAGCATCTTTACCTTCACCCAACCAAGTGGAACGGTTGAGACGGCACCGAGTAAAAGCAAGACTATGGAAACAAGAAAACCCAGGCGCCATTTAGGGCTCTCTATGATTCGCCCCATGACTTGCCTGTATAAAAGCGTGAAGCGGTCCTCTCTTTCTTCTTCGTGGCCTGAAGGATGCGCCTTCTTAGCGCCTTGTTTCCAGGCCAATATGCGGATTGCCGCCCAGGGGGTTACGATAAAAGCCACCAAAAGGGAGAACGTCATAGCGCCGCTTGAGCCAAGCGGAATTGGCATCATATACGGGCCCATGAGTCCGCCGACAAATGCCATAGGCAAGACAGCAAAGACCACCGCAAAAGTAGCTAGGATCGTAGGGTTCCCGACCTCTGCCACCGCCTCAATCGCCACGGTATGCCGAGGGCGCCCTGAGTTCTCGGGCATACGCAGATGCCGCACTATGTTCTCGACGACAACGATGGCATCGTCCACGAGAATGCCGATTGAGAAAATCAGAGCAAAGAGAGTGATCCGGTTTAGAGTGAATCCGTATAGAAGGAAGATGAGCAGTGTCAGGGCGAGCGTGGCGGGAATCGCCAACGCGACGATCATGGATTCCCTCCAGCCCAGAGACCACCAAATGAGGACCGAGACCCCTATGACCGCGATCAGCATGTGCAACAAAAGCTCATTGGACTTGTCTTGGGCCGTCTTGCCGTAATGCCGCGTTATGGACACCGATATTTCAGAGGGGATTATGTAGCCCTTGAGTGCATCGACTCTATCGAGGACATCCTGGGCCACAGTGATAGCATTCGCACCTGGCCTCTTTGCTACAGTGAGAGTGACCGCTGCCTCTTCCTCTGCAAGGGCGCCATCACTTGCACCAGTTCCGAAGAGGACGTATTGAGACAACTCCTCTGGCCCGTCTAATATTTCAGCGACGTCTGCCAACTTAACCGAACGCCCCTCAAAAACACCTACGACTACCTGAGCCACCTCATCTCGGTTTGTGAGGAAGCCTCCTGTTTCTACGAGGAACTCTTTGTCGGACTTCGTAATAGAACCTGCAAAATAGGACTTATTCGCCTGATGCAAAATGGGGACGATCCCTGAAGGCGTAAGATTCCTCGCAGCAAGGCGGGCCGGGTCAAACAAGACTCGAACTGCTCGCCTGGCACCTCCAATTAGAGTCGTCTCTGCCACCTGCTCAATGCGCTTGATCTCGTCATCGACTTGGCTGGCCACGCGCCTGAGTTGGAAATGGTCATACGTAGAACTATGAAAAGTAAGCGAGAGTATGGGCACATCGTCTATTGTCCTCGGCTTAATCAGAGGGAACGAAACCCCAGGTGGGATCTTATCGTAATTGGACTGGAGCTTCTGGTTTAACTTCACCAAGCTGCTCTCTAAATCCTGCCCGACCTTAAACCTTACAATGATAAGGCTCTCCCCATCCTTTGAAGTAGAGTAGACATATTCAACTCCGGGGATCTCCCAGAGCAGCTTCTCCATAGGTATGCTCGCGCGCTCCTCCACTTCCCTCGCAGAAAAGCCCGGCAAAGATACCATCACATCTATCATCGGCACCTTAATTTGCGGCTCTTCTTCTCGAGGCAAAAGAACGACAGCCCCTATGCCCAAAAGAATGCTTGTGATGATAAATAAAGGCGTGAGCTTAGAATTTATAAATAGCGCAGCAATCCTACCGGCGATGCCCAAGCTGCGTTCATCTGTTTTCTGATTCTGATCTATCATTTCTGCACCGCAACGAGATCTCCGTCTCTTAATTTAGAAGCAAGCTCGCTGGTAACAACGACCTCCTCCCCTCCGCTCAAACCGCTTAGAACCTCTATGGAGTCCCCAAGTATACGGCCCGTGCGGATCAAGCGCAGAACCGCTTTCTGATTCACGACTTGGAAAATGATTTCGAGTTGTCCGCGCTCAACTACAGCGCTGCGCGGGACAATAACGCGCGGGGCTGTTTTCATAGGCATCAGCAGGGTCCCCGACTGCCCTGAGTGGTAACGAACGCCAGAGGGGAGATCCATTTTAACTCTCAAGGTGCGGCTATTTGGATCTATCACCGGGCTGATCTCTGAGACTATGCCCTGAATCTCATCTCCACCGGCCATGCGAATCTTAAACTCTGAGCCGATAGCAGCGAGCTGTAGCATGGTCTCAGGCAAGTCCACTTCAAAACGATAGGATGAGGTCGCCTCGATTTTAAGAAGCGGTTTGCCAGGAGTTGCTAGATCCCCGACCTCAATAAAGCGCTTAGAGACAATCCCAGAAAACGGCGCCTCGATTCGCGCATAGGAGAGCATAGTCGTAGCCTCGCGCACCCCCCCCTCAGTAACCTGAGCACGCGCTAAAGCTGCATCGTAGTCTTGCCGAGTAACCGCATTCTTCTCCAAAAGCGCAGACATCCGCTTGAGATCCCTATTGGCCTGCTCTTGCTCCGCCCTAGCTCGATCCAAACGCGCATTCAGCTCCGGCGCAGACAGCGCAATAAGCAAATCCCCACTACTGACAGAGTCCCCTTCCCTCACCTTCAACTCATCGATCCTCCCCTGAACCTTCCCCTCAATAACAGCCTCAGTCTTAGACCTCACGACCCCAAACAACTCCTCCAAAGCGACATGCTCACCGAGCACAGCCTTGGCAGTTATTACATTGTGAGCTTTAGCTGTTGTGGCTTGAGCCTGAGAATCAGCGGGAAGCGCTGTTGTTGTGGCTAAGATTAGCGTTAGAGAGAGTAGTTGTTTCAAAGCGCGGTAACTCTTCATATGGACGCCTATTGGTTGGGGGTTGATCACATCCAGATCTGGTAATTGGCCTAATCTAGGTAAAGAGAACGAGCCTTAATTCATAGCACCTCGCGGGCATAAGCCCCGATTTATGTGACACCGAATGGATCTCGATGACACGAAATCCGTTGGAGCCTCAACCGTAGATCTCCACGCAGCCAGAGAATTGCAAGTGTGATTCATATCTAAAAGTTAAGAGGTAGAGACCATATCACATATCTCTCGTCAAACTCCGAGTAGCGTCTGGCTGCATGTTGGCTCGGTATTGACTGGACGCGGAATTGTGTGAGCCTAACTGGTGTCGCATTGGGCTGGTTTTCGGTGGTAGAGATAGACTTCTCAGCAGGATGCACAGAGGCATGAAATGAATTGCATGTGGTTTCCTGAGCGCCAGAAACTGCGGCGAAAGCTCTTAAGAAGATAAGGCAGGGTTGTGGTGCCGGCCGCTACTTACCCAAGCTCGCTACTGCATCGGCGAAAGTTGTGTAGTTGCCGTAGAGATGTGGAGGTTCTTGATGTGGTGGTAAACCACCAGTCATAGACCAGGTAACCCTTTTTGATGCCTCTATCTCGGCTCGCAAGAAATCTCTAGCCCGCATTTTCGCGGGATCATTGCCGATCTCTTTTATGGATGGGCCATAACCTAAAACTGAATATTGACCCATTTTGCCATCGAATACGATGTAATCACCTCTGACCACAATCTCCGCTAACGAACTGTTTGTAGCCGGAATAAACTGCATGTGCTGCATTTGTTCAGCACTCTGCATGAGGAACTCTTTAGCCAAAATGTAATTATCAGAACGCTTATGTAAGCGATCGGCAAGCGCACTGTTTAATTCATCCAGAGGAGAACTGCCGCCCTCGAGCAAACATTCTAACGCATCAAGATGAGACCTGTTGAACTGATAAGACCCATTCTGGTCAGCAGCACTACACGCTATCAATGACTCTATATTGACAACTGAATCCTTCCCTATCTCACTAATCAAACGTTCTCGCACACCCCTTTGCGACAGCAATATGCGAGCTTCTCCAACTGCAACATTCCCCGTTCTCGGGATAACATGCTCCCCTCTCGCAAGAAGAGACTGGTCATCCACAGCTATATTGTCCCCACGGCATATAGCATCACGAGCTTGACTAAGGCGATCAGACAATTCGCTTGTTGCCATTTTAGGATCTACTACAGTCTGGCATCCATGCTCTCTTTCATATTCCATAATGGCTGCTGCCTTAAATCTATGGGGTATGTCCTGCTCAATCATTCTCCAATAACTGGCATTATTGACATTCATGACATCTTGATTAGTTGCAGTGCCACCGTTATTCGCAGGCGGAGTAAATCCATCGGGACACAATGCAAGCCGAGACTTAGAGACTTCATCATTAACAGATGGTACTGAATCCGTTCTCTCACCTTCTCCCAGATCCCCACGTGAGGCCACAACTGGCACACTCGGCATCAGCTTGCCAACACGAGAAACATCTATGGACCGGTCAATATGTGCTTGAGCCCCTGTCTTAAGATCCTCTCTGACTAGGGTAGTAGTAATAGTAGGAGTCTGGCCGTCGTATTTTCTGTAATGAAGAAATTCATCACGCTTCGAGAGAAAGCATTCTCCATTTCCAGGCACTGAGGTTCGTTTTTCAGGCGAACCTGGGACATAAGAATCCGGCACACTAACGATTTGTCCTCCATCCTTAATAGATTGAGGTAGTACCAACCGGCTACTATGCATGTCTTCCTCGACACGCGCACCAAATGGAGCTAGCTCAGCTTCTCCAAGCCCAGAACATGGCTTTCCCTCTTGCCACTCGATAGGCTCTGGTGTCTGTTTAGATTGAGTCGATACGTAAGCCATACTGATTCTCCAACTCTCCGGCCTCAAAATAATAAGTCAGCTCCCCAACCTGGTACCTGCTTATGTTGTGCCTCGAAGCAGTGCATATGTGGCACAACCGCATGCTGAATCCGCCAGCTCGATACCCAAACTGCTGGCTTCCCAAAAACCTCTTTTCGGCAGGCACAAGCACAAAGAGTCTTTTACTTTCGGTTGATATGGACCACTACATGGGCTAGTTTTTGCCTATGAGCTACTTGCAAAATTAGCTTCGTCGCGAGAAAGGCGAGATTTGAGCGTAAGGCAAGGAAGCGGGGTCAAAAAAACCGCAGGCGTATCCTCTGGGATACGTTGAGGATTTTTTTGACTTCGCGCAACGCGGCCGCAGGCCAAAGATCGACTTTCGCAGTAGAAGATAATTTTGCAAGTAGCTCATAGGCAAAAACTAAGTATCAGTCAGATTAAGACCTACTTCTCTAGGTGTATACCGATCGCGAATGAGAATTCCCGAATTTATGGAAGCAGCTTGGGGTCATATTTGGAAGTTACGATTGAGGCAAACCGCAAGCAATACTGGAGTATTGCGAGGATTGGCCGACTGAGCAACTTTCGTAACCGTTCACTGATCGCCGTAATTGCGGTAACTGCTCATTAAGTTTGAGCCATGTCGCTATCTCGAAAGACGGGCGGTTCTCGAACCGCCCCTACGGTTTTGTGATTTTGGAGATCAGCGCAGGATTGTTTGAGTGCTTATTTTTTGCGGTAAGAACTCACATAATCACAAGCGCAATTACCTCGAGGTGTTCGATAGGGGTAGAAAAGGAAGCACTTGCTTCCTCCCCTCCCTCCGAACCGTACGGGCGGTTTTCCCGCATACGGCTCTCCGGTCGAGAGTCTTACCGCATAGCGGATTGAATGTCGGCTGCCTGTTGGGCATCCATGGTATACAGTCCTAAGTTTATAAAATACTTGTTCGGGTATCGTTGGTGTGCTCTGCCGTAGCCCATGCTGTGACGCTTCTTGTTGTTCCGGTCAAGTATCGCCCTTAAGCGTCTCCTTACCCAGCCGTCCATGGGCTTTAGTCCGCGTGCGCTGCTGTGCTTGAAATACTCGTACCATCCCTTCAGTATTGCGTTTAACGTTTTCACCGTGGCTGCTATCGCTTTGCCTGAGTTTCTTCGTGTCAGCATCTTAAGTTTTTGGCGTAGCTTCTTACTGCTTTTCATCGATGGGTAGCGCCGTATCTTGCTCTGCCTTCCAACTACAAAGTCATAGCCTAGAAACGTAAATCGCTCCTTGGGTTGTGTCATGCTAACTATCTTGGTTTTCGTTGGATGAAGGGTGAGCCTTAGGTCACTCACCACGGCTTCGAGAGCTTGAAGCATTTTGTTTGCTTCCTCTGCGCTCTTGCACATCAGCACAACATCGTCAGCATATCGCACCACGAGGCATTCATCCTCTAGCTTCTTATCCAGCTCATCGAGATAGATGTTGGCTAGCAGCGGACTAATCACCCCGCCTTGCGGCGTCCCCTTCTGTGGCTCGCTTATTTCCCCTTCCTCTAGCACCCCTTGCTTTAGAAACTGTTTTATCAGTTCTAAAACTCTCCCATCTGCTACTCTTAGCTCTATCCGCTCCATCAGTAGCTCGTGGTCTAGGTTACCAAAAAAATTCTCAATATCAGCATCCACCACATGCACATAACCATCAGCCAACCCTTGGGCTACTCGCCTGAGCGCATCTTTACATCCGCGCCCTGGACGAAATCCGTAGCTACAGTCACTAAATTCATACTCGAATATCGGCTCTATAACTTGCCTAACCGCTCCCTGGACTACTCGGTCTCTTACGGTCGGTATTCCCAGAGGTCGTTTAGTCGCGCTTCCCGGTTTCGGTATGTAGCATCTCTTTATAGGCTCCGGTTCATACCTCTTGCTCTTTAGTTGCTCTTGCAGTCGCTCCAGTTCCTCTTCCAGATTCCGGCCATACTCCTCCACCGTCATCCGATCTACTCCTGGCGCTCCCGCGTTCTTCTTCACTCTCTCATACGACACTTCCAAGTTCTTCTCGTTGTAGACCTTGTCTATCAACGCATACCATTTACCCCCTCGAACTCCTCGCTCAAGGGCACTCAACATTGTCGGCGTCCATACGACTGCTTTGCATAGTATCGCCAAGTCGGCGGCTCTTACACTTGCGTAGGCTTGTTCACCACTCTCGCGCATTTCCTTTTGCATTCGTCTGGACTCCTAACAATCCCTCTTCCTGCTGCCCTTCGCTCCATCGGCATTACCCGACTTCTTCACTACTACGACAGCTCTGACTCCTCGCTCACCTTCAACTTCTTGGCTCGCAGGGGAGTTCCCTACTTAACGTCACATCACCTCTTGTTTGCCATACAATCTTCCTCCACCCAATGCCGCCCTTTCGTTGCTTTATCATGTCTTTCTCAGCACTAAGGCTTTCTGGATTTCACCTTTCCCTAGCAGGCTCATCGCAGCACATGGCCTAGTTCGAAGTTCGTCTCCTACAGTCTGGCAGACTCGCCTCCGGCTGCTCTCCACCCATGACTTTCGTCACACGCAGTTGCCTTCGGCTTTATGCTTTCGACATTTGAGCATAGGTGGCTTCGCTCCACCTGTGATGCGCGCTCATAGGCGCACTAGGGGCGGTTCGAGAACCGCCCGATTTTACTGTCGTGCCTTACCCACACTCCAGTGAACAGTTACCAACTTTCAAAGATGGCCGAGTATGCTTTCAGAAAACGGGAATTTTCATTTGCGATGGGTATATCAAAGGTCGAATCCGCAAAGCGGGCCATTGGGTTTGAAAAACCGCTCAATTTGCTTTTTAACTTTTGGATCTTCCTCTAACACTGGCGCATGGTGTGGTTTTAATCGTGCGTCTACAATCAAGGGGCCACTGCAACTCCAGTGCTTGAACTCTACTTTGGCGCCTAGTCCGTATACGTCATGCGAGGGATTGGATCTCGTGAAACTAACCCATAAGAAGTTTGACAGATTCCTCGCGGCGAACTCTGCATCATCAGCTATTACGACCATCGCCAGTCCAGTGCCTCTTGTCCCTTGTAGAAAAGAGCACAATTCCTCGATCTCATTTGATGCCTGTGTATAAGAGCTAAACGCTTCACCTTGAACAACCGCTACACCAGGGAGCGCTAGAATCGCCTTGTGGAAATTCGTAGGCAATGAAAGGTCACTATGTAGGCTTGTTGAAAGTTCACGTCTTCTACAACCAGCACCGACAATAACTAGCTTAGATCCTGAGTTGAGTTTACCCCCCGTGTAGTCGAGTGTGTCCATCGTTGTCTGAGTCTGAAAATGAAGATCGGTTTGCCAGTCTACCCGCTCTAATAGATGCTTGAAAAAAGCTGCTACATCCTGGACGTTAAGATCGGGGTTGTCTTCTTTCGCGACCAAGAACAGGTATTTTGCAAGAGAGCACTGGCCGAAACCAAGTATAGAGTTTGCGATTGTCAGTAACTCTTGAGGACGTCTCTTCGCATAAGGCTGGTAGCGCTCGCTGCCTATAGCTAAAAGCAATGGATGAACTCCGGCAGCATCCACTGCGTTAAGGGCCGATACTCCCGGTATACTGACTGGCACCATTGGACCTGTTAGCTCGTGAATCATGGAGCCGAAAGCGGAGTCCTCTTGGGGTGGCCGACCGACAACGGTCAAAGGCCAGACTGCATCTTTCCTGTGATGGACTTCCTTAACTTTCATTACAGGGAATTCATGCTTGAGACTGTAATAGCCAAGATGGTCGCCGAAGGGCCCTTCTGGTGCGGTTCTACAAGACTCTATTGTTCCCAGAATACAGAAGTCGGCATCGGCAGAAATGACGTACCCGTCCTTTCTTATATAGCGAAATCGGCGACCGGCAAGCAGTCCGGCGAAAGTGAGTTCTGTCAAACCTTCTGGCAGTGGCATGATGGCAGCAAGCGTATGCGCAGGTGGGCCACCGACAAAAATGCTAACCTTGAGTGGCTCGCCTTTTTCGATAGCTAACGCATGATGAACTCCTATACCTCTATGAATCTGGTAATGAAGTCCCACCTCTTTGTTCTGGATATAATCGTTGCCCGAAATCTGAATCCTATACATGCCTAGATTTGAATTCATCACACCGAGCTTGTTTGGATTCTCAGTGTAGACTTGTGGCAATGTTATGAACGCTCCACCATCTAGTGGCCAGGTTCTGACTTGAGGTAGGCGATCTAAATACGTTTGCCCGTATACGGCAGGCCCACCCCAGACCTTTAGCGGTAATGCGCAAAGAGATGCCGCTGGAGTTCTCCAGTATCGTGTAGGTTGAGTTAAAAACCTGCCCACAGATGCGCGCAGTTCTATAAGACGCTTCGTCGTCTCTAGAGTGCTTCGAAAGAGGAAGCGACATCTATTGATAGTGCCGAATACATTTGAGACAGCTGGAAACGGCGACCCTTTTACTCGTTCAAACAACAGAGCTGGTCCGCTTTGCGCGTGGACTCTCCTGTGAATAGCCGCGAGTTCTTGATTTGGATCGATCTCTTCGACAATTCTTATTAACTGCTTCTCCTTTTCGAGATCTATAAGACAGTCGCGAAAAGAAGAATAATAAGAGTTACCCACTGCGCGCTTCAAAAATGAGATTCCTCATTACACTCTCTACCTCTGCACCACCTACAGATGAGACCAAAAGCGAACTTACTAACTCCTTCGTTGAGTCGTAGCTGAGGTCATAATCCCCATTGAGCGAATCGAAAGCACTGTATAGGTCCACAGCACGACCACGACGAATCAGCTTTCGAACATTGTCTAATCGCTCATTTAGCATTTCGAGTAATCTGGTGGCTTGGTTTAGAGCTTCTCTTTTTCTAGCTGCTAAGGCAGCACCCGTTTTGGATTTATCACGACAATCTTCTATCTCAGACGCAGCCTCTTTTGCGAATTTACATAGAACATCAAAGCGCCTGTTTATTTCTTCGCGTAGCTTTTCGTCAGACACCATACCAATGCGCTTGAGGTTTATCTCGACGACAACACCTGAAACGACTAACACGACAAGACACGCGGCGACTGTGAAAAAAATAAGGCTAGCAGATTCGGCTGTCAGCCAAGATGAAAAAGAAGCCGGACCCAGGGTCAGCAAAATCGCAAAAGCGACAATAGATAAAAATGTAACAAGGCGCAGCATTGCGAAGGTACCTATTTAAACTGTCTGTAACCGTTCATTCCCCAAAAATTGAATCATCCCGAATGGCCCCTTGAGGGGCCGATTTGCGGATGCAAATCGGGGGTGACAACAACTAACCGTTCAATCGAGTTACCACCATTCTTGCGATCTACGCCAATGAGGCCCCAACTTACCGAGGAGCTGAACGGTTACAACTGTCTCACATGAATATGTTTGCCCTATTGCACCGGCGTTGCGTAACCGTTGACGTCCATCAAATTCCAAACACCGACGAGTGCCCCTTGAGGGGCCGATTTGCGGATGCAAATCGGGGGTGACAACAACTAACCGTTCAAGCGAGTTGCCACAGTTCTTGCGATCTACGCCAATGAGGCCCAACTTACCCAGGACGTGAACGGTTACGGCGTTCCCCTACTCACCCGGCAATAAAGATGGAGCAGCATAACCGGTAAATACCGTCTCGCGCAAACCACTAATGTAGTTCCTATCAAATCCTATTTTGTCGAAGGAGAAAAGAACGACGCCACCAAGAGACTGTGGATTCGACAGAGTAGTTCTCACCCCTCGCAACATTTGGATCTGTGAAGAAATGGCCGTTTCTGGTTGGTACCATGCACCTAAGCCACCTAATATCATAACTCCCGTTTCATCAGCTTTGCGCGCAGCGAATACGACCTGCTCTTGGACAGTCGCTGGCTTGTTGCTATAGGCCATTGGTATAGCAATATCCAAATACCCCTTCTCCATCCAATACGGCCAGTCCTGGAAAAAATCCCTTTTGGCAAATTCGTGGTTGGAAATGACAGCAGCAGAGATCAGTAATCGCTCAGACGAGGCTGAGCGCACCGCTGACCTAATTCTATGCACGAGACTGTCCATGTATCCCTTGCGAAGATCGTTCCATTTCTTAAGCATGTTCCCCTTTGACAGCGAACCTTTGCTAGAGGAAATCCCCTTACCCATTTTTGGTGGGTCTATGCCGTATAATGCAAAAAAATCCGATTCGGCTTTCGGCGAGTATCCAGAATCAGTGTGTGGATAGCGGATATAATCCAAGTGAATTCCATCTACAGGGTAGCGCCGCGCAAGCTCCTCGTAGATATTGACAACATAGCCCTGCACCTGAGGTATAGAAGGATCAATGAAGAAACCTATATTCTGTTCCTTGATTATGGCTGTTGAGCCCTTTGAGTTGAGCAAGAGCCATTCCGGATTAGAGTTCATTACATGTGCAGGTGAATCGGGTCTCTTCTCAAAGTCAGACCAAACATAGAGAGCATTAACCCAGGCATGCACCTGAATTCCCCTAGCGTGAGCAAGTCTCAACAAATACTCGAGCGGGTCCCAGCCCTCTACTCTTGGATCCTTGGGGATCAGTTGCGAGTCATAGAGCGCCAAGCCCCTCCCACATACCTGCACGAATAGCGCATTGAAGTTGCCCGCTTCCGTAATTTCTACGATATGTTCTATCTGCGCACGTGAAACTATCTGGTCTCTCGTGACCCACATACCTCTATACTCACCCTGTTGAGAATGGGCAGAAGATGGAGAAATAAAATGGCAAGCGAAACAGGCGATAAGCAAGATATGCCCGGCATGTCTCAGAACCCATTTGCTCCATAGCTTGATCCGATGGGAGCTGATAGTTTTGTCTACGCAAACCACAGGGATTACCGCAATGTTCACCAATGGCGACCTCTCTTGTGTAGGCGTGAACGGTTAACTATGTGCTTGGGTTCAATTCCTTCTTGAGATCTTCTATCTTGGCATCTAGGTGATCGCGAATCCAACCGAAATCCCACCATTCCTCAGGGCGAATAGAGACACCATTAAGTCTTATCTCGTAGTGAAGATGGTCCCCCCCTGCCAGTCCAGTTGTCCCAGTTCTGCCTATGACAGTTTCTGATGTGATGCTCTGCCCAGGTGTTACGCTCATACTTGAGAGATGCGAGTAGATCGTGCCTAAACCGAATCCGTGATCTACTGCGACGGTGCCCCCGTATATACCTAAGTCACCTACAAACAGGACTACACCGGCATTGGCTGGGTGAACAGCGTCCTGTTCGACTGAAGCCAAGTCGACCCCATCGTGGAATGAGTTACTAGCAACTAGATTCTTGAACCGGTAAGTTCGGGCTTGCCCGAATAAGGCGGTTGAAGATCCACTAAGAGGGCGCCCAAAAGCTCCGTGCCAGAGCTGTGACTGCTGAGAGTCTTTAAAAATGGTCTCCAAACGTATGCTGGATAGATCTCGGTATCCCTCATTTACTTGGCGAAAGAGATAGATGAGGTCTTGCGACTGATCCGGTGTCACTGTCGGCGACTCACCCTTCATCTCTTTTAATTCTCTTAAGTAAGCAGGGTAGAGTTCCTGAGTTTTGTTTCTCAAAAAAACTTCGCTGAGATTTATATCCGAAGTCGGGCGCTGCTTAACTTTCAACTTGAAATTAAAAGAGGCAGAGGCCTCATTCCCAGCAGAATCCAGAGCTATAACCTTGACTGGGTTTTGAGTTAGATCGAAATCAAATGGGATACTGAAGTAGGAAAAGAAAATCTCTGGATGACCCGAGAACTGTTCATCTAGCAATTTCACTTGATAGCCAGGGAATAGATGAGTCCCGACCAAGATGCCCTGCTTCTTCAAATTGGGGTCCTCGGCCTTGAATATGACCATACCGACGCCGGCCGATGTAACATTGTGAACACTGCTCAACACAGAGATCCTAGGTTTATCTAAGTCTACGCTTGAGGCAAAAGAAGTTTTCCCTTCGTTAGACCACAACGCTCGGTCTTTGGCAGAGACGATTATCTCAACAGGACCTGAGCGCAACCCTAATTTTTTTGGATCAATAGACACGGAAGACGTAACGGCGTTCTGCATTGGTTTGTCTAAGAGAGACTCTCTAATCAAAGGGAACGTCTTGTTTTCTTGAACGAGAGTGACTTCAAACGAACCTATACCGGCACGTTCGTCAAAGAAGCTCAAAAGTATCTCTATAGGAGATGCTCCTATGGCAGGAATTTCTGAAGCCGAGCTTATGATGGGGGGAGTCTTCTCAAAGTTGTAGGAGAATTTAACTATTACGTCTCTCCAAAACCAACCGGCAACACCGACTAATAATATCACTGCCAAAACAATCCAACCGCGTTTCACTAAAACCTCCAGTGGCATTTATATTTGAGAGTAACCGTTGACGTCCATCAAATCTCAAACACCCCGAACAACTGATTAAGTATGGGCAAGGTGTTACACATTCGAGGTAAAATCGGGCGGTTCTTGCAACCGCCCCTACAAAATCCCCGAGGTATACCCATCGCAGATGAAAATTACGGTTTTGCGAATACTGAGGAAGTATCGAACTTTGATTGAAAGTGGAAGCGGCCTGATCGGCCGCGCTCAATATTCGATGGGTATACGTTGTTATTGGCTCGG
>Ga0247840_10007813_pt1 | contig 14683 bp, 9 predicted proteins | sample LaCruzMarch2015__FD_192404 | JGI IMG/M metagenome (GOLD analysis project Ga0247840, IMG submission 192404) | Freshwater microbial communities from meromictic Lake La Cruz, Castile-La Mancha, Spain - LaCruzMarch2015_17m | ecosystem: Environmental > Aquatic > Freshwater > Lake | place: Spain...
ATTGAAGAAACAGAAATTAATCTGCGCGAAAAAACATACAACGAAATTGACAAACTCGAAAAGGAAGTAACCGAGAAGCTCGAAAAAGCCTTAGAGGAAGTAATGCCCGATGCTTTTGCTATAGTAAAAGATACTGCCCGCCGCTTAACCGAAAACGCTGAAGTAATTGTTACAGCAACTGATTTCGACCGCAATTTGGCTACCAAATACGATTTTGTAAGTATTGTGGGCGATAAGGCACACTACAAAAACGAATGGACAGCTGGTGGTAACTTTATTAAATGGGAAATGGTGCACTACGATGTGCAGCTTTTTGGTGGTACAGTGCTTCACAAAGGCAAAATTGCCGAAATGGGAACCGGTGAAGGTAAAACATTGGTGGCAACACTACCTGTTTTCCTTAACGCATTGACCCGCAACGGTGTACACGTAGTAACGGTGAATGATTACCTCTCCAAACGTGACTCCGAATGGATGGGACCGTTGTACATGTTCCACGGATTAAGTGTGGATTGTATCGACCGTCATCGCCCCAACTCCGACGAACGCCGCGCTGCTTATATGGCCGATATTACCTTTGGTACAAACAACGAATTTGGTTTTGATTACCTGCGCGACAATATGGCTACCAGCTCAACGGATTTGGTACAGCGCAAACATAACTATGCCATTGTGGATGAGGTCGATTCCGTATTAATTGACGATGCGCGAACTCCATTAATCATTTCAGGACCAGTACCCAAAGGCGACGACCAACTATTCGAAGAACTTCGCCCCAAAGTGGAACGCCTTGTAAACACACAAAAAACATTGGCTACCAAATATTTAGCCGATGCACGCCGTATGATGGCTTCGTCGGATAAAAAAGAACAGGAAGAGGGTGCTTTGGCACTTTTCCGTTCGTACAAAGGTATGCCCAACAACAAACCGCTGATTAAATACCTCAGCGAGCAAGGTATGAAAGCACAATTGCTAAAAACGGAAGAATTCTACATGCAGGAGAATAACCGAAATATGCATATTGCTACCGATCCGCTTTATTTTGTTATTGACGAAAAAAACAAATCGACCGAACTTACTGATAAAGGTATTGACCTTATAACCGATAGCTCCGAAGATACTAAATTCTTTGTTTTGCCGGATGTAGGAAGCGAAATTGCTGAGATTGAAAAAGATAAATCGCTTTCGGTCGAAGACAAACAAAACCGCAAAGATGATTTAAATCAGAATTACGCTATAAAATCGGAACGCGTTCACACCATAAATCAATTGCTGAAAGCCTACACACTTTTCGAAAAAGATGTGGAATATGTGGTTATCGAAAACAAAGTAAAAATTGTGGACGAGCAAACCGGACGTATTATGGAAGGCCGCCGCTATTCCGACGGATTGCATCAGGCTATTGAGGCAAAAGAAAAAGTAACAGTAGAGGCTGCTACACAAACATTTGCAACAATTACCTTGCAAAACTACTTCCGTATGTATCACAAACTGTCGGGTATGACAGGTACTGCCGAAACAGAAGCTGGTGAGTTGTGGGACATTTACAAATTGGATGTGGTGGTAATTCCTACCAATCGCCCCATTGCCCGTAACGATATGGAAGACCGCGTTTACAAAACCAAACGCGAAAAATACATTGCTGTAATTGAAGAAATTGACCGTTTGGTTCAGGCTGGTCGTCCGGTATTGGTGGGTACTACTTCGGTAGAAATTTCGGAATTATTAAGCCGAATGCTGAATGGCAGAAAAATCAAACACAACGTACTGAATGCCAAGTTGCACCAACGCGAAGCCGATATTGTTTCGGAAGCAGGTAGAACAGGCACAGTTACCATTGCTACCAATATGGCCGGTCGTGGTACCGACATTAAGCTTACGCCCGAAGTGAAAGTCGCAGGTGGTTTGGCAATTATTGGTACTGAGCGTCACGAAAGTCGCCGTGTCGACCGTCAGTTACGTGGTCGTGCCGGTCGTCAAGGTGATCCGGGTTCGTCTATTTTCTACGTTTGTTTGGAAGATGATTTGATGCGCTTGTTCGGTTCGGAACGTATTTCGGGCATTATGGACAAACTTGGTTTCGAAGAAGGCGAAATGATTGAGCATTCGATGATTTCGAAATCGATAGAACGGGCACAGAAAAAAGTAGAAGAAAACAACTTTGGTATTCGTAAACGATTGCTCGAATATGATGATGTAATGAACTCCCAACGCGAAGTAGTTTATAGCAAACGCCGACATGCCTTGATGGGCGAACGTATTGGCGTGGATATTACCAATATGATTTACGATGTGGCCGAAACAGTTGTTGAAAGTGCCAAACAAAGCAACGACAACCAACTTCTTCAGGAAGAACTACTTAAAACTTATGCTATGGAAGCACCTTTCGACGAAACTGTGTTTAGTTCAACACGTTCGGGCGAGTTGGTACATCAGGTAAGCGAAGCTGCTTTAGCTACTTTCAAACGCAAAATGGATAAATTAGCCGCAGTTGCTTATCCGGTTATTAAGCAGGTTTATAACGAGCGCGGGCAGCAATATGAAAATATTTTGGTACCTGTAACCGATGGAAAACGTGTTTTTAATGTAACGGCTCATTTAGAAACCGCTTACAAAAACGAAGCAAAAGAAGTAGTAAAAGCTTTCGAAAAACAAACATTGCTGTACGTAATCGATGATGAATGGAAAGAACACCTTCGTCAGTTGGACGAACTACGCCAGTCGGTACAAAATGCCAGCTACGAACAAAAAGACCCGCTTTTGATTTATAAATTAGAGTCGTTTGGTTTGTTCAAAGAAATGATTGATTCGATGAACCGCAAAGTGTTGTCGATTTTGATGCGTGGTCAAATTCCGGTACGCGAACCCGAACAAGTTCGCGAAGCCCGCCCTGCTCAACGCATGGATTTAAGCCGTATGCGTACGCAAAAAGACGAAGTAGGAAGTAGAAGTTCAGCACCGCAAGATCCAACAAAACAGGACACTCGCGAAGTGCAAAAAACGCAACCAATAATTGTTGAGAAAAAAGTAGGACGCAACGAGGAATGCCCTTGCGGTAGTGGTAAGAAATATAAAAACTGCCACGGAGCGAATTGATTTACAATTTTTCAATTTACAATTTACAATTTTAAATATCACAAAGCAAATCGTAGTGTAACGAAGATCCCGACAGAAGCGGGATAACGCCGTAAGCAAATAACAGCGAAGCAAATAACGCACGAAGTGCAAATAACGCCGCAGGCAAATAACGTTTTTGATTATGAATATAAATGCTATCGTTTGGAATGTCGATCCTGAGCTTTTTAGTTTAGGGCCCATACATGTTCGTTGGTACGGATTGCTTTGGGCTATAGGTATTTGGATAACGCTGTTAATTACCCAGCGGATTTTCAAAAAAGAAAAATTGCCCGAAGAATGGTTGGATAAATTGTTTATGTACACCGTTATAGGAACAATTGTTGGAGCACGATTGGGGCATTGTATCTTTTATGGATGGGAGCATTATTCAGCTAATCCTATCGAAATACTCTATATTTGGCAAGGCGGTTTAGCAAGTCATGGTGGCGCTATTGGCATTGCTGTTGCAATATTTTTGTACAACAAAAACGTTTCTAAAAAAGGATATATTTGGGTAATGGATAGGTTGTTGATAGGAGTTACGCTTTGTGCTGCATCTATTCGCTTAGGCAATTTGATGAACTCCGAAATTTATGGAAATGTTACAACGCTACCATGGGGGTTTTACTTCCCAAGAGACAGTCAGTGGGATGGAGCTGCTCACCACCCAACTCAAATCTACGAAATGTTGGCTTATATATCGGTTTTCGCACTCACATCGTGGTTGTATTGGAAAAAAGATGCTATTAAAAAACCAGGTTTGATTTTTGGTACTTTTTTAGTAAGTATGTTTGGCGCACGTTTCATGCTCGAATTTATAAAACTCAATCAGGAAGCTTTTGAAGCAGGTATGTTGCTTAATATGGGGCAAATACTTAGTATTCCGTTTATTGTTTGGGGTGTTTGGCTCATTTATAACAGCAGAAAAGCAGTAAAAGCCTAATCTTTGAACGCAAATTACGCAAATTTTCACAAATCTTTTTTTTACAATTGCATATCTTACTCAAATATAATTGTTTAGAGCTTGTTCTTGATTTGCGTAATTTGCGTAATTTGCGTTCCACTATCTTTAAATCTCTCCATTAAAATGTGCATTTATTGCATATTTATAAAAAATCAATATCTTTGCACAATTCTACTACAAACAGAATAAAAAATCAATTATTACAAAGTAACTAATTTCTCTCTATTCCCATCCACGATAGCTATCGGGACGGGAGTTAGGGGGCTAATATTTATCAACATGAAGAAACTAACGTACATTATTATGGCTGCATTAATCCTTGCTGGATGTGCAAAAAACGATAATCCGTTTTTTGCGGCTTACGAAAACGAATATGGCGCACCGCCATTCGACAAAATTAAATCAGAGCATTATATGCCTGCCTTCGAGGAAGGTATCAAACAGCATCAAGCCGAAATAGATGCCGTGGCTGACAGCAAAGACGAACCAACTTTTGCCAATACCATCGAAGCGCTCGACTATGGCGGCGAATTGCTCAACAAAGTATCTTCCGTATTTTTCAATCTATATTCGTCGAATAGCAACGAAGAGATGGAAAAAATTGCTACAGAAGTTTCACCCAAACTAACGGAACACAACGACAACCTTTTTTTAAACGAAAAACTCTTTGCTAGAGTGAAAAAACTCTACGACAATCGTTCGACTTTAGGCTTAACTGCCGAACAAAAACGTTTGTTGGAAGATTATTACAAAAACTTTATTCGCAGTGGTGCAGCTCTTGCACCCGAACAAAAAGAAAAATTGCGCGCCATCAACAAAGAACTTGGCTTAGCCGAACTGGCTTTTGGACAAAATGTATTAGCCGAAACAAACGCGTATACAAAAGTGGTCGACAAAGAAGCCGACCTTGCCGGACTGCCCGAAGGAGTTCGTCAGGCAGCTGCCGAAGCAGCCAAAGAAGCTAAAATGGAAGGCAAATGGGTATTTACAACTCAAAAAGCCAGCTTTATTCCAGTACTTCAATACAGCGAAAATCGTGAATTGCGCAAAGAACTTTTAATGGCTTACACCACCCGCGCCAATCACGACAATGCCAACGACAACAAAGCTGTTATCAATAAAATCATTAAATTGCGCGTTCAAAGAGCTCAATTGTTAGGTTTCGAATCGCCAGCCGATTTTATTTTGGACAATACCATGGCCAAAACCACCAAAACCGTTTACGACTTTTTGGCTACCGTATGGACGCCCGCCGTAGCACGTGCTAAAGAAGAAGCTGCTGAATTACAAAAGCTTATGGATGCCGAAGGCAAAGGTGAAAAACTAGAAGCTTGGGACTGGTGGTATTATTCTGAAAAGTTGCGTCAGAAAAAATTTGACCTCAACGAAGAAGAGCTTCGCCCCTACTTCAAACTCGAAAACGTGCGCAAAGGTGTGTTCGATTTAGCCTCCAAACTTTGGGGTTTGCAATTTAAGAAATTAGACAACATGCCTATCTACCACCCCGATGTAGAAGTATTTGAAGTAACCAACGCCGATGGATCACTTATTGGAGTGCTCTACACCGATTATTTTCCGCGTGCCAGCAAACGTGGAGGTGCTTGGATGGAAAACATTACGCCTCAGTACAAAAAAGATGGTAAAAATGTTCGTCCGATTATTGCCAATACAGGTAACTTTACAAAACCCACTGCCGACAAACCGTCGCTGCTCAACATGGACGAAGTGGAAACTTTGTTTCACGAATTTGGACATGCGCTACACGGCTTGTTAAGTCAATGTACCTATCCCGGACAATCGGGAACCAACGTATCGCGCGACTTTGTTGAATTGCCTTCGCAGATAATGGAAAATTGGTGTTTCGAGCCACAAGTAATGAAAACTTACGCCAAACATTTCAAAACAGGCGAAGTAATTCCTGATGCGCTTATCGAAAAAATTCAGAAAGCAGGCACCTTCAATCAAGGTTTTACCATGACCGAATTGCTATCGGCAGCCTTACTCGACATGGATTACCACAGCCGCAAAGACACAGCCGATTTTGATGTAAACGCATTCGAGAAAGCATCATTAGATCGTATCGGACTGATACCCGAAATTATTGTACGCTACCGCAGCACCATTTTCAACCATGTGATGGGTGGAGGTTATTCCGCTGGTTACTACAGTTATACATGGGCTGAAGTTTTGGATGCCGACGCCTATCAATCGTTTGTTGAAACTGGCGACATTTACAACCAAGAACGTGCCACCGCTTTCCGCAAAAACATTTTGGAAAAAGGCGACTCCGAAGATCCAATGGTACTCTACCGCACATTCCGTGGCAAAGACCCCAACCCCGATGCATTGCTTAAAAGCAGAGGATTAAAATAAACGCATTCAATTTAAAATTAAAAGCAGGTATTGTTTTAAACAGTAACTGCTTTTTTTATGAGTACTTACCAGAAAAAACTATACTACAACCAAACAAATTTTGAATAAATAAGATTACAATTTTTTAAATATCATCAAAAACAGCTATCTTTGCAATAAATGAAGCAAATTAGGCCATGAAGAAAATAGTTTTTGCTACAAATAACGCACATAAATTATCGGAAGTGAGAGCTATCTTAGCTCCCGATTACCAAATTACAAGTTTGGCTGAACTAAACTGCTTCGACGACATACCCGAAACAGCAAACACACTCGAAGGAAATGCCTTGTTAAAAGCAAATTATATTTTCGAAAAATTTGATTGCGATTGTTTTGCCGACGACACCGGACTTGAAGTGGAAGCACTTAACGGCGAACCCGGAGTTTTCTCGGCTCGTTATGCCGGCGAAGCGAATGACGCCAAAGCCAATATGCAAAAATTACTTCTCAACTTAGACAACAAAACTAACAGAAATGCCTGTTTCCGTACCGTGATTTCACTAATCATGGACGGTAAAAAGCAGTTTTTCGAAGGCCGCATTGATGGACATATCAGCTTTGAACCACAAGGCAATGCAGGTTTTGGCTACGACCCTATATTTATACCGAATGGCTATACCAACAGTTTTGCTGAACTTGGCACCAACGAAAAAAATAAAATTAGTCACCGTGCTTTGGCGGTGAAAAAATTAGCGGAGTATTTGTGCAACTAAAATCAAATTTACATACAGCATATAAATCAAAAAAACTGCTATCGGCAGTAATTTTAATATCCATATTTATTATTGGTATTTTTGTTCGCACCTATAAATTTGATGAAATTCCTAGTGGTCTTAATCAAGATGAAGCTTCAATAGGATACGAGGCATTTTCAATATTAACAACTGGAGCTGACAGAAATGGTTACAATTACCCCATACATTTAGTTTCTTGGGGAAGCGGACAAAATGCATTATATGCATATCTATCAATCCCCTTTGTTCACTTTCTGGGTTTGAATACTTTTTCAGTACGTATTGTAAATGTATTATTTAGTATTATTGGGTTATTTTTGTTTTACTTTATTGGAAAACAACACTTCAAAGAAAAATCATTTTTGTATTTCTCCGTTTTTTTATTTGCCATTAACCCATGGAGTATTATGTCGGCTCGATGGGGATTGGAATCGAATATTTTCCCCACCATTATTCTCATTTCAGTTTTTTTAATTATTAAAGCTATAAAAGATAATGCCATATACCTGCTCCCTGCAAGTATATTTCTGGCTCTTAGCATATACTCGTACGGAACCTCATATTTCTTTGTGCCTTTTTTAATAATTGGTATACTGTTTTTTAGTATGTTCAAAGAAAAAGTAAATTTTCCAATTTTAATAATCTCTGCTTTAATTTTTTTAATTCTTTCATTCCCAATTTTTAAATTCATAATAATAAATCACTTCGGTTTCACACCTGAATTTAATTCTTTGATTTCAATTCCAAAGTTAGATTCAAATCGCACAACTGCAATTTTTAATCTTTTTTCTACTGATTTTTTTAACGAATTAATTAAAAATTTTGCACGAGTATCGGTTATTCTTTTTAGTCAAACAGATGGCAATTTGTATAATTCAATTCCACAAATTGGAACTATATACCACATATCTATTTTTTTCGTAGCATTTGGCATTTATAATTATTTTACGGATAAATCATCTCGAACTTTAATTAGTAACCTTTTTATAATTTGGTTAATTGTCGCTCTTTTAATGTCAATTATGATACATTCAAACATAAACCGTTTGAATATTATTTTTTATCCTCTTATTTTCTTTTGTTCAGATGGAGTGTATAGACTTGTGCTCTTTTTGCATAAATCATCCCAAAAAGTAATTTTTAATACAGTAATTATTGTTTACTCAATACTCTTTATTACTTTTGCAACTACATACTTTGGAGTTTGGCAAGCCGAAAAAAAAACTACTTTTTCAAAAGGTATTGGCGAGGCAATAATTTATGCAAATAAAAAATATACAGACGAAACAATTTTAGTTTCGGATGATAATTTAAATATGCCATATATTTATACTTGTTTTTATAATAAAACAACATCGGTTAAATTCAGGAAAGAAGTAGTTTATGAGAATCAGAACTCTGAAGCATTTAGAAAAGTACGAAAACTTGGAAAATACATTTTTGAAAATTCAAATCCAAATAGTAATTATATAATGATAATCCATAATTCAGAACTTATAAAATTCAAAAACACATCATATACAAAAGCTACTTTTGATGATTTTAGTATCGTAAAAGTGATTTCAAAGTAAGAATAAATGTACTAAATGCCTTATTTATACGTTATACAAAACAAAAACTGAACAAAAAACAATATTATCTTAAACTTCAATGAAGATAAAAATATTAACAATAGCACTTTCATTTGCATGCATTTCAAACATTTTTGCACAACTCGCCATGGGAAAGTGGCGTACACACTTTGCGTACAATGCTATTGAACAAATTGCACAGTCCGACAATAAAATTTTTGCAATTAGTGAAGGATCGCTTTTCTCAATCGAAAAAAACACAGAATGTGTTGAGAATGAAGATGGTTGTAAGGAGTACTATGGTAAAATGAGTGGGCTTAACGATGGTATTATTAGTCGTATTGGATACGATAAAGTAAATAAAAAGCTTTTAATAATTTATAAAAACGGAAACATTGATTTAATGACTAATGGTGGCACCATTAACATTCCCGATTTATACAATAAGCAAATGAGCGTAAGCAAAGAGGTAAACAACATTACGTTTAGCGACGAAAAAGCTTATCTTTCGTGTAATTTTGGCATTGTAGTACTTAACACAAAAAAAAATGAAGTAGCCGATTCTTATTTTATAGGACCAAATGGTAGCGAAATTAAAGTTTTAAGTACTGCCATTGTTGGAAATAGCCTATTTGCACTTGCCCAAAACACCCTATATATTTCCAATGTAAACGAACCGAATTTAGTAAATTTTGAATATTGGTCAACAATACAAAATCTTCCCGGAAGCGGTGATTTGAAAAAAATTGATGTTTTTGCTAATAAACTTATTTTACAGCGTGGCGACAAATTATACTCCTACACAAATACAAATGGTTGGCAAAATATGTTGACTGAGATTAGCGCATCTAATTTTAGTATTTCGAACGGTAAAATGATAATATATGCTTCGCCAACTGCATTATACATTGTTGATGAAATATTAAACACAAAATTGATAGAAAATATAGGTGAAGTACTTGATGCCAAATACGATACCGAAAACAATCTTTACTGGCTGGCAGCCAATGTAAAAGGTGTATTAGCCGCAACCGAAAGTATCACAAATCCACCTAAAGTTTTTAAACCAATGGGACCTGCTGTAAATAGCCCTTGGAGCATGACTTTTGCTGGCGAAAAATTGTTTGTAGTACCTGGAGGAAGATGGTCTAGTCAATACTTACGAAGAGGCGAAGTTATGATTTTCGAAAACGAAAAGTGGACAAATGTCAATACAGATTCAATTCGAGGCTTAATACAAAACAATGTAACCGATTTTATGAATGTTGCAGTAGATAAATTAGATGACAAACATTTCTTTGTTACTTCTTATGGTACGGGCCTTTATGAGTTTAAAGATAATAGATTCTTCAAATGGCACAACCATCTTAATAGCACATTAGAAACTGTTGTACCAGATAACCCTACAAATTATATTCGTTTGGATGGTGCAATTTTTGATAAAGATGGAAATATGTTTGTAGCCAATATTGGTGTAGCTGCAGGCATTAAGCTTTTAACAAAAAATGGAGAATGGAAGCAATTATTGTATCCAGAGTCAAGCAAACCGGGATTTACAAATATTTTAATTAACAGTCAAAATCCTAATCAAAAATGGGTAAATTCAATCAGATACACTCCGGGTATTTTTGTTTTTGATGATAATGGGACACCCGAAAACAATAAAGATGATCAATACTCCACATTTCTGTCCTCATTTGAAGACACTGACATCGAAGGTGCAAAAATTTCACCATCAAATGTATATTGCTTAACTCAAGACCATAATGGTGTAATTTGGGCAGGTACAGAGCAAGGTCCACTACTTTTCTATAACACATCAAATGTATTTGATAATGGTTATACTTGTTCTCGTGTTAAAATACCACGAAACAATGGAACAGGATTAGCAGATTATCTACTTCAAAGCGATAGAGTAAAGGCAATTGCAATAGATGGCGCAAACCGAAAATGGATAGGAACTGAGAATTCAGGTGTATACTTAATGTCGGAGAATGGACAGGAAACGATTAAACAATTTACTACTTTAAATAGCCCATTATTATCAAATGACATTATTTCGATTGCAATAAATCCGGTTAGTGGTGAAGTTTTTTTTGGCACAAGCAAAGGTTTAGTATCATATCAGGGAGATGCAGTGAATGCTAACGAAGAATTTAAAAATGTACACGCATACCCAAACCCTGTCAGAGAGGATTACAATGGTATAATTACTATAACCGGTTTATTAAAAGACACAAATGTTAAAATTACTGATTTAAATGGAAATTTGATTTGTCAAACTATTTCGAATGGTGGTATCGCTACTTGGGATGGTAAAAACACAAATGGTAAAAAGGTAAATACCGGGATTTACTTAGTAGTTTGTGCAAATGAAGATGGAACTCAAAGTGCTGTATCGAAAATAATGATAATAAATTAAACATCTTTACAACGAATGAAATACAGCTGGTCAAAAATCACCACAAATTCTTATCTACAATTATTACTCTTTATAAGTATCAACGGAATATTTATCTTTAAATACTTACCCCGATACGATATAAATCCATACATATCATTAGTCCTATATATCCTTTTTCTTTTTGTAGGACTCAATATTTACAATAAATATATTTCAAGTTTTTCGGAAAAGACTTTAAAATATATTTACCTATCAATCATTTCATTAACTGTAGTTTTCATTGCCGTATCACTTATTCTTATCGACCCTTATACTATCCGTGTAGATCGTTGGTCGGCACTTTCGTTTTTTTGGGATAGTGTTTTTGATGGTATTTATCCATATGGAACTCATACGCACGTAAGCGAAACTAATTTTGCATCACCATTTCCCATTTGGCATCTTATTAATCTTCCTTTCTATTTACTTAAAGATGTAGGCATTAGTATTATTTTCTTTCTAATACTATTTTCGTTTGCAATCTATAAATACTTTGAATCTTACCAAAAAGCACTTTTAGTTATCATTTTACTACTTATTTCGCCTGCTTACTGGTGGGAAATATTGGTGCGTAGCGATGGTTTAAGTAACGCGCTTTTGGTAATGATGGTAATTTTATGGTATACGAAAAACAATAAAAATTTAACAAACAATCTCACTATCTCAATTCTAATTTGTGGACTTATTGCTGCAACACGCTTTACGGCCTTATTGCCATTAGCCTTATTTTTCTTTCAGCCGTATTTAAAATTACCGATTAAACAAAAAATAATTTTTCCACTATCTGCTTTACTAATTGCTACCTTGGCATTTTTACCATTTATTTTTTGGAATACAGAAACATGGGTTTTCTTCTCGCGCAATCCATTTATGTCGCAAACTGGCAATGGAGATTGGAGAGCTCTTTTAATAATGTTTGCAATCGGAGTATTTATGGCATTAAAATGGAAAAACATTGAAGAGTTTTTTGCAACAACTGGAATATTTATCAGTTTATTTATCCTGTTAAATCAATTAGTCAGACTTTCAAAATTCGAAGAAGCCAACTTTTTTAGTGATGCTGTAGTAGATGTATCCTATTTTACATTAGCTATGCCATATATCATTATTTCTATTGCTATTAAAATTAGCTCCAAAAAATCATAATTACATGAAAATGAATGATTTATTACAAAATATTACAGTTAATTTAAAAAATAAATCATACAGTTTTATTAACAATTTAACGACGAAAAGCTATTATTTTTGGCTTGGAATTATAATAATTGGGTTAATCCTTAAGATAGTGTTTTTCCCCATTCGATTAGGAGATTACAACACTTACCTTGGGCCTTGGGTAGATTTTATTAAAAGCAATGGATATTTTGCATCATTAAAATTTGACTTTTATAACTACTCCCCATCGTATATATACATACTCATATTAATAGCCAAAACAGGCATTAATTCCTTGTATCTGATTAAAATTGTCTCCATTTTTTTTGAATTTATTTTGGCTTATTTTATTGGGAAAATTCTATTTCTAAAATATAAGGACAAAATAGTATTTTGGATTTCTGCAGCCATCATACCTCTTATTCCAACCATTTTTATTAACGGAGCTTTTTGGGGTCAATGCGATGCTATTTATACTACTTTTGTGGTGGCAGGTATATATTACAGCCTTATTAACAAGCAATTAACATCGACTGGACTGTTGGCAATTGCAATTGCTTTTAAAATTCAAGCTGTATTTATTTTACCTTATTATTTTATTTTACTATTGTTTGGTAGAACGAAATGGTATTATTTTTTAACTATTCCGGTAGTATATTTTATATCTGTACTTCCTGCTTGGATATATGGTAGAAGCCTGACTGATTTATTAAGCATTTATTTAAATCAATCCGATTATTATCAATCGCTCACTATGTTTATGCCCAATATTTATGTATGGTTTGAAGATGCTGATTATAAAACTTTTAAATTAGCTGGAATCCTTTTAACTGCTTTACTTACCATAATTTCGAGTATGTATTTGAAATATAAAAAAATAAATTTAAACTCCGACAACCTCATTTTATTAGCATTTGCAAGTCTGATAATCACACCGTTTATTTTACCGGGCATGCACGAAAGATATTTATATTCGGGCGATGCACTTGCATTTGCATTTTTCTTATGGTTTAAACAACACTTACGTATACCATTATCAATTTGGGCTGTTTCATTCTATGCATATATTAGCTGTTCACGATTGAAAGAATTTTTGCCTTCTTGGCCTGCATTTTTTATATATTTAGCTGCTATAATTTTCATTTTAAAATTATTAAAACTTCAGTTAAAAGAATATTCTGATAGTTCAATGAAATAAATTGAATATGAAGCTCTCAAACAACATTTCCCAATTCCTTAAATTCTCCTTTGTAGGTGCTTTAAATACACTCATTACACTGCTAACGATTTGGGTTTGTGTGAATGTATTTTCAACTTCGCACTATTTGGCTAATGTTGTCGGGTATATTTTGGGCGTTTTGAACAGTTTTATAATGAATAAATTCTGGACGTTCAACAATAAATCGAAAGTGGGCGTTACCTTAGTAAAATTTATTGCTATTTTTGGTGTTTCGTATCTTATACAATTTGGAATTCTCGCATTTTTACTCCATTATACGCACCTTGAGCCTTTTGTTTGTCAACTTTTCTCAATGGGTATTTATACAATCATTAATTTCGTGTTGAACAAAAAAATTACCTTTAATTCAAAAACAAAATAGGAGAAGCAAACGCCCCTCCTACTCAAAATACCTTTTATTATATTCAATTTCTGCCTTTTAACTTAATGGCGTTACTCCCTTTTTCAAAATTATATTACCATATTTTGCCGTTTCGCCCGTCATTACTACTGCAAAAGCAGTTTTTGCACGGTCATAAAAAGCAAAACGATCGATACGCTCAATTGCCGGAGCATTGGGATTTGTTATGTGGATACTTTTCAGATACGAAGCCTCCACAGCAGGGTCAAGAGTGTCGCCAGCTACGGCAGCCATCATTGCTAATGGATGTGGTACATACCCATCGAGTTCGAACAATGGTAAAATTGCAGCAAGCAATTCGGGAATACGAAGTCCATCGGCACGTAGTACACGATTGTTGAACGACTCGCCCGGAAAATGCGCATCCGCAAGTATAATTTCGTCTCCATGCCCCATACGTGCTAAAACGCCTAATAACTCAGGGCTAATAAGTGGTGATATTCCTTTAAGCATATTTTTTTGTATAAATATTTCGTGTTTATTCTGATTTTATGCAAAGTTAATATAGTTTTTGTAACAAAAAAAATTTTGCTTTATATAAATAATTTAATTTTTGCATGGTTATAAAGTTTAATATCAGTATTTTATATTATCTTGTGCATTTTTTTAGTTGCACTGTCTTGTCCCCCTCTCCTCAAGGAGAGGGG
>Ga0247840_10007815_pt1 | contig 14682 bp, 13 predicted proteins | sample LaCruzMarch2015__FD_192404 | JGI IMG/M metagenome (GOLD analysis project Ga0247840, IMG submission 192404) | Freshwater microbial communities from meromictic Lake La Cruz, Castile-La Mancha, Spain - LaCruzMarch2015_17m | ecosystem: Environmental > Aquatic > Freshwater > Lake | place: Spain...
CAGATCCGCACGGCACCACCGACGAAGAGATCCGCCGTCTGCGCTGGCAATGCCGCCGCGGCATGTTGGAACTGGACCACCTCCTGATGCCCTTCCTGGACCAGGGCTACCGCGACCTGGACCCGCGCCGGCGCGCCGAATTCGTCAGCCTCCTCGCCCAACAGGACCAGGACTTGAGCGATTGGTTCATGTCCCGCCGCGTCCACGAGGATCCGCGGCTGCATGACCTGATCCGGCATATCGTCGCGGTGGTCGCCGCCCAGCACCCCTGAGCGCCACCCGGGCCAAGCCATGGCCTCCCATCGTGAACAACCGCCGCTCCTGATCCAACCCCGCTTCTCCCGGCGACTCGCCGCCTTCATCGCACTCACCCATGTGCTGGCCGCCGCCGCCATCCTCGCACTACCCGGGGCCGCCTGGCTGCTGCTGCTGATCCCGGTCGGCCTGAGCCTCAGCTATCATGTCCATGTACTGGTCCTGGGCCGCGCGCCCTGGTCCATCCGCTCTGCCACCTGGCAGGCCGACGGCACCTGGACCATCGTCTTGCGCTCGGGGACCGAAACCGAGGCCCGCCTGGCCCCATCGACCTTCGTCAGCGTTCCGCTGGTGGTACTGAACCTGCGCCGCGGCCATGTCCGCCGCTGGGCGCTCCCACTCTTCGCCGATGCTTTGGACCGCGAACAACTGCGCCGGTTGAGGCAACGCCTGCGGATCGAAGGGACCGGGCGGGAACCGGACGGGACGCCGTCGGCCTGAGCGGGCAGCGCGCCGTCGATCCGGATACGATTCGAGCGCCGACTCGTGCACGAATATTTAGACAGGATTAACAGGATTTTTCAGGATTAACAGGATTCCCTGTTGCTGTACGTAAGCTCTCAATATCCTGTTAATCCTGCGCAATCCTGTTAATCCTGTCCAATTTCCCGCCGCTTGCTCAATGGCCGAAGTGGCACGCGTCACGGCATTACAACAGCACGGCCGCCCGCCCGCCGCGCCGCTCCTGCGCCTTGGTCTGGGCCAACATCGCGATATAGATCAGGTCGAACACGCAGCAGAGGAGCCCGAGCGCCAGAATGAAGCCGTTCGGGCCGGTGAAACCCTCTGCGCCCAGGACGCCGAACAGGATCGTCGGAGCCAGGGTGCCCAGCCACTTGCTCACGGCGATCAACAGGCTTTGCCCGTCGCTGCTGCCGCGCTGGACCAACATGCCGATAAAGAGGATCGACATCAGCAGATTCTGCAGGAAGGCGGCATAGGCCCGGCCGACCATGAGCCCGAATTCCGCGACGAAGCCATATTGGACGACCAAGGCGGTGACCAGACCGAGCACACTCCAGACCATAAACCAATGGGGCCGCAGGTTCTTGGGAAACCACTGCCTGCCGTAGCGGAAATAAGTATAGAGGATCCCCAGGTCGAACAGCGCCCACAGGGCATTGATCCCGACCTGCAGGACTAGGCCCGAGTGCCGATAACCGAGCACGGAATGCAAGAGTTCCCAGGCGATATTCAGGGCGAGCGCCCAGAACGGCATGGCATAGGTACGCCCCCGCACGCCGAGGCGGATGCCGTCGAGATAGACCAGCGTCCAGCAGAAGCCACTGAGCAACACAAGAAATAATGGCAATGGATCAAGGTTCATCATCAGGCCCTCCGCAATTGTTGGTTCGACTGCCGCGCCGGGGCAGCGCGGCCCCCCTGTGCAGACGGTTACGTCAGTTCCGGACGCCAGGCACGTCCGGCGGCAAAAAATGGCATAATCTCAGATCAAACCACTTTCATCCGCAAGATTGACGACGATTTCGCCAGTCTTGGGGCCTTGGGAACAAGATGACAAAGCTCTGCGTGACCCGGCATGGCGAGACCGATTGGAATATCGCCCAAATTCTCCAGGGGTGGGTCGATGTACCGATGAACGACACCGGCCGACGACAGGCCCTGGAACTGGCAGAGTCCCTGGCACCCTTTGGCTTCTCGCGGGTCTGCACCAGCCCGCTGCGCAGGTCCGCGGAGACCGCGGAGATTATCGCCCAGGTCTGGGGACTGCCGGCCCCGGACGCTTATGAGGGCCTGAAGGAGCGCCACTTCGGCCTGATTCAGGGGATGCCCAAGAGCGAATTGTCGCTCACGCACCCCGGCCTCCACGAGGAGATCCAGCGGCGCAATCCCGCCTGCCATTTCGACGAAGGCGAATCGCTCGATCATTTTGCGGACCGGGTGCTGGGGGCCCTGGACGACATCGCCAGTGAGCACTCCACCGACCGCATTCTGGTGATCACCCACGGCTGGGTCATGGACGTCATTACGCGACACATCCAGGGCCTGGCGCGTGAAACCGTGCTCAACCTCAAGCGCAAGAACGGGGAATCGGTGTGGCTTGAGGTCACGCCCCACGCCACCCTGTGCGAGTGTGAGGCTCCGCAAGAGGTCAGTTGAACAGCAACCCGATCGCTCAACCCAGAAAAAGCAGTTTAGCCGCAAATGAACGCGAATTAACGCAAATAATCAGAGATTTGGCATTTGCTGCATGTTCGCCGTCCGGGTGATGCCGGCAACGATGCTAACCAGCAGATTTATTTTCGCTTATTTGCGTTCATTTGCGGCCAAATACTCTTTTTGGATTCAATAGTGTCCGCTGCGGCCCATCGCACAGGACCCATGAGGAAACCACACAGAATGCACCAGCAACGCCCGCCCGCCGCGGTCCTGTCCCCAGTGCCGCACGATGGAAATGTTCGGACCATTGACCGCACTGCGACCGTAGGGTGCGCCGTGCGCACCATGGCGCCGCCGACCGGAACCTTGGCCGCAGCGATCAACCGCAGCCGCGCAAGGTGCGCACGGCGCACCCTACGCCAATGGTCCGAGCAATCGCTTCAGGTAGTACTAATCCCCCTGCTACTGGCCTGCCTCGCGGGTCCGGTTGCCGCCGCCGCACCCGAGATCCAGCCGCTCAACACGGCGGTGATCAGGGCCACCACTGGACTATGCATCCGCGGGGCCATCTGCCATGTGGACAAGGCCGGGGTCTGGGTGCCGAAGACCAAGGTGGCGATCCTCAGCGTCTCGGTTGCCGAGCAGGCCGACGTGGCGCTCTATGTGGACCTCGAGGTCAGTACCCGCAAGGAAATGTACAATTGCGGGGACTCCGACGGCAGCGGCTGCATCTTCCGTATGAAATACATGGGGCCCGCGCTCTATGTCTACGGCAGCGACCACGGCAACACCTATCTCGGCTCCAACGTCACCACCACCAACCTGAGTTTCCCGAGCGGCTATGGCATCGTGGTCGCCGCCGGCACCCCGGTCTATGTGCATCTGGACGTGCGCAACCAGAGCTTGATTGATCTCAAGGTGGATCAGGATGCCTGGATCTACTATGTGCCGGTCGAATAAAGAACGGTTCACTGATAAGTTACACAAGTCAATTAGAGTACGCCTTTAGCGTCGTTGTCGTTGTCGTTGTCGTTGTCGAGATTATCGTGACGCCCCGGATTCTCTCGCACTGCAAATTGCATCGATTCTCGATTACGATTACGACAACGACAACGACAACGATCGCTTTTGACGTGTTCTCAACTCGTTACTAAGGCTCACCCGTCAGGTAAACTCGCTATCACCTTCGCCATCGGTATCGAAAAACGAGGCCTGTCGCGGCAGCGATGAGGCGCCGCCGCGCGTCTCCTCCTCGGTGATCGCGACCCACTGCCCCGGCAATGCGAGAGTCGCGTCACCCAGAGCGCCATCGATCACCGGCAGCAGGAGCCCGTAGCCCACCCGCCAGCGCAGCGCATCGACCTGTACCGATGCGGACTTGGGATTGAGCTTCACCACCTGACCGAACCGCTCCTGGCCCTGGCGATCCTTGAAACCCACCCGATCGCCGACCCGCAGGCTGTTGCGGTCCAGCGCCTGGCGTTTCTGCGAGGCGATGGCCACGTCCTGACCTTCCAGTTCGATCAGGTAGAACGGGATGGTCCAAGGCTTGCCGTCGACGAGGTTGCGTATCTCCGCCCGCGTCCGGTTCATCTTCATGAGCCGCGCCTCCACCAATCGGTTCTCGGTGCTGTCGAACCAGCGCACCGTCTGACCGACACACAGCACCCGCTTCACCGCGGCGATCCGCGTCGGATCATCGAGTTGGTTGCTGATCGCGGCATTCAGGCGAAAGAGCTGGAACAGGCTGGCCTGGCCCAGGGCTTCAAGGATGGCGGTGTAATTCATAATTGCTGTCGCTGCTCGGCCACTGGTATCCGGACGACACCGATGATGTCTCTTTCCACTTGCCGCCTCTCATCCAAAGGCGTGCAGTTACGATGGACCCGGCCGTTGATCGTGACCCTGACTACCAATCTTTCACTCTCAGTCCAGCGCGAACTCTTGCTTCCAGGAGTCGTCCCCGACCGGTGCCGGCTGGCTGGTCTTGGCGAGCAGGAAATTCCCGACCGCCAGATAATCCATGCCGGTGCGCATGAAGCAGCGGTAAGCATCAGCCGGGGTACAGACCACGGGTTCCCCGCGCACGTTGAAGGAGGTATTGACCAGGACGGCACACCCCGTCTTGTCATTGAAGCGGGTCAGCAGCGCATGGTAGCGTGGATTGGTCTCGCGATGCACCGTTTGGATGCGCGCGGAATAGTCCACATGGGTGATCGCGGGAAGGCGCGAACGCGGCACATTGAGCCGGTCGATGCCGAAGAGCCGCTCCTGCTCCGGCGTCATGGCAATGCGAAGTTGCTCGGTGACGGGTGCGACCAGCAGCATATAGGGGCTGGGGCGGTCCAACTCGAAATAGTCACCGACCCGTTCGGCCAGCACCGAGGGGGCGAAAGGCCGGAAGGACTCACGGTACTTGATCTTGAGGTTCATGACTGACTGCATTTTGGGTGCACGCGGGTCTCCCAGGATGGAGCGCGCACCCAGGGCCCGGGGTCCGAATTCCATCCGTCCCTGGTGCCAGCCGACGACCTGCTGAGCGGCCAGGAGGTCGGCAACGCGCTCTACCAGCGTCACTTCGTCGAGTTCCTCATAGCACGCGCCGGCGGCCTCGAGTTGGCGGCGGATCTCATCGGCCGGATAGTCCGGTCCCAAATAGGACCCGGACATGCAATCGCTGCCGGTCAGCGGGCGCGGGCGGTCATATTTGTCGTACCAGGCCACCAGGGCGGCCCCCAAGGCACCGCCGGCATCGCCCGCGGCGGGCTGAATCCAGATGTCCTTGAAGACCCCGGAACGCAACAGTTCACCGTTGGCCACGCAGTTCAAGGCGACGCCGCCGGCCAGGCAGAGACGCTCAATCCCGGTCTCTTGGCGGATGGTCTTGCCCAGACGAAGGACGACCTCCTCCGTCACCTTCTGAATCGACGCGGCGATATCCATCTCGCGCTGCGTGAGGTCGGTCTCGGCCGTGCGTGGAGCGCCCCCGAACAGCCGATCGAACCGCTTGTTCGTCATGGTAAGGCCGGTGCAGTAGTTGAAATACCGCATATCCAGGCGGAAGGTGCCGTCGTCCTTGAGGTCGATGAGATGATGCAGGATGAGGTCGACATACCTGGGCTCGCCATAGGGGGCCAGGCCCATCAGCTTATACTCTCCGGAATTGACCTTGAATCCGGTATAGTAGGTAAAGGCGGAGTAGAGCAGGCCCAACGAATGGGGAAAGTCGATCTCCCAGAGCGGCTCGAGCCGATTGCCCCGGCCGCGCCACACCGTGGTCGTCGCCCATTCCCCGACCCCGTCGAGGCACAGGACCGCCGCCTCCTCGAACGGGCTCGGATAGAAGGCCGAGGCAGCATGTGATTGGTGATGTTGCGCAAACAGCAGTGGCGGCAGATCCTTTTCGGCGACGCCGCCGAGCGCGGCGAGTTCCTGCTTCAGGGTGCTCTTGAGATAGAGCTTTTCCTTCAGCCACACCGGCATCGCCGCCATGAACGAGCGCAGGCCATGGGGGGCATAAGCCAGATAGGTCTCCAGCAGGCGCTCGAATTTGACCAGCGGCTTGTCGTAGAACACCACATCATCGATGTCGGCCAGGCGCAGACCGGCCGCGTCGAGGCAGTACCCTAGCGCATGGCGGGGAAAGCGCGCATCGTGCTTCTTGCGGGAGAAGCGCTCCTCCTGGGCGGCGGCCACGATGGTGCCGGACTGCACCAGGGCGACGGCACTGTCATGGTAATAGGCGGAGATGCCCAGGATGTTCATTCGCGCTGACTCCGGAGGTGGCGGGGGCCGTGCAGCGCGGCCGCCGCCCGTGGGTTAATGATGCTCGGCCGTCGCAACGCCCGCCGCGAATGCACAACCCAAAACATTCGGCTAGACGTGGATAAAGTATATCAGAATTCAGTCGTGGGGGACCGCTCTCCACCCCGGGATTCAAACGTCGTCATGGCCGATGTCAATCGACAATTCAATCTGCTGCCCGCCCCCGCCGCGCTGGAGCTTGGCCCGCAGACGGTCGCGGCGGCGCTCCCGCTCCGGTCCCGGCGGCAGGGTCACGGTAAATTCCATGGCGCGGACGAGATCGCCGCCGCGGTGCTCGTAGAAGCGCGCCAAGGCGGCGCGGGCCTGCGGGTCACCGCGCGCCGCCAGGTCCTGCCAGATGCCGAGCGCCGACCCCCAATCGTCGGCACGGCGATGCAGCCGCGCCAGGTCGTGCAGGCCCGGGGCGTCCAGGCCGCGCCGGTTGGCGGCCAGGATGCGCAGGGCCAGCGGCTGGTCACCGCGGGCCAGGTGGGCGGCGGCGACCGCCCGACAGTCGGCGCCGAAGGCGGCCGGATCACGGTAGACGGCGTCCAGGACCGGGAGCAGACCGGCCAGGGAGAGCAAGTCCGCCCGGTTGTGCCGCAGGCAGGCGGCCAGCGGGCCGGTCTCCCCACGCCGCAGCCAACCGAGCCAGGCGGCCGGGGCGGCGGACCCGGGAAGGTCTCCGTCACGCTGCACCCCGAGCAGGCGCGACTCGGCGGTGGCGAGCCGACAGTCGGGCCAGGCGCGGGCGAAGGCGCGTCGCGTGGGGGCCAGCAGGTCCAGATGCGGGAGCGCGGTCAGCGGGTCCGGGCGGGCGGCGAGCCTGAAGCGGGTGGCCAACAGCGGGGCGTCGAAGGTGCGGCCGTTGTAGGTGACGAGGCACGCGGGCGGCGCCAGTTCGGCGGCGACCCGCTCCAGGTAGGCCGACTCGGCGTCGAGGCGGGTCAGCAGATATTGGCGCAGACACCAGCCGGCGCCGTCCGGGCGCAGCAGGCCGGTGAGAAAGGCCCAAGTGCCGGTGCCGCCGGCCAGTCCGCTGGTCTCGGTGTCGAGACAGAGCCACGGACTCAATGGCTGCGCAGTTGGCGGATGCGTGGCGCTTATCCATCCTACAGGGGGAGCCGGGGTCCAGGGCAGATGCTCGAGGCGATGGAAAGACCCGAGCAGCACCCGGCCATGCCGCAGACGCGGGTCCAGACGCCGCTCCAGACACAGGACCCCGGGGCACAGGAGCGCGGCGCCCAAGGCCGCGGCGAGCGCGGACTCGTCGGGGGTCCCGGTCGCGGTCGGGGCGGGCGTCGGCCGCCCGGTCGAGATCCGCCGCAGCCGCTCGGTGAGCGAGGGCCCGTCAGACGGCGCCGCCGCCGCACTGGCGTCCGGGACTGCCGTCGGGGCGCGGAGACGCCGGAGCCGCTCCTCAAACCCCATGATGAAGAGACCTCTGCGCCACCCTCAGGCCTCGATCAATTCGCGCAGCATCTCGGGATGCCGCTGCGCCAACCTGAGCAGCGTCTTGGCCGCACCGCTCGGCTGGCCCCGACCTTGCTCCCACTCGTGAAGCGTGCGCACCGACACCCCCAAGAGTGCGGCGAATTGTGCCTGCGACAGGCCGCAACGCTCGCGGGCGGCGATGATCGGCGAGTGCACCAGGGTCCCCAAGCCCACGTTCATCTGGCGGATGGATTCCAGCAGGTCATCGCCTAAGCCGCGTCCTGCTTCAAACGCCTCGAGTTGTTCATCGGTCAGGGGTTGCGTATTCGATGGCATGGCTGATCGGCGCAGTCGCGATGACGGAGTACATGAGGGCGGACAATACGTCTTTGCCGGATAATAGCAAGCACGAGTCAACCGGCTGCGCACTGATCAATCCCTGCCGCGACCACCCCCTCCAACAACCCCAGCACCCGCAGCGCCGCCGCCCGCGGCGTGATGGCCCGCGTCTCATCCCCCGGCATGATGGGCCCGACGCAGGCCGGGCAGCCGCCGGTGCAGCCGCAGCCGGCCACCAGATCGCGCGCATCGCGCACCAGCACCTCGGCCGCGTCGTAAAGCGGTGCCGAGAGCCCCACCCCGCCCGGATAGTTGTCATACAGAAAGAGCGTCGGCTCAAAGCGGTCGACGCCCTCCCCGTCCACCGGGGCATTGTCCGGCCCGCGCAATTGGCCGCGCCCGGTGTTGCCGGTCACCGCGAACCAGGTGCCCTGACCATCGCCCACGGCGCGGCCCAGGTCGTGGATCTCGGCCATGGAGCGCAACGCGGCCACATGGTGCAGAGCATAGGCGGCGCCCAGGAAGCCCTCGATCGCCTGGGCGCGGTCCGGCAGGGCCGACTCCAGTGCCTGGGGCTCGGCCTGCCACCAGACGGCGGTGGTGTGCATCTCCTGGTCCGGCAGGTCGATGTTGCCGTAGCCGATGTTGTCGTGGCTGTAGTAGCGGATCTTCTTGTAGCCGGGATAGCGGCGCACCAGATGGACCTCGCCGTTGGCCGTCGCCCCCTGACCGCTCGCCCGCCCCTCGAAGCGGTCCAGGATCTTGAGCCGGGTATAGTCGATGGCGTCGGTGTAATAGTCCGCCTGGGTGCGGGTGACGAAGGCCTTGCGCCCCGGCCAGTCCAGGCGTTCCACTTGATACGGCTGGGCCTGGATCATGTAGATGGCGCCGACATAGAGGGTTCCGGGGGCGCTCGACCAGTCGACCTCGGCGATGATGGTCTGGGCGCCGCCGGTGGTATCGATCACCACGAAGTTGCCCTCCGCCACCGAACGCAGCGAGACGGCGTTGGCCGGGTAGCTGTCGGCCACCCAGAACCACTGATCGCCCTGGCGTTGCAGGACGCCCTCGTCGCGCAGATAGGACAGCATCTCGCCCAAATCCTCGGCCCCGAAGGTCTCGCCGTCGCGGAACGGCAGCTCAAACGCCGCGCAGCGTACCTGCTCCAGCAGGATCAGGAGCTGGTCCGGGTGGATGCGGGCCTGCTCCGGGGAGGCGCCGAAGAAGAACTCCGGGTGCCGCACCAGGTATTGGTCGAGCGGGTCGCTGGTGGCGACCAGCACACCGAGCGAGGGCCGCAGGCGCCGCCCCGCCCGGCCCAGGCGCTGCCAGGTGGCGGCCACCGTACCCGGGTAGCCGTTCAGGATCGCGACATCCAGGGCGCCGATGTCCATTCCCAGTTCCAGGGCCGAGGTGCTGACCACCAGGTCCACGCGCCCGGCGCGCATCGCCTGCTCGGCCGCCCGCCGCTCGCTCGGCAGATAGCCGCCGCGGTAGGCGAGCACCCGCGGCGGGTGGCGCGGGTCCTTATCAAAAACGTCTTTCAGATATTTGGTGATGACCTCCACCATGAGCCGCGAGCGGGCAAAGATGATCGCCTTGAGCCCGACCTTGGCCGCCATCCGCGCGATGCGGGTGGTCTGGGAGCGGGCGGAGGCGCGGATACCCAGATCCGGATTGATCACCGGCGGGTTCCACAGCAGCAGGTGACGCTCCCCCTGGGGCGCGCCGCTCTCGATCAGGGCCCTGACCGTCTCGCCGCACAGCCGCCCCGCCAGTTCCGCCGGATTGCCGATGGTGGCCGAGGTGAAGATGAAGGTGGGACTGACCCCGTAGAAGCGGCAGACGCGCTTCAACCGCCGGAAGACATTGGCCACATGGGAGCCGAAGACCCCGCGGTAGCTGTGCAGCTCGTCCACCACCACAAAGGCCAGCCCCTCGAAGAACTGGGCCCATTTGGTGTGGTGGGGCAGGATCGCCTGGTGGAGCATGTCCGGATTGCTGACGACGATATCGCCGCGGGTGCGCACCGCCTTGCGGGCATCGCCCGGGGTGTCGCCGTCGAAGGTGTAGGCGCGCACGCCGTCCGCGCCCGCGTCCTTGAGCGCCCGACCCAGTTCGATCAACTCGGCCACCTGGTCCTGCGCCAGGGCCTTGGTGGGAAAGAGATACAGCGCCTTCTTGCCGCCGCGCAGCACCGCGTCCAGGACCGGCAGGTTGTAGCACAGGGTCTTGCCGGAGGCGGTGGGGGTGGCGACCACCAGGTGCCGGCCGGCCCGGGCCAGGTCGAAGGCCTCGCGCTGGTGGGCATAGAGTTGGGGGAGGCCGCGGGCGGTCAGGGCCTCGCGCAGGCCCGGGGCCAAATCCGGCGGCAGGTCGCGCAAGCTGGCCGAGGTCGCGGGGCGGACCAACTCGCCGCAGATGCGGGCGCGATAGCCTTTCAGCAGGCGGTCCTTGAGGCGGATGACGGCCTGGTCGGCTGAGGGCGATCGGCCTGAGTCTGGCATCGTCTGGGTCCCCGGATGGAAGGGCGCGGCCGTCAGGTTACACCAGGGGGCGCGAATCCTCAGCCTCGTTCGTGAAACCGCAGTAGCGGCTTCACGAGGATGCCAATCGATCAATCGCTCAACGCATCTCCCGCCGCGGGCGGCACGTCGGGACTCGCGGCCAGCCAGGCATCGAATGCCGCCAGGTCGCCGCGCGCCTGCCGCTCGCGAAAATAGGTCTCGGTCTTGAGTGCGGAGACCTTCTCCGCAATCGCCGTCACGAAGAACTGGTTCATGGAGACCTGCTCCTCCTCCGCCACCTGGCGGGCGTAGGCGAACAAGGATTCGGGGACTCGTAGTGCATAATTGGCCATCAGATCTTCTCCTGCGACAGTTGGCGAAGATACGCGCCTGGCGTCAGCACCGGCAGCCGGAAACGACCGGCCGCGACGAAATCGGCGACATTCGACGTGATCAGCGCCCCCGCTCGGCCATTCAGCGCGGTCTCCAGCACCATGTCGTCAGCCGGGTCGCGGGTCTGCGGCCGCCACAGATAGTAGAGATGCACCGGCTCCACGAGCAGGCAGAGTGCGTCCAGGAAGGCATCCGTCAACGCCTCGCTGCGCCCACTGGCCTGCAACTGCTCGGGCCGCTTGAGCACCGCCTCGTATTCCAACATGAGCGGAACCGACGCGACGGCAACGTACCGGCGCTCGCGCAAGGCTTGCAGCAACGCGAAGGATGCGCCGTTGCGGCTGCGGGAGGCCGCGACCAACACGTTGGTGTCCAGGACGACGCGCATCAATGTCATATTACAGATGATATCTAGTAACGCCAGGGAGTCAAGCTGCCTTCGCCCCCCAAGCCCGGTGGCTGCGCCAACGCAAGTCGACCCGGCCGACCTGCGAACCGCGATCGACCAGTGCCTCGCCCAGGCCCGCCAGGCCGTCGAGATCACGCCCCTTGCGTCCGAGAGCGGTCCGGCTGAAGCCTCGACCTCCGGTGGCTCGGCGAGCAACTGAGGCCCCCACATGGTCGCCGTCGCGTTCGCGAAACGGTCATGGCAGCAAGGCCAGCCACCCCGGACGATGAAAGGCGTGCGAGGGAGCGGCCTCCGGCCGCGATGCAACGCCGCGGGTACCTGCGACGCTGCGTAAGTTTGCGAAGCCCCGTCGCGACCGCAGGGCGCTCCCACAGCGTCGCTGCGCGACTTTGGTACAATCCCACCCCTTTACGCACAGCCTCCCGGAGAGCACATGGCGCGCTATCACGTTTACGGCATCGGTAATGCCCTGGTGGACATGGAGTACGAGGTCGACCCCAAGGACCTGGAAACCCTGGGGATCGACAAGGGCGTCATGACCCTGGTCGACGAGGCCAAGCAGTTGGAAATCATGCTGCATCTGGCCTGCCACCACCACGAGCGCGCCTCCGGGGGCTCCGCCGCCAATACCATCATCGGGCTTAGCCAGTTGGGCGGGCGCGGCTACTACTCCTGCAAGGTGGCGGACGACGAACTGGGCCACTTCTATATGCGCGACCTGCGCGAGGGCGGCGTGGACACCAACCACCACACTGAGAAGGAGCAGGGCCATACCGGCCGTTGCGTGGTGCTGGTGACCCCGGACGGCGATCGCACCATGTGCACCTTCTTAGGCGTGAGCGGCAATCTCTCGGCCAACGAACTGGTGAAAGAGGCCCTGCGCGACTCGGATTGGTTCTACACCGAGGGCTATCTGGTCACCTCCCCCGCCGCCCGCGCCGCCTCGATCGCGGCGCACGCGATTGCCACGAGCGCCGGGGTGCGCACCGCCCTGTCGCTGTCCGACCCCAACATGGTCACCTATTTCAAGGACGGGCTCCTGGAAATGATCGGCCCCGGCGTGGACCTGATCTTCGCCAATGAGTCAGAGGCCATGGGGATGGCCGGTGCCGCGGACCTCGGCGGCGCCGTGACCTATCTGAAGACCATCAGCCGCGCGTTCGCCATCACCCGCGGGGCGCAGGGCGCCCTGGTGTGGGACGGCCAGGCGCTGATCGAGATCGCCGGGAACAAGGTCGAAGTGGTCGACACCGTCGGGGCCGGGGACATGTTCGCCGGCGCCTTCCTCTACGGTCTCACCCAGGGCTGGGACCACCGGCGCGCCGGGGACCTGGCATCCGCCGCCTCCGCCCGGCTGGTCACGACGCTGGGGCCGCGCATCCCGCGCGACGAAACCCAGGCAGTCCTGAAGGGCTTCGCTTGAGTGGGCGGTCTGCGACATGGGCGTCTCCCCGGGGCAATGGCGGCCATGCACATAGCCTAGCCCGCCGGCCGGAGCGCCTGGAGTGCAAGGCGTCAGGCTTGGCGCCCGTAGGAGCGGGTTTCAAACCCGCCCCTACGGAAACCGGACGGCACCCCGACGCGGGAGTGGCGACCCTTCCCACCAAGATGCCGTAACCCAATCCGTCGTGCGCGCGCGCTGAACCCGCCGCCTCCGGGCCGGACGGGGCATGATCGGATTGTTCGATTACGACAACGACAACGACAACGACAACGACGCCCGGTCCGCGCAGCGGACCCTACAACAGCACCCGCTCGATGCCGCCGTTCTGGACGTCCTTCAAGAAGGCGTCCTGCCACCCCTGGCCCAGCAGGCGGCCGGCCAGTTCCACCACCACATAGTCGACGGTAAGCCCGGTGTCATCGGTGTATTTGGCGAGGCCCTGTTGGCAGGCGGGGCAGGCGGTGAGCAGCTTGACCGCGCCAGGCTCCGTCCGATCGCGACCGGTCAGGGCGCGGATACCGGCGGTCAACTCCTCCTGTTTGCGCAGGCGCAACTGGTTGGCGATGTCGGGGCGGGCGGTACCGAGCGTTCCGGCCTCGCCGCAGCAGCGCTCCGACAGGCGCACCCCCTGCCCCATCAGGCTCGCGGCCACCTTGAGCGGGGCATGGGTCTTCATCGGGGTGTGGCAGGGGTCGTGGTAGAGGTATTGCACCCCCGCGGCCGGCGTGAGCCCCACCCCCTGCTCCATCAGCCACTCGTGGATGTCCAGGAGCCGGCAACCGGGGAAGATCTGGTCGAACTGGTACTTGAGCAATTGATCCATGCAGGTCCCGCAGGATACGACCACGGTGCGAATATCGAGATAGTTGAGCGTATTGGCCACCCGATGGAAGAGCACCCGGTTGTCCATGGTGATCTGCCGCCCGCGCGCATCCTGGCCCGCGGCGCGCTGCGGATAGCCGCAACACAGATAACCGGGCGGCAGCACCGTCTGGGCGCCCTGGCGGTAGAGCATGGCGAGCGCGGCCAGACCCACGTCCGAGAACAGGCGTTCGGCCCCGCAGCCGGGGAAATAGAAGACCGGCGGCGCGTCCTCCGGCGCGACCCGCGGGTCGCGCAGGATCGGCACCTGGGTGCGGTCCTCCAGCCGGAGGATGTGGCGAAAGCCTTGCTTGGGCAGGTCCACCCGGATGGGGCGACTCACCAGGTCCAACAACTGGCCGATCGGGGCCGGTCGGCCGGTGGTGGCGGCGGGGTGGGCGGTCCGCCGTCGCGTCAGTCCCAGGGTGCGCGCGGCGGCATGGGCCAGGTTGAGCCCGGCGAAGCCCCATTCGACCAACCCCTTGCGCAGGAGCCGGATGGTACGGGGATTGGTGGTATTGAGGAACTGCATGGCCGCCCAGGCGCCCGGATTGAAGCGCTTCTGGCCGCGGCTGACCAGGATGCGGCGCATCCGCATGGTCACGTCGCCGAAGTCGATGTCGACCGGGCAGGGGTTCAGGCACTTGTGGCAGATGGTGCAGTGGTCCGCCAGGTCGTTCAGCGCGGCGATGTGACGGTGCGACAGCCCGCGGCGGGTCTGCTCCTCATAGAGGAAGGCCTCCAGGATCAGCCCGGCCCCCAGGATCTTGTTGCGCGGTGAATAGAGCAGGTTGGCCCGCGGGACATGGGTCATGCACTTGGGCTTGCACTTGCCGCAGCGCAGGCAGTGCTTCACGTCGTCATTGACCCCGCCGAGCTCGGTCTCTTCCAGGATGATGGCCTCCTGCTGGACCAACCGCAGTGAGGGCGTATAGGCCCCGTCCAGCCCGCTCCCGGGCATCAGCTTGCCGCGGTTGAAACGCTGGTGCGGGTCCACCCGCTCCTTATAGGCGACGAAGGCGGCGAGCTTGGCGGGCTCCAGATAGCGCAGCTTG
>Ga0247840_10007820_pt1 | contig 14667 bp, 17 predicted proteins | sample LaCruzMarch2015__FD_192404 | JGI IMG/M metagenome (GOLD analysis project Ga0247840, IMG submission 192404) | Freshwater microbial communities from meromictic Lake La Cruz, Castile-La Mancha, Spain - LaCruzMarch2015_17m | ecosystem: Environmental > Aquatic > Freshwater > Lake | place: Spain...
AGCGATCGGAGGAAATCCGGACGTGGCGAGGGTCATCCTCCAAACCCGGGATGCATGGCTGGGCGGCGAACCTCTCCTCGCCATAGACGAGCCAGTCGCCGATGACGAAGGCCAGCGACTTGAGGGCAGTGCCGATCTGGGGAGCCATCGCACTCCATTCCTCAAACGTGAGGTCGGTATCGAACCGGAGCCCGCTCGGGGTGATGGCTACTTTTTCGTTGATTTGGGTAAGCATGAAAATTCTTGGTTGGCTCGGAATCGGAGCTGGGCGGCCCGATACGACTTGCGGGCTGTCAACGAGCGCATGGCCCGCGATGGGGGAAGGCTGAGGCGTTCGGTCCAGTTCGATGCGGAGCTGGGAATGCGGGTCGAATCCCATCTTTGAGAACGCACTCCGACAACTGATTTATTGGTCTTAGCGCCTGATGCTAATGTGCATTCGCACCATTTTTTACGCAATCTGCTGCCGTGCATTTTCGGAGGCTCAATAATATTCAGAAAAAAATGCGCGGCACCTATTCCTGTTTTAGGAAGTACGGTATAATGTCAGCATGAAACAGCCGATCACCACCTCCAAAGAAGCCCGTAACTTAACCCTTCAACCAATTGGCGGAGGTCTTTACGTGCTACCAAGCCGGCTGACAAAACAGTATTGGCATTCCCGCCCAGTGGCAGACATGCCACTTGCGGAATCACTTTCTGGATTTGCCGCTTCTTTGCTCGATCACATACTCTTCACTGTGCCTGAAATTGTTGTTGTGCTGACATTTGATGCGCAAACCAGCCACCCCCTCGTTGTGGGAGTGCCTGCCGAGTCCTTCCTCCCTCCCAGCCTGGCATCTGAATATGGCCAAAAAATCGACCCCGTTCACTACGACGCTCTCCGACAGCTCTCCTTGCCCGTGATATTCTCGCACAGCCAAGGAGCAATTTATGCAAATCTAGGCGCCTTGGAGCCGGAACGTGCGGCATCTATCGGCTATCATATCGCCTCGGAGGATGTGTCCATTTCACAATCTTTGAGGATCGTCCCTATCTGCGAGAAGAAGGCAGGACTTTCTTTTCCAGGATTGACGTTTGATGAGTTGAAAAATCACGGCGTACTCGCAAAAGGAGCCGGTGGTTATGACGGAAAGAATCTCCATCTGTTGCATTTTTGGGTGACCGATCCTGCGAAAGCTGGGTTGATTCACCCATTCCTCACCCGTCTCGCGCTTGGAACTGAGGTCCAACAGGCTTCGGAGGGAAGAGAGGCTCCAGAGGCGTATGTCCGTCTTCCCAAAGACAAAATCGACGTATTTGCCACAATTGGAGGTCCTGTTTTCATCGACGGAGATGATCTTCTCTGCGATCCACTGGATCTCATATTGCCCAATGGTTCCGAGCCGATTCACGGCCTGACATCCGTATTCTCTTTCTACTCACCATGCAGCCTTGTGGATGCGGATCACCTCCTCAGCACGATCCTTTCTTCTGATGATGGAGCAGCTGTTCAACTCGGTTCATCAACCGCAATGGGACGTCATTTTTTCTTTAACGGTGAGTTCCGAAATATGGCTTGGGAGACCGATTCAGAGCCAATTCCATTCTGATTTGGCAGTTACCACAGGATTCATTGTCCAATCCATGGAGAGAGAAGTGAGGAGTTGTTGCCGTATAAGCCGCGGCATGGGCTTCGACAACTACGCGCGGAGCATGAGGTTGTGCATCACCCCTCCCCCCGGAATTGCCCCCTCTCTCAATAGTGAATTTTAAAAGGTGCAGGGGGTAGCGCTCGTTGGTCACCTTCTTAGCATCGAGGGCCTCATCTCCTTGCATGCACTTTCCCCTTCGGCTATCCCTTGCCCAACAGCCGCTCGCGGCAACAAGTCCATGACTCTCCCAGCAGAAAAGGTCTTCGATTCGGCGGCAAAACTTCTCAACGGTGCGGAATCCGTCGTCGTTTTTACGGGAGCCGGTATGAGCAAGGAATCCGGGATTCCGACATTCCGGGATGCGTTGGAAGGAATCTGGGAGAACTTCGCCCCAGATGACCTTGCGACCCCGGAGGCGTTCGAGCGTGAGCCGCAGCGGGTGCGGGATTTTTACGAATACCGCCGCGGCTTTGTCCGCCAGGCCAAACCTAATGCCGGACACCTGGCTATCGCCCAGATGGAGAAGCTTTTCCCAGAGGTCATCGTGGTCACCCAGAATGTGGATTGCCTGCACGAGGCGGCCGGGAGCACGAACGTCATCAACCTGCACGGGGAGATTCTCTCCAACCGCTGCAACCGGGGTTGTCCTGGCACCCGACCGGGATCACGGACAACCTGCCCCACTTGCGGGAGCGATTCCCTCCGACCCAATGTGGTCTGGTTTGGCGAACCGCTCGATCCGATCCTTATGTCGAGGGCGCGTATCAGCGTGAACTGCGCCAGCCTCCTCCTGGTCATCGGAACAAGCGGGGTCGTGTATCCCGCCGCCGGGCTGGTTGATATCGCGGTGGAAAAGGGCATCCCTTTCATCGAAATAAACCCCAACAAATCTCCATTCTCTGACCGGGCCGCGGCATTCCTCCCGCTACCGGCCGCGGCAGCGCTGCCAGAAATAGTCGTCAGGCTTCGAAACAATCATGAAAAGTGAGCCCGGTGGCAGGTTCATCCGGCACTTCCCGGCAGCGTCCGGTTGATCTTGATCGTTCCTCCCCTGGCCCTGCCCGCCTGGTAGCTTTCGGAATCCACCCGGCTTCTGCGGCCGCGGCGTTTGCGGAGGTTCCCGTATTGCTCGCCCATGTAGCGGTCAATCGCCGCGGCGGTGTCCACCATGACGATCTGATACTGGCTGCGCTCCTCGGTCGAAGCGGTTACTTCCGCCCGCTTCTTGCCTTCGAGGATGGCGGTTTTGAGCCCGTCGTGGAGCCCCCTGTGGTAGGACTTCCGGTCGGGGAAGCTGGCGCTCAACTTGAACTCGGTCCAGCACCTGGAAAACGTCATCCGCAGAAAGTGGAAGATGTGGCTCGCGAACTGGACATCTTCCCATGTTCCGATGATGTCCACCGGAGTTGCCTGGGAGTGTTTGAACAGGACGATCCGGACGTTGAAGTGGTTCTGCAAGAGCGAGAGGATCAGCATGTCGGCCGGGTTGATCGTCTTCGGAAGATTGATGACCTCCTTTTTGACGGCGATGCCGGGGAGGTCTTCCGATCCGTGGGCCATACGGAGCATGGCCGAATCGATCTTGTGCCGGGTCATCAGCTCCTCGGCCTTGGCCAGCGCCGCCTCCGCCTCGTGCTCGGTGGCGCCTCGCGACGTGTCCGCCAGCCGGAGGAGCTTCTGGACCAGATCAAGGATGTTGGCGGGTGCGCTCATTGGAAGTTGGAGAATGAAATCGGGAAACGAAGTGCGGGCAATCCCAAACCAATCAGGAGCGGACTGAATCGGAAATCGGCTCGATTTAAAAATTGCTGCCATGCGGAAGTTTTTCCTCCTATGATGGCCCCTGCAACCACAACACGATGAGCGACAACCACGAGTGGGATCTGGACGAAGACAACGGAGCGTTCGAGAAAAAGTTCGAGGAATGGGATAAACGGGACTGGATGGCATGGCTGTCGGAGAATCTGACTTTCCCGTTCACCGTCACCCGTGAGGAGGATGAAGACGACGCCTATTTTCTTCCTGGCGCCGCAGATAAACCATTCCGACTGGGGCACAAGATGATGGTGGTCGGCCTAGAGGAGGACGACGTGAACGAGGGGGTCATGGTAAAGGTTGCCGAAAGGCGCCAGACCGGATACGTGCCACTCTGCGACGTGGAGGTCAAACCCAAGACGGACAATAATTTCTGGCCGGTGCGCGAGTATGTCGTCTGGTTCGCCAACCGGTGCTGACATAAATGCAACAGAGCCGCCCGTGCAGGGCGTCCCGCAACGGCGGGGTCGGAACTTGCATGAACGAGGCTTATGCCCCGGCAACGCGAATTTTTAAATTCTGGTTGCTTCGCGGTAGGCCAAACCCTGAATTGGAGCGGAACGAAACCTCACCATTTCTTATTGCCTGATCAGCTAATAATAAAATCCTGATTTGCGGCCCCATCGTCGAAGACTTATTGGCTGGGCATCGCAGGTATGTCGGTGCGGCGGATTGTCGCGGGGCATCGGAATAGTTTTGTTCGGCTTTGTTGTATGATGAGTGTTCACGGTACAAGATACCGCGGACACAGGAGAGGCTACTCGTCTGGCGGAAACTCAAAGCCGCTCTCCTCTGCCAATTTATACCACTTCGCGGCTTCTTTTGCATCGCGGGCGACACCACTCCCATGATCGAGCGAGGCCGCGAGGTTGTATTGCGCTGGGGGATAGCCCTGCTCGGCTGCTTTGCGAAACCATCGGACGGCAGCCTTTTCGTCCAGCGCAATACCTTCACCATCGTGTAAACACGCCCCAAAGTTGCTCTGCGCCTCGGCATTTCCCTGCTCGGCTGAGAGTCTGTAAAGCTCGCATGCCGCTACCTTGTCCGTCGCAACTCCGTTCCCCCAAAAATAGCTACGGCCCAGAAAAAGTTGTGCTTCGTCGTCCCCCAGCTGTGCACCCGAGGTTAAATGCTCGATCGCTTTCGACAAGCTTCTCTCGACACCGTCTCCATTCCGATACGCCATGGCGAGATAGAAATGTGATTTTGCGTCGTCGGCATCGGCGGCACGCTGCCACAAAATGACCGCTTGTTCCTTGTCTTGCTCGATCACGTCTCCTTGCATGAGCATCATGCCCATGAGTTTCGTGGCAGCCACATTCCCCCCCATCGTCCCGATGTAATAATATTTTGCGGCTTTGTATTTGTCGCACTCCACCCCGTCGCCTAACGTGAGGGCTCTCCCGTGCGCGAAGGCTGCTCCTGGATGGTTCTGGTCAGCGGCAAGCTTGAACCACTTCTGTGCTTCTTTTCGGTTTTTCCGGCACCCGTTCCCTTCGTAGAGGGCGAGTGCCAGGCACATTTGCGCTTCTGCGTCGCCCTGTTCGGCGGCCAATCTATAAAGCTCCACTGCTCGGCGCGTGTTTTTTACCACGCCTGAGCCCTCCGCGTAGGCTTCCCCCAGCGTGCGTTGAGCCTCTGCATCTCCCTGCTCGGCGGCATGTATAAGCTGCTCGATCCCACCCGCCGGCCGCGGTGCCTCGTTCTCGCCGCGGCCGGATGAGCATGGCGTTGCCTTCTGCGCACGGACGATTCCGATTTGTTTGTCGCCGCTCGCGATCGAAATGCTGAGTGCGCTTCGGGTCGCTTCGTTCGGTCCCCCGCTTGCGCTTGCGAAAATATCCGCGGCGGCTCTGAGTTTTGCTTCGTTCCGTTTTGGTGTGGGTTTTGTTCTCATAGGGTTGTTTAAAGATACTGCGATGGGGCGAGGTGATGCTAGAAAATCCAAAGAAATTTACTGGTCTTGGTGTTTTTTGAAGCCATGCGCCTCGGCAATCTGAAAATATTTCTGCGCTTCGATTCTGTCCTGCCTCCCCCCGATTCCATGTTCGAGCATGAGTCCGAGATGGTATTGCGCCTCCGGGTTTCCCTGTTCGGCGGCGAGCTTAAATAGCTCGACAGCACGCGGCTCGTACTTTGCGACTCCGACGCCTACGAGATCGCATCGACCAAACGCCGGGCCGTGACCGTCATACACCATCCAAACCGGTGTTTTTGGGTCTGTGAGCACTCTCCAAAAAACGTATGGCCCACGGTGTTAGCTTCTTACACACTCTGAAATCTGTTCACTTTTGCTCCGTCGCCGACAGGGGCATCGGAATAGCTTGCCTTCTGATATGGGTAACAGATAACCCCCAACAGCTTTACACAACATGTTTAACAAAAATGCAGCGACAGAAATTGGACAGATAATCAAAGCATGCGACGACTATCAGATTCTTTGCAAAGTCGAGGAGGATGAACAGCCGTCCGTGGTTGTTGCGGGGCAAGACTCGACAGGAAAGAAATGGGTGGCAACCACGAATATTGATAAAGACTGGGTTCGGAAAGCCTCGTGCTCCGGCCAATTTATTGCCCAGGTAGTCGAGCAGATTCGCGCTCTCAGAGGAAGTTCCGCCGAATCAATCTACGCTGAGAGGGAGGCAGTTTTAAGCCGCGTATTTTTGCAGGGGACTCTGCTGCCCCTTCTCGATCGAGATTAAAACGGCACCGCCGCTCCCCTCCGCTCTCCCCAGGAATTCAGATTAGTGGCCACCGGCACCTGAATGCCGCGGCAGGGACAAAGGGCTGGGCAAGTTCACCGACGGAGAACTGGACCCCGAGTTTGTGGTGTGATACGGGAACTCGCGTAGGCCGGTGGAATCCGCGAATGGGGAAGAAGCGCTTTACGGTGAGAGCCATCTTTACTGGGGGGTAACAAACAGAGTTGTCAACCGACTGGATCAACTCCGTCAGCGGCGCGACTGCCCGCGATCTGTTGGGCCCGTATACGGCGCGCCTTGATCGGCGTCAGGAATCGACAGTCAGATGGAAATGCACTCTTCCGGAAAGAAGTCGCTTCTCCGAGTTCGCACAACTTGATGCTGTCACATCCAGCGAATACGTCTGTTCCAATTTTCTGCAAGCCCAGAGGGAGTCGCACACTCACAAGCGAGGAGCATTGAGCGAATCCTGAACGCCCAATTTTCGCAACGCTGTCCGGCAAATGCAGGGTAACGAGCGATAAGCAGCCCGTAAATGCCCTGTTTCCGATGTTCAGAACTCCATCTGGGATGTGAACATCCGTCAACGAGTCGCAGTGCGCAAACGCCCATTTGCCGATGCTTTTTACACCATGCGGAATGCACGCGCTCGATAGAGATTTACATTCCCTGAATGTCCTCTCTTCGATCTTCGATATACCCTTCGGAATCTTAATGCTTGTGAGCGAGGCACACATCTTGAACGCCCATGCACCGATTGACGTAACTCCGTCCGGGATATCTATGCTCACGAGCGACCCACAACCCGCAAAAGCCGCAGCCCGGATTATCCTGACACTGGCTGGAATATTCACATGAACAAGAGTTGTGCAGTCCTTGAACGCAGAAAGCTGGATTGTCTTCACGCCGTCGGAGATTGTGTATTCTGTGAGGGTCTTTGGTGCCGAAACCAGCGTTTCCCAGTCACAAGAGAACTCGACCCCGAATTTGTCTGTATTTTTGGCAGTAGGCATAGGTTCAGCACACACGACACCACTCTATCGCTCTGACCGGTCAGGAATAGGGCAAAAAATGATCGGAAAGATTCCCTGTGCCCTCAGCTTTTCAGCTGCGAAAAGGAAGCTGACCGCGCTAAAACAAATCCCCGACGGCCCGTTTCTGGAACCGTCGGGGATGTGTGGAGAGCTGTTATTTGACGTGGGCTGAGACTAGCTTCGTCATCTCAAACATGCTGACCTGCTTCTTGCCGCCGAAGACCGCTTTGAGCGCTGGGTCGGCGTTGATCTGGGTCCGCTTTTTGGCATCTTGAAGACCATTCTTCTTGATGTAGTCCCAGAGCTTCTTGGTCATCTGGCTGCGGGGCAGTGGCTTTGACCCGACGATGACAGCGAGCACCGCATCCGGCTGGATGGGCTTCATCAGCGCCGGGTTGAGCTTCCGCTTCACCTTCTTGGCGGGTTTCTTGACGACCTTTTTGACGGGTGCCTTTGCGGGTTTCTTGACTGGTTTCTGGGCGGGCTTCTTTTTGGTTGGCATAATTGTCAGGCCTTCTTGGGGAGTTTGAACCCCTTCCTTGTCGGCTTACCGACCTTGGTGGATGGTTTCCCGGCCTTGCGTGCCGCCCAGCGGGCCTTCATATTGGCGGCGAGCTTCGCGCGTCCTTCGGGCGTGAGTCCGCTTTTCTTTTTCGATTTGGCAGGTTTCGCAGCCTTGACGGCGACGGGAGCCACCGCCGCTGGCTTGGAGGCCGGTTTCGCTGCCCCTTTGGCTGCATAACGGCCGGGTTCGACCTTCGTGACGAAATTCTTGCCGGTCGTGCTGAACCAGACGGCGATGTTGCCGGGCTTGGCGCCCAGCTTTGCGGCGATATCCTTGACCCGAAGCCCCTCGTCACCGGCCGCATCGAGGAGTGCGAGGATCTTTTCTTTGAGCCCACCGGATTTTCTGCCCTTAACCTTTTTAGCTTTGGCGGGCTTCGCAGGCGCTTTCAGAGCGCGCGCCGGAGCAGGTGCCGCGTCAATTTTCGGCGCGGAGACTATCTCGACGACTTCGATCGAGACTCCGCCTTTGAGTGTGGCGATGATTGCCTCGTCGATTTTGCTTACAATTGTGAGCAGTTCCTCCTTTTTCTCCGTGAGCGCGAGCAGACGGAGAAGTGACTGGCTGTTGATGAGTGATAAGTCCATAATTGGCTTACTTTACTAATTTCCTGCCGCGGCATTGCCAATAAGAATTGTTTGGATCGTCCATGTCGTTGGGATGACTTCCACGTCAGAATGTCATGACTTCCTCCGGTGAGATATGGTTCAGCTTGCCCCGCAGCTTGGCTGTCTCTCCGGTAGCGCTTGTCGGCTGCTTTGGCGTGGGCTTGGGTGGAGGGCACAAGCCCGGACAGATGCCGGCGTCATCAGGAAACGGGATGCCCAGGGGCGGTGATGTAATGACTATTCTGTGCCTTTCGGCCTGCGTATCGGTTCCCGCAACAACCAGGCCTTCGCTCTCCTTGCAGGGCAGGGCCGCGGCATCTTCATTTGTGGCCTCGTCTGCAGTTGCAACCGCTAGACTGGCAGGCAATGCAGTTTCCCCCGTATGACTGGTTGTGTTTGATTCAAAAAATGCCTCTCCCTCCACAATATCCATCAACTTTTCGGCAAACGGGCCGTCCAAGCCGCAAAAGAGGCCGGTGTTTTCGATGATACCATCATGGCTCGCGGTGGCAGCGCAAAACATGAATTCAGGCAGATCGGCGGCGGGGGATGCGCTATACACAACAAGCGTCAGTGCGCCCGCATTACAGACAATCTCGCCAGAAATTAGGTGCTTACCCTGAGCCAATACCTTCCCGGCAGTCCTGATAGCGAGGGGGGTAGTAGTGGGCATGCACGCGTTGCCATTGCCGTTAAGATAAATTGAGGCGATAATGTTCATAGTGTTTATTAGTCCTGATTCGCGCGTCATACTGCCATGCTCAGCGGTTCAAGGTTGCCATCCCTGAGGACTTGCAACCGGTCTTTGACGCGCACTACCACGGCGGAGCCCTTCCGCGAAACGACCAGGCCGAAACCTCCCGCCGGCAACAGAATGTATCGCCCATTACAGCGAACGAACTCGGCAAGCACATTGAGCTTTTCGCAAAGTGCCTGGCCTGCAGCGATGAAACTGTCGCGATCGGGCTTGTAGCGCGAAATCAGCCCCGATCTGATGTGCGCGAGTAAAACCGTACCGACGCGTGCTGTGATTCGGTTGCCATTTCCGATTTTGACTCTGCAGCCGGCGACCTCGGCCGCGATACGAATATGAAATTTGCAGCGATAGCGGCCGTAGCCGCGTGTTGCCCCGGGCCCACAATCGAAGACGGCGCCATGTTTCATCGCCGCTACCGCGGCAACCGCGTCGAGCCCGACTGCGTTTTCCTCGGCTTCAATCAGTTTCTCGACCTCCTCGATAGCCGCGGCGACGACCTCATGATGCGTTTGATTTTGTGCTTTCATATTGCTCAGAAGCAGGAAGGGGCAATTGTGGTTTCGGTTCCAGGGACGATGTCTCGCCCATCCCAGACCAGGGCATGGCCGGCCCAGAACGCCCGTGATTGAGCGCTTGCCGCAGCGGGGTTTGGCTTGCTCTCGAACGCCCTTGAATCCCAGGGCTCGGGCTCCGGCTTGCATCCTACAAATCCGGTGATAAGCACATATTTCTCACCCGATTCACGCTTCAAAACGACGGTGACGCTTTTGGATCTGATCGGAGATCTGCCGCGCACGAAGCGCGTCAGGCCGCGGCGGTTATTGCGCTGGGCAAAAACGATATTGTCGTCCTCGCCCGTCTCGACGCATGCCGTCAACCCAATTTCGCCAGGGAACTGTACTTCCTCCTCGATAAACTGGCGGCCATTTGATTTGACGCACGCCAATGCGCGCAGAACCACCTCAAAATCGCATGGCTTGACGTGCGATGGCTCCCTGTCCACCACGATTTCGTGCGAAGCGAGGCGCGCACCGAGCAAGTATTTCGTATTTACTACATTTTGCCTGGACGGGGTATACACAAATTGACGCGAAATCAGGAAGTTCGCGAAATCATGTTTGTGGAACGCCCATGCCTCAGTAATGTGGTTGAACAATTCTACCTTCGAAGCCGATGGCATCCGCTCGAACTTGAACAGCAAGTCGTCGATCGATACGCCCCATTTTTCTCCGACTTGTTCATATTTGTCGGCATCCTGAATTTCGTGCTGAAATGCGCTCAAATCAGCCGCTGTAATGATCCAGCCACCTTTCGGGCTATACATCGTCCCGTTGGCAACATCGGCCACCAGCATGATCTCGTTGCCGGAAATCCGGAGTTGTTCGCGATCTCGCGCGTTGCTTCCGTTGTTCGCACTCTTGTTGCCGGACATTATGGTCGCCGGAACCGTGTTTGTGTTAGCAGGTGTTTGCATGGGATTCGTAAAAGATACTGGGCTTTATGTTGTGATTGAAAAAAATGTTTAATTATTTTTATGAAGCATAGTCAGTCTTCATTGAGACAATTGGTTTGGACGTTGCGGGAGTAGCGTTCTAATGGGGGATGACATTAATTATAGTGATGGTGGGATACGCCGCAGGTTTTCCTGCCGTAATTAGTGGGATGTAAGCTGTGCGATGTTATAAGAATACCACTCGACTTTTTAGGCCGCAATAGGTGCAAGCGCTTTTTTTTGATAATTTAGCATTTCTTATTATGGCACCCGGATCCAGTGATCCAGGCCATGCCTTCTCAATGATCCACGAATAAAGCGCGAATGCTCTTCGGCACACTCCGGGAGCACCAGCAGGCGGATCATGTCTGGGGTGTCGTGCGGGATTGCCGACGGATCCAACAGCCCGCTGAACCGGCCGTTGCTGTCATATCCCAGTGGGAAAAATGTGACGTTCTTTTGCTGCTGCGTATGAATATAGACCATTGCACACTGGAATTTGTTGTCAGGTGACGGGAGGGGCACCGCGGCTTTAAGCATACGATGCGTGATCAGAATTGTGCATTCGGCGTGGTTCGCCGCTCCGATGTCTCGCGCAACACCGTTGAATACTTTGATGTTATCTTCGAGACCGAGCTGTTCGGACAGGACGGGGATGATGATGTCGCCGGTGATGGCGAAGAACGCGGGGTGAAAGGTGCCTTCGGTCCGAAGCTTTTTCTCAGCCCAGTCCCTGCCCACCTTGCGCAGGAGGTCCAGGCGGGCGGTTTCATTCGTTTCGTTCAAGCAGTTTTGGAATTGCGGTGTTTTCATATGTATGTGGTTGGTTAATGGGTGATCGGAAGGTCGATGAGGCTAGCAGCCCTCATGAAGTAATTCATGAGGGCATTTTCGCGGGCGTTTGTTTGCCACGCGTTCATGCTGGCGCGCTCGCAGAGTTCTCTCGTGTGATAGAGCAGTCGGTTGATGTGCCGCTCTATTTCCTCGACCGGGCAGGTCAGTGTGACCCCACCAGCCAGGGGGTTTTCAATTGCTTGCATATTCTGCAAAATGCAGAACGTGATGACTTTGAGGTTCGGCTTTTCCAGGTCGCAAAAGAACCCCCAGTACGGCCAGATGGCGTCCAAGTCGGTGTAAAATGAGCGAATTTCCGGGATTTCGTAATCCATCCTGGGGTCATCCCCGTAGCCGATGACACCGAAGGTGACCGTGCCCGCGAGCTGCGCAAGCGCCGGACCGCTGGGCATGTTAGCGGTGGAGAGACTTTGAAGGAAGTCAGGGGGATTGCCGCTTTCGATCTGCTGCTTCGCAAAGGAGATATTGACGTGAATATCCTGGCTCCCCAGGGGGATGCTTTCGATATTGTTCGATGATCTCGACGGTTTGTTCATGTGGTTTCTGGGTTTTTGTTTCATTTGGGTTTTGTGGTGAAATGAATTAGTTGCTAAGGTTAAGATACGAGAATTTTCTGGCTGCCACTTTTTATTTTATTCTTTTTTATGCCTGTATATTTTGCCATCAGGAGACCTGATTCCTCATTGCCCGTCTGGCCGTGCTGGGACATGACATCCTGCGGGGAAACGGTAGGGCTGACTTTTTCCGGCTGGCTGCCGGCTTTCCAGGACGCGGCGCGTTTTTGCTGATTGGGGCGGGCGGCGGGCGACGGAGCGGCAGGCTTGTCCTCGTCCGGCAAGGCGGTGTTCGATTTTCGCTCCGACCGCGCTATCCTAAATTTCCCTTGCTGATACTCCTCCACGCCCCACCCTGCCCCTGCGATTTCATCCATGGCTTTCCTGGTCGTACGCCGGCGGCTTTTTGCCGTGTGCGCACTTTTGGTCGGTTCAGGCCATACATACGAACATAGTGTTTCCAGGTTGCACAAACTGGTTTTCCCCGCCCCGATCCACGCGGACAGCCTCTGGTGGATCAACCGGGAAGCGTCAGAGCACAGCTTCCGTGCTTCATCGAGACGGATGATCGTAAACGCCACCTTGCGCTGAACAACCAACGTAATGCGAGGGTTGAGGGCAATGCAGAGCCCACATTTCTCAGACGGGTCCCGATATTCCGACAGGAGGCTGAACCCGCCGATCCTGCCATGAGTTTCGACCTCAACGGAGACATTCGCGAGCCGCTTGATGCAAACCTGGATGGGCCTCGTGTTCTCAGTGTTCCGATAACCCAACTCGCGGGCAAGCTGCCGATAGCTGCTGCGGGCGATAAGCAGGCCCTGCGAGCGCGCCACCCCACTCAGCGACATCCCCGCGCGAAGTGCCTTTGATGCCGGCGAGGCTGACGCGTCGGTGATGACGCTCCGCTGCGTGGCAGCCAGAGCGACCAGCACTTGCAGAATCCTGAGATCGTCCGCCCCGAGGGATTCGAGAGCCCTGAACTTGATCGACACGCTCCGCGAGTGAACGTAGCTGATCGCCAGATTGCCCCGCTTTCCCTTCACGACGCTCCGGAAGAGACCCGGGGCCATGCACAGTGCCGGGTCGTGACACGCGTGCGTCAGGCGGGCGGCAGAATGGATTTCCCGGGGGGTGGCCATAGGTTACCTTGATTTTCGGATCTTAAATGTTCCGGCCTCAATCCACGTGGTTGTAGCCGCCGCCTGAATTATTCGCGGAATAGCGCGTCAGCTTGACTGGGCGCAGCACCCCGCCATCCTTACGCTCAAACCAGATTGCCTCGACGGGAGCGCAATAGTTGACTTTTGACACCCCGAAACTCACAAAATATTTATATCTGTCGCCGATCGGATACATGTCCCCAACCACCATAAAATCCTCCCCCTGCTCCTCGGTCATGCTGCAGAGATAGCTGCACCATCGCGCGTTATCGATGAGCGACGAGGCTCCGCGAGCCGCCTGCTGGGTGTTGCCAGCCCCATCCTTCGCGCTGCCTTTGCTGACGTGGTGTAGAAAAAGCACGGCCGCTCCGGTCTGAACCGCGACATGTTCCAGCGTGGAGACGACCTTCGCCATCTCCCCGTTCGAATTCTCGTCGCCCGTATATATTCGACTCAAAGTGTCCAGAACGAGCAGTCGAACTCCGTAAGATTTTTTGATCAGTGCTTCCAAATGAGCTTTGTTTCCGATGTTGAACATGCTTCCCATCGTCGGGTGCAGGATGAAGTTTGCCGCGATGTCCGCCCGTGCTGCGAGAGGGAGACATTCGCCCATGGCATAAATGCGAGAATGGAGCACAGGGTGCGGATCCTCGCCCGCCAGATAAACGACCTTCCCGTGCTGCGCCGGGCAAAGGCCAAGGAGGATCTCCTTTACGGCGCTGCATGCAATTTCCATCCCTGCTTCAAGGGCAAAAAAGCTTTTGCTTGTTGCGCCGGGGGCCACTAGAGCGCCCACGGTGCCCGCCACGAAGCCCGGCATGACGAAGTCAAGGGCGGGCGGCGGGTTTGTAAAAGCCGCTTGGATGTCGAAGGGGGCTGCTAAAACCGATGGTTTGGAAGTTTGCATAGATGGAGGATACGAGAACGATTGTTCGCGAACCAAAAATTCGCCTTCCCAGCCTTGACAAAATGACAAAACATGGATCAGCAAAGCCTTCCCACCGCCCGCATCGCGATCCATTCATCCATGCCTAACAATTTTTCCTACAGCTGGTTATCGATGCTTCCCAGCCACTGAAACATAGCGATAAAGAACCTTGCAGGTTCGATAATATATTTTTTCAGACACTCGATCCAAACTCGCATATCGCGCTGCCTGTGAACTTCGTCACCCTTCCGTGCTGGCGAAGTTACCGCGCTTTCTTCTTGCCGGTCCCTCCGGATGAATTCTGGAATGGAGGATCGATTTCCTTATTTAAGGAACCTGCCCCCAGCCAACGGCAGAAGGAGCACGGGGGAAAGTTTCCGCGGTCGGCGCATCGCGCGAAAACCAGCGCGGTTTGGCAAGGCCCCGGAAGCGCCCTGAGGTGGACCCCGGAATTCGGACCAGTTGGTAAGCTATAAAAAGCGGTGGCGTTCGGGTGTGGAAAACCACAACCTGAAAGACCATCGAAAATGAAAGCCAAACGCAGAAGACACGACGCAGTA
>Ga0247840_10007821_pt1 | contig 14666 bp, 6 predicted proteins | sample LaCruzMarch2015__FD_192404 | JGI IMG/M metagenome (GOLD analysis project Ga0247840, IMG submission 192404) | Freshwater microbial communities from meromictic Lake La Cruz, Castile-La Mancha, Spain - LaCruzMarch2015_17m | ecosystem: Environmental > Aquatic > Freshwater > Lake | place: Spain...
TCGACTGCGCCAGGGCAAAGGCCCCGAGACCGCCGGCCCACCGCAGCCGCAGGTGCGCATCCACCTGGGCGGGGCCGAGCAGCGGTGCGTAGCCCAGGGCGCGCAGCAGGGGGCCGGTGTCTGCCGATGTCAGGTCCAGGGCGACCCGGCTGTCCTCAACACCAGAGGAGACCTGTGCGTCGGCCTTCCCCGTCAACCGAGTGTTGCCGAGCCCCTCAAATTCGATGCGCTGGACCTCGACCCCGGTGATGATCGGGCGGACCTCCAGGTCCAGGCGGCCAAACCGGTCCTCGCCCCAGCGCAGGTCCGAGACCCGCAGATCGAGCGCCGGCAGGTGCGGCCCCGACGCCATCGGCTCGGTCGGGGCTGGGCTAGCCAGCGTCTTGCCACCGGCGGGCAACAGGGCCTTGAGGTCCAGGCGCTCCAGGTTGACCACCAGGGGTGTCACTGGTGCGAATCCCCGCGGCTGATCGGCCCAGCCACCCGGCAGTCGCACCTGCCCGGCAAGCTGGCGGGAGACGACACTGAGATCCCAGCCGGCGGCCGCCGTGTTGGCCTGCACCAAGGCCTCGGTGAGGCTGATCCAGCCCAGGTCCAGTCGGCGCAGGTGCAGATCGGTCGACACGGCACCCAGCATGCCCCCCAGGGCGGGCGCCGGGCTGGGACCCGTTCCCAGTCGGGTTGCGAGCCGCTCCCACCACGCATACCAGACCGGCAGGTTGAGTTCGGCCAGGGCGCCGTCGATGGCCAGACCGGGCGCCGTGGGCGGCGCGGCCCCGGTCGTGCCCAGGGTCACCCGGCCGCGCCCCAGGCGCGGCTGGGCGCCGGTCAGATCCAGGACCAGGTCCCAGGCGAGGGGCGCCACCCGACCGGTCGTGGACAGGCTTTGATTGGGGGCCAGCGCACCGGTCGATTCAAGGGGGCGCGACGCCGCCGCGGCCTTACCCAGGGGTTGCGGCAGGTCCAGGGCCAGACCACGCAGGTCGGAGCGCAACTGCCAGCGCAACGCCAGGTCGGGGCCGCCGAGGTCGGCATGGCGCAGGTCGAGCGCCAGGTCCCAGTCCAGGTCCCCGCTCGCGACGGACCACAGGGGCGACGGGAACTGCTCGGCCAGGACCGCCACGGGCGTCCGGGAGCGCGCCCGGATGCGCGTGGTGGGGGACGAGCCGGTTGCAGGTTTAGCGGTCACGATGGCGAGCGTCACCGGCCGCCCCCAGAGCCTGGCACGCACGGGGTCCGCCCGCAGTGAGTCGACCCCGAAGCGCAGGTCGCCGACAAGGCCGGTCAATTGCACCGGCGTACCCTTGAGGCCCAGGCCGGCGGGTTGCGGCCAGGACAGGCGTCCGTCGACCCGCAATGCGCCGGCCGCGTCCAGGGGGATATCCAGGTCCAGCACGATCTGCGAGCGGCCTTCGACCTCCAGCGAGCGCGCCAGGGAACCCAGACGCCCGGCCAGGGGCGTATCGCGGATGAATTTCAGATCGTCGGCAAAGGGACCGCTCGCCTCGACATGGAGCGGCAGCCGGCGCGCCTTCCAGAGGTCGGGGATCCGGGTGCGTCCCTGGCGCAGTTCGGTCTGGTAGATGTGCCCCTGGTCCAACCGGACCTCGAGCCCCTGATCGGCCAGGCGCAGTCCCCCGGCCGCCGCCTCGATCGGGGGCCAACCAGGCAGGTACCGCAGCACCAGGTCCCGATAATCCAGGCTGAGTTCAAAGAGCCCCTCGCGTGCCTTGAAGGGAAAGCGTTGCAGCGGACCGCGTAAGACCAGATCGCCCCGGGGCAGGGTTCCGGACACGAGCGACCGGGTAATCCGCTCCGTCGTTTGCGGGTGCATCAAGCCGACCGGGAGATAGCGTCCGAGCTTGGCCAGGTCGAGGTCCTGGATGCTCGCCCGCAGGTCGAGGAAGGGGCCGGATTTCCCTGCGTCCATGGGCCCGGGCAGGTCCAGGGTGAAGCGTGCGCGCCCGCTGAGATCCGCATTGCCCAGGACCAGATCGGTGCTCGCGAACTGCCAGCCGTCGGTCGGACCGCGCTGCCAGGTCAGCGCCCCGCCCCAGCGCTCGAACTGGAGGGGGGCGTCGAAGAGCGGGCGCAGGTCCAGCCCCACCCCGGCGGCGTCCAGTCCGATCATACCCCCGTCCTGATTCGCCCGTACCCGGGCGTCCAGACCGGTGAGACCAGGGAACTGCCCGTGCCGCGTGAGGCCGAGTCCCTGGACCTGGGCCGCCGCCTGCCAGCTTGGCGACCCCTGGGGAGTGAGCCGGACGCGCACCGCCAGGTACCCGAGTCGCCCGCGCGGGTCCAGGGCGGCGATCAGGTGCGGGTCCAGTGGCCAGGGCAGGGCCAGTGATGGGGGCCAGGCCCCCAGCGAACGCGCAACGAGTTGCAGGTCGAGGTTCGTCACCGCGAGATCCAGTGCGCGTGGCCGCCCGTGCGCATCCAAACCCAGGTCCAGCCCCAGGTCCGCAACTGCCAGCCCGTCCAACGCGAGTCCAAGGTGCGCCGTCTGAACCCGCCAGCCTGAATCCGCGGGGGTGATGCGAACCAGGCCGTCGAGATGGTCCAGGGCCATCACGGCGCAGGGCACTGCCACCGCGGCCCCCGCCGCCGCCCCGCTTGCATCGGCCCGGGGATCAGCGTCGGCAGCGCCGTCTGGGGCGGGTCCGTCGGGCAGGCGCAGCACCAGGCCGCGCATTCCGACCCGGTTGAGGCTCTCCCGCAGGTCCCCTCGTTCCATCCGGTTCCAGCTTTCCAGACTCACACCTTGGGTACTCACCAGTTCCGGCCCGGGCAGGCCGCGGGGCACCAGGGCGGCCAGGTCGGCGCCGACCAGGTTGAGATAGACCTCCCCGTCCCACCGGCGCGGATCACCCGCCGCCCCCTGCAGGTCCGCGAGCATCCGCAGTCGGGCCTCGACGGGGATGGGCGCCCGTCCTTGCGCCGTCCCGGGCGCGAGGCTGGCCGCGAGTTCAAACTGGTGGAGCCGTCCGGCGTTGTGCAGACGCAGACTCAACTGGGTGAGACGCAGCACCGCCCCGCCCAGCGTATCGTCGATGAACAACAGGGCCCCATCGGTGAGCGTAAGCTGTCCCTCACTCAGGAAGGGCGCCAGGGCATCCGATTCCCCCGGGCCGGGCGCGGCGAGCCCGACCAGGCTTAAGCCGTCGCGGGTGCGACGCACCGCAAGCTGTGCCCCCACCAGGGTCAGGGAACCCAGGCGGGGCTGGCCCGCCCTCAGGGAGGCGATGGGGTCCAGGTCCGCGCGCAGGGCGCGCAGACGCAACAGGTCGGTTCCGGTGTGCGGCGAACTGATGGTCAGGTTGTCCATCAGCAGTTGGGGCGACCAACCAACCAGACGCAGGGACAGGGTCTCCACCCGCAGCGGGTGCTGGAGCCGCTGTGACAGGGCCGCGGTCAACTCGACACGGTACCGGTCGGCGACCACCGGCAGGGCCAGGCGCAGGGCCGTCATCAGGACGGCGAGCAGGACCAGGGCCAGCAGGGCGAGTCGCAGGGCCCAGTTGATCAATCGACGCATCAGCGACTCGTCATCCCCGGTCAGGAGGAGTCGTTATACCACAAGCAGCGCCACCGGCTCCGGACGATCGGCGCGCCCGGGTGCGGGCAGAACTGATGTGGTCTCGGGAACGACGTAGGGTGGATAAGCGCAGCGCATCCACCAGCACCGCCGATATCTTGGCTGGTGGACAATGCCGTTGACTTAAGCGCTGCCGGCTCCAATGCGGAAGCAGGGGAGCAAGGACGGGCGTTGTGCGTCCAGTAACCAGAAGGGACGCGGAGTGCCCGCACTGCATTCCCACGCTGGAGCGTCACTGCCATTAAGTTAAGGCGCACTCGCCGACCGCGTCGCCTCTGTGACACGGTTTCGGTTGCCATCGTGATCTCCAATAGGGCATCTGTGTTGATCGGGTCGCAGGCAGGACCCGGGATGGACGCAAACAAGGACCCGCGTCCGCGCCTCCCCGCGGTCGGAGCTACCCCGATCCCGGAGCGCGACTCTAGCCGTTGCGGCATACCTGTCAATCGGGCAAATGCTCAAAGTGGACCGCGCCGGCGGCGGCACGGCGGCACCGAATGGCGTAGTATAGCATGGGGCTTGCGTCCGGCCCCCAGGCGTGCGGGCGGTGGGCGAGGGTGGGCCGGGATCGCGGCCCATAGTGGGTATTTCGCGCCTTGCGGGCGATCCCCACCGCGCGTTAGGTTCACGTCCAATGACAAGAGGAGAGGAGATGCTATGACCACGCAACTTGCCGCGGGCCCGGGCGCCGCGGATGACACCAGTGCGGCACCGGTAACGGCCGCCGCCGCGGCCCCGACCACCCTGGGTCCCGCCGCCATCACGGCGGAACTGGCAAAACTCGGGACCTCGCCCAAGGGCCTCACCGCGGACGAGGCCCGCAGCCGGCTGGAGAAGTACGGGCCCAACGCCATCGTCGCCCACGAGGAGAGTCGCTGGACCAAGCTCATCGGCTACTTCTGGGGGCCCATCCCCTGGATGATCGAGGCCGCGGCCCTGATCTCGCTGGCCCGCGCCGACTGGCCGGATTTTGCCGTGGTGACGGGACTCCTGCTCTACAACGCCGCGGTCGGCTTCTGGCAGGACAACAAGGCGGCCAGTGCGCTCGCCGCACTCAAGAAGGGCCTGGCGCTCAAGGCGCGGGCGCTGCGCGGCGGTCAGTGGCTGTCGGTGGACGCCGCCGACCTGGTGCCGGGGGATCTGGTCACGGTGGCCGCGGGTGAAATACTGCCGGCCGATTGTCTGCTGCTCGAGGGCGAATATCTCAGCGTCGACCAGTCGGCCCTGACCGGTGAATCGCTGCCGGTGTCCAAGCGGGTCGGCGACAGCGCGTACTCGGGGAGCATCGCCAAACAGGGGACCATGACGGCGGCGGTCACCGCCACCGGCAACGAGACCTTCTTCGGGCGCACCGCGAAGCTCGTCGCCTCCGCCGGCTCCAAGTCGCACTCCGAACAGGCGGTGCTGCAGATCGGCGACTTCCTGATCCTGCTCGCTCTCGCCCTGGCGGTCGTGCTGGTGGGCTTCCAGGTCTATCGTGATGTCGTGGTCGCCGATGTCTGGGGCTGGAGTACGGTGGGTGCCATCGCCCAGTTCGTGCTGGTGCTGCTGATCGCCTCGGTGCCGGTCGCCATGCCGGCCGTGATGTCCGTGACCATGGCCTTGGGGGCGCTCGCGCTGTCGAAGGAGAAGGCGATCGTCTCGCGCCTCTCGGCGATCGAGGAACTGGCCGGGGTCGATGTGCTGTGCAGCGACAAGACCGGCACCCTGACCATGAATCAGCTCAAGCTGGATGCACCCATCCCCTACGGTCGGGCCCAGCCGCAGGACGTGGTGTTCGCCGCCGCGCTGGCGAGCCAACGCAACAGCGAGGACGCCATCGACCAGGCGGTCCTGCACGCCCTGGCCGACCCCAAGGCCCTGGATACGGTCACCCAGACCAAGTTCGTCCCCTTCGATCCGGTGAACAAAAAGACCGAGGCGACGGTCACGGACGCCCAGGGCCGCAGCTTCCAGTATGCCAAGGGGGCGCCGCAGGCGATCGCCGACCTGTGTCACCTGGACCCGGTGACCCGCGGCAAGTATGACGGCCAGGTCAACGACCTGGCCGGCCGCGGCTACCGGGCGCTCGGGGTCGCCAGCTCCGGGGACGACGGCAAGACCTGGACGCTCGTGGGCCTGCTCTCGCTGATGGACCCGCCGCGGCCCGACGCCAAGTCGACCATCGCCGAGACCCAGCGGCTCGGCCTGGCGGTCAAGATGGTCACCGGCGACGATGTGGCCATCGGCAGCGAGATCGCCAAGCAACTGGGCATGGGCGGACACCTGCTGGTGGCGGGCGACGTGTTCAAGGAGGGCCCCGACCCGGACCAGATCCCCATGTCCGCCGCCCGCGCGGTGGAGCGGGCCGACGGCTTCGGGCGCGTCTTCCCGCAGCACAAATACCAGATCGTCAAGGCCCTCCAGCAATTGGGCCACCTGGTCGCGATGACCGGCGACGGGGTGAACGACGCCCCGGCCCTGAAGGAGGCCGATTGCGGTGTGGCGGTGAGCGGCGCCACCGATGCCGCCCGCAGCGCCGCCGCCCTGATCCTGACGGCGCCGGGCCTCTCGACCATCGTCAACGCGATCGTGGAGGCGCGCAAGATCTTCGAGCGCATCAGGAGTTATGTCTATTACCGCATCGCCATGACGCTCGACATCATGTTCGTGGTGGTGATGGCCTATGTCTTTTTCGGCTTCCAGCCGTTGACCGCCATCATGATCGTGGTGCTCGCCCTGCTCGACGACATCCCGATCATGACCATTGCCTATGACAATGTGGAGACCGCGCCGCGCCCGGTGCGCTGGCAGATGCAGCGCATCCTGATCTTCTCCTCGCTGATGGGCCTCTTCGCCATCGCGCAAAGCTTCGGCCTGGTCCTGGCCGGGATGGAATGGATGAGCGACCCCTCGCTCATGGCCCGCTTCGCCCTCGACCATCACCACTTGCAGACGATGCTGTTCCTGCAACTCGCGGCCGGCGGCCACCTGCTGCTGTTCGTGGTGCGCAGCCGGCGCTCAATTTTTCTGCCGCCCTACCCGAGCCTGCCGCTCTTCCTGGCCATCGTCGCGACGCAAGCCGTGGCGGCCCTGATGTGCGCCTTTGGCGTCCTGGTGCCGCAACTGCCCTGGGACCTGATCGGTATCGTGTGGGTCTACTGTCTGGCCTGGATGGTCGTGATCGATGGGGTTAAGCTGATCTACTATCGGGTCCTCGACCGGCGCGACGCGGCTCAGACCCGGTTGAGCCAGCCGATCGCCGCACTGCCGGCGCGGTGAGTGAGGGCGCGGCCTTGGGCACCAGTCCAGGCGGCGGCGGGCGGTCCGCACAGCGGACCCTACGGGGTGCATCCCGTAGGGTCCGCTGTGCGGACCAGCGACCTCGCGGCAAGCGCAGCGGCCGGGATGATAACCAAGGCCCCCGCGCCCGCGACCCTCAGGCCTGCGCCGCGCGCCGCGCCGCTAGCGCGATGAAGATCGAGGCCCAGCCGTTCATGAGCAGCTCGATCGCCACGAAGAGGCCGATGACCCAGAGTCCGGACACCGGCCAGTGGGCGATGATGACAGCGCCCAGCAGGATCGAGATAAGACCGCCCAGCAGTGCCCAAATCCACCCCGGCGAGCCGCGGTGTTGGAAGGCGGTCAGGCCGCGCAGCAGACCGACGGCGATCAGGACCGCCGCGATGATCAGCGTGAAGGTGGTGGAGGCGAGCCGCGGGTCCTGGATGATCAGATAGCCCGCCGGCAGATACAGCAGCGCGGTCGCCACCTGCGCCAGCGTGCCCTTCCAGCCCTTGCAGTAGAAGGCGTCGATCAACTGGAAGCCGCCGCCGAGGATCAGCAGCCAGCCGAAGAACAGGACCGTGATCAGGGTAAGCGAACGGGGCGGCGGCCTGGTGCCGGCTCCCCAACCAGCGTTCGGCGCATAGAAATGGTGGCGCCGCCGCGGCGGATCAATGCCCCACGCTGGTTTGCGGGCCTTGTTCCCGGTGCAGCGGATAACCATATTGCATCCGTACCAAAGCGAGCGATGATTCCATGAGGCCTTTCCTGCCCCGGGTCCTGTCGGCACTGCTGGCGCCCGCCCTGTTGCTCGGGCTGGCGATGGTCACGGCCGCGCCGACACCGCCGCCGCGCACGGCCCTGTCCGTCCCCGACAAACCGGGGCTCTACCAGCGGGTGCTGACCCGGCCGGCGGCGCGCCTGCGCGCCGCCCCGGGCGGGGCCGTCCTGCCGGGGCCGCCGTTGCCGCCCCTGACGGTCCTCTACGTCTTCGGGCGTCAGGGCGCCCAGGGCCAGGACTGGGTGGAGGTCGGCGCCGCCGCGGCGGGCCCGGCCCAGGGGTGGATCGAGGCGGGGCAGGCGATCGATTGGCACCAGACGCTCACGCTGGCCTTTACCCGGACCTCCAGGCGTGATCCGGCCCTGTTCTTTCGCGATCACGACCGGCTCGCCGGTCTGCTGGACGCCGCGGACCTGGGGCCGGGCGTCGCGCGCCTGCGCGCCGCGCTCTCGTCCGCCCCGCTGCCCGCGGACTTCCCGGTCATCGCCAAGGAGCCGGATACCTACATCGACCCCAACCGGCAGTTCTATCTGCTGCCCATCCTCTCCTTCGAGTCGGTCTATCTGGCGAGCGGCCACGAGACCATGCTGCTGAAGGTGGCCGCCGTCACCCTCCAGGCGGGGGAGCCGGGGCCGCAGGCCGCGGCCCGGCCGACCCCGGGGCCGACGGCGAACCGCCCCGTCGGCTACCGGGCGGGCCTGGTCTTCGTGATCGACACCAGCATCTCCATGGGGCCATACATTGAACGCACGCGCGCCGCGGTGCGCCGCATCTATGACCGGCTCCGGGGCTCCCCCCTGGGTGCACGCCTGAGCTTCGGTCTGGTCGCCTTTCGCAGCAATGTGGATGCGGCCCCGGGGCTCGACTATGTCAGCCGGGTCGTGGCGACCCTGGAGGACGGGCGCGACCCGGCGACCTTCCAGGCCAAGGTGGCGGGGGTGGAGGAGGCCAAGGTCTCCAGCAAGGGCTTCGACGAGGACGCCTTCGCCGGCGTCCAGGACGCCCTGGAGCGGATCGACTGGACCGGTTTCGACGCCCGTTATATCGTCCTGATCACGGATGCCGGGGCCCTGGATGCCAAGAACCCATTGGGACGCACCGGGCTCTCCGCCGCGCGCCTGCGCCTCCTGGCCCAGGAGAAGGACCAGTCCGGCGGCGGCAAGGTCGCCATCGCCGTGCTGCACCTGCTCACCCGGGCGGGCCTGCAAAACCACGACAAGGCGGCCCGGCAGTATCGCGAGCTGAGCCGTTGGGGGGACGCGGGCGACCTCTACTTCCCCGTGGCGGGCGGCGCCGTGGACGCCTTCGGCACCCAGGTGGACACCCTGGGCGACGCCCTGCTGCGCCAGTTGGAGAGCGCCGCCGCCGACCGCCCGATCGAGGTGCCGGAGGGTCCCAAGGCCGACCCGGTAGCCCGCAAGACCGCGCTCGTGGGCCGCGCCATGCAACTCGCCTATCTGGGCCGGGAGACCGGCAGCCGGGCGCCGCGGCTGATCGAGGCCTGGGTCGCTGATCGGGACCTCCTGGACCCCTCCCAGAAGACGCTGGAGGTCCGGGTGATGATCAGCAAGAATCAGTTGAGCAACCTGCAGGAGACCCTGCAGGCCATCTTCGCCGCCGGTGAGCGCACCCAGTTGAGTACCAAGGACTTCTTCGACCAGTTACGGGGGGCAGCGGCGGCTTTGGCGCGCGACCCGGACCAGGTCGGTCCGTTGCAGGTCAAGCGCCTGGGGGACCTGGGCCTGGTGGGGGCCTGGCTGGACGGCCTGCCCTATACCAGCCAGGTCATGAACCTCACCCAGGAGCGCTGGGTCGCGCGCTCCTATGCCGAGCAGCAGGAGGTGCTGGACGTGATCGAGGAGAAGATCGCCCTGTACCGCAAGATCCACGACGACACCGACCGCTGGATCAGCCTGAACCCGCGCGCCCCGCCCGGGGAATCGGTCACCACGGTCCCCCTGGACGCGCTGCCCTGATGGCGGCCTCGGCCCCCGTCTATCTGTGCCGGGACCTGGTGAAGCGCCGCGTGGGCGGCGGGACCGCCTTCGAGTTGCGGGTGCCGGAGTTGCGCATCGCCCCGGGGGAACTGCTGGTGCTGCGCGGGGCGAGCGGCTGCGGCAAGAGCACGCTCTTGGACCTGCTGGCCCTGGCCCTGCGCCCGGATGAGGCCCAATGCTTCAGCTTCCGCCCCGAGCATCGCGGCGCGTCCGACCTGTGGCGCCTGTGGCAGCGCGACGACCTGGACGGCCTGGGGCAACTGCGCGGGACCCACATCGGCTATGTGCTGCAGACCGGCGGGCTCCTGTCCTTCCTGACCGCCCGGGAGAACATCGCCCTTTCCTGTCGGCTCCTGGGACGGGACCCGCACGGCGGGGTCGAACGGCTGGCGGAGCGGCTCGACATCAGTGCCCAACTCGACAAGCACCCGGGCCAACTCTCGGTGGGGGAGCGCCAGCGGGTCGCCATCGCCCGGGCCCTGGCCCACTGCCCCGGCGTGGTGCTGGCGGACGAGCCGACGGCCTCCGTCGACCCCTTGAACGCCGCCCGGATCACAGCGCTGTTCCTGGACCTGGTGCGTCAATCCGGGGCCTGTGCGGTCATCGCGAGCCACGACTGGCAGCCCGCGGCGACCCCTGACGTGCGCGTCCTCGACCACCGCATCGAACGGGATGGGGAGGTCACGCGCTCGCTCTTCTGGGGCTGAGGCGGCGCGGCCTGGATCATGATCCCGGCCGCTGGGAGCGCCGCACCCCAGCGCGGCGCGATCTCTCAAACAACTGCGGCGTCGCATGTTGCCGATAGGCCGGGCCGCACTGGGGTGCGGCGCTCCCAGTCGGTCGGCCTGAGGGCCGACCTGCAAGCGTCGCCGGCCGGAACGATGATCAAGGCCGCCAGCGCCATGCGGCGATTATGAACAGCGCTCATTGGTCATCGCTCCCGCCGCCGGCGCTGGAGGTCCCGGAATCCCTGCTGCGGCGGGATCAAAAGGCATAGAGGAATTTGAACCACAGGGTGTTGCCCTGCGGGCGGTTCTCGACCTGTGTCTCCGCCTGATATTTCAGCGTGAACGCCATGTTCCGGTAGTCGTACTTGACCTGGGGCCCAACGGCGAAGACCTGGCCGCGGAATCCGTTCAGGAAGGTGTAGCCATCGAGTTCGTCGTCCGTGGTCTGTTGGTAGTAGTAGCCGCCGATGCCGAGGCTCCAGGGGCCGGTGTGATAGCCCACCGTATAGTCCAGGTGGAATTCCTGGCCGGAGTGGTAATTGGTGTCGTGGTTCTCGGTGTTGAAATCGTACATCAGCTTGGCGGACAGCTCCACGCCGCCGTCACTCAAATACGTGAAGGCGACGATGGGCTCGAAGGTCCAGTGATTCCGCCCGACGTTCGCCAGGTTGTGCTGATTGAAATTGCCGGTCGGGACATAGATGTCCAGCCCGGTCGTCACATGCCAGTGCTTGCCGTGCCAGCCGAGGATAAAGGGGTCGATGATCAGGTCACCGACGCCGAAACTGGAGTCGCTCTCGCGGGCGAAGGGCGCCGCGATGCGGCGCGACACCTCGACGTTGACCAGCGGTACGAAGATGTGAGCCGCCCAGTTTGCCCCCAAGAACTGGAATTTGCTCACATGGATCAGGCGCAGCGTGTCGGCGACGACGTTCAGGTTGAAATCCGTGAAGAGTCGCTCGCCGCTGTCGTCACGGAAGGATGAGGCGTTGTACCAGCTCAAATAGTTCAGGAAATAGTTGCCGGGTGGCGGCAGGGCCCCGACCATGAAGTCCTCAGCGCCATTGGGATAATGGCCGCCGCCCCCTTCGGTGGCCGCGACGGGCGGGGCCAGGCCCAGGGCGACGGCGAGTCCCACGGCCGCGCCAAGCGCGCGGGCGGTCGATCCGGTTGCGGGGTCCGGCCCCCGCGCGGTAGATAAGGATGCACGCATGTTGTTTAGATCTCAAGGCTCATTGGTAAGAAGGCGCCCGTCAGGCAGCGCTCGTCACGGGGTCCAAGACCGGTTACGGCGCCCGCCGATGATGAACCTGCGGGGGCGCGGCAGTATGTCCCAAATGGTGTGCCTTTGGAAGTCAGAGGTACATCTTGCTCAGGAACGGTTCACCAATAAGTCAAACAAGGTCGGCAGGGAATACTTGTCGCTTCGTTGTCGGTGTCGTTGTCGAGGATATCGTAGCGTCCCGGATTGTCTCGCAGCCCTTGGTCATCACTCCGGCCACTGGGAGCGCCGCACCCCAGTGCGGCGCGGCCCATCCGCAGCACGCAACGCCGCGCTCGCCCGCGAGGCCGCGCCGCACTGGGGTGCGGCGCTCCCAGCGTCGGCCGAATAAAGGTAGTCTGTCCCCCCTATTCTTCTACGCCGGAGCGATTTTCTGTTCATGCGGCTTTTGAGAGTGTTTGATTTAGCGCATGCCAGAAAGCTGAAGTTTGTTCAGGCTTTTGATCGAAAAAGTCCTCGAAGAACCCAGGCGTATTCAGGCAGGCCGGATAGGAATATTGTTCTCCGTCAGCTCCAAACTCAGTAACCCAATCTAGGGGATGCTGCGCGTCAATGACATCGAAGAGATCGGGCGGATATAGGTAAGGCTTCCCTTTGTCATTCAGAATCCTGAAGTCGTTTGCTTCGATTCCAATAACGAAATATGGCTGAGATGCCGAAAGCTCCGGATAGCACGGGCTTGATGACTTGAGGCGAACGATCATTTTTGCGCGACAACCTTCAGTTTTGTTTCAAATCGGCCGATACCGTAATGCTCGTACCAATGATATTCTTGAGCGAATCCTTCGTACTCAAACGCAGGACTACTCTTCTTAACCCACCCGGACCGCTTTCCGCCATACAGATCAACCAATCGCTGAACATCACGAATGCGCTCCCCCTTCGCGATAACCCGGGATTGAGCGGTCAAATCTTTCGTCAGTTCGATTGTAGCGATCCTCCACCTGCTTCTTTACGCTAACGACCGGGCTAAAGCGGCACGCGCCACTGATGACCTTGCGAGCTAGCACGACGCCCGTGGCGCTCGCTCGCTTTTTAGGCGCAGGCTATAGCGCCGAGCAAAGCTCGGCGTCTCTTGCCGGGTGAAAGTTCCGGTCGGGTAAGGGTTAGCCGCCCGCCCGTATCGCGTGTTGGTCCCGTTGCGGAGTAGGGTAACCTGCGAACAACAGACGGGGCAAGCGTACACAGAGAATCCTGTAGGCCGCAGGGGAGGTCGCGCTCCCTGAAGTGCCCTGGTTCAGATCGGGGCAGCTTCGACAGACCAAGATGCGCAAGCCGACAGTCTTAACTTGCTGGAAGGCGACACGAACCACCCGCAATGGCAAGGGTTGGGAGATCCGCCGGAGTCCTTGAGTCCTGGCATGCAGGAACCGAGACGCTGGAGAACTTCATCTGCAAATGGCTCAAAGCGGGAATTCCGGACACCGACGGAGCGCTGCTCCATCCCGAAACGGGGACTCCCCAGGGCGGGATCGTTTCGCCCGTGCTCGCGAACCTCTATCTGCACTATGCGCTGGGTTTCGAGCTGTTCTGGTTTATCGACCGGGAAGGCATTCCACGGGTGAAGCGTCGCACCGCCCGCACGCGATTGCAAGGGGCGATTCGGCGTGTGAAGGAATGGATCAAGAGCCACCGGCATCTGCCGGGCATGGAGTTTATCAAAGGACTCAATCGGCGGCTGGTAGGGCATTACCATGACTATGGTCTACGGGGCAACTCGGCGGACCTGTGGCGCTTCTACAATGCGGCCGTCGTCTGCGCGTTCAAGTGGCGGAACCGGCGCGGGGCCAAGCGTAAGAGTTTCACCTGGGCGGCCTTCGGTCGCGCCATCGCAAAGCTTGGTATCGCCAAACCCCGCATCACCGCCGCGCGCTGTTTGCAGCACGAACTGGTGTTTGCGTGAAACTTCGTGCTCGCTTGATGAGCGAGTACGACCGAGGAACCGGATGCGGAGATACTGCACGTCCGGGTCTGTGGCGGGGGCTCCGGGCAAACGGAGTGCCTACGCCGGAGGCTTTCTAGGCTGCCGCCTTCGTGAATTCCACGACTTCCACGCAGAGCTTTTCCTTTACCGCGTGTTGTTTCAATAAGAGAGCATCCACAGCGTCCAATGTCTTGGCATGAAAATACCGCTCTCCACACTCAGCGCAAACCTCAGCTTCTACGTTCTCAACGATGTAAAGTTGCCGTTGGAACCAGTGCTGCCGCTTGACGTTTCTCTTCTTCGTTTCGCCACCACAAAATTCACATTGCATGACGGCACCTATAAAGCATAAACAGTAATTACAAGCATATTTGATTCCTCTCGGAACCGGCAAATCACATGAATGAGACGCCCGTCCAAGCACGGCCCCTCGATTCGATATCTTGTGCCCCTAGAATCATGCGTTAGTTGTTTTTCTATCCTTCCCTTCAGGATCGCGTTCTCTATATCATTCCTGTCAAGGTTGTCATCAAGCATCTCTTCTTCTGCGTGCGACGACAAGTAGTAGTCGCGATCAAGAACGCGCCGTCGAATTTTCTGAAGGGTAGACATTTGCTTTCACGCCCTTCTTTCGCCTAACGAATAAGCGATTATCCGTCGTGCGCGCCGCACTGAGCCCGCGTCGGAGCGCGGCGGCGCGCGCGCACGACGGATAAACGTTTGTTGGACTAATCCGCTCCTGGCACGCCGCCGAGCTCGGCCCTGGCCCCGGCCCTCCTTAGAGAGAGGGGGATTGTATCCGTGAGCCCCGGGTCGCCCGGCGTGCCGGGCCGCGCTTGCGCACCCGGGCGACGCGCGGTGCGGCACCAAGCGGGCCTCCGTGGGGCGCCGCGGGGCTGGTTCAGCGGGGTCTTGAGGGTGAAGTGTAGACGATTTTCCAGATGTTGGGCGAGCGCGAGCGCAGGCCGCGGGCAGCCTTATCTGATGTCAACTATCTTGGCCGGTCGGTGACAACTATCTTGGCCGGTGGGGGGGGGCGGAGCGATAGGGCCAGTGAGTGCGGGAGGGCTGGGGTGGTGGGCGCCCCTGGCG
>Ga0247840_10007822_pt1 | contig 14666 bp, 7 predicted proteins | sample LaCruzMarch2015__FD_192404 | JGI IMG/M metagenome (GOLD analysis project Ga0247840, IMG submission 192404) | Freshwater microbial communities from meromictic Lake La Cruz, Castile-La Mancha, Spain - LaCruzMarch2015_17m | ecosystem: Environmental > Aquatic > Freshwater > Lake | place: Spain...
AACAGAAATATTTTAAGTTTTGACGATTTTCAACGATTGATGGAACTTTATTCTTTGCCAGAAAGCCATGGTATTTTCATGGCGGCTGCTAAAGCTGCTTTCTATGCTGCTAAGCAACCATTTACTGGTGGTTTAAATGATAATAAAGTCGCAAGATTTCAACATGTGGCGCAAGCTCTTCTTCCCCTTGCAAGTGATATATTTGCAGACGCTGTAAATTCTTCAATTTACGGTGGTACACAAGGTGTTATGGCAGGCTTCCTGCCTAGGAGAGAAATCGAACAATGCTTAAGAGCCGATGGTCGTATAGGGGCCTTCGCGATACATTTAAGTGATACAGAAGCATGCGGTGTTACTTTATCATATCTTGCTCCACCATTAAGCCCTTCTTTGCCAGACGAAATGGTATCAAGAGAACCAAGGATAATAAATGAGACCTTGAAATTAAATACCTTAGCTTCTGGCTATACATTGGGTGGTATTGATTACCCCTCTCTTGCCACTGCTTTAGCAAGCAATAAATTATCATTACGATATCCTTGTATAATAGCCAGTCTTTCTACACGCTTAGGAGTAATTAAGTCTGCAGAGATTTTAGCCCCTCAACAAAAAGAGCCATCCTGGGTTCAATTTGATACCCTTATGCGAGCAGGAATCGGGGCAATTGATAGAACAAACTTTAATTCAATATTCATGGGCAGAATCAGATTAGCAAGCAAACAAGTTTACTTAGCTAGAATTGATGCCAATAAAACATTACACATAAGCATGTTACCGTCTGATGCGATGATGCGCATTCCTGGTGGGCCAGCTTCATTGGTGAGGTACAAATTTGCTGGTTTTCATGGTGCGATAGGTTATGATAAGACATTAGAACAGCTTAAAAACCAACCAATAGGTAGCCATTTACTAAGAGCTTCTTTAAATCAAAGAGGATCTGTGATTTTAGCATTTGTGGATGGTAATCGAAAAATACAACAATCTATAATTTCTCCAGATTCTACTGATCCTATGAGTCGTCAAGTAATAAACTCAGGTAATTATTTACCTTCACTCTTTGCATTTCTTAAAGCATACTCAATAGCAGCAGAACCTGGTAGTTCCCCTTTATTGATTAAAATTAAAGAAAATTATCCTCCAGATAACTTAGTCGCTGAAGCTACGCCGTGGCAAGAACTATCATTGAATCTAGCCTCAAGTGTTGAAGCACCAGCTGTTTCTGTGCAAACAGATACAGAAGATCCTACCGAACCAAATGCAGCACCCGCTCAAACTACTGAAACAAACGCCTTATTTATAACACCACCACAGCCAGCGAGCAGTTCTGTTTATAGTCAGCCAGATTATTTCTCTAGACTTAGCAATTTTATTTGGAAATCAATTTTTGAAGAAAGAAGTTGCCCAAGTTCCATGGCAATAATTGGTAGACCAATATCAAGAGCTGATACAGGATCTATTGCATATGGAGCAGCGGCAACTTTATTCGAAAATAGTGGTCCTCTTTTATCCCCGACTAGAATGGGACTTCAAAGACTCGGAGGACTCACGGGCGTAGATCATTTATTTGCAGCTGCACCATCTGCGAGCGCTGATATGGGTTTTCGTGACTCCCGAGTCCCAGCCGCATCTAGCGAAACTCATTTAGCAGCAGGAGCAAACCCTTTAAATCTTCATAGTGGTTTAACGCGCTTTGTTGGAGATTTGACTATGAGTGAAGTCCCGGCAACTGCTCCACAAATGGGACATGGTGCGGCTGGTGGCGCGGCTAGTGGGGCTCATGACGTAAGCTCTATATTTTCATCACCAGAATTAAGCTTATTTAGTAGCCATAGACTACCTTCAAGCGCAACCCCTGCTTTTTTAGCGCCACTACAACATCCTCATGGTCTAGCAGCGACTGCAATTCCAACATTAGACTCAGCCCAGCTTACTATAAGTGGATTCACTGCACCTGCATCAACTGATTCTTTATCTGATGTAGAGGAGTCAAATGATCCTTCCAAAAGACGTCGGGTATAGAATAAATAGCAAATCATATCTTATACACAAATCTGTGATGGTCAGTTTGTCATTCCTGCGAGGCTTTGTTGCGCTGGAATGACAACTATCATCCGTGCAACAACGACAATTTCATTTAAAATTATACTGCTGTTTTTGAAAGTACTCTGAATTAATTGTCAATATCTCCTATTTGTTATATATATATCTTTAAACTTTTTCCTAAGGCTATTCGTGCTTTTTGCGATACTACTACTTGAAGGATTTATTACCATTTCGGTTGAGATTCTTGTAATTCGCCAATTGCTGCCCTTTTTCGGTGGTAGCGTGGTAATTACTAGCATTATTATTGGAATGTTTTTGTTGTTTTTGGCCATGGGTTATTGGCGTGGTGGTAGTTATCATCAAGATTTTTTTAAGCGTTTAAGTCGTAATTTTATTTGTAGCATGTTGTGGATAGGTATTGGCTTAAGTTATAGCTTTATCACTTTATATTATTATGCCAGTACTTATTTAGCTAAACTGCCTTTTCTTGCCTCTTTAACTTTATATTTACTTATAGTTATAGCGCCTATTGTCTATTGGCTTGGTCAAACAATTCCGCTAACAACCAACTTATTTAATCAACAAAATCGTGTAAGTCGCATTAGTGGTAAAGCATTATTTTTAAGCACAATTGGCTCATTTCTTGGCGCAATACTAACTTCATTGCTACTATTTCAATACGTAGGCGTTGCTTGGACTGTAGTTGTTAATTGTATATTATTATTCGCTTTAATCATGTATATGCGAGCCGAAAGCCAGTTGTCTTGGTGGCATGTATCGCTTATCTTATTATCGCTTGTATTTATTGTGCCCCTCAATATAGCCACTGAAAATGCACAATTTAAACTAACTAATAATTATGCTAATTACCAAATCGTAGAGCCTGTTGCATTCTCAAAGATAATGCGCATCAACCTCTCTAATAGCTCTCTATTAACTGCAGATAAAAAAGGTTTCCCTTATATTGAATATGTTCGTGAATTATTATTTAACCAAATGAATCTTCGTAACAAAAAAATATTAGTTGTCGGTGGTGGTGGTTTTAGCTTAACCGCTGATGGTGTTCATGATAATGAAATAACATATGTTGATATTGACCCTGATATAAAAGAAGTGGCGGAAAAGTATTTTCTTAATAAAGCGATAAATGGACATTTTATTGCAGAAGATGCACGTAGTTATTTACTGCAAAATAAATCAAAATTCGATGTTATTTTTTTAGATGCCTACTCTAACCAAGCAACAGTGCCTGCATCTTTATTAACTTTAGAATATTTCCAAGAGATTAAGAAACATTTAAATCCAGAAGGATTGTTACTTATTAATCTCATTGCTAATCCATTATTTAACAATGATTATGCACGCATCGTATTTAATACAGTTCACGCAGCTTTTCCGCAATGTGTAATAGTGCCATTAAGCTTTAGCCATCCTATAGCAAATGTTATTTATATATGTCCTAAAATCGATACAAATACGGTAGTTTATTCTGATAATTTAAATACCTCTACTCTGGATTTTTTTAAGAGTAAAGAACAGGTGCTATGAATCATTTTAGAGTAATATAGTAATTTAAAAGATAAATTACTAAGTAGGTAGGGCTTAGGCACTACCTACAAATATTATTGATACTTGTTGTATGGAGCTAAGATGGATTTCCGTCATTTTTTTACTAGTAATAGTTGGTGGGGTAAAATTATTGGGGCTTTTTTTGGGTTTCTTGCCGCGGGACCAATTGGAGCTTTTATTGGTATTATGGTTGGTAATTTTTTTGATCGAGGTCTATATCAGCATTTTTCACGTCAACACTGGCACTATCATGCTGAAAAACGCAAATCTGTACAAAATGATTTTTTTAAGGCCACATTCTCAGTTATGGGTCATATAGCTAAATCTAATGGCTATGTATCAAAGCAAGATATTGTTATGGCTAAAACTTTAATGCAAGAAATGGATTTAACTAAAACACAAATAAAAGCGGCGCAAGATTATTTTACAGCTGGGAAGAAAAGTGATTTTAATTTAACTAAAGTAATTATGGAGCTTAAGCAAAAATTAAGCTCTAATCCTGAGTTATTAAAATTATTTATTGATATTCAATACAGAGCGGCTCTTGTTGATGGCTTATCTTTTAAAAAACAGCAAATATTTAACTCAATTCTTAGCCTAATGGGGCTTGCTCCGATAAATAAACAAAATCGTTTTTTTGAAGATTTCGCTAATTTTTCATGGAATCAAAATACAAATCATCAACAATCTTCATCATCATACCAACAACAAAATCAGCAGCAAAGACCTCAATCTTTTCTAGATCAAGCGTATGCTATCTTAGAAATTTCACCACTAAGTTCAAAACAAGAAATAAAACAAGCTTACCGTCGATTAACTAGCCGCAATCACCCTGATAAGCTTATAGCTAAAGGCTTACCAGAATCTATGATAAAAATTGCCAATGAAAAAACTCAAGCTATCCGCAAAGCATATGAACAAATTTCAAAGAGTAAGGGGTGGTAATAAATTATAGATCTTATTGATAAATAGTAGCCTGGTTAGCAGCAACCAGGCTACAAAAAATGGGTGGTCGTAATTTATTTATTCAAAGTTAACACCATTTCTATCAAATAATTCTTTAGTTGTTTTAGCCATTAATACATGTGCAGGCGCTGAAGGATGGACTGGATCAAAAAATAAATATCCATCACAAGCATTATTTCCTAAAAGATTATTAGCTTTAATAGTCGATACCATTTTAAGAACATAATTTCTTTTTGACAGAGATTGAGCAGCTTGCTCATAGCATGTATCTGTTACATTATTAAAACCATACTTTGCTGGAAATAACCTCATGTCATCAAAAATTATATTAATATCATAATACAGCCACTGAACTTCTGGATATTTATTTTTTAAATCAAATACATTTTGTTCAAGAACTAAATTATGCTGCTTAGATAAATAAGACAACTCTTCAACAGCGTTAAATTCTCGCGCTATGGGAATATTACCTAAATCAGGTATATTAACAACTAATATATGTTTAGCGCCCTTAGAAACCAACCGATTCAAATCTTTTAATATTCCATAATTAACTTCTTGTATAACTTTTTCCATCTCTGAAGGTTCAGGAATAGCTAAATAATTATTTGAGCCTATCCAAACTACAAACATAGCATTTGGATCTGCCTTATCATTATTGGCAAGAAGATAAGTATTAATTTCTCTGCTTAAGGTGAAGAAGGAATCATCAGGATCATCTTCCATTATGCCAGCTCCGCCAAAAGCATAATCAAATAAATGATCTTTGCTATCATTTTGGTAATAACTCTCCATCAAAATCTCAACCCAAGCAGGGCCATTGGTAAATCTACCTTCATAGTAAGGTGGAGAAACAGGAAGCTGGCGTTTCATGTATTCATAAAGATTACCATTATCAGACAAACTATCACCAAAAACGACAAGTTTAGATAGTGGCGTAGATGCAGATACTACTGTTGAAAGAAATAATGCTAAAATTGTTGATATGATTTTCATGCGAAGGATTAACCTAAGTAATTATTATTATGGGTGATTATAGTCAATAAAATATTAGCTAAGCAATTTATTTAACAGTAAAGGGAAATTTATCATCTAGGCAAATAAATAAAAGTAGGTTGGGCCTTGGCCCAACCTACTGCTTTATAATATCAAAATAACCTTAAGAAGCGCCTAAAGATGTTAATTTCATTTGACGGCCACAAACCCATGCTTTGTTTAAATCATTGAAAACATCCTTGGCCAAACCTTTTGGCAAACGTACAGTTGAATGATCATCATGAATTTTCAAGCCTGTTATAAAGCGGCTTTGTAACCCTGCTTCATTCGCAATTGCACCAACAATATTTCCAGGCTTAACACCATGAACACGACCAACATCAATGCGAAATAATTCTTGTTGATAATCATCACGAAATGATTTACCTGAATCACGATCAGATTTTGGTGCTCTTTCTTTAGATGATGAGCGAAATGAGCCTCTAGAATCAGAGCCTCTAGAATCAGATCCTTTAACCCTAGCTTCTTTAACCGGACGTGTAGATTTTGGTAAATTAATTTCATGACGCCATGGTTTATCATTGTTAAGTAGCAATGCAAGCGCCGCGGCAACATCAGCCCCTGTTACAGTTTCTTCATTTTCTTTAAGATAGGTTTCAATAATATTTTTATATGATTGAAGGTTTTCATGTTGTAAACGTTCAGTAATATTAGCCATAAAGCGAAGTTCTTTAGCTTTTTGGATCATATGATCGTTAGGAATAGCTATTTTTTCAATGCGCTGACGAGTATGCCTTTCAATGGTAGTTAACATACGTGATTCTTTTGGTGTTGCAAATAAAATAGTAACACCAGATCTGCCAGCTCGTCCTGTACGACCAATACGATGAACATAGGTTTCACAATCATGAGCCATATCATAATTAATAACATGAGTAACGCGATCGACATCTAGTCCACGTGCTGCCACATCAGTTGCTACTAAAATATCGATAGCACCCTGTTTAAATTGAGAAATAATCCTTTCACGTAAAACTTGAGTAAGATCACCATGAATAGCCATTACTCGATGGCCAGATTGCTGTAAAAATTCAGCAACTTCATCAGCACTACTCTTAGTACGAACAAATACAATCACACCTTGGTATGATTCTGTTGCCAAAATTCGCACTAATGCCTCTGGTTTTTGCCCTTGTGAAGCAAACAAAAAGCGTTGTTCGATAGATTTAACTGTTGCCGTATCCATTTTAATTTCTACAGAAACAGGATCATTTAAATAACGATTAGCAATTTGACGAATACGTGATGGCATAGTTGCTGAGAATAAGGCAACTTGTTTTTCATCAGGTAATTTAGCCAAAATAGTTTCTACATCTTCAATAAAGCCCATTCTAAGCATTTCATCTGCTTCATCAAGAACGAAAGTACTTAAATTATTAAGTTGTAAAGTACCGCGATTAATATGATCAAGTATTCGACCAGGAGTACCAACTACAATTTGCGCACCATCACGCAGATTTTTTAATTGCGGCCGATAGTCTTTACCGCCACATAATACGGTAACGTTTATCCCTTTACGATTAGCGCTCAAAGTTTCAAAATGCTCGGCAACCTGCATTGCTAGTTCTCTTGTCGGCGCTAAAATCAATGCCTGTGGGCCTTGATTATTAGCTTTTAAACGCTCAAGGATTGGCAAAGCAAAAGCCGCTGTCTTTCCTGTACCTGTTTGCGCCTGCCCAATAAGATCTCTTCCTTCTAATAAAAAAGGTATGGTTTGGCGTTGAATTTCTGTAGGTATTTTAAAATTTAAATCGTCCAAAGCTTTAAGTAGCTCATTAGATAATTTAAGATTGGCAAATGTAGTTAATTCTTGTGTCATAAGATTCCTGAAAATATAAATCTAATCCGTAAATAGATTAATGAATATAAAAATTGCTCAGTATGATATCAAAAATTCCTCTGTAATGCACTCATTTTATCCGAATATTTAAAAAAACATGATAAAAAAAGATAAATTTTGGGTATATAAAGTTAAAAAAATCATAAAAGAGCGGCTAAGCGACAGGCTTCTTCAATCGCATGTCTTGCATCAAGCTCTAATGCTTTATATGCCCCACCTATCAAATGTACTGATGCCCCTTGATTTTTTAATGGCTCAAATAATTCTCGCAATTCAACTTGACCCGTACAAATAACTACAGAATCAACTTCAAGTAAGCGTGGTTTATTATCTACAATTGTATGCAAACCTTCATCATCTATGCGAACATATTTAACTCCAGCAAGCATTTCAACCTTCTTATGTTTTAAACTCAAACGATGGATCCAGCCTGTAGTTTTTCCTAATTTCTGCCCAATTTTTTCATTTTTACGTTGTAACAAATATACCTGTCTGGGGCTTGGAGAAATATTAGATTCTTTTAAACCACCACGATTAGAAGCTGTAATATCTATTCCCCACTCATTATAAAACTCTAATTCTTCATGATTGTCTTTACTATGTGTAAGTAATTCGGCGACATCAAAACCGATACCACCTGCACCAATTACGGCAACTCTATCCCCTGGTATTTTCTTATTCAAAATAACATCAACATAAGTCATAACTTTTTTATGATTTATTCCATCAATATCAGGAATACGAGGAAGAACCCCTGCAGCAATTACTACTTCATCATAACCTTCCAATAAATTTAACGTAGCCTTCGTATTTAAAAGTATTTTTACTTGGTATTTTTCCAACTCATAATTAAAATAATTCAAAGTATGCTGATATTCTTCTTTACCAGGAATATTTTTGGCCAAATTAAATTGCCCACCGATTTCTGCATCTTTTTCAAATATTGTTACGAAATGCCCCCGACTAGCCGCAACTGCTGCAAATGCTAAACCAGCAGGCCCCGCACCCACAACTGCTATTTTTTTAGGCTTTTCAGCAAGATCATATATCAGCTCGGTTTCTCGTCCGGCTCTTGGATTTACAAGGCAAGTTGCTAATTTATTTAAAAATACTTGATCAAGGCAGCCTTGATTACAAGAAATACATACATTAATAGCTCGACTTTCACCTAATCTTGCCTTTTCAGCAAATTGCGGATCGGCTAAAAATGGCCTTGCCATTGAGATCATATCAGCAGCACCCTCTTCCAATAATGCATTTGCAAGCTCTGGTGTATTAATACGATTTGAAGTAATTATCGGGATAGATATTTCTGGTTTTAATTTTTTGGTGATTTGACTAAAAGCCGCTGCTGGTACTATTGTAGCAATTGTAGGAATACGCGCCTCGTGCCAACCAATCCCTGTATTAACTAAGGTAGCTCCGGCCTCTTCAATTGCTTTAGCGAGCATTATAACCTCTTCCCAGTTACTGCCGTCAGTAATTAAATCAAGCATTGAAAGTCGATAAATAATAATAAAATTATCTCCAACCGCTTCACGAACAGCTCTAACTATCTCAACAGGAAATCGTATGCGATTTGCAAAGCTTCCACCCCATTGATCTTGTCTTTTATTAGTATGACTTACGATAAATTCATTAATCAAATAGCCTTCACTACCCATGATTTCAACACCATCATAACCGGCAGCCTTAGCAAGGCTTGCTGAATTCGCAAAGTGTTTTATTGTTTTTTTAATTAAATAATTTGACATTACCCATGGTTTAAAAGGACTAATTGGCGATTTTATAGCAGATGGTGCGACAATAAATGGATGATAACCATAACGACCTGCATGCAATAATTGCAAAGCAATTTTGCCATGAGATTCATGTACAACATGAGTAACTAATTCATGACGAGCTTGTTCTTTCTTAGAGGTTAATTTTGCAGCTTTAGGTGCTAAACGACCACGACGATTGGGAGCGAAGCCACCGGTCACAATCAACCCTACCCCACCTTGCGCCCGCTCTCTATAGAAAGCGGCTAGTCTTGATAAATCATCCTTATCCTCTTCAAGGCCTGTATGCATTGAACCCATCAGCATACGATTTTTAAGAGTTACAAAACCTAAATCTAGCGGTTTAAACAAAGCCTTAAACGGCGTATTATCAACACTCAACTCCATGAGAATCCTCAAAATTTTTTTATATTATATACCCAATAAAATTTTCGCTATATACCATATTAATGTAAAATACATTTTTTTATAATATAAATGAGCTATGCTAATTCAAGATGCCCTCTATCAATATGGTTTTTATATAATTGATGACTTTCTAAATATTAATGATTGTAATTTACTACTTAATACTATTAAAAGTAATAAAGAAAAAGGTCATTTTAAAAAGGCAAAAATTGGTAATAATTCAAATAAAAATCTTAACCTAAATATTCGTAATGATGAAATTTTCTGGCTAGATAATTATAAAAATAATGAAGCAATAACTGCATATTTTCATAAAATAAAAGAAATCATCCTAACTCTCAATCAATCTTTATTCTTATCTATCAATGATTATGAGGCTCATTTTGCCGTATATGAAGCTAATGGATTTTATAAAAAACATATAGATCAGTTCTCAACTAATTCGGACAGGCGTATTTCTTGTGTTTATTATTTAAATGACGACTGGCGTGAAGAATATGGTGGCGAATTATCAATTTATAATAAATCTGACGAGTTACTTACAAAAATTTTGCCATTAAAAAACCGCTTTGTTTGTTTTACAAGTGACTTACCCCATGAAGTTTCTGCAACTTCAAAAATAAGATTTAGTATTGCTACTTGGTTGAAAGTTAGAGCTATGGCATGATTTATAAATATATAGTAATTTGTTCTTAAGTTTTTTCTTTAATAATGTCGACGTACTGAGGCTTGACCGCGGGGCATAGATATTTCTAAATTTAAATATAAAAACTTAATAATTGTTTAGAAGGATAAAACATGCGAAAAATAATTATTTTATTATATTTATTGTCATTTTCTATTCACGCAGAAAATTTAACGCAAAAAATTGATAACTTAATTAATAGTATGCTTCCCCGTGGTCACATTGGCGTTATGGTAATTGATCCTGAAACTAAAGAAATATTATATCAAAAGGATCAAGCTAAATTTTTTAATCCAGCTAGCAATATAAAATTATTAACTGCAGCTGCAGCTTTATATCAACTAGGTGAAAATTATCATTATCATACTGATTTGTTTCAAGATAAAAATAATTTTTACCTGAAGTTTTCTGGGGATCCTAGTTTAACTAGAGATGATTTAAATAAATTAATTAAAAAGTTAAGCGATTTGAATATAAAAGAAATTGCGGGCGATATAATTCTTGATACTAATGCATTTAAGCCTCCTTACCATGCCTCTGGCATGTCTTATGATGATTTAGGTTGGTATTATGCCGCTCCAAGTACCGCAATTATGCTTGATGGAAATGCTTTAGCTTATGATTTCGTATCAGCAAAACTTAATATGCCTATCGAAATAAAACCTAAAACAAAAAATACAGCTTTAACCATAATCAATGAAGTTAAAACTGTAAAAAAAGAAGAAGCGATTAAACACTGTAACCTTAATATTGAAATTAAAGATAATAACACTACTCGTTTATATGGATGTTTAGCACAAGATGAACACCCTCATTTAATGCATCTTGCTATTTCAGATCCAAATTTATATGCCATAAATGTTATTAAAGAAGCATTAAAAGAAGCCAATATAAAATTACAAGGATCAATAATTTTAGGTGAAAAACCAATTAATGCAAAACTTATAGCACAGCATGAGTCAGCTGATTTATCAAAATTAATAACTCATATGTTAGAAGAATCTGACAATCTTTATGCCGATAGCTTAACTAAATTAATAGGATCCTCATTAACAGGACAAGGCACTTATAAAGAAGGCGTTTATGCTATTAAAAAAATCTTAAAAGAAAATACTCATCTTGATACTCATGAGATTGAATTAACTGATGGCGCAGGCACGCGTTACAATGTAATTACACCAAATGAACTTATAGTATTTCTAACAGCTCTATATAACGACCCTAAAATTAAGCCAATTATTATAAATTCCTTGCCTAAGATGGGTGTTTCCGGCAGCTTAAAAGACAGAATGAAAGATTCACTGCTTACCAATAAAGTATTTGCTAAAACAGGCTCGATGCATGATATTTCAGCGCTTTCAGGATTTATGATAACGCCTAAAAATAAGACCTATATTTTTTCTATTATTTCTAATGGAATTAATGGGAAGCTTAAAATAGGAAAAGATCTTGAGGAAAAAATACTATTAGCGCTTATAGATGGTTCTGAGAAATAACTTATTATATATTTATTTCTCGCCTTTCTTCCCGCCAATTGGCACATCATGCGAAGGAGTCCCATCTTGTCCTGGACCTGTTATTTGACCAAGTCGAGACTTAAAATCATCCTCAAGCTCACGTTCTCTAGGACCTTTTTCTAACAATTGTCTTCTATATTCACTTGTAACTTCAGTACTAGTAGCGTCAACTGGTACTGAGGCGTCTAAAGCATCTTCCCCACTTTGGGGCTCTCCTGCTTGTTGACTTTGCAAAGCAATAACTACATCACATGCCCTGACTTTAACCAATGCAGCTTCACTCCTGATAATTCTACCAGCGGCTTCAAGTGAACTTTTAGCAGCACTTTCAGTCGTCTCTTCAAGACCGTGAAGTTCGATTTCTTGATCATGCATGTCTTCTTCTACATCATAAAACTTAGGATGAGAGAAAATCATCGTTGCAGAGGTATCAGCCTCATCATCAACTATTTTTCCTAAATCAAAATGTGCATCAAAAAAATCAACGGGAGCTGTTTCATCAACTTTAACTTGGTGACTTGTAAAAACAGATAACAATTTTACCAAACCTGAAGCCACCTCATTTTTAACTATATTTACACTTTTAAGCACCCATTCTGGGAAGAACTTATTTAAACTCGATACCTCAGCATGAAGATCTTTTAATAACTTTTTATTTTCTTCAATTTCACCATGGAGGTCTTTATATTCTTCATCTAAGTGTTGAATACGGCTCTTTCTCTCTGCCTTAGCGACTATAATATCACCATCAATTTTTTTGATATCTTGATCGAGACCACTTAAATCTCTAATTGTATCAGCACCAAAAACCACATCAATATCGTCTATTTTAACCCCATCAAAAGAGCGAGATTCTTCTGGATGAAAATGATCGAGATTTTGTTCAAGCCATTTTCGTCCAGCAACAAATTTAGTACAACGATTACAGATAAAATTAAATTGTTCTTCACTTACCCTTATGTTTTGAGATTCAAAACAAAGTCGCACTGATTCAGATATTGCCTCAATTGAAATTGGACCCTTTTTAGGATGCATTAACGATTCAGGTAACCTAATATCGTATGCTGATTTTCTACTTAGATTTTCATGTATACGAGTATATAACTCTCTATTAGCATCAGATGGTTGACTAATTGCACTTACAAAAAGTTTTCTAACTATATTGGCAATCACACCAGTCATAACTTCGGCATTTCTAGATTTTTCAGCAGATGTTTTTAAAGAAGTAACAATCATTAGCATTACATTTTTGGTATTATTGTCTGATTTAGATTTATCTCCTGGATATTGAGATTCCATAAATTCACTTATGGTTTTAGACATATTTTTCTCAAATTGACTTAAGTCCACTCCTTTACTTGTCCTTATGGTTTCACTAATACGAGCTACAAATTCATTCCATATTTTATACTTAAGTTCAGGAACAGTTTCTTTATCCTGTAACCAGTAGAACACCCAATTTTGTAATCTACTTTTTAATTTATAATTCAAATTGTTAATAAATTCATCAACACTTTCCTCTTTAACGGATTGAGACGCCATATGCATCATTTCAAGTAAGCTTTTATTGTTCTCTGCTGAATAATGACTACGATCTTCAAATCTCTCTTCCACTGCTTTAGAAATCATACGAATAAATTGGTTTAATTTTTTATCTAAAGCCCGGTCTGTCAAGACTTTAGATTCTTTAGGCCTTGATGATTGAGCAGGTGAAAGCGCTCTGCCATGTTTAGCAGGGGCATGACGCTGATTTGATTCAACAATCTGGGACAATGCATGTTGCACCATGTCTTTAATACCAAAATTATATTTTCCAAAAAGTTTGACACCAAAATCTACCCCCGTCTCTTCGCCTATTTTAAGTGTGCACTGTGATTCAAGATTTCTCCCAAATATCTCTTCATAATTACTGCGTATATCAAGAATTGAACTCAATTTTTGTGATTGCTTATTTTGTAAGCGCAGTTTAGCTTCTTCAAGCATAGCCACTCTTTTTTTCTTTAATTCTTCAATTTTGGTACGTGCATCCTCAAATATCTTTCTCTTTTCTCCCTTATACTCTTGAGCTTTCTTGTGCAGATTAGCTTTTGATTCTAGTGCTTTTCCATATTCTGTCCTAATAGCCTCCACAACTTTTTTGAGTGTTGGATGACTATCAGCTTTAATACGTTTATTTAATGCTGAAGAGATAAAGACTGCGGCACGTTCCTGACCTTCTCCAACCGTAATAGTCACTCCTTTTTTTTCATATTTTTGTTTCACAGTTTGCCTTGTTTGCTTAACATCAAGCACAATTTCCTGTCTATGAGTTCCTGCAAAACCCCACCTAGGTAAAATAATCGGTTGAGTCCTGGTAAATTTAATCTCCAATGATGGTTGAAGTTGTTCTTCGGTACAAATACCATCTATCGATCTAGCTAATGACTTAACATCTCCACCTGACAATTGATGACGATAAGATGAAAAGTAGAGTTTCTTTATTAGTGGTTCCTTTAAAGAAGCAATAACAGGGCCAGTAATAGGGAGAAGTGTTCCTGATTTTTTTAATCTTATATCGTATAAACTCCAAGGGGTAACTGGTGATTGTTTAAATAAATCAGCTTCATCTTGATTAATTAAAATCACTTTTGGATCACCATCCTCCCTAGCCAACATATAACGCACTGGAGGTAATAGTTGTTCTGCACCTAATGGTGAATTATAAGAGAGACTTACTTTAATCGAATCTTGCTCATTAAATATATGATGTAAATGAGCAACTTGACACGCTTGAGATAAACTCTTAATCCCTTCACTACTAG
>Ga0247840_10007824_pt1 | contig 14665 bp, 26 predicted proteins | sample LaCruzMarch2015__FD_192404 | JGI IMG/M metagenome (GOLD analysis project Ga0247840, IMG submission 192404) | Freshwater microbial communities from meromictic Lake La Cruz, Castile-La Mancha, Spain - LaCruzMarch2015_17m | ecosystem: Environmental > Aquatic > Freshwater > Lake | place: Spain...
TCAATGATTAGATCATTTTCTTCATTCATCATATGTTCGAGAACGTATCTTAGTTCACAAGGAACACTAACTCCTCTGAAAGCATCTTCACTATAAATTTCACCGTAAACTTTTTTCATATTTATTTCTTATTTGTTTTTCCTTTACTTTTCCAAAGTGTTGTACCTTCATCATTCATAAGAATAATACTATCTTTGACTATATCACAATCAAATATATCATCTGGATCAATTATTTGTGGATCACCAAATTCAAAAAGATCTGATACATTTGTTACACTTTTCAATATATCAATGACATCCTTTTTCTTAAAATCATTACTATCTATTGAAACGTGTGCAAAAACTTCAACTTTAAATTCTACTGTCATAATTTTCTAAATATATCTATTATATTAAAAATGAATTAAATTGTTTAAATAAAAAAGGGGTGAATAACACCCCTTTTCAAAATTTAATCCAATTTATTATGGTTTGGATTCTTCTTCTTTCTTATCTATTTCATCCAAACTTTCTTGATATAACATATCTAAATCTGCGGAAGCGGCAAAAGCTTGTGAACTTAAATTCGATTTTCTATACATTTTAGTATATTTACTCACAGAATCCATAGAAGCTGCCATTCCACGAACATTCGCTTCATAACTAACTGTATTGTTAGCGGTAAATCCCATACCAGTTCCAACTTGCATTGCATCTTGGTTTGCACCTAAGTAAATAAATACCCAACCGGTTTCTTGATAAGATTGAACCTTTTCAAAAATTCTTTGTTTTGTGTATTTTCTTTCATTTTCCTTATTTAACAATTTACTGGCATTTTCTTCACCATCTGTAAGGACAGCGAATATAACCTTTGATGGTTTTTCTTCTTCTGGTAAGGATTCGATTCTTTTCTTGGTCATTTTCATAGATTGACCAAATGCATCATACAGAGCTGTTCCACCGTTAGGAACATAAGTTTTTTCTGTTAATTCAGCTGCTGATTGAATAGGGATACTTTGATAAATTACATTAAATGTGGTATCAAATAATACCAATGTAATTGTTGCTTCACCTTCTTCTTCTTTTTGGGATTTGAGGAATGCGTTGAATCCTCCGATTGTGTCTCTTCTAATTTGTTCCATTGAACCGCTTTTGTCCACGACAACAACGATTTCGGTTAAACCTTCTTTCATAGTTTTCCTTTCTTTTATTTTTTATTTATGAAGTATCAGTTTTTTCATTGTTTACCACAATTCAGAAGCGACCTTATGTATTCGGAGACTCAAAACCAATAATTCCAGATTAAAATTATATATTAAATATAGTTGGTCCAAAATTAAAAGTTTAAAAAACATTTACATAAATAAAGAATATAATTATAATGAAAAGAGAAAAAAGAAGATCATCCCATATAATAGAAAGAAGAAAAAATACGATAGATTCTTTTTTTTTTAAAAGTATTCAAATAGGGGATTATATTATTTGTATAGATGATGAATCTACTAGTAAAATGGGTGATATTTTAGTACCAACAACCGAAAAAGAGAAAAAATTTTACGGTTCGTTTATAAGATATCCAAATCCATCTAATGTTTTAAATGGTAAAAAAGTCACACCCAGAGAATATAAATCAGTATCATCTTATAAATTAAAATCTGTCACTTTTGATAAATCATACAAAGTTATTAATATAAAAAATAGAAATGATTATCATTTAAAAACCATAAAAATAATAGGTGATAATGGAACTGGAATATGGATGCAACCAGAAAGATTTGATTTCGATATAGAAAGAAGTATAAATGATATAAGATTTAATAGACTTTCTGATATTTTAAAAGATATAAACAAAAATAATATAAAATTATAAATTATGCTTAAAAGAGAAGATATTAAAAATGGAACTATTGTATTTAATACAAGTGATGATTTCTATGGTTACTTACAAGATGTTGGAAACGCAAGAGTGAAAGGTGATAGAGGAAGTAGTTCAACACCAGACGATGAACCTTCATATACGGTTGTTGATTTAATAACTGGTGAAGAACATGATGGGATTTGTGAACATTCTGGATATAATGACCAGTTGAAAGTTTCATCACCGAAAGATGTAGATATTTATCTTGCCATTAAAGAGGCTGATTCACTTGAAAAACTCGCAAAGGCAAAAAAGAATTATAGTAAAATACAAGATGCTATCAATAGATTTGATAAAATGAAAAAAGAAATGTAAACAAAATAATATAAAATTATGGAAATGAAATATACAAGTGAGGAAACATTTAAAACCGAAGAAATATCTATTAATGATGATTTATATGAAATATCCAAAGAATTATTAGAAAAATATGGTAATTACGGTCCACGTGAATTAATAATTAGAAACGATAAAAAAAGTTTGTGTTTCGCTATAAATAAATTAGATGGAAAAACATTAGAAAGTAAAACACAAAGAGAAATAGGTTGGCCGGATAATTTATTTAGGGTAACAATAGAAAAGATATAAACAACGAAACAAATTTTTGATATAATAAGAAATTTTAATAAAATAAACATGGAATTAAACAAAACATATTTCGGAGACTCAATAGAATTAATAAAAACTGTACCTGACAATTATTTAAATTTAGTGGTCACATCCCCACCCTACGCGGATGTGAAAAATTATGGTAAAAACGTAAGTTGTTTTTCACCAAGAAATTATAATAATTGGTTTTTACCATTAGCTAAAGAAATTGGAAGATCATTAAAAGAAGATGGTTCATTCATTTTAAATATAAATGATAAGGTTATAGGTGGATTTAGGGATTTATATGTGTATGAATTGGTTATTCGTATTTGTGAAGAAACTGATTTGAAACTATATGAAAGGTATATTTGGTGGAAGAAAAACGCTTTACCTAGTAGTGGTAATAGATTAAATGATTGGATGGAATACATTTTTCATTTCACAAAGTCACCGAAAATTAAAACAAGAGTTGATAATATTCGTGAACCATACGCAGATAGTACAATAAAGAGATATAAGTCACCAGTTGCGTTTAATGAAAAAGTTGATGAAAATGGATTAACAACAACTGGAGATGGTAAAATGGTAACTGAAAATCCATTAGGAAAGAAACCATCAACGGTATTTAGATTCAATAACGCTGGTGTATTAAAAGGTGAAACTGCAGGTAAACACCCTGCACCATTTCATCCAGATTTACCTGAATTTTTCATAAAGTTTCTTACAGATCCGGGTGATATTGTATTGGATCCTTTTATGGGTTCTGGTACTGTCGCTGAAGTATGTAAGAAATATGATAGAAATTGGATTGGATTTGAATTAAATGAAAGTTATGGTGAATTAATTGATATTCGTGTTAAAAAATCTGTTAAAGATGAAGAATTTGTAAAAGCTGAATTAATTAGATTATCAACACCACCGACACCAAAAATTCCAAAAGTTAAAAATGTAGAAATTGAAACTGATGAAACAGATGATGAAGATGATTCGGTTTTAAATGAAATGAATGGTAGTAATGTTCCCGATATTCCATTAAAAGATCATACGATTGATGAAATTAAAGAAGAATATAAAGAACAATATTTAAAAGAAGTTCAAATTGATCCATCAAAAGTAATTATTAAAGAACCAGTTATGATTAAGGAAAGTAAAAGTGAACCAGTTGTAGATCCTGATTGGTTTGATAAATTATAATTAAACTCTACCTTTTCTATCTTTTGTAAATCTTATTCTTTGTGAACGAATACCTTCAGAAGGTTCTATTACTACGATTTTATTTCCAAATGTAACACTTTGGATTTCATTATCTCGTGTAACACCTAAAAAGTTTCCTTCTGTTGGTTTTTGAATTCTTTTTGGTTCTTCAACCACTGGTGGTATTGGTTCTTCAACCACTGGTGGTATTGGTTCTTCAACCACTGGTGGTATTGGTTCTTCAACCACTGGTGGTATTGGTTCTTCAATTACTTCTTCTGGTATAATTTTTTCAATGAATTCTACAACAGGTTCAACAATTTTTTCTTCAATTACATCAATAAATGTTTCTGGTTCATCAACTTTAATTTCTATGAAAGGAATTTCTTCTTCAAATTCTTCGTTATTTTTAGTTAACTCAAATACAGTTTTACCATCGTCAAATGTTTTTTCCCTTACATATAATTCACTAAACTCGTTTTTTTTTAAATCATCGTTTTTGAATGACTTTCTTATTTCTTTTAAGTTAGCAAATTCCGTATTTAACTCTTTTATACCAAGATTGAAGAAATCAATTTTCGCCTTTTTATTTGGATAAACATCTAATATTTTTCCTCTTCCGAAAACATCATGTGAAACAATTTGTCCAACATACAGATTATCAATATCTAATGGAACTAATTCTTCTTCGTAATCTTCATTTTCGATAAAATTTTCTTGTAAATCGTCCCCAAATAGAGTTTTTTTTTCACTCACAGTTTCTTCATCATTTATTTCTTCATCCTGTGGTGTTTCAGTATAATCTAACTGAAGGGGAATTTGTTCATCTGGTTTTTTAATAACATCAGTTGATTTAATTATTTCTTTTGATTCTTCTTTAATTTCCTCTTTTATTTCTTCCTTTATTATTTCTTCCTTTGATTTTTTGGAAAATTTAGATTTCACCTTATCAAAAAAACTTTCTTTTTCTTCTTTTTCATCAACAATTTCGACTTGTTCCTCTTTCTTTTTGTCCAACATTGTCAATTTATTTACACCAATTAACAATGCTATAGCCAACGGGTCAAACACCAATATAATTAAAAGAGCTACAAGATTTACCACTTTATTCATTGGGACACCTGTCAAATCTGCTATAAATTTGTAGGAACCAATTTCATTTGAAACTTCGGATGAATTTAATTCAATTATTCTCTGGTCATAAAACGCAATAGAATCGTTAATACTATTCGTTTGTTTCATTTTATCTGTAATGTCGGTATTCAACAATTTTATTTGTTCATCGGAACCTATGATTTGTGATTCTGTTCTTTTTGCAACAGATATATACTTTTGATTATATAAGTTATCTAATCTTTTTTCTTGTTGGTTTCTCAATCCTGATATTGTATTTATTCTTTGTGTTGAACTTTCGATTGATTTATTTACTCTATCTAATTGATTAACAAATAATGTTTTCTTATTTTGCATTATTTTTATCTGTGAATCTCTAACTTCTATTTTATTAGCTGATTTTTGATAAGCAGAAGTTAAGAATCCGTAAATACCCATTGATGTTAAAAACATGATAAAAACGACTGCGAATATATAGAAACCTCTTAATCCTTTTTCAATATTCTTCCAAAATCTATAAACATAAGATACTGTGACAATTTTTCCGAACTCTAGTGACGCAGCGAGAATTGTAATACCCAAACCAGCTGCATAGAAGAGTTGTGTTAAACCAAATACAGAAAACCATGCCGCAGTACCAGCGAGTAATAATGCAGCAATTGCCAATGAAATAATGAAAAACCAATTCTTTTTCATTTAAAAATTATTATTTTTTCTTATATATTAAAAATTAATCAACAGTTTTGGGATCTTTCTTTCTGTTAATTTCATCTCTTATTTGGGAAGCTTTTTCATAATCTTCCCTTTCAATAGATTCCTGAAGTATGGCTTTTAATTCTTCTATTGTATATGATTCTAATTTGTCGGATTCTGATATTCTTTTAATATCGTATTTATCTTGTAAGATTTCATTTATTTTCGTTAAAAGTTCATCTGAAATAAATATCGGAGTTTTCAATCGTATTGATATTGCAACAGCTTCTGCCGGTTTAACATCTAAAACAGTTTTTAGTTTATTATCACATATAATGTGAGTAAATAATTCACCATCTTTAATTTCTGTAATGTCAATTTCTTGAAACTTAAAATTATAAGCATTGGTGAGATCCCTTACAAAATCATAAATCAATGGAATACTTGGTTTAATTTTTTCTATTTCAACTGCTATCGATTGAGCTTCAAAAAAATTAATAATAATTGGAACTCTTCTCGCACCCACAGGTGGATTATTTGGATCATCCCAATCAGGTAGTAGTTCTTCTAAAATTAAAACATAAATATTTTGAATTTGACTATATGAAATCCCAGCCACTCTCAAAGATACTTTCTTTACTTCTTCTTTTTTTTCATCGATTTGTTTAGTAAAACGTTGTTTTAATTTATCGAACATATTCTTTAACATATAAGTAATTTTACTTTTTAATATATATAAAACAAAAGAGTGTCTGTTTTAAATGATTTGTAGTTTCAAGGAGTTTACTAATGAGGGTTTAATTCAGTCTGTTCCACAAGATGAAGTTATAAAAATTTTATCGAAGAATTTTGATTTTCTGAATATTGAAAAAACTGTAGTTATTAGATTATCTCCCAAAAATGGTGGTGATATTTTACCATTCATACCACAAATCGAACCATTTATAAATAATTTAGGATGGTTTATTTCAACCAAAATAATTAGTGACAATAATGTTAAAACAGTATTTTTGAATACAATAAAAATAGAGCCAAAATACAATACCGAATCTAATAAAATACCGGATAATTTATATCATATAACAGATGTCAAAAATTTAGATAAAATAAAGAAAATGGGTATTGTTCCGAAATCTAAAAATAAAATATCATTACACCCATCCAGAATTTATTTGACATATTTGGACCAAACAAAATGGTTATCGAAAATTTTTAAGAAAAATCACCAAATGGATCCGATTGTTATAAAAATAGATACATATCATTTATATAAGGATAGAAAAATCAAATTGTATATTGACCCAAGAATGCAAGATGCATATTATACCTACGATAATATCCCACCAGATTATTTTGAAGAAATAATTACTTTATGATTCATCAACCGTTGGTTTGATAACAGTTAATTGTTTATATTTGAATATAATTAATCTATATTTTTTACTTTCTTCAAAAACAGATTTAACCATATAAAATTTTTGGTCAAAGAATAAAATATCATGATCATGTGGTTTTTGATTATCCGAAAATTCATTATGATTTATTAAAACTTCAAATTCGTCATCTAATTTACTTTCATCGGGTATTAAAACTCTAACTTTAATTTTATTAATTATTTCAAAAGTTTCATATTCTTCTTTAAATTCTTCTGATTTTTTAGTTAAGTAATAATCTGATTCCCAACCCATTATTTTTGATATGTTATCATTCAGAGTGTCTATCATCTGTTCCAGATTCTCTTTTGTTGGCATTTGAAAGTTCATGTTTTATACTTATTTTTTTAATAATATCTTCCACTTTTTTCATTATTTGAATATAATCAATCGCAATATATGTTGTATCTTGTGTTTCTTTACCTTTTTCTATAATATATGTTATTGTATCCAAAACTGATTTGTAATGAACAAATTCTATAACTTCCATTATATTTTCTTTGTTCAATTCCACTTTATTAAGGAATTCTAATATTTCATCATAATTAAAGTTTAGATTATTCTCCACTTTTTAGTTTTAATATAGATTTTTCTAATTGACCTTCAGTTAAAGCACCTACTTGTTGACTGTATTTACCACTTCTTGAAATAAAATACATTGTAGGAATACTTCTAATGTTAAACATTTCGGATAATTCATATTCTTCATCAACATCTATTTCGTAGATTGGGATATCTGGATATTTTTCCGAAAGTTTATTTAAAATTGGGGCTAACATTTTGCACGGACCACACCATTTTGCCGTGAATTTTAGAATAGAATCTTTCTTATCACTATTTATCAATACATCATCCTTTTTTGTGTAAAGACTCTTGAATTCTCCACTGGTTAAATTTTTTACCATTTTATTAACAATTATTTTTTATTTTTATATTAAAAATATGTAAATGTTTTAAAAACTAATATACATATTTTATTCCAGAATTTCTGGCAATATTCTTCACCATTTCCATCGTTTCTGGTTTAGTCATTTCAAATCCTTCAGTCATTTTAAATCTTGGGAAAAATGTCAAAAAATGTATCGGTGTATCCGAAAAACCTTCTGATACCAACCAATCACACATATTTGATACCATAGTAGGATCATCTGTAAATCCGGGTATAACTAAATTAGATATTTCCAACCAAACACCATTTTTTTTCAATAATTTTAACGTATTTAAAACCGGATTCAATTTACCTTTTGTAATACTTCTATGTTTATTCTGATCAAAACATTTTAAATCAATATTTGCCGCATCTAAATAAGGAATTAACATCTTTAAAGGGTCTTCATTAATATGACCATTCGACACTATAATATTTTTCAATCCTTTACTTCTAGCTAATTTAGATGTATCATAAACAAATTCAAAAAATATCAAAGGTTCTGTATAGGTATAAGATATCGAACCATATGGTATTGCTTGATTTACAACATCTTCTGGATTCATATAATTTGTATACACTTCATTCATTGTATGTTGTGAAATTCCATCATTTTGACAATTATCACAATGAAAATTACATCCCGGTGATGCAATTGAATAAGTTTGGGAACCCGGTAAAAAATGAGAAAGTGGTTTTTTTTCGATTGGATCTACTGCAACGGAACAAATTCTACCATATTCCACAGATTCCAAAGTTCCATTAACATTTTGTCTAACTTTACAATTACCAAAATTATTTACAGAAATCTTACAATAGTGTGGACAAAGAGTACATTCGACTTTGTTAAAGTCTAATTTGTTATAAAATAAGGCTTCCATTAAGTTACTTTCTTTTTAAAAATATATGTTTTAAATAACCACACAAATAAAGGGATAAAGATTGCTGTCCATAACCATTTCCAATTATCAAAGAAAAAATTCACTATTGTTACCCAAATCTTATTTTTCATATGAACATATATTTTTCCATCATAAATGTTCAGATTCTTTTCAACACCATCTATAACTAAATCAACAGTTATAGTTAATACTTTATTACCATCCTTTAAAGGGGTAACTTTCCACTGCCATTGTGTTAAATTGGTATCAGATAATTCTATTGCTTGTTTCATCGGTGTAACAGTATCAATATGAAAGTTTCCTACTGTACCAACTTCTTGAAGTCTTACAATCATTTCGGGTGTTACTCTAATTATAGTATCAACAACTTCTGTAATTACATTATTATGTGATCTAAAAGTTGATACTTTACTAATTACCATTTCTTTGTTCATATTTCTCGAAATGGATACGGAAACAACATTAGTAACACCAACTTCCATAGTATCAGACATCAAATAATTCAATCTCCCTGTAAGATTTTTTGATGTTTGTTCTATATTTGGTGATACTTTTAAAACCCTTTTTTCTCTTGTTACATTTATCGGTTTAGATTTTATAATCATTACATTACTTTTATTTCCTGATACAGTATCAAGTCTTATACAAGCCACTTCTCTATCTCTACGTTTTATTGAATAATTTACTTTTTTAGATTTTATGATGGTTGTATCATAAGTAATTGTATCGGAAAAATTTGTCGTAGTATCATTTGATGTTATAGAAACTTTTTTATTTCCATTTGGTGAACAACTAAATAGAAATAAAACAAACAAAAATAATAAAAATTTTTTCATCTCAATCTATATATCATTTTTTATTTATATATTTATTATATAATTTCTCTAAAAAAATGATAGAAATATCAGCTCGATATCTAGAATCTATAACCTCTTTCGTTTGTTCTGAACTATATAAACCCAATCCTTTTCCTTGTGTTAGATCTTTTTGTTCAATAGTTATAAAACCATTTGTGTAACCTTTTACATCTCTATTTTCATAGATATTTTTGAGTTCATCTAATCTTATCCAAATCATTCCGAAATTTGGATAACAATCACAGGAATTGGATATAAATATTCTATTATCGGTATCTTCTCTAATAGCTGTCCAACTTCTTCTTATACCAGAATTATCACACCAATCAACACTTTCCAAATTATCAAAACATGTAATGTGTGGTAAAGTTTTAAAATATTCAGTCCAATCATTAACACTTTTTGATCTGAATAAAAAATCATCTTCTATCATTTCAATCCATATTGTTTTTCATCAAATATGATAGTTTCATATGTATAAATTTCCGAAGTTTTCCAATCATCCCAACCCATACCCATCTTATCTTGTGAACAATGACCAAGAAATTCATCTTGTGTCCATCCGGTTTCTATGGCAACATTCGGTAAGAATGTCCCACTTTTACCGTTTTTAACCATGTAAATTCCATGTTGACCTAAAGAAAATTCATCAATTGATTTAATTCGTTTTAAAGGTGTCAATACAGATATTTCAATAGTTATATCATTTAATTCGTTAAATGTAACAGGAGCAAAACGTGTATCCTTAACCGCTGATTCAATTGATATATCCCTTACAACTAAATATAAAGGGTAGTCAGCATTAAATCTACCAATACAACCCCTCAAACTACCACCTTTTTTCAATGTTACAAATGCACCAGCATTTTCCAAAACAAATGGCCTGTCAATACTTATAATTGGTTGAATATCTGGTTCGTGTCTGAAACCATTACCACTTAACCACATTCTGATTGTTTCTCTTGCGGTATTTAACAAAAATATTTTTTCTCTATCTGTTAATTTCATATTTCTATTATTTCTTTTTCATTTTTAAAAATATAATCTAATTTTTCCTGTCTTTCGTAATTTATCATTCTTTCTTCATCTCCTCTACATTCACTTTCGATTGTTACAAAATTATTGGAAAAACCAATAAAAGAAGTTATATGAAAAATTAAATCTTCATCATATAATTTAATGTTTGTATCAACAACACAAACATTTTTATCAATCAAATCTGGTGTATTATTAGTTTCATCACAAAGTACATGAAATTCAAATATCAATCCACCATCAATAAAACATTTACAAATATCACTTATTTTGTCTTTTAATTCGATTCTAGTTTGTGGAATGTTATATTTTTTAATATAACTTTCTAATGTTGAATTGAATAAATTTTCTAATGTCTTGATAATATTTTTGTGTCCAACTAACATTATTCTTCTTTTGTTTTATCATCAATTCCTATTTTAGAAATTAAATCCTGTACAAATCTTTCAACATCTCTCCATTCAGCTGCTGGTTCGAACTTTTGTTCGTTGATACACATCATCTTCATTTTTCTAGCTCTTTCCTCTTTCGTTTTCAAAAAATTTGTTATTTGTTCTACATTTTCAATCTTTTTATAACCAAGAACATCTTTTCTAAATGATTCTGTATCAGCTGTAATATCGTGACTATTATTAATTGAAATATCAATTTCCTTTACGACACGAATACTTGTTCTTAATACAACGTGTGGATCCCCTTTTTCAAATGTTAAATAAGTATCAATAATTTTTAAACCATCTTTATTATCATCTGGTGGATTATTTGTCATATCAAAAATATTCATAAAACTATTTATCAAACCACCATCAACAAATGGTTGACATATTGAATCCAACTCATTCTTTATAGTTGCTCTTGAATATTCATCATCATAATCCCATTGATATTTCAACAAAAAATTAGTGAATATACTTTTTAATGTCTTTATAACTTTATCTTTTTCCATTTATCCAGTTATTATGTTTTCTATCAGCGTTAACCTGATCTCTAGATATACAAGAAAATCCATCATCAAATGTAAATTCTTTTGCCCCTTTATTAATGTTTATCATCTTCTTTCTTTCATCAACTTGTTTGAAATATTCTTTCAATTCAGCTGGTGTAGGATCTTTCCTTCTTTCAGAATCTTCTTTAAATTCTATATCATTTCCCATAGGATCTGTTACATTTTCCATTTCGGATACTTCAATTTCTTCCATTTCTTTTGTTTCCATAATTATTTAATTTATTTTTTGTTTAATTTAAAATTTTCGTTAATCTTTCATGCCTTATATTATTAATATCATATTCATTTAATGAATAAATTGGTGAATATCTTAAATCAACCAACCATCCACCTAAATCTTTTTCATTTTCATCATTTTCAATCAACATCATAACATAAAACCCGTTTCCTTTATCTTCTGTACATTTTACTATTCTTACTTCATTTGAACCATTGGGTGTTATTTTATATAATTCACCAATTTCAGGACTCCAACTTGGATTGTAAATGTTTGAATTTCTTAAAAAATTTAATGCCATAATCTAATTTTATTTTTTGACAAAACTAATTGAATAATAACCAACAGTTCTATCTCTTCCGGTTGATAATTCGGCTGAATTTTTATACCTTAAAAATTTTATTTCTATATCATCTCTTTTTTCTATGATAAAAAGTAAAATCAAATAAGCACTCCAACCACACATCCTTGTTACTATATGTTTTTTATCACTCGAAAGTTTAAAAATTCCATCAATAAAATCATTGGAATTCTTCTTTAATATCAAATTCTTTGTTTCACCATCTACAACTATAGCTTCTTCATATTTTGGATAATGAGAAAAATCACTACTAATAACAAATAAATTATCATCTGTAAAATATTTTTCCAATTCCATTGAAATTTTTCGTAAATTGTCAATGTTATTATCACCAATCATTATAGGGATAATATTTTTATATTTAATACCCTTTTGAATGAAAGGTAATAAAACTTCAATGGTGTGATCATTGTTAAAGAATTCATTGTTATATTTAATTAAATCAGTATCATACACCAATCCCTTTATTTCCATATCACCAAATGGTGTTTCATATTTAGTATCATTTGGAATACAACAACCTTTGAAATTATTTGTATGACTTGTACTTAATATAAATACGTTTTCATATTCTTTATCAATAATCGAATTAAAAGATAAGGCGGCAACATCACCTGAAAAGAAATATCCCGCGTGTGGTGATAAAATAGCAATAGAATTTTTATCTGTTTTATTATTTTCTAATAATTCAGAAACATCACCACCAATATAATCATAAGTAACTTTTGAAAAATGCATAAAATACCTTTTTAAAGTATATATTACACTTGAATGGTTTAGTTTAAAAATTATCTACACTTAATATTTTACAATTTGTTGGGAAAGAATATTGAGAAAAACTTTTTCCTTTTGGATAGGAAAACCATAATCTTGTTTTTCCACTTTCTTTGAATCTTTCTATGTATTTAGGCCTACACATTTGTTCATCTAATTCTATTAAATTCTTTTTAGTATAACTCAAATTATAAGTTAAAAAATAACCTTTATCTTCTACACTTAAATATTCTAATGTTATTTGTTTCGATTCTGTATCAACTTCTGTTACCAATTCAATAACAATATTTCTTGTTTCGGTATTTTTTTCTTTTACAAATTCATTATACTTTTTCATATGAATTATATATTAAAAATTTAATCAAATTTATCCATTAAAGGTTTGATTAATAAAAACGTTATATAACATAAAGGACTGATAAAAAATCCATCAAATATAGAAGCTAAAAATGGATTTAATAATGGATTTAATAATAAGGTTGGACTAAATATTACTAATGATGTTAGAACTCCTGCCCAAAAACCGAAACACATAGGACAACTAAATAGATACCCAAAAAAATTAGGGCTGATTTTACACAAATATTCCCTAATTTTTTTGAATATCTTACTTTTGGTGACTATTATAGTCAATCCAATGTTGATGATTATGTAAATTATTATCACCGACATCCGTTCGCACAATGAGCACATGCTCTAAGAAAATACCTTTTCATAATTTCTTTTTTATTTCTATATATTATCTAATGTGGGTAGAAAATTATCATTTAATATTTCTTCTAATCTATCATATCGAACCTGATTCATAAGATATTCTTCCGATGGTGAAAAAAATTCTAAAACACTTTCTTTTTGTTTATCCGTTAATTGATTAAAAGAATAAAATAAATCAAATAATTCTTGTTTATTTAAAATTACCATTTCTGTCTTGTAATTAATAAATGGTTCATTAGAAAAATTATGAACATTTGAATCTTCCTTTATTATTTCAACTTTATTCAAAATCTTTTTCGAAATATCTTCCGCGAAATGTCTTTTTAATATTTGATCAACATCAATTCCTTTTTCTTCTAATTGAAATATTTCCAAATGAGTTTTTTTGAAATTTAATTTCCACCAACAACTATTTAATATTTTCTTAAAATCCATTACTTTATTGGACACCATTTCGGTGTTTCTATTTTTTCAATAGTATATTTAACGAATTCATTATATTTACCATCATAATCAAATTCTTTAATTATAAAATAACCTTCTGTTTTTTTCATAATCCACTTTTTAAAAGTTCAATATCATCAGTCTCAATTGCATAATTTGCATGATATTGTTCCGAACAAAATTCAATTTTGTCAAGCAATGTTTTGATAACCTTTCTTGATTTGGCCAATTTTATTGCCATATCAATAACATTATCTTCATGTGATACATCTTCCCAAAATTTATAGTCAATTTCTTCTAAATTTGAATATTCGGGATGACCATAACCACATTCTTTTGCCATATCAAATACAATTTGCTTTACTTCAATGGATTGATTTTTATATTTATATCTCATATTACTTGTTATTTTTAAATATACTTATCAAGTTCTTTGATCATTTTTTTATTAAGACCTTTTTCAGTATATTTTTTTATACTAATTAGTTTATCTAATGTTAAATC
>Ga0247840_10007825_pt1 | contig 14663 bp, 12 predicted proteins | sample LaCruzMarch2015__FD_192404 | JGI IMG/M metagenome (GOLD analysis project Ga0247840, IMG submission 192404) | Freshwater microbial communities from meromictic Lake La Cruz, Castile-La Mancha, Spain - LaCruzMarch2015_17m | ecosystem: Environmental > Aquatic > Freshwater > Lake | place: Spain...
CTTTTAAATGCTGAATTTCAATCAAATATAGATATTTTTAAATTTTTGTCATGTACTTAGATTTTGTCTACAAAGTTGCATTTACTAATTGAATTTACGCTTTTTCCGAAGCATTGAACCAAAACTGAAGTTAATTCACTACTTTTGTGCGAGACATTGGAATCTTTTGTTTTCATTATAACGGATTGGTAGTCAGCCATAAAGAAACGAAACTTCAAGGTTTTTCCCAAATAAAATGAGACTTATTACACTGATAATCAAATTTTTATATCTCTGTATAATTATTTGTCATGTACTAAAAAAAATATATTTTAATTTATAGAAAACTACCGGCAAAATGCAAGAACGACATTCAGACCGCGAGAGTTACTTTAAGGAACAGAACCTCGTTACCGAAAAATACGTAATTCCTTATATTCGTAAAGCGCTGCAAATTACCCCACAACTTACCGTTGCTGAAATTGGCTGCGGGGAGGCGGGCAACCTGAAACCATTTCTGGATATGGGTTGCAAAGTATATGGAATTGATATTGCTACCCACAAAATTGAAAATGCAAAACGATTTTATGAAAACCATCCACAAAAGCAGAACCTCAGCTTAATTGCAGCCGACATTTATGATGTTCAACCCGAGCACATTGACAAACTGGATCTTATCATTATGCGCGACACCATTGAGCATATTCCCAACCAAGAAGTGTTTTTAGGAAATTTAAAGAAGTTTCTCAAACAGAATGGGAAAATATTCTTTGCGTTCCCGCCTTGGCGAATGCCTTTTGGGGGGCACCAGCAGATTTGCATTAGCAAAGTGCTTAGCCATTTACCATACCTTCATCTTTTGCCTGAAAGTTTGTATGTTTTGGCTTTGAAACTATTTGGTGAAACAGAAGATAAAATCAAAGGCTTGCTTGAAATTCGACAGACACGCATTAGTATAAACCGCTTTCACAGGATACTGGCAAAAAATAATCTTTCAATTATTTGTGAGGACTATTATTTAGTCAATCCCAATTATGAAATCAAATTTAAGATTAAAGTGCGAAAGCTCCCTACTATATTGAATATACCGTATTTCAGGGACTTCTTTGCCACAGCTTGCTATTGTATCGTAGAAGTGGACAATAATTAAATGTTGGATACTGAACTGACAATGCGTAGAAAAAATTAAACAATTTGAAAATTGTTAGCCTTGCCGCTAAACAGACAACATCATAGAACTTAAACGCAGCACCTCGAATGCGCAACACCCCGCCAAGCTAAGCTCTTGACGGGGTGTTGCGCTTTTGGAACAACCCCTACCGAAAATGAATAACGAAGAGTATTAATACGTGAATAATGTAAGATATTGAGTAAATTATGTAATGCATAGTGGTTCGATAATTCGCACCTTTGTAGATAGAAATTTATAAAAAATTTAAACAGAAACTCATGAAAAAGATTGAAAAAGCAACGCAAAATGCCGAAAACCAACATTTGCCCGACGTCCTTAATGGAACTAAAAAACATAAAACTTCATTTTTTGAGTTGTTGAAAAAACATTCAGCGTTATTTGTTCTAATTACCGGAGCACTTTTGATGTTAATTATTTATTTCGGAAAAGAATTTGAAAATGAAAAAGAAAAGGAGAGAATTATACTACTTGCAACAAATCAGTTGGATGTAACAAATCAGGAAATGCTAAGGCTTTTGGCTAAACCTTTGGTTTGGAGTGTAAGAGCTGACATGCTTCGTGGAAATACTGAGCAGATTGATTTGCTAATTTTGAACTTAATAAAAGAAAAGAATTTCCAATTTATTCATTTAATTGAACCGAATGGGAATGTAATACTTTCGACAAATAAGGGCCTCGAGGGCAAATTTATTGGGGATAATGTTGATGCGGTTTTATTGCGTGTGAGTTCGGATGTGCTGGTTGTTGAAATTAATCATAGTATTTATGTGTCGGCTCCAATTTTTGGAATAGATCAGCAAATTGCGACATTAATTATTGGATATAAACCAGTTGGGATAAATTTTGAAAATTAAACTTATGTAAATTTATAATATACAACACATTACATTAGTCTATCATTAAGAGTATCTATAAAAATTTATTTATAGAATAAAACAAATAAATATGATTATGAAAACAAACGAAGAATTACAAAAAGATGTGCAAGACGCTATTAAATGGGAGCGTTTATTAAATGCTGCCGAAGTGGGAGTTACCGTAAAGGATGGTGTGGTTACACTTACCGGAACAGTTGATACTTTTGCAAAAAAAGAAGAAGCAGAAAAAGCGACCAAAAAAGTAGTTGGTGTAAAGGCTGTAATTGAAGAGATACAAGTAAAATCGTTCAATGAGTCCAAAAAAAGTGATGTAGAAATTGCTACTGATGTTTTAAAAGCATTAAATGCAAGTTGGCAAATTCCCAAAGATAAAATTCAGGTTAAAGTTGAAAATGGTTGGGTAACACTATTTGGCGAATTAGACTGGCATTTTCAGAAAGAAGCGGCAAAGGCATTATTATCAAATGTATCGGGCATAAAATGGGTAACAAATAGCATTTTAATCAAGTCGGAAATAATTGCTAAGGTAGAAAAAGAAGATGTGGAAAATGCATTAAGACGCAACTGGGCACTGGAAAACAAGAATATTGAGGTGAGTGTATCGGAAAATAAGGTAACATTACATGGCACAGTACACTCGTGGGTTCAAAAAGACGAAGCTGCACGAATTGCATGGAATGCCCCTGGCATAGTTGATGTTGATAATCAGTTAAAAGTAGATTATTTATAGAGATTTACATCCTATCCATATACCAACTTAATTGTTTGTGAAGTTTTTTGCTTTCGCAAATACTGGTAATTATCTTTTGAAGCCGCAGAAATGCGGTTTCGCTTTTTACTACATAATCGAATGCAGCATGATGCATACAGTTAACGGCAACATCAATTTTATCCTGAGCCGAAAGCATAACAACCTCAATGTCTTTATTGTATGCTTTTATTTTGTCTAAGGTTTCGATGCCATTCATTACATCGCGCTCCACACCATCGAGCAGGTAATCCAGAATAATAATATCCGGTTTGTGTGTCAAATTTTCGATACAAAGCTCACCTGTGGCGTATGTTTCGATATCAAAATCGCCACTTTCCATAAATTGAATTTCGAGCATTTTCAGAAAAACTGCATCGTCGTCCACCAAAAAAATCAATATCTTTTTTTTCATTTTAAAAAATTTATTTATATGGAGCACGCTTCGTCTCTACTATATTTCTAATATTGAGACGCGGCATGCCACGTCTCTACGGCTAATTTTTAACTTTCTCCATTATCAAATATTCTTCTCTCAGCTCCTCGCAGGCTTGTAAACACACACTTTCGAGTTGTAAAACCATTTCGAGCACTCCATCCGTTTTTTGTTGTGTGTCGGCAAAGTCCTGAACCTTTTTGGCAATATTTTCAAAATCCTGACTAATTCCCATAATAACAAACGAAGGAATCATTTTGTGAACCGAGGCATGTAGCGTACCCCAATCTTTATCTTTCATACCCTGCTTCATAGATTCAATTAGCGGTGGCGTTTGTTCCAAATAGAGCATAATCATTTCCATCATCAATATCGGATTCGATTTAGTCCGCTTGTTCAGGTAGCTTAAATTTGTACATTTACTTTTTACTACAATACTTTCGTTAATTATACTGATTTCGGCCTCTAACTGTTTTTGCTTTACTAAATTCAGAATTTTACTATACAAAACACGTTCGTCGACAGGTTTTGCAATATAATCGTTCATGCCTACTGCTTTACATTTAGCCAAATCTACGGTTGTTACATCGGCTGTAAGGGCAATTATAGGAATGTCCGATTTTAGTGTATTCCGAATGTATTCGGTTGCCTCAAAACCATTCATTTCGGGCATTTGTAAATCCATAAGCACTACATCATAACAACCCGTTTGTAATTTTTCGATAGTTACTCTGCCATTTTCGGCAATATCGCGTTCAAAACCAAAATCGTCCAAAATGGTTTTCATCAGCAACTGATTCAGCGGAATATCTTCGGCAACAAGTACTTTAATCTGTTTTACTTCCACAGCCAATTCGGGTAGTGCGGTGTCATCGTCAACACTAATTTCTGTTTTCGGGAAACTCAAAACAAAACTGAATTTTGAACCAACATTAACTTCACTTTCAACAGCTACTTTGCCACCTTGTGGCTCTACAAGCTGCTTTACAATGGCCAATCCAAGTCCAGTTCCACCATAAATACGCGAAGTGCCACTGGTAGCTTGCTGAAAGTTTTCGAAAATTTTACTCAATTTTGCTTCTTCAATTCCAATACCTGTATCTGTGACAGCAAAGTATATTTTGGCACTTTCATCGTCCTTGCTAAGTAATTTAACAGCCACAGTAATACAACCTTTATTTGTAAATTTCAAGGCATTACTTACTAAATTCAAAATTATCTGATGTAGTCGCACAGGGTCTCCAAGCAATACTTTCGGAATATCCTGGTCGTATTCAATTTTTAGTTTCAGGTTTTTTTCCTGAATTTTTGTTTCGAATAAATGCAACATGGCAAAAATGGACAGTTCCATTCGAAACGGGATCTGCTCGAACGTCATTTTACCTGCTTCTACTTTTGCTAAGTCGAGAATGTCGTTTATCAACACAATAAGCGCATCACCACTTAGTTTTATAGCCGAAAGGTATTCCATTTGTTTTGTCGACAAATCCGATTTGAGCAATACTTTCGTAAAGCCAATAATGGCATTCATTGGCGTACGTATTTCATGACTCATATTCGACAAAAACTGTTGTTTTGCTTTTACAGCATCTTCGGCTTTTCGGGTTGATATTTGTGCGGTCTTACGAGCTTCCTGTGCTACAGCATTAGCCTCCTCCGCATGTTTCATTGCTTCGTTAAGCTCTGTTGCAATGCGTTTTTGATCGGTTACATCGCGTGCCACAATCACTACTCCAAGCACCATTCCATCATCATCTTTAAAAACAGAACCATTGAAAAGTACATCGGTCAGTTTTCCGTTTTTATGACGAAGCGTTAAGGGCGAATCGGCCACTGAACCTTTTGCAAAAACTTCCTTATAAACTTCTCTTGCCTTTTGGGGTTCGGTAAAATAATCAAAAAAATCACTGTCGGTAATTTGCTCCCGCGTGAGGCCGGTAATGTTAGCCGTAGCCTGATTCATATCCATAATCTTGCCTTGAGCACTAATTGTTACCAAGGGGTCGAGGCTGGCTTCAATCAAACTTCGTGCATAACGAGATGCTTGCGTTTCCATTTTTTTTGTTAAGTATTAGTTATATTCCAATTTCTTCAATTGGACTGCGGTGTTTAACTTTCAAGTGTTTAAATTCCGAAGGCGTTAATCCCGTAATTTTTTTAAATTGATTGGATAAGTGTGCCACTGAGCTATATTGCATACGATACGAAATTTCGGTGAGGTTTAGCTCGTCGTATAAAAGCAATTCCTTAACACGTTCAATTTTGTGAATAATTATAAATTGTTGAATGGTAATACCTTTTACTTCCGAAAAAAGATTGGATAGATAGGTATAATCGTAATTCAACTTATCGCTTATAAATTCGGAATAATTTATTTTAGGCAATTCGTCCGAATAATGTACCATTTCAACAATTACGTTAATAATCTTTTCGATTAAAACCGCACGCTTATCGTCCATCAATTCGAGACCCGAATTCAATAACGCAATTTTAAGCTCTTCGCGTTGCGGGTCGGTGATATCTTCCATAATCTCAATCTCGCCCAAATCCACTACAATAAAATGAAGGCCAAGTTTTTTAAGCTCCTCCTTCACCACCATTTTGCAACGGAGGCTAACCATATACTTGATATATATTTTCATGAAAAAATGGAAAAATGAAAATTAAGAATCGAAAAATTGGAAATTGAAAAATTGAGAAGGGAATTTGGATGAGCCTGTAACTTTATGTTCGTCATGTCAAAATGCGAAAATCAAAAGTCAGTCGGGGGTGTGTCCGAAAAAGTTGGAGAAAAAACGAAAGTGAATTTGAGTTATAACACTTTGAAATACAATAATGTTGTAAATGTAAGCATTTAAATTGGAATTGCTTGCAATAAAAATATTATTCATCTCTGAAAGTATTATTGTATCTTTGTAACGCAGCAAAAAATCGAAATATAGTATTTGCACATTTACTGAGATTGGAGACTAAAAAACAAAAAAAGAAGCACTTAAAAGTACTTCTTTTTTTGAGAAATGGGTGGAAGACGGGGCTCGAACCCGCGACCTTCTGAACCACAATCAGACGCTCTAACCAACTGAGCTACAACCACCATGTTTCGAGGTGCAAAGATAATACAGCTTAGGGTTCTGTGCAATAGTTTTCGGTAAAAAATGAATACTTTTTATATCTATTTAATTATCAGGCATTAAAATTACATCTAAATGGATTTTTATATAGCTAATGAGCAGTTGGATGCTCAAATTTTGAAGATTAAGCAAAAAATACAGTTATCGATGAATGGCGTAACGACCGATTCGATGACGAAAAAAGGGGTTATTTACAAACAAAACTTTGGAGTTGAACTAACAGTTTTGCGCGAAATGGCTAAAACATTCACTCCAACGCCCGATTTGGCACAGCGGCTTTGGCTTATTGGTTGGCGCGAAACTCTTATCCTTTCCGTATTTTTGCAACCGCTTGAAGGTTTTTCTGCCAAACAAGCCATAGAGCGAACTATTTCGGCACCGCAAAAAGAAATTATCGACGTGCTTTGTTTGTATTTATTGAGCAAAACCGAATATGCTCCTGCTTTGTGTGTGGATTTATTAAACCTCGAAAATGAAAATTGTCGGATTGCTGGTTTTATGTTGGCATCAAGAATTTACAATCAATTGACTGAATGGCAAATAGAACAAATTATTGAGAAATCGGTAGCGTATTCCGAAACCGACAATTTTCAACGCTACAAATCAATTGGGATTTGTTTAGGGCGACTGTGCAGAACGAGTAGTGAAAATGCGACCAACATAAGTAATATTGTTGAAAACTTTAGCCAGAGTAAAAAGCCCTCGCAATACGCAATAGCTGACGAAGTGAAACAAGAGTTGCATTTTTTATTTAATTTATAAGAAAAATAGACCGAAAATTTGTATTTTTGCAAGCCGTTGGCTAAAAAAAAATTGAATGGTAAAGGATGATTATTCGTACGAAGCCGTAAGGGATATTTTTACTGCGTATCTCGAAAAAAAGAAGATGCGTAAAACCCCCGAGAGATACGCAATTCTTGAAAAAATATATCAAAGCGAATTGCATTTTGATGCCGAAACTCTTTGCAGTGTTATGCAGCTCGAGTACCGTGTAAGTCTTGCTACGGTTTACAATACAATAGACATTTTGTTAGACTGTAGTTTAATTGTAAAACATCCTTTTGTAGGACAAGCTTCAAAGTTTGAGAAAACATTCGGCAAACAAACGCACCATCATTTAATTTGTTCGAAATGCGGTGCTGTAAAGGAATTTACGGATAAAAAAATACGAACAATGCTGAAAGACAAGACTTTTGCAACTTTCGAAACAACGCATTATTCACTCTATTTGTATGGCATTTGCAATAAATGCAAACCTATAAAAAACTACCGTGGAGGCGTAGTGCGCCCCGTCTAAAAATTGAAAGGCGCAACCCGTCTAAAAAATGATTACAAACATCTCTTTATTTCCCTCCACGATAACTATCGGGATTGGGGGTTAGGGGGCAGGTACTAAAATTATAAACAAATGAAAGCAGACGTATTATTGGGCCTCCAGTGGGGCGACGAAGGCAAAGGAAAAGTAGTAGATGTATTAACTCCGGGTTACGACCTAGTTACCCGTTTTCAGGGTGGACCAAACGCCGGACATACATTGGAATTTGAAGGTAAAAAATTTGTGCTTCGCTCAATCCCCTCCGGAATTTTTCAGGGAAATAAAATAAATGTGATTGGTAATGGCGTAGTACTCGATCCGGCTCTTTTTAAAGCCGAAGTTGATGCGCTCGAAACATCGGGGCACCCACTTACCGAGCGCTTAAAAATATCAAAAAAAGCACATCTTATTTTACCTACTCACCGCTTGTTGGATGCTTGTTATGAGGCGGCTAAAGGGGTCGAAAAAATTGGCACAACCGGAAAAGGCATTGGACCAACTTATACCGACAAAGTAAGTCGTAACGGACTTCGCATTGGTGATATTCTGAGTAATTTCGACGAAAAATATAAAATTGCCACCGACCGCCACAAAGAAATTTTGAAACAGCATAATTTTGCTTACGAATTGGATGAGTTAGAAAAAGCTTGGTTCGAAGGCGTAGAATGTATCAAACGCTTCGAATTGATTGATAGTGAGCATTTTGTAAACGACGCATTGAAAAGCGGCAAAAAAGTCTTAGCCGAAGGAGCTCAGGGCACTATGCTCGATATTGATTTTGGTTCGTATCCATTTGTAACTTCTTCCAATACAATTTGCGCTGGTGCTTGTACTGGTTTGGGTGTTGCCCCACGCAGCATTGGCGAAGTATACGGCATCTTTAAAGCTTACTGTACGCGTGTGGGCAGTGGACCATTCCCAACTGAACTGTTCGACGAAACAGGCGATAGTATGCGTCGTATAGGCTTTGAATTCGGTTCTGTTACCGGTCGTCCGCGACGCTGTGGTTGGATTGACCTTGTAGCACTCAAATACGCCGTAATGATAAACGGAGTTACGCAGCTCATTATGATGAAAAGCGACGTAATGGACGGATTTGATACAATTAAAGCCTGTGTTGCCTATAAAATAAATGGCGTAGAAACAGAGCAATTCCCATTCGATTTGAGCGATGGCGCTGAGCCTGTGTATGTGGAAATGGCTGGTTGGAATACCGACATGACCAACATGCAATCGGAAGATGAATTTCCGGAAGAATTCAACACCTACCTCAATTTTCTCGAAGAGGAATTACAAGTACCAATAAAAATTGTTTCGGTAGGACCCGACAGAGCTCAAACCATTATTCGGTATAACGATTAATTGATTAAACATCGAATTTAATAATGCTAAAAACGCCCCTGAAAACAATTTGTTTCAGGGGCGTTTTACTATAAACTATTTACTGTAGACTGTAAACTCTCTTTACAGTGTTTTCTTTACTTCCGTTTCTTCAAAACTTTCAACCATATCGCCTACTTGTATGTCGTTGTAGCCCTTAATGTTCAAACCACATTCGTAGTTGGTACCCACTTCTTTTACGTCTTCTTTGAAACGTTTTAGTGAATCCAGTTCACCAGTGTAAACTACAATGCCATCGCGGATAATACGTACTTTATTGTTGCGTTTTACTTTACCTTCGCGAACTAAACAGCCCGCAATAGTACCCACTTTGGTAATTTTGAATACTTCCAAAATTTCAATGGTAGCAGTAATCTCTTCCTTAATTTCGGGCGAGAGCATACCTTCCATAGCCGCTTTGATTTCTTCGATTGCGTCGTAAATAATGGAGTAAAGACGAATGTCGATTTCTTCTTTTTCTGCAATCTTTCGTGCCGAAGTAGTTGGACGTACCTGGAAACCACAAATAATGGCATTCGAAGCTGCTGCCAGCAAAATATCCGAATCGGAAATGGCACCCACAGCTTTGTGGATAACATTCACCTGAATATTCTCAGTCGAAAGTTTAAGCAACGAATCCGAAAGTGCTTCCACCGAGCCATCCACGTCGCCTTTTACAATTATGTTCAACTCTTTGAAATCGCCCAATGCAATGCGTCGGCCTAACTCGTCGAGTGTAAAATGTTTCTTTGTTCGGTAGCTTTGTTCGCGTTGTAATTGTTCGCGTTTGTTCGCAATTTCGCGTGCTTCCTGTTCGGTAGCCATCACGTTAAAATTGTCTCCGGCTTGTGGTGCACCATTTAATCCAAGAATTAAAACAGGTTCAGCTGGCAGTGCCGTTTTTATGCGCTGGTTACGTTCGTTGAACATGGCTTTTATCTTACCAAAATGCGTTCCGGCAAGTACCACATCGCCTTGATTCAGCGTTCCGTTTTGTACCAGCACAGTCGAAATATAACCACGACCTTTGTCCAATTCCGATTCGATGACAGAACCGATTGCACGACGGTTTGGATTAGCTTTTAATTCCAGTAATTCAGCTTCGAGCAATACTTTTTCGAGTAATTCCTCAATACCTTTTCCATGTTTGGCCGAAATGTCCTGCGATTGGTATTTACCACCCCAGTCTTCCACCAAATAATTCATGGCAGCAAGCGTTTCCTTAATTTTTTCGGGATTTGCACCAGGCTTATCTACTTTATTTATAGCAAATATCATTGGAACATTGGCAGCGGCGGCGTGGTTAATAGCTTCAATAGTTTGAGGCATCACATTGTCGTCGGCAGCTACAATAATAATGGCAATATCGGTAACTTTAGCTCCACGAGCACGCATGGCGGTAAATGCCTCATGACCCGGAGTATCGAGGAAAGTAATGCGCTGACCGTTTTCGAGTTTTACATTGTAAGCACCAATGTGCTGCGTTATACCTCCGGCTTCGCCTGCAATTACATTTGTTTTACGAATATAGTCGAGCAGCGATGTTTTACCGTGGTCAACGTGTCCCATAACAGTAACTATTGGAGCGCGAGATTCTAAATCGGCTTCTGTATCTACCTCTTCATCTCCAATAGCATCAACAACTTCGGCACTCACAAACTCGGTGCTAAAACCAAATTCATCGGCTACAATTTTAATTGTTTCGGCATCCAAACGTTGATTGATAGATACCATCATACCAATACTCATACAAGTACCAATAACCTGATTTACCGAAACATCCATCATGGTAGCAAGTTCGCTAACCGTAACAAATTCGGTCAGTTTTATAATACTATCATCGTCGCGCTGGCGTTGTGCTTGTTCCTGCTGTTTTGCGCGGTCGGTATCACGTTTATCACGACGATATTTAGCTCCTTTGCCTTTTTTATTTCCACTTGCCAATCGAGCAAGTGTTTCTTTAATTTGTTTTTGAACCTCTTCTTCGTTTACAACGGTTTTAAGCGGCTTTTTAAATTTGCTATCTTTATTTGGTTTAGCAGCATTGCTATTAGAGCCCGGGGCACCTTGCGGCACCGGTTTTTTAATCATCGAAGGTTGTGAACCACCACTTCCTCCACCTGCTGGACCACCTTGCTGTACTTTATTTATATCAACCTTTTGATTCGAAAAACGTTCACGCTTTTTCTTTTTTGCTTCAATTGCAGCATCGCCAGTTGGTTTTGGTGTTATCTGAAGTGGCTTTTTATTCGAGTCAACTTTTCCTTTCTCTTCGCGCTCTTTGCGTTTCTGCTCCTTAGTTTTGGGTTTCGGACGAGTGCTCTGATTAATTAATTTTAAATCTATACTTCCTATTACTACAGGACCTTTATCAGTATTTGGTCTACTCAATGAGAAAATCGGCGCTTCTACTTGTTCTAATTTCTCAGTTAATTCAACTTTTACAGCCGGTTTAGTTTCTTTTACCGGTGCTTTAACAGCTATCTTTTCAACAGCATGTTTTTCGGTTACTGGTTTTTCGGTAGCTGGCTTTTCCTTTTCAGGCGCAGTCATTTTTTTTGGTTCTACCTTTGGAACAATAACTTCGACCGGTTCTACTTTCTGAACTGGACTTTCAGGCAATTCAACAACTTTAGCTTCAACTTTCTCTATCGTTTTTTCAACTTCAACAGCCTGTTCTTTAGGCTCCTGCTTTTCTACAATTGGTTCAGGCACAGGTGCGGGTGCAGGTGTTTCTACCACCTGTTTCACCTCAACTATTTCGGGTGCTTTCGCTACCGGTTTTGGCTGCGGTTTATTAAGAGCATCCAAATCGATATGCCCAACAGCTTTTATTTGAGGTTTAATATCGTTGGGGATATCTGTAACAACAACTTCCGGCTTTGCCTCTTGTTTGGGTTGCGTATAACCATCCAAAGCAACTGTAGCAGCTTTTTCCTTTAAATGACGCTCGTTACTTAACCTTTCCGACTCCATTTTGAGAGCCATGTCTTTGTTAAATTCCTTGGCAAGCATAAGGTATTCGTCATCGGATAATTTAGTATTTAAATCAACCGTGTGTTTATACCCTTTTTTTGCTAAAAATTCGATGGCGGTAGACATACCGACATTTAAATCTTTACAGGCTTTGCTTAATCGTATAGACATATATAAATTTATAATTTTTGTAATAAAAATGAGTAGATTACTACTCGTTTGAATAAATTGATGCTTAAAATATCGGAAAGGTTACTCTTCAAATTCAGCCTTTAAAATAGTAAGAACTTCATCAATTGTTTCTTCTTCAAGGTCGGTACGGCGAATTAAATCGTGACGTGGAATTGCTAATACATTTTTAGCAGTATCGCATCCGATAGCTTTAAATGCATCGATAACCCATTGATCAATTTCGTCGCTGAACTCGTCTAAGTAAATATCCTCGGTATCTTCTTCGTCGATATCGCGGTAAACATCAAGGGTATAGCCGGTAAGCATACTTGCCAAGCGAATATTTAAACCACCTTTACCAATAGCCAACGATACTTCGTCGGGTTTCAAATACACCTCTGCTTTTTTCTCGGCTTCGTTCAGGCGAATCGACGAGATTTTAGCAGGGCTCAAAGCTCTCGAAATAAATAAACTCACGTTATTGGTGAAATTTATAACATCGATATTTTCGTTGCGAAGCTCACGTACAATGCCATGTATGCGTGAACCTTTCATTCCTACACATGCGCCTACAGGATCAATACGTTCGTCGTACGATTCAACGGCCACTTTGGCGCGTTCGCCGGGTACACGTGCAATTTTTTTGATGGTAATTAATCCTTCGTGAATTTCGGGAACTTCGAGCTCAAACAAACGTTCAAGGAAAACCGGCGAAATGCGCGATACAATAATTTTGGGGTTGTTATTTTTATTTTCAACCATTGCCACTACTGCACGTACGGTGTCGCCCTTGCGGTAGAAATCGGTTGGTATTTGTTCTGTTTTTGGCAAATAAAGTTCGTTACCTTCATCATCGATTAGGAGCATTTCTTTTTTCCAAACCTGATACAATTCGGCACTTACAATCTGACCTACTTTTTCGCTGTATTTAGCAAATACACTATCTTTTTGCAATTCAAGAATTTTCGACGATAGGGTTTGACGCAGTGTAAGAATTGCCCGACGACCAAAGTCCAAAAAATTTACCGTATCGGTTACATCTTCGCCAACTTCAAACTCCTCATCGATTTTTTTAGCATCGGTGAGCGAAATTTCTGTATTGGTATCTTTTAATTCATCGTCTTCCACAATCACTCGATTGCGATAAATCTCAAAGTCACCTTTGTCGGGGTTGATAATAACGTCGTAATTATCGTCGCTTCCAAACATTTTGGTTATTACACTTCGGAATGACTCTTCCATAACACTGATTAGAGTGCTTCTGTCTATGCTTTTCAGTTCTTTAAATTCCGAAAAGGTGTCAATCAGGTTGATTGTTTCTTTTTTGCTCATAGCTTATTTAAATCTGATAATGTATTTTGTATATTTTATATCGTTATAATTAAATGTAATATCTTCGTTTACAATTACTTTGCGTTTTGCACCTTCTGCCTGTACTTTCTTTTCGATGGTTATTGTAAAAAAAGTTTCGTTGGCAGCAGTCAATTCTCCACTTATTTTAATCCCATTTTTCGAAAGCACTTCCACTTCGTTGCCAATATTTTTTTCGAATTGTTTCAGTACCTTAAATGGCTCGGTAAGTCCAGCTGAGCTTACTTCTAATTCAAAATCTTCAACTTCACGGTCGAATTGCGCTTCAATATGTTTGCTTAGTTCAATGCAGTAATCGAGCGAAACGCCTTCGAAAGCATCAATTTCGACCGAAATTCGGTTGTCCGAGCTTACATTCACATCTACCAGATAGTACTCCGAAGAGGCAATATAATCGCTAACTATCTGTATTACAGTTTCTTTAAAAATCATTTGATGAGGTAATTTAACAAAGAAGGGGACTGTAGTCCCCTTCACATAGTTCTAAATCGGCAGCAAAAGTACAAATAATTATTTATATAACAAACAATTAACCGAAAATATTAGCCGTAAAAGTTGATATCTCGTTATTTTTTAGTACTTAAATTAAATTTCTCAGGAAAACAAGCCGTAATATCTTTGTAATAAAGCTGAATTTTGTCTAAATCAGCTTTTTCATCATCAGTTGGATAAAAAACATCGAGGATTCCCATTTCCTTTTTTTTATAATCGATATAAGCAATCTGAATTGGCACCTTTGCTTTTACGGCAATGTGGTAAAAACCCATTTTCCACTTGTCAACCAAACTGCGAGTGCCTTCGGGGGTTATGGCCAAATGAAAATGCGAACGCTTTTCAAACTCCTCGGCCATAAGGTCGGTTACAGAGTTTTTCTTCGAACGATCCACTGCAACGCCCCCCAACGCTTTAAAAAGGTAGCCCATTGGAAAGAAAAACCACGATTTTTTCATTAAAAATGAGGCTTCGCGCCCCAATGCCACGTACGATAATTTTCCAATAGGAAAATCCCAATTACTCGTATGTGGAGCTACGCATATAATACTTTTCAAAGGCTCATCGACCTGCACATTCAATTTCCAACCAAAA
>Ga0247840_10007827_pt1 | contig 14658 bp, 8 predicted proteins | sample LaCruzMarch2015__FD_192404 | JGI IMG/M metagenome (GOLD analysis project Ga0247840, IMG submission 192404) | Freshwater microbial communities from meromictic Lake La Cruz, Castile-La Mancha, Spain - LaCruzMarch2015_17m | ecosystem: Environmental > Aquatic > Freshwater > Lake | place: Spain...
GCACCGCGGCACCCGCATCCTCTGCACCACCCGCCAACCGGAGCTTGACCACCCCGCCTTCCGCGCCGCCGGGACCCGGGTCCACCGCGCCATCCCGCTCACCGGTCTGGGCAGCCGCTTCAACCCGGACGACGCGCTGGAGTGGTACGCCGCCCTGGCCCTGCTGCCCCCGCTGCCGAGCGTCCCGGCCCCCGGGCGCGCCGCCCTGATCGACCTCTTCGAGCGGGTCGCCTTCCACCCGCTCTCCATCCGCGTGCTGGCGCAGCAGCTCAAGGACCGCGGGCCGGAGGCCCTGGGCGAGCGCCTGGAGGCCTTGCTCACTGGAGCCGGGGCGTCCCGCCCCGAAGCCGCCGGCGAGACGCCCGCGTCCCTCCACGCCTCCATCCAACTCTCGCTCGACCGCCTGGACCCAACCGCCCGCGCCCTGATCCCGCGCCTGGGCGTCTTCCAGGGCGGGGCCTGCGAGGACGACCTGCTCGCCATCACCGGGCTGGGCGTGCCGGACGAGGCGCCGCCGGACGCGCAGGGCCGCGCCCAGTTGCAGATGCTCCTGGACGCGCTGGCGTCCGGGGACCTGGGGCCGGTCCTGCGGGCGAGCGGGATGCCCGAGGGCACCGTCCTGCCGCCGGAGATCCTGGCGCAGATTCGCGACCAGATTGCGGGGCATGTCGATGAACTCCGCGCCCGGCTCGAGGCCCCAACCCCGGCCCCGGCCGCAGTAGGGGGTCGGGGAGAGGCCGTCGCCTGGACCCAGGTCCGCGACCAACTCGTGGCCGCGGCCCTGATCGAGCCCGAGCCGCTCCCCGGCGTCCGCTGGCCCTACCTGCGCTTCCACCCCAGCCTGGCCCCGCTCCTGTGGTCCGAACTGGACGCGCCCGAGCGGGAGCGGCTTACCAAGGCACACCGGGCGCGCTATGCGCAGACGGCCCGGTACCTTTATTTTGAGGACAATAAGCACCCGCACCAGGCCCGGGCCATCGCCCGGCTGGAACTGCCCAACCTGATCCACGCCTGCCATGGCGCACTGGCCGCGGGGGAGCCGGGGGCGGGCGAGTTCGCCGACAGCCTGAACAAGTTCCTCGGCAACTTCGGGCTCGGCCGGGAGTCCGACGACCTGCTCGGGCGCGCCGGTGCCGCCGCCCGGGTGGACGACCTGGACGATTGGTCTCTGGCCGAGTTCAACCGGGGCGGGCGGCTGCTCGACACCGGCCGGATCGGTGAGGCCATGGGGTGCTTCGAGTCGCTCCTGCAACGGCTCGGTGAATCGCCGACCTATGAGCGTGCCGTCACCCTGGGTCTGCTCGGCCGCTGCCTGCAAGCCGGCGGCCGGCCGGGGTTGGCCGCCGTGCGCCAGCGGGAGCAGATCGGGGTGCTGGGTCGCTTGGAGCCGACGCATCAGGTCAGGCGCCAGCGCGGGGTCGCACTGACCGAGCTGGCCGATGCGCTCAGGGACGGCGGGGACTATGCCGGGGCGCGGCGGGCCTATGAGGACGGGTTGGAGGTCGCTAAGGCCCAGAACGACGAGCGCGGTCAGGGCGTCATCCTCGGCCAGCTCGGCACCCTGGCCATGCGGGAGGGCCGGCTGGACGAGGCGGAGCGCCGCCATCGTGAGGCCCTGGACCTCTTTCAGCGGCTCCGAGAACCGGCCATGGAGTCTGTCGCGTGGCAACAGCTCGGGGGGTGCTATTTGAGGGCGGGCCGCTGGGACGACTCGGAGCGCCACTACCGCGAAGCGGCGCGGATCAAGGAGCAGCGAGGCGACCTCGCCGCCGCCGCCCGGACCTGGAACAACCTCGCCATCGTCACCGGGAACGCCGGCAGGCCGGAGGCGGCCGAGCACTGGTACCGCAAGGCTATCGAGGGCTTCCGCGCCGTCGGCGACCGGATCAGCCTGTCGAAGGGCCTCAGCAACCTCGCCGCCCTGCTCCAGTCTCAACCCACCCGACTCGCCGAGGCCAGGCGCCTGGCGGAGGAGTCGCTGGCGATCAGCAAGACCCTGGACCCGGGCGCGGCCGAGATCTGGGCGACCCACAACATCCTCGCCCGGATCACCGACCGCGAGCGCGCCGCCGCCCCGGACCCCGCGACCGCCGCCGCGCTGGCCGCCCAGTCCAGCGCCCACCGCCGCCGCGCCCGCGCGGCCCTGCGCGCCTTCCCCGGCACCCGCCACCGGCTCCAGCCCCACCTGCCGCTGATCCACCTGGTCGCGCAGGCCCTCGCCGCCCCGGCCCCCGGGCGGGCCGGCCGGCTCGCCCGCCTGCCGCTGATCGGCCGGATGCTCCGGCGCGCACCCGCCCCCGGCCCCGCCGCCGCGCACCCCCAGGCCGAGTTGGAGCAGGTCCTGCCGCAACTGGAGGCCATCGGCCGGACCAACCTGGCCGCCGCCATCCGCCTGCTGCGCACCGGCGAGCGCGACCCCGACACCCTCTGCGCCGCCCTGGACCAGGAGGACGCCGTCATCATCGACACCATCCTCCAGGCCATCGCCGACCCCGCGACCCTCGTCGCCCTGAGCGATCCCCCGTAGGGTCCGCTGTGCGGACCAACGCCCTCGCGTCGACCATGAACCTGCGGCACCGACCCGGTGGGAGCGGCTTCAGCCGCGACGCGACCGCGCAAGCGATGCTGGCCTGTCGGCACATCGCCCAAGGTCGATCCAGTGCTGAAGCACCTTGGCGAGCTTGGCGCCTTGGCGTGAGAAATCCCCGTTGCGGACCCGCGCGGCGCCGGGGTTGCGTCAGCGGCCCGGCATTGCGGAAGATGCCTTTGCCTCGTCTTGCGACCCGCCTCAAACCCCGAAGGCGCGCGACCTACCAGCCCAGCAGATAGCCGCGGGGGGATTTTAGGTTCACCAAGTAGGCCCTCAAGCCCCGAAGGGGCGCAACATACCAGCCCAGGGCAACGCCCTGGGTGTGCCGACGTATAACGGAGCCCAGCCCTGAAAGGGCGTGACATCAGGAGCCGCGCCTTTATGTCACGCCCTTTCAGGGCTAGCCCGAAAAACGATGCCATCCCAGGGCGTTGCCCTGGGCTGGCATGTTCGACCCCGTTGGGGTCGGCGCGCACGACAAGCCGCGTCGGCGCATGGAGGACGGCACCTGGTAAGCTGCCATCCGGCCGCGATGAAGCGAGCCGCGGTGGCAGCCGGCAGGTCGTTCCGCCCTGTCTTGCGACCCGCCTCAAGCCCCGAAGGGTCGCGACATACCAGCCCAGCAGATAGCCGCGGGGGGATTTTAGGTTCACCAAGTAGGCCCTCAAGCCCCGAAGGGGCGTGACATACCAGCTTAAGGCGCAACGCCCTGGGTGTGACGTATAACGCAGCCCAGCCCTGAAAGGGCGTGACATAAGGAGTTGCGCCTTTATGTCACGCCCTTTCAGGGCTAGGCCGAAAACGACGCCATCCCAGGGCGTTGCCCTGGGCTGGCATGTTCGACCCCGTTGGGGTCGGCGTGCACGACATGACGCGTCGGCGCATGAAGGATGGGACCTCGCAAGGCCTGGTCGCGGCTAAAGCCGCTCCCCCGGGGGATTTTGGCGGTCGGGACCGCCCCAGCGGGACCGCTGGTCCGGCTGAAGCCTCGACCTCCGGTGGGGGGCGGCCGGTCACGGACGCGGGCGCCGGGGTGGATGCGCTATGCTTCACTGCCAGGCGGCCTTGGTCAGCAGTGCGGCGCTGCGGTTCGATGCGGGCCGCAGGCATAGACCACTTGCTCGCTGCCATCAATGCATCTTCCAACCTCTCGAGGTGACCGACTATGACCGAGGTGTCCGAAATCGAAAACGCGGTCGCGCGACTCTCCCGTGCCGACCTCTGCGCCTTTCGGGACTGGTTTGCGGAGTTCGACGCCGATGCCTGGGATCGGCAATTCGAGGCCGACGTGGCCGCCGGCCGGCTCGATGCGCTGGCCGACGAGGCCTTGGGCGATCTCCGGGAGGGCCGGTGTACTGACCTGTGAGACACCGCGCCAACCCGAGGTTTTGGCGCTCTTATGCCAGGCTCCCACTAAACATTCAGCGGGTTGCCGACGACAGCTTCGAGACGCTGAAACGCGATCCCTATCACCCGTCGCTGCACTTCAAGAAGGCCGGGCGGTTCTGGTCGGCCCGGGTCGGCATCCATTACCGAGCCGTCGCCGTCGAAGAGCGGCAGGACATCGTCTGGTTCTGGGTTGGCCACCATACCGAATATGAGCGTCTTCTCGCAGGTCATTGATCCCATGCCGACGCCTACCACGACGCTGCCTGATCAGGTCCAGACGCCGCCGACCCCGCTCGACCCCCTGACCATCCCCCTCACCGGCCTGCATCTGATCGAGGCGAGCGCCGGCACGGGCAAGACCTACGCCATCGCCCACCTGGTGCTGCGTCTGATCCTGGACGCTGGCCGGCGGGTGGACGAGATCCTGGTCCTGACCTTTACCGAGGCGGCGACCGAGGAACTGCGCGAGCGCATCAGCAAGCGGCTGCGGGAGGCGCGGGCAGCGCTGAAAGGGGGGGACGGGTCCGGGACGGACCCGCTCCTGGGCGCGACGCTCGCGGGGCAGCCCGATCAGACGCTGGCCCTGGCGCGCCTGGACGCGGCCATCGCGAGCCTGGACCGCGCGGCCATCCGCACTATCCACGGGTTCTGCGGGCGGGTGCTGAAGGACTTCGCCTTCGAGAGCGGCGCCCCCTTCGACGCCGAGCTGATCACCGATGAGCAGGATCTCCGCGCCGCCGCCGCCCAGGACTTCTGGCGGCGCCGCATGGCGCGGGCGGACGCGGCCGAGGCCGCCTGGCTGCTGGATGAGTGGCCGCAAGGCCCGGCCAGCCTACTCGCCACCCTGGCCCCCTATCTGGGCCGCGCCGCCCCGCTGCTGCTCCCGGCCCCGGGGGCCGCGGATACCGGCGGGGAAACCAGCGAATGGTCCCGCCTGCAGGCCCAACTCCTGGCCCTGCACGCCGAACTGGCGGGCGCCTGGCCCGGTGCCCGGGAGGCGGTCACGGCCATGCTGCGCGACAACCCATCCCTCTCGCTGACCAGCTACAAGCCGGCCGCCGTCGAGGACGCCATCGCCGCCATGGACGCCTGGTGCAATGGCCCGCCGACCGGCTCGCCGCCCGCGCGCCTGGCGCTCTTCACCCCCGAAAAGCTCAAGGGCGCGACCAAGAAGAAGGGTACGACCCCGGAGCACCCCTTCTTCGCCCGCTGCGAACGCCTGGCCGCCATCGACCCGGAGACCCTGGCCCGCGCCCGCCGCGCCGCCGTCCTGGCGGACGCCTACCGGGCCCTGCGCACGGATCTCGCCCGCCAGAAGGACGAGCGGCGTGTCATCTATTTCGATGATCTCCTGACGCGCACCGCGCAGGCCCTGGCCGGTCCCCGCGGTCCGGCCCTGGCGGCGCGCATCCGCGGCGCCCACCCGGTGGCCCTGATCGACGAGTTTCAGGACACCGACGACCTCCAGTACGGCATCCTGCGCGCCATCTACGGCGGCCAGGCGGCCACCGGTCTGTTCCTGATCGGCGATCCCAAGCAGGCGATCTACGGCTTCCGCGGGGCCGATATCTTTACCTACATCGCCGCCCGTCGGCAGGCGCAGGGGGTGGGGCAGGTCCACACCCTGGACACCAACCGCCGCTCCGCCGCGGCCCTGGTGGCCGCGGTCAACCGGCTGTTCGGGCGGGTCGCGGCGCCCTTCATCTTCGAGCCCGATATCCGCTTCGATCCGGTCAATGCCTGGTCGGACGCGGACCGGGAGCCGCTCCTGATCGCGGGGCAGCGGGCCGCGGCCCTGGTCTTTCGCTGGCTGCCCCTGGGGGCGGGGTCGGCGACCAAGAAGGGCGACCGGATCCCGGCCGAGGCGGCGCGGGATCTGGCGGTCGACGACTGCGCACGCCAAATCGCCGACCTGCTCCAGGGCGCCGCCGCGGGGACGACCCGGGTCGGTGAACGGCCGCTGCGCGCCGGGGACATCGCCGTGCTGGTGCGCAAGCATGGCGACGGGCTGCTGATCCGCGACGCGCTGGCGGCGCTCGACATCGGCTCGGTCAGCATCGGGCAGCAGACGGTGTTCGACTCGGCGGAGGCGGAGGACCTGGCCGCGCTCCTGGCGGCACTGGCGCCGGGGGCGGGGGAGGCACGGGTGCGTACCGCGCTCGCCACCCGGCTGCTGGGCTGGACCGCCGCCGAGCTGGGCGCGCTGGGCGGGGGTCTCGGCGCCGGGCTGGCGGCGGGCGCGGCGGCGGCGGAGGCGCGCTGGGGTGAGGTGCTGGGCCGCTTCGGTGGTTATCGGGAGGTCTGGCGTAACCGCGGCTTCATGGCCGCGCTCGATGCCCTGATCCAGGGCGAGCAGGTGCCGGAGCGGCTGCGCCGGGGGCCGGACGGGGAGCGCCGGCTGACCAACTTGCTGCACCTGGCGGAACTGGCCCAGGCCGCGTCGCGTGAACACCAGGGCCACGAGGGGCTCACGCGCTGGCTGGCGGACCGGCGCCGGCCCGACGGGGACAGCGGCGGGGAGGCCGCGCTGCTGCGTCTGGAGAGTGACGAGAACCTGGTCCAGATCGTCACCTTCCACAAGAGCAAGGGCCTGGAATACCCGGTGGTCTTCCTGCCCCTGCCCTGGTCCAAGGGGCGCGGTGCGGGCAAGCAGGAGCCGGTCGCCTTCCACGACCGCGATACCTTGAGCGCCTGTCTGGATCTCGGGTCGCGCGATCAGGAGGCTCATCGGGCACTGGCGGCGCAGGAGGACCTGGCCGAGCGCCTGCGCCTGCTCTATGTCGCCGTCACCCGCGCCCGGCACCGCTGCGTCATCCACTGGGGGCCGGTAAACCAGGCCGAGGGCGCGGCGGCCGCCTATCTGCTGCACCAGGGCCCGGACGGGGCCCCGGCCGCCGGGCGCATGGCGGCCCTGACCGATACCGAGTTGCGCGCCGAGGTCGAGCGCCTGGGCGCGGACCTGGCCGCGCCGCTGGCCGGGTCCATCTGCATCGAGGACGCACTGAGTGAGGCATCGGCCGGCGCCCCCCCGGGGGCCGCCCCGGGGCCGGTGCTGCGAGCGGCGCTCTTTGCCGGGCTGATCCCGGACGACTGGCGGCTCCTGAGCTTCTCCGCGCTGGTCCAGGGTCGGGACGTGGAGCGGCCGGACTATGACCGGGTCGCGCCGCTGCCGGACCCGGATGCGGGGGAGGGCGTCGCCGCCTCCGCGCCTGAACCTGAGTCGACACCCGAGCCCGACCCGGCCGCGGTCGCGGTCGCGGTCGCGGCCCAGGCGGAGCAGGCCGTTGACCCCGTGTTCCACTTTCCCCGCGGGACCCGCGCTGGGCATTGCCTGCACGATCTCTTTGAGCACCTGGATTTTCGTGACGCCGTCGGCCCCGCCCTGGCCCAGGCGGCGCAATCCGCGCTGGCCCGGCACGGCCTGGAGGCGCGCTGGGCCGAGACGCTGGCGGAGTTGGTCGACCGGGTCCTGGACACCCCGCTCGACTGGGACGGCCTGCGGCTGCGCGGCCTGGCCCCGGCGGACCGGCGCAACGAACTGGAGTTCCACTTTGCCATGGACCGTTTCGACCCCAGGGCCCTGGGCGCGGTGCTCGCCGCGCACGGCGTGCCGACCCTGGGCGCGGGCGGCCCGGCGGGGGCGGGCAGCGCGGCCCTGTCCGGCCTGATGAAGGGCTTCGTGGATCTCGTGATGCGGGTCGACGGCCGCTTCTACATCCTCGACTACAAGTCCAATCACCTGGGCGACAGCCTGGACGACTATGGCCCAGCGGGGCTGGCCCGCGCCATGCTCCAGCACGGCTATCACCTTCAATACCTGATCTATACCGTGGCACTGCACCGCTACCTGCGCCGCCGCCTGCCCGGCTATGACTATGACCAGGCGATCGGCGGGGTGCGTTATCTGTTCCTGCGCGGGATGCGGCCGGCGGCGGGGCCCGACCGCGGGGTCTTTACCGCCCGGCCGGGGCGGGCCTTGATCGAGGACCTGGATCGGCTCTTTGGTGCTGCCGGTCAATACCAGACCGGCTTGGCGCCAGCGCGCAACAATCGATAGGACCGGTACGGTGACGACTAGGCGAACAGTTGTCTTGGGCCTGGGGCAACTGCGCGCGCGCGGGGCCTGGCGACTAGGTACAGGCCAACGCAGAGCAGTGTCCAGAGCGGGGGCTCGGGGGCCTCGGCGACACCCCTGGCGCCCGCCAGTGCCCACAGGGCGGCGGATTCACCTCCCGCCACGGTCAGCGTAAAGCTACCCGATTCGATCCAGTTGACGGGGTGAACATCGTTCTCGGCGTCAGCGTAGAGCCCCTCGACAATGCTGACCTGCCCGGCTTCGTCGCCGATGATCCAGTCGGACTGGGCCACCGCAGTGATCCCGTCACCGTCGAGCAGCGCAATGATGGCGGCATAGAGGTCATAGGTGAAGCGCAGCTCGGCCGTTTCGGTTCCGGCGTTCTCGATGGAGATCACACCATCGGTCTCGATTCCAGACTCGGCGTAACCCTCGCGGTGACCCGCCTGACCGAGGCTGTGGGCGTATTGGATCAACTGATCGTCGATTCCCATAGTCAACATCTGGGTCGGATGCAAGGTCGCTTCCGACTGGGCGGCCCCATTGTCCGTGGTGAACTGATATTGATCGGAGATGCTTGCTGAAGCCTTGACGGTGAGGCCGTCGGGGATTGACATGACCGCGTTCACCAAGGTCAGGGTCAGGGTCACGCGGGTGATCGCCTCGTAACCCGCCGTGGCGGCCTGAGCGGCCCCCGGGATGGCCGCGGCTGCCAGCACCCAGGACAAGGCCAGGGCGAGCAGTCTGTGCATTGAACTCATGGTAACCTCTGAGCAATGGAGATTCAGGGTTTGGTGCCGGCCATCCAGGCCGTCACGTCGTTGAGCAACTTCGCGGGCATGCCCGCGGAGACCGCGTGCCCGGCTTCCGGATAGGTCGGGAACCAGATCGTTTGCCCACGTGGGAAGATGGAGCGCAGCTTGGCGAAGGAAAATGTTTGGTATTGGATTCTAATCGTCGCGTCCCCCGTTCCGGCGCTGTCATATTGCACGTCTACACTCTTTACCAGCTCGGGATAGCTTCTCAAGGAAGGGGGGAGCGCCGGGGTGTAGACCATGACGTCGAGTCCGGCGTTGGTGATCATGGTCTTGACGAACGGCAGATTTTCCAGGAAGAGCGCGCCATAACGGTTGGACTGCGGGGTTATGTCGTAGTTCATTGCCGTCGCCGAGTTGGTGTAAAAGGCGTTATAGACGCCGAGCGGAGGGCAACTGACGAAGTTGTAAATCGGCGCCAGTCCAAGTCCGAATACCTGGGGGAACAACCAGCCCAAGGTCGGGTCGGGGTCGGTCGACGCTTGGTACTGTGCCCAAGCCTCTTCGAGCGCTTGGGGCATGGCCTCGATCCACGGACGCTCGGTGCCCGGAAGGGCCCCGGGTTCCGCGTCCCCTTTTGGATAAGGCTCAGTCTTGACGTTGTAAGGGAACCAGGAATGCCCGTCGTAGTCGAACGCGTAGCGGTTGTTGATGTAGAGGCCATCGATCCACGTCACCTCATAATCGAGTAGTTCCCTCACCGGCTTGGTCGTAAACAGACGGGCCCAGGTCCACATCGTCACCCCGAGCTCAGAGTCGGCGCCGTCGGCCCCCTGGTTCTTCAGTGTCCGCCGTGTATGATAGGGTGAGATGTCCAGAGTGAACATGACGAACCTGATCGCGTTTTCGGCCTTATCGCACGGCGGGTCCTCGGGTCTGGGGGCGAGGGGGCAACGCTCGAAGATCATGCCCTTGCGCGATGCGAGTTTATCGATCGGCGAGTTCGCCTCCTCGTACAGGTCCCCGGTGACTTGGGACTGGTTGGCCCCGGTCAATTGCGGCTGGATCAGGATTTGTCGCCCGAACTGCCTGGCGATGAAGCTCGGGGCATAGACCGAGCCCTTGGGCTTTTGGTGGCGCTGGTCCAGGAAGGTCTGGACCTCCTTGGACAGTTGCGGATCGACATAGATGTCGTCGCTGCCGTCGCCGTAGCGACGATAATTGAGCAGCAGGTTGAGCATGGTCGTGACGCGGGTGCCGCCATAGCTCTCGCCCACCAGCACGACCGGGTTATTGCGGATATCCGGGTGTGCGTTAAGGAAGCGCAACAGCACCCGTACCAGCTGGGCCGCATCGATATAGGGGTTGAAATTCTGGGCGTCGTAGAACCCGAACGTGTAGTCGAAATCGGTGGGGCTGAGATTGTATGAGTAGCCGGTGGCGGGGGCGTCGATGTAGAGCAGATGGCCCATGCGGGTCCAGGAATACGCATTGAGCGAGGTGGCTGCTTGCTTGGGCGTGGGACCCCAAGGCTCCGGGTGCATCGAGCGCGGACCCGTATTGGTGCTCAAGAGACCCTCGCAGGTCGGACAGCCCGGTCCACCGTTGAAGAAGACGAACAGGGGCCTGGTCGCGGGGTTCTGGTTGGCGTCCGGATCGGCGGGGTGGAAGTTGTAGAAGATCTCCGCCCGGGAAGAGGTGAAGTCCAGGTGTTCGGTCTCCTTGCGGAGCTTGAACGTGATCTGCTCGACATGGGAGTAGCCGGCCTCCGGGATGAGGGGCGCGGCCGACGCGCCAGCGGCGCTGACACAGAGAGAGAGTCCGAAGGCTATGGTGGCGAGGGCGGATGACCCTTGCCGTAACAATCTCAAATAGCTTGCCATTATACTGCGCACCTAGCAAATTGTAAAGGGATTGATGCGATAACGCGCGGGCACTGGCTCCGGGTGCAGCGGGATCGGGTCGCGCACCGCGGCCGACAGCCGCGTTTGCCGGTAAACTGAACCTTGGTCAGCCCGCGACCGCTAGTGTAGACCACTGCCGGTATTGCGTACTGATAACTCGCTTGCACTCCTGAGGCCCTGGTGTCGCACCGCGGGCACCGGGATCGCGCGTGGCTTCCCTGTCCCGGACTACGACCGGGTCGCCGCGCTGCCGGACCCGGATGCAGGGAGGGCGTCGCCCGGTCCGCGCCCGAATCCGAGTCGGCATCCACGTCGGTACCCGAGTCGACACCCGAGTCCGACCCGGTCGCGGTCGCGGCCCAGGCGGAGCAGGCCATCGACCCGGTATTCCACTTTCCCCGCGGGACCCGCGCCGGGCACTGTCTGCACGACCTCTTCGAGCACCTGGATTTTCGTGACGCCGCCGGCCCCGCCCTGGCGCAGGCGGCGCAATCGGCGCTCGCCCGGCACGGTCTGGAGGCGCGCTGGGCCGAGACGCTGGAGGAGTTGGTCGACCGGGTCCTGGATACACCGCTCGATCGGGACGGCCTGCGGCTGCGGGGCCTGGCCCCGGCGGACCGGCGCAACGAACTGGAGTTCCACTTTGCCATGGACGGGTTCGACCCCGGGGCCCTGGGCGCGGTGCTCGCCGCCCACGGCGTGCCGACCCTGGGCGCGGGCGGCCCGGCGGGGGCGGGCAGCGCGGCCCTGTCCGGCCTGATGAAGGGCTTCGTGGATCTCGTGATGCGGGTGGACGGCCGCTTCTATATCCTCGACTACAAGTCCAATCACCTGGGCGACAGCCTGGACGACTATGGCCCCGCGGGGCTGGCCCGCGCCATGCTCCAGCACGGCTATCACCTCCAATACCTGATCTATACCGTCGCCCTGCACCGCTACCTGCGCCGCCGCCTGCCCGGTTATGACTATGACCAGGCGATCGGCGGGGTGCGCTATCTGTTCCTGCGCGGGATGCGGCCGGCGGCGGGGCCCGACCGGGGGATTTTTGCCGCCCGGCCGGGGCGGGCGCTGATCGAGGACCTGGATCGGCTCTTTGGCCGCACCGGGCCTATAGTCCTGGCGGGGCCTGACAGGTCCGCACAGCGGACCCTACGAGGATCAGTGCCGGATGCGATCCAGACTGAGGTGGTCGCGCGAACGCCGTAGGATGGGCACGCTGCGCTTTGCCCATCCTACGATCGACGATCAAGGCGACCCACATCAGTTTTGATCGCACCCACCAGCGCACCGCTTCGGCCCCTGAAGGCCAGCGCCCGGCACGGCAGCAGCTTCCGCATTGCTGTGGGATCAGGCGCAGGGGACATCTCTAAATACCGGGGCCGCCGCTACGCTTGATCAAGTCGGGTCAGGCGGCGCCGGGGAGTTGCATGGAACTGTACGGGCTGCACGGATTGCGTGCAGAACAATGCCCCGCCATGCACGAGTTGCGAGATCTGTACGAGCTGTACGAGCAGTTGCACGAACGGCTGCACGCATACCTGCACGGGTGGTCGCACGGGCCTCTCATCCTGAACGGACGGCGAGGGTCCTTGCATCGGCAATCACATGAAGTGACATCCCAAGGCCGCGGTGCCGTCCTGGAGAGGCCTCTGGGCCGGCGTCGGGTCCCGGGGTGCGGGGGTCGGCTCTGCGACAGGTCAGCGCCGGCGGCCTTGTCGCAAATCCGTCAAGGATCACGGCGCCACGCACTAAGCAACTGATCAGAAAATTTTAAATTCGTGGCACGCAGTTTGCATTTCGGTATCCAAACGGAACCGGAAGCGAACCCATGTCAGTCCCTCGTCCCCCTGTCACTATCAACGACACGACCCTGCGCGACGGCGAGCAATCCGCCGGCGTGGCCTTCTCACTGGCGGAGAAGCTCGCCATTGCCCGCGGGCTCGCGGCCATCGGGGTGCCGGAGCTCGAAGTCGGGATTCCGGCCATGGGCGAGGAGGAGCGCGACTCCATCCGCGCCCTGGCGGCACTGGACCTGCCGGTCCGCCTCATGGTCTGGGCGCGGATGCTGCCCAAGGACCTGGCGCAGTGCCGGGGGCTGGGGGTGGACCTCGTGGACCTGTCGATCCCGGTCTCGGACCAACAGATTCAAGGCAAGCTCGGGCGGGACCGCGACTGGGTGCTGCGCCAGATCGGCTACGAGGTGCGGGCCGCCCGCGACCTGGGGTTCGAGGTCTGTGTCGGCGGCGAGGATGCCTCCCGGGCCGACCCTGAGTTTCTGTGGCTGGCGGCGCAGACCGCCCAGGCGGCGGGGGCCACCCGATTCCGCTTCGCCGATACCATGGGGATGCTGGAGCCCTTCGGGGTCTTCGAGCGCATCCGGGCGCTGCGCGAGCGCGTCGACCTGGATCTCGAGATGCACGCCCACGACGACCTGGGTCTGGCCACGGCCAACACCCTGGCGGCGACGCGCGCCGGGGCGACCCACGTCAACACCACGGTCCACGGGCTCGGCGAGCGGGCCGGTAATGCCGCCCTGGAAGAGGTCGTGATGGGCCTCAAGCATACCCAGGGCCTGGACACCGGGGTGGACATGTCGCGTTTCGACGTGCTCTCCCGCCTGGTGGCCCGTGCCTCCGGCAAGCCGGTCGCCTGGCACAAGAGCCTGGTAGGGCAGGGCGCCTTCACGCACGAAGCCGGCATCCATGTCGACGGACTGCTCAAGGACCCGCGCAATTACCAGGGTATCGACCCCGCCGAGGTGGGGCGCATGCACGCCTTGGTGCTCGGCAAGCACTCGGGGCGCAGTTCCGTCCGCCAGGTCTATGGCGAGACCCTGCAGCTCGATCTGGCGCCCGAGCAGGCCGAGCGTGTCCTGCCCCTGGTGCGGCACTTCGTCACCCGCAACAAGCGCTCCCCGAACACCGCGGACCTGCGCGACTTCCTGGTCGAGATCGGTCATCCAGGCGCGGTGCTGCAATGACGCGCGCACCGTTCGTTTGCGTTCATTTGTGGCCAAGTTTTCTTTCGGGAGTATCGCGATGAGCGAGGTTGTGCTGCTGGAGCCGCCGCCGCCCGGCGTCTGGTCCATGATCGGCGAGGACGTGGACAGCGTCTTTGCCCGGGACCCGGCGGCGCGCAACCGCTTCGAGGTCTATACGACCTACCCGGGAGTCCATGCCCTGCTACTGCATCGCCTGGCCCATCCGTTGTGGCGGCGGGGCCTGCGCTGGCTGCCGCGCTTCATCAGCTATCTGGCCCGCATCTGGACCTCCATCGACATCCATCCGGGGGCCTGCATCGGTCGGCGCTTTTTCATCGACCACGGGGCCGGGGTGGTGATCGGGGAGACCGCGGAGGTCGGCGACGATGTGACCCTCTATCATGGGGTCACCCTGGGCGGGACCTCCTGGCGGCGCGGTAAGCGTCACCCGACCCTGGGGGACGGCTGTGTGGTGGGGGCCGGGGCCAAGATCCTGGGGCCGGTGGTGTTGGGCCGACGGGTCAAGGTGGGGGCCAATTCGGTCGTGATCGGCCATGTGCCGGACGACAGTACCGTGGTCGGCATTCCCGCCAAGGTGGTGCGCACGCGCCCCTCGCGCCATCCCAATCCCTCAGGCATCGACCTGGACCACCATCTGATGCCGGACCCGGTCGCCGGGGCCATCACCTGCCTGCTGGACCGCATCCGGCACCTGGAGGAACACCTGGGCGTCCACGGCTGCGGGCCGGGCGGCTGTTCCCCGGAAGACGAGTGCAAGGTGTGTGACGCAAAGCAGGTCTGCGAGCCGCCGGACCAGCACTATCCGACCCTGGGGGTATGACGATGGACCTGTTGGACTTCAACGGCGAGCCCATGTACTTCGACGAGCCGGTGACCCCGGAGGTGGGGCGGCTCCTGGCCTACGCCGCCGAGCACTATGGGGACCCCGTCGCGGAGCACAGCCT
>Ga0247840_10007828_pt1 | contig 14658 bp, 11 predicted proteins | sample LaCruzMarch2015__FD_192404 | JGI IMG/M metagenome (GOLD analysis project Ga0247840, IMG submission 192404) | Freshwater microbial communities from meromictic Lake La Cruz, Castile-La Mancha, Spain - LaCruzMarch2015_17m | ecosystem: Environmental > Aquatic > Freshwater > Lake | place: Spain...
TGGCATTATTGGCATCATATTCCCCAACAAGCAAAGCCTTGATGCGCATAGCCTCGGCTTCACCTATAAATTGGCTATAGGCTTCTTCAATTTCGGGAATCAGGCTTTCATCGCTCTCTTCGGTTGCAAGATCAATAAGCACCGTAATATCGGAAAGCATGGTTTTGACTGCCTGAAATTCATTGATTTTATTCTCCAGGCTTTTCTTCTCCTTGAGCAGTTTTTGTGCCCGCTCGTGATCCTCCCAGAAGCCTTCCTGCTGGCTGGTTGTTTCAATGTCCTTTAATTTTGAAGTCAGTCCGGCAACGTCAAAGAGATTGTCCGAGTTCTAAAAGAATTTCAGCAGCATCTCCAAGGGCATATTTAATTTGATCCAGCTGTATCATTCCACACATTCCTTCCCTTAATGGTTCATGGCTGGGCGTCAGTTTTTTTACTGACCGCAGCACTTCTTGTATTTCTTGCCGCTGCCGCAGGGGCAGGGATCATTTCTTCCAATGGCTTCATCGGCCTTGACCGGCTCTCTCTTCTGCTCTCTAGGCGGAATTTTTGTTGCCGCCGGCATTCCGGAGTCTGTATAATCCGTCTCCGCATCTTCCATGGATCCCCCAATAGCGCTGTCGTCGATGGCCTTCATCTCGATTTTCATGCCGCTGCCAATGACCTGTTTTCTTTGGGTATCTGTCTGTATGGTAACATTGAAGCAATACTTGACCAAATCCTCCTTGATGACCTTAATCATCAGTTCGAACATTTCAAAGCCTTCATTCTGATAAGCTGTGGCAGGATCCTGCTGACCCAGGGCTCTAAGCCCGATGCCGTGACGCAGCTGATCCATGGCGTCGATATGATCCATCCATTTGTTGTCCACGACACGGATGAGCAGCATTCTCTCCAGCTCTCTCATGCGTTCGATGCCGACTTCCTGCTCCTTGGCCTCATAGGCCTTTTCGAACAAGGCGATGACATCCTCCTTCAAGGTTTCTCTATCCAGGTCATGGACCTCTTTATAGTTCAAATAGCCCAAGGTGTTGCAGATTTTGTGCAAGGCAACTTCAAGGCCCGGGATATCCCACTCCTCGGCATATTTCGATGCAGCAGTACAGAAGTCGATATTCTCCGTGACCAGTTCATCGAGCATGGAGAATATATGGGTGCGCAGATCCTCGCCGTGAAGCACTCTGCGTCTCTCATTGTAGATAATTTCCCTTTGCTTGTTCATGACATTATCATACTGGAGCACGTATTTTCGAATGGAGAAATTGCGTCCTTCCACTTTTTTCTGTGCATTTTCAATGGTCTTTGTCAGCATGCCTGCCTCAATGGGTTCGCCTTCCTTTAATCCGAGCTTTTCGACAATGCCCTGAATGCGATCTCCACCGAAGAGCCGCATGAGCTCATCCTCGAGGGAAATGAAAAATTGTGTGGATCCCGGGTCTCCCTGACGACCGGCACGACCACGCAGCTGATTGTCTATTCTACGGGATTCATGGCGCTCAGTGCCTATGATATGAAGGCCGCCAGCCGCTATAACCTGCTGATGCTCAGCTTCTCTTTCCTTTTTATACTTTTCCAGCAGCTCCTGGAACTCTTCCCTGGCTTTTAGCAGTACTGGATCTGTAATAGGCACAAAGCTTGAAGCATAGGAGATCTGAGCCTCATCGTAGCCTCTTCTGCGCATCTCGGATTTTGCTTCAAAATCCGGGTTGCCTCCCAGGATGATGTCGGTACCACGACCCGCCATGTTGGTTGCAATGGTTACAAAGCCAAATCTGCCGGCTTCTGCGACAATTTCTGCTTCGCGCTCATGCTGCTTGGCGTTTAGCACGTTATGCCTTATGCCGCGCCTCTTAAGCAGGGCGCTGACAATTTCTGACTTCTCAATGGAAATAGTGCCCACCAGTACCGGCTGACCCTTTTCATTACACTCAGCTATGGTATTGACGATGGCGGAATATTTGCCTCTCTCTGTCCCATAAATGGAATCTTCAAAATCCGATCTGGCAATAGGCTTATTGGTCGGAATCTCAATGACATCCATGTTGTAGATATCCCTGAATTCTTCCTCCTCGGTTCTGGCCGTTCCAGTCATACCCGCCAGCTTCTGATACATTCTGAAATAGTTTTGAAGGGTGATGGTTGCGAGAGTTTTTGACTCCTGACGTACCTTCAGGCCTTCTTTGGCCTCGATGGCCTGGTGCAGACCGTCGCTGTATCTTCTGCCGAACATCAATCGTCCGGTAAACTCATCCACGATGACAATTTCTCCGTCCTTGGCGATATAATCCACATCCCGCTTCATCAAATTGTGGGCTTTCAATGCCTGCATGATGTGATGATTGATTTCCATATTTTCCGGGTCAGATAGGTTTTCAATCTTAAAGAATTTTTCCGAACGGGCCACGCCTTCTTCTGTCAGCGAAACCGTTGAATCCTTTTCATCCATGATGAATTCATCATCCAGCCTGAAATTTTTGACAAACTTGTCGGCAATCATATACATATCCGTGGATTTTTCGCCGGCGCCGGAGATGATCAGCGGCGTTCTGGCTTCATCGATCAGAATACTGTCGACTTCATCCACGATGGCATAATTCAGTTCCCTTTGAGATAGGTCTTCCTTATAAATGACCATGTTGTCCCGCAGATAGTCAAAACCAAACTCGTTGTTGGTCCCATAGGTGATATCCGCTTCATAGGAGGCTTTTCTCTGCTGATTGGTGATGCCATGAACGATGCAGCCTACGGTCAGACCAAGAAATGTGTAAAGCTTGCCCATCCATTCCATATCACGTCTTGCCAGGTAGTCATTGACGGTAACCACGTGAACACCCTTCCCCGATAGGGCGTTGAGGTACGCCGGCAAAGTGGCTACAAGGGTCTTGCCTTCTCCTGTTTTCATTTCAGAAATGCGTCCCTGATGCAGAATCACGCCGCCGATGAGCTGTACTCTGAAATGCTTCATGCCAAGACTTCGGAAGGCGGCTTCCCTGGCAACGGCAAATGCCTCTACCAGTATGTCATCCAGTGTTTCCCCCTGATCCAGCCTTTCTCTGAATTGGCCGGTTTTATCCTTTAGCTCCTGATCAGACAGCTTTTCTATCTGAGACTCAAGCGCCTCGATCTGATCTGCGATTTTCTCTACTTTTTTAACTTCCTTGACATTCAAGTCTCCGAAGATTCTTTCCAAAAACCCCATTTTATTTCCCTTCTTTCTTCTATCCCTTTAGTTGAACCACTGGAAGACATCGAGGCCTCTCGACTGCAGCCACTGCTGAAGCAATATGGCGATAATCAGACCGGCAGAATATTTCAGAATCAGTTGCTTGTTTCTGCTCATGGCTTTACTCCTTTTCAACAAATGCTTTATATATGGCCTTTATCGTTTTTTCAAAATCTGCATTTTCTACCCCGACGATGATGTTCATTTCACTGGAACCCTGGTCGATCATGCGCACATTGACATCCGCCGCATACAAGGCGCCGAATAGTCTGGCTGATACCCCCAGTTTTCTGGCCATGCCACAGCCTACAGTGGCAACCAGCGCCATATTACTGAAAACGTCGATGGTATCAGGGTTCAGCTTGCGTTCGAAATCCTCAATGATATCCTCCAGCTTGCCTTCCAGATTTTTATTGGAAAGCACAACGGAAACCGTATCAATACCGCTGGGCAGGTGCTCGAAGGAGATGTTGTAATCCTCCAAAATTGACAGGATTCTTTTGACAAATCCCACTTCGTTGTTCATCATGTTTTTATAGATGCCGATAACGGTAAAATCCTTGCGGCCTGCCACACCGGTGATGGTGGTATCATCGTGCATATGCTCCGGTATTTCCGAAATGATGATGGTCCCAGGATGATCCGGCTCGTTGGTATTGCGGATATTTATGGGTATATCCACTTCCCTGGCCGGGAAAATGGCATCCTCATGAAGGACGCTGGCGCCCATATAGGAAAGCTCTCTGAGCTCCTTGTAGGTGATGACCTTGATCGGCTTGGGATTTTTAACGATTCTGGGGTCAGCCATTAAGAATCCCGAAACATCTGTCCAGTTTTCATAGACATCGGAATTGACGGCCTTGGCAACCAGGGCTCCCGTGATATCCGATCCGCCCCTTGAAAAGGTTTTGATATTTCCATCAGGATAGGTACCATAAAAGCCGGGTACTACGGCATGCTCGTGCTTTAAAAGTTCTTCCTTCAGCGCTGTATTGGTATCATCATAGAGGAATCTGCCCTTTTGATCGAATTTTACAAGCCCGGCGGCATCGACGAAATCAAAGCCCAGATAGGCCGCCGTCAGCAGGGCATTTAAATATTCGCCACGGCTGGCGATGTAGTCCGCCGGCATGCCCACCACGAGATTCTGTCTGATTTCATCAAAATGCTTCTGCAGGTTCACATCGACCCCAAGATTCATTTCAATGGATTTATATCTGTCACAGATAACCTGAAAAACCTGATCATAGGGCACATTGTGCTCAATATGCGTCTTGCAAAGGTAAAGCAGATCCGTGATTTTATTATCATCGCTGTATCTTTTTCCCGGTGCCGAAACTACCACGTATCTTCTTTCGGGGTCACTTTCAATGATTCCCTTGACTTTTGCCAGCTGAATTGCATCAGCCACCGAGGTTCCGCCAAACTTGGCAACTTTAAGTCCCATAAAATTTCATCCTCTCCTGTCTCATTTCTAAGTTTCTATTTTATCATAAAACCTTTGACGTAGCTATAAGATCGACCCCAAAAGTCATAAAATCTTTTTCTATGATCTCTCCAGTGGAAATGGGAGCCACTACAATCAGGCTCTTTATCCTTTTCATGGCTTCATTGAGTGCTTGTTTAGGAATGCCCGAGGTGGTTCTGACGCTGACAATTTCACGCTCTCCGCCTACAACCCTTACCGAGGATGTCAGCATGCGCATGGGACTGATGAGCTCTCTTTTAACATAGTCTTCGCCTCTGCCGCACATGGCTCCGGTAATTTCCGGCTTATAGACAATGCTGCAGCTGTTGGGGCATAGCAGACAGGTGATTGTATAGGGGTTTTGACTTTTTTCCCGACGGGTTGATGCTTGCGTGTCTGTCGAGTTGGGCGCGGTTTGATCAGGTTGAGCAGTACCGCCTTTTAATTCTTCTCCCCGTATATAGCGTGCAACGGCTATGCCCATCTCTTCGGCTTCCGTTGATACATCATCCACAAGATCATGCACATATCGGGCGTTGCCGCAGACAAAAATACCCGCGACGCTTGTTTGCCCATCCTGATTGATCAGGGGTTCTCCGTTATTCGGGTCGATATGGATCCCGGCCGTCAGTCCGGTTTCGATTTCAGGAATCAGGCCAACGGATAAAATCAGCGTGTCGCAGGGATAATCCCTGACGGTTTCTGCAATCAAGTGCCCCTTGGAATCAAGGTCACACACGGAAACGGCGGAAATACGATGGGCCCCTTTGATCTCGGTAACGGTAGCGGAAAGGATCAGGGGAATATCAAAATCCTCCAGACACTGCAGCACATTTCGCCGAAGGCCGCCGGGGTTTTTTTCCCTCTCGACGACGGCAGTGACCTCTGCTCCCTCTAGTGTCAGTCTCCTGGCCATAATCAGACCGATATCTCCCGAACCCAGAATCACAACCCTTTTTCCCGGCATGAGATTTTTCAGATTGACGAAATTCTGTGCCGTGCCAGCGGTAAAAATACCGGCTGGCCGCGTTCCCGGAATGCCGAGAGCACCTCTCGGCCTCTCTCTGCAGCCTGTTGCCAGGATCACTGCCTTAGTTAAATAGTCCGTTGTGCCTTTTGCTGAAACCGCAGTTACTTTATTTAAATGCGTATAGGATTGGTCGGATTCTCGTTCTACGCCTTCAATCCTCGTGACGGCACAGCCTGTTTCGTAGGCTATATCCTGATCAAGAAGACGCTTCTTATAGATCTCCGCATACTCCGGTCCGGTCAGATTCTGATCAAAGCGGATCAAACCGAAGCCGTCGTGAATGCACTGGGGCAGAATCCCTCCCAGAAAGGCTTCTCTTTCCAGAATCAGCACCCGGAAAACCCCCTGGTTTTTCAGGGAGATCGCCGCTGCCATGCCGGCGGGTCCGCCGCCGATGATGATTGCGTCCATTTCCATCAAATCTATGGGTTTCATTCACGACACCTCCCCGCGAACAGAGAATCCTGCAAGGTGTTGAAGTGGCTGCTCAGCGGGTCGACTCCCCTTTTTTTCTGGAGCAGGGATACAATTTTAACAAGGCAAAACCCGCCCTGGCACCTGCCCATACCTGCTCTGGTGCGGTTCTTGATGCCTTTCATCGTCGGTATAGCCCCTATTGCCAGGATTCGGTCATAGGCATCCAGCACGCCTGCTTCACTGATGCCTTCACAGCGGCAGACGATGGTATGGGCCTTCCCATCCAGACTTGAGAGGCGCGTTTCTTTTATCAAATCACAGCTTTCCTTCTTAATCAGGGTCTCCTTTTGGCTCAGGATCCCGGCTACCATCTCTGCGATCGGGACAGCGCTGGTGATGCCCGGAGACTCAATTCCGGTCAAGATGATAAACCCCGGGATTTTTTCACTTTCCTTGATGACAAAATCTGCGAAACCGCCCTGATCCCGGGAAGTCAATTTCGGTCTGACACCTGCGAAGCTCTTTATGATTGATTTGGCGTCAATCATAGGCAGCAGCTGGCGCCCTTCAGAAAAAAGAGCCTCCATAACCTGCCTGGTATCCGCATAATCTTCCTTCTCGTCAATATATTCCGAGCTCGGTCCGATGATGATGTTGCCTGAGGGTGCCGAGGTCAGGTGAACGCCGAGTCCCCCTGAATTTTCATTGGGCACCGGATAGACCGGCAGACTCAGATAAGGTGCCAGCTTCTGATCCAGGATATGGTATTCCCCGCGGCAGGGATAGATGGTATAGTCATCAATGCCTGCCATGCGGCAAATCTCATCGGATTGGAGTCCCCCGCTGTTGATGACCCACCTGGCTGACAATTCCCCGGCTATTTCATCCTTATCCTCTGAAAACCCATTATGGCTAAGGGTCTGTATTTTAAAATTCCTGTTTTTTTCTTCAGCCTCATTTTCAGCAGCTATGCCGGCAACCCGATGATTAAAGAAGTATGTGACGCCGCTTGCAGCTGCTGCCTCTGCCAGGGCACAGGTATAAGCAAAGGGATCAAAGACTCCGGTCATCCCTGACCAGAGCCCCATGACCCCTTTGATATTCGGATTGATAGCCCTGATCTCCTCTGCACCGACCAGCCGAAGCAGCCTTGTGCCATTGGCCTCGCCCTGGGCTAATAGGGCTAATAGCGCCGGGATGTCTTCCTCGGTGAGGGCTATGACCAGCTTCCCGGTTCTTTTAAAGGGGATACCCAGTTCTTCTGCAATCTGCTGAAACTGTTCGCTGCCGGCGACACAAAGCTGTGCCATCAGGCTGCCGGGCTTGTTGTTAAAGCCCGCATGAACAACGCCGCTGTTTCTGCCGCTGATGCCAAAGGCGGTATCCGCCTCCTTCTCGACGACGGCCACGGACAGGCAATAGCTGCTTAAAGTCCTGGCGATGGCATTGCCTACTGCCCCAGCTCCAATTATGACTACATCAAAACGCGTCTGACTCTGCATCATTTCATCCATTCGTTAACAGGCTATCTAAAGACCTGCTTCCTTCCTGAGTATGGCTGCCTTATCCGTCTTTTCCCAGGGCAGGTCAAGGTCTGTTCTTCCGAAATGACCATAAGCCGCCAGCTGCCTGTAGATCGGGCGTTTAAGCCCAAGATCCCTGATAATGGCTCCGGGTCTTAAATCAAAATGCTTCTTCACCAGCTCTTCTATAATGGCCGGGTCCACCTTAGCCGTTCCAAAGGTTTCGACCAAAAGCGACACAGGTCTTGCAACGCCTATGGCATAGGCCAGCTCCAGTTCGCACCTGTCTGCGAGACCGGCTGCTACAATGTTCTTGGCCACATACCTGGCTGCATAGGCAGCGGAACGGTCCACCTTTGTGGGATCCTTGCCCGAGAAGGCACCGCCGCCGTGGCGGGCGTAGCCGCCGTAGGTATCGACGATGATTTTCCTGCCTGTCAGTCCGGAATCTCCGTTGGGACCGCCGATGACAAAACGGCCGGTAGGATTGACATAGTATTTTGTTTCGGCATCCAGCAGTTCTGCCGGAATGACCTTCTTAATAACGTGCTCGATGATGTCTTTTCTGATTTGTTCCTGGCTGACCTCGGGATCATGCTGCGTGGAAACCAGAACCGTATCGATACGCGAAACCGTTCTGCCGTCATACTCTACCGTCACCTGTGTCTTGCCGTCCGGCCTCAGATACTTGAGCTTGCCGCTTTTTCTGACCTCCGCCAGCCTTTTAGCCAGCTTATGGGCCAGGGCGATGGGCATGGGCATGAGCTCAGGGGTTTCATTGCAGGCATAGCCGAACATGATGCCCTGATCGCCGGCGCCGGTGTTCTCAAAATCAGCTTCGGTATCGCCTGTCTTTGACTCGAGGGATTCATCCACGCCCATGGCGATATCGCCGGACTGTTCGTGAATCGATGTCAGCACAGCGCAGTTTTCAGCGTCGAAGCCGAACTTGCCTCGCGTGTAGCCCACATCGGCGATGACTTCCCTGATAATCCTTGGAATATCCACATAGCACTTGGTCGTGATTTCGCCAACCACCAGCACAAGTCCTGTTGTTACCGTCGTTTCGGCAGCTACTCTGCCGTTTGAATCCTCCGCTAAAATGGCGTCCAGAATAGCATCGGATATCTGATCACAGATTTTGTCGGGATGGCCTTCTGTTACTGACTCAGAAGTAAATAGTCTTTTTGTCATTTTATTCCTCCGTTTTCTTCCAGTTCTGAAATAAAAACCCCTTCACGAAGAAGAGGTTGTGTTATACATTTATCCTCATCTTTCAGAATCTGATTCTGTAGGAAGTAGCACCTTTTCATAACGAATGTCGCATTATGTCAGGTTGCCGGGCATCATCGGGCCTATTCCCTCTGCCTCTCTTGATAAGGTCTCTATGAAATTTTGAACCGTGTTCATTATACAAACAGCAGCACGCCTTGTCAAGCAGGAAGTCCTTATTCGCAAAGCCCCTCGTCTCTGATCAGGTTTTTGAGGTAGGCCTTGAATTCCGGTCCCACATCCGGCCTCTTGAGGGCCAGCTCCACCGTTGCCTGCAAAAATCCGAATTTATCTCCGGAATCATAGCGATTGCCCTCGAAGAGATAGGCAATCATGCCCTGCTGTTCAGCCAGGGTTTTTAAACCATCTGTCAACTGGATCTCTCCCCCTACACCAACGATGCCCTGCCCGAGGATGTCAAAAATCTCCGGGGTGATGATATAGCGACCGATGATGGCCATGTTGGAAGGTGCCTTGTCCTTTGCGGGCTTTTCGACAAGATCATTGATCCAGAAGCTCTTCTGCTCATCGCTGCCGGTCTCATGTCCGCCAATAATAGGCGTGCCATCTACGATGCCGTATTTGGACACTTCGTCATCCGGAACTTCCCTGACCCCGATGACAGAACAGCCATACTGTTCATATTTGTCAATCAGCTGTTTCAGACACGGGACGTCTCCGTCCATGATTTCATCCGGCAGCAGCACCGCCACCGGTTCGCCGGCTGCAAATATGGCTCCCTTGTGGATGGCATGGCCAAGGCCCAGGGGTGCCTTTTGACGGATGTAATGAATATCAGCCATAGCTGAAATATCCGTCACAATCTTCAGCAGGGCCTCCTTGCCGTGATCCGCCAATTGGTGTTCCATTTCAAAGGAACGGTCAAAATGGTCTTCGATTGCCGCCTTGTCCCTGCCGATAATAATCAGAATCTCTTCGATGCCGGATGCCAGGGCCTCTTCGACAATGTATTGAATCGCCGGCTTATCCACAATTGGAATCATCTCCTTCGGCAGGGCCTTGGTAGCCGGCAGAAATCTGGTGCCCAGTCCGGCGGCCGGGATAATGGCTTTTCTGACTCTAACCGGTTTGTTTGCTATATCTACCACGTTGATCCTCCTATATAGTTATCTTCATTTTAAATGATGTTTATTGCGCTTTGCTTATATATTTTATCACAAAAGGCGCCAAATAGGGTATAATTTTATGGTATCTTAAATCTGCAAATCATCCAAGAATCCATCGGGAGGCCAGAATTTGAACAACATCACCGCAGGAAAACGAAAATTTACCGTCATTAAGGGCGGCAACACGGCCGACCTCGGCAGCAAGGGTCGAAGCTTTTTATCCGCCTATGTCACCGATACCAGGCTTATGGGTGTACTGGGCCTTTATATGCATTGGGACATCAAGGATCCATTTGGATCAACGGACCTTCATCAGTTTTTTTATCTGGATGCAGAGGAATTCGGATTCGAATCCTACACCAGTCTCATCGGCAATGACAGCGAGGCGCTGATGTTTATTGAGAAATCCATCATCGGCGGACTCGGCGGATCAAAGTCTGACTTGACCGAAGAAGAAGCGCGCTATCTGCTCCAGGAATTTGCCGACATGAATGGTCAAAAGGGACTGCCCTGGCCGGAGGATAAAAGCGCCTATGCTTTTCTCCTCAACCCCAGAGTCACTCTTTCTCCTTGCGAAAAGCAGGTTTTGGTCAGCAAGATCTGTGCTCCAATTGTCTCTGACTATCAGCTGATTCATTACTTTCTGATGCGGCTTTTTGCCAGGGATTACGAAGGGGCATCCTACCTCGTCGACCCCAGGCTGCTTCGCAACGAGGCCAGTGTGGCTGATACCCTATCAAGGCTCAGTTTGCTTAAGCATAAGCAGGAAGCCACCTTATGCAAGAATGTGATAGATCCCTACGAGGATGAAAGCGGTTCGTCATTTATGTGCGAGTCCCTCGTCGAGACCAATTATAAATATCGGGTAATCGTATCGGAAATTACCACCACCGAACCCTTTGATCAGGCGCTTTCTGAAAATCGACCGGTTTTTATCGCATCGGTAAAGGAACGGTCCTCCTTTAAAGTCACCCCCGCAGAAGCCGCCCTGATGCTGAACCGTCCTGAATTTCTTACGGTTTATGAGATTACAACGGGCAAGGATGAGTTTGATGAGGTATTCCTGCCCCTGATGAACGGCACCATGCTGACACAGCACGAGGATGGGCGTCTTTTTCTGGAATTCAACAAGGATAATACCCATGTGAATCGCAAGACCTTCCGGCTTAATGATGATATCCATTGTCTTTTCTATGAAAGCGATTATGGCCAGCTGATCATTTCCGCCTACAGCATGGCTGATATTTCCGAAATAGAAAGAAGAATCCGGAAAACACCCTTGAATGAGCTCCTGATTCTTTCGGAACGCTATGAATTTAAAGACCCTGTTCTATATGAGTTCATTCAGAGTGACTTTGAGGATTTTGCGGATTTTCTGGATTCCATCGAGTAGGATTATTCAGCTCAGTGCCATAGTGCTCGGAAAAATGCGTCATGGCATACTTCTCCATTTTCCAGGAGGGGATTTTGCAAAGCTTGCAGGGCTTGCTCATCCATTTATTGCGCAGCCATCTGGCCGATCTTCCGCTTTTGGAATTCTTACATAGAAAAGTTTGACCGCAGTGGGTGGTGATTTCCGAGAAATCTCCCTTGATGTGGATGCTGCGGATGCCGTGAAGGGTGCCGGTCCTGGAGGGCCAAAGCTTGATCTTTTCAAGCAGGGGAAACAGCGCCACGTGCTTTCTGTAATATTTTTTCTTGATGATCTCAGTCATTTCCAATCCTCTTTAGTTCCGCGAACAATCTGCTTCTCCTGATTTCCAATTCCTCAAAATCCTTGGCTGTGATGATAAAGGTGCCTAAAAAGGCATCGGCACCTGGGTTATAGTCCGTCAATGCTTCATCGGCGCCGCAAAAACCAGCAATAAGGCTCAGCGGTCCTGCACCGGCTATGATATGTTCCCCGTGACGCGTGATCTGCCCTTTATCGATACGGAGGTGCTCATAGGATACGGCTCTTTTGCTGTGCTCCTGACGCGCGGTAAAGTCTCCCAGGCAAAAGAGATCGCCCAGCTCCTGAACCAGATTTATGCCTGTAGCATGATAAACCGCCGTCGGTGTTTGACTGGGCAGCCTGGCATCGATTTCCAGCACCTTAAGTTCGCCGGCGCTGAGAATCGCCTCCACATCCATGATGCCCGAAAGACTGACAAGTTCCGCCAGCTTCTCTGCTATTTCAGAGAACTCAGTACTTAGGGCCTGACTTATTTCGCAGGGTGCTGTGACGCGCATGCAGTCAAAGACGTCATCCATATAAAGCTCTGTGATTTCGTAGGTGCGATAGTTTCCGGGGCTTCCAGCAATCTCAATGGAGTAGGCTTTTCCGGTCAGAAATTCCTGAGCAACCCAATCCTCTTTATTTGGGACCGAGCGCAGAAATGCTTCCATCTCCTGGGCGTTTTCAATATACCTCACACCGGCGCTGCCGCTTTCTCCGGATGGCTTGACGACATAAGGCGCCTCGCAGTTGGGGTAGTATCTGGGTGCCGGAATCCTATGGGCCAGCATCAGCTGGTCGGAAAGCAATTTTGAGGAGGAAATCCTATACGCAGACAGATCAAAGGCCAGTTTAAAGCTGTAGGCGGTCGCCAATTCAGCGAGTGCAGTCAGCACCGCTTCATCCTCCAGAGCAGGCAGAACAAAATCCGCCGCCTGGAGTTCGGCAATGAGCTGTGGGCTTTTATCGAGAATATTTTCGCATACAAATCGGGTGCACAGCCTTCTTGCCGGCACATGACTGCTTTTATCTATTAGCGTGGTCTCCATGCCAGCCTTGGATGCCAGATAAACCGCTTCCAATCCCTGGAGTTTTCCACCGATTATGACCACCTTCGTCATTTTACCGCGCCTCATTTCTCAAGACCTCAAGATAGTGCCTATAGTCTTCTGCCGAAGCAGGCTCAAGGCCCATTTCCGCGAGAACAGCACTGACCTGGGCCACAGACCGTCCCTCTTCACCAACCAGGGGGCTGTTTTGTGCCACACCGGACAAACCCTTTAATGGGGGAATGATGGACGTGATTAGATTTGCTCCGGCAGACATGCGCGCCGCAAGTCCGGAAATGCCTTCCACATCCAAGGAAGCCGGAATCAAGGCAGAGGGATAGAGCAGCCGCATGATGGCGATCATCTTGCATTCCAGGTCATTATGCCTGTTTGTTTCCGCCTTCATGGGAATCCCTGTCTGGGGTACAAAAGTCATCACCCTGAGCTGTTTTGCCCCCATGCGCCCCATCTCCAATATGGAATCCGCTATGTCTGCCAGGCTTTCGCCGACACCGGTCAGAATGCCTTCTTCAATCAGCATGCCCTTTTCCCGGGCATGAACTTTTGTCTGCATCCGTTGGTCATAATCCTGATGGATTCTCAGTTTATTAAATAAGGCTTTATTGTGGGTTTCCTGATACAAGGCCAGCCATTCCGTACCCAGGGCGGCAAAATCGTCAATGAGCTCATCGTCTACAACGCCGGGAGAAATCATCACCGGAAGCCCGGTTCTCGCTTTTATTTCCCTGATAATCTCAAACAGGGATGCGAAGCGTTCCTGATGGTAGCTTTCATCTTCGCCCATGGTCAGATCGATGAGATGCACCCCGGATAAAGCCAGTTCTTCGCAAATTGACAAAATCTCCTCCGGGGTTTTTCTGTAGCGGTCAATGGCGTTGGACTTCCTGAAATAACAGAAATTGCAGTCGTTTCGGCACCAGGTGGTGAAATAGACAAAGCCATAAAGAAATACCCGGTTCCCGGTCACTTCGCTTCGCTTTTGCCTGGCAGAGGAATAAAGCTCTTCTAAAGCTGCTGCATCCTCGATGGCTAAAAGCGCCATGATTTCTTCCTGGCTAAGTATCCCTGTGCTCAAGGCCTTTTTTATAATAGGCCCGGTTAATTGATCTATAGTCATCCTATACCTCATAGTTGGCGGGGAGCCTGAGAGTCACACTCAGCTGCAGAGATTTAGAGTCTCTGCGATCAATTCGATCAGCCCCCCGTATTAAGTTATTTGCAGGCCATAGCCAGCATGGTGGCAACGCCGATTGGCAGGCAGTCATGTATAAGTCGATCCTGATAGCGCTCAAAGGCCTCCTGGTTCAAAGACAACGGCACCCCCGGCGCTGCTATCATCACATCGGGATGCAGCATGGCCGCTGTCAGCCAGCCTCCTTCGGAGGTGGCATCGTATACCAGCGGATAAGCGGCGATTTGGCCGGCATCCGCAATGACTTCATAGCCGCGGTCTGCCATGTCCTTTAAAACCTTCGGGTTATGATCAAAGACTACCGGGTTTGCTCCCATAGCCAATAGCCGAAACAGGGCTTCCTGTCCCACAACGCCGCAGCCAATCACCAGGACCTGCTGATCTGCCAGTGAGATAGCCGCGCCTCTCAATGCCTCAACGAAGCCCAGGGCGGTTGCCCGGCTGTTCTCCGCCATCACACCGGTTTTTATATTCAAGGCGATAAATCTGTTGTCATCCGCCATGAACAGAATCTCAGCACCGTGGCGGCAGGCTTCATAGAGGCCGTCCGCATCCGTCGCCTTCGTGACAAAGGCGTTAAAGTCAAGGCTACTGCATATGGCTGCCACAGACTCTGAGA
>Ga0247840_10007829_pt1 | contig 14657 bp, 12 predicted proteins | sample LaCruzMarch2015__FD_192404 | JGI IMG/M metagenome (GOLD analysis project Ga0247840, IMG submission 192404) | Freshwater microbial communities from meromictic Lake La Cruz, Castile-La Mancha, Spain - LaCruzMarch2015_17m | ecosystem: Environmental > Aquatic > Freshwater > Lake | place: Spain...
AATGCCCCAACATATAAACCTTTAGAGGATTTGATTGAGCGCATTGTTGATGAAAATAGAGAGATTAAAACAGATGCAACGCTTGAGCTTGCCAATATTATTGAGCAACAGAAAAGTTTGAAAGCTCAAATTAAGCGAAAACTTGATGAGATTATGAGTGAAAAAGAGTATGAACACGCCTTGCAAGATAGGGTTGTAACCATACGAAATGAGCGCTTTGTTGTGCCAATTAAGGCCACACATAAGGGGCACATTAAAGGCATTGAGCATGACCGTTCTGAGTCGAGCATGACCGTTTTTATTGAGCCAATGCCAATTGTTTCACTCAACAATAGAGTTCGTGAGTTGATGGTTAGGGAAAAGGACGAGAAGAGAAAAATTTTAATTCGCATCACGGATCAGTTGAGAATTCATAGCGATGGGCTTCAAGTGGTTCATAACTTTATCATTCAATTAGATTTTGACCTTTCATTAGCCATTTTTATGAAAGAGAGCAATGGAGAGGTTCCGGAAATCACAGGGGGTTCGACTTTAGCTCTTTTTAAAGCGCGTCATCCACTGCTTTCAAAAGAAAACGTTGTCCCAGTTGATGTGAGTATTGTAAAAGATAGTCCACTTTTTCTAATTACTGGACCCAATACAGGAGGGAAGACGGTTCTTTTAAAGACCATTGGGCTTCTTTCGCTGATGGCGCTTTCTGGAATAGCGATTCCTGCAAGCGAACGATCAATCATTCCTTTATTTGACTCTATTTTTGCCGATATTGGTGATGAGCAGAGCATTGAGCAAAGTTTAAGTTCTTTTTCAGGACATTTGAAAAATGTGCAGGAAATTTTCAGCCAAGCTACGGAGAGAAGTTTAATCCTATTAGATGAGTTGTGTTCTGGAACGGATCCTGTAGAGGGTGCGGCCCTGGCTATGGCTATGGTTGAGCATATTGAGGAAATAGGGTGTAAAGCAGTCATCACAACACACTATAGCGAAGTGAAGAGTTTTGCATTTAACCATCCGAGAATTGCAACAGCCTCAATGGAATTTGATGTTGAGACACTATCACCAACCTATAAACTCTTGATAGGGGTGCCCGGTGAGAGTAATGCCATCAATATTTCACGTAAATTAAAGTTAAATCCTAAAATTATTGATGCAGCGCAAAGATTTCTTTCGGAAGATTCTAAAAAAGTGGAGACACTGATTCAAGAGCTTGCAGAAAAAACAAAAGAGTTAGAGAGCGAGCGCTCTTTAGTTGAGGCAGAGAAGACAACACTTCAAGCAAAGCAAATTCTTCTTGAGGGTAAGATTATTGCCTTAGAACAAGAGAAAATAGAGATTGAAGATCGCGCTAACAAAAGAGCAGAAGAGTTGATTATCAGCGCGCAAGAGAAGGCTAAAGCCATTATTGCTAAGTTGCAATCAAATGACCTTTCCAAAGAGCAGGCGAAAGAGGATATGAAGTCACTCAATATGCTTAGAATGGCCATTACAGATACCAAAGTGAAAAATGAGGCTAGTAGAAAAGCTTTGAAACATGTATTGAATAAACAACTTAAAGTGCCGATATCTGTGGGAGAGGTGATATTTTCAAAATCTCTTAAGAAAGAGGTCGTGGTACTTAATACCGACCACAAAGGCAAACTGTTAGTACAGGCGGGAATTTTAAAACTTGCCATTGATTTTGATGATGTTGAGAAAATCTCAAAAAAAGCAGCTAAAAAAAGCACGTCACCAAGAGTTGAGAAATCACGTGTGGCAAGCAGTAAAATTGATCTGCGAGGTAAGATGGTTATGGAAGCGATAGATGATTTAGAGCACGAGCTAGATACTGCGAGTTTGCATGGGTATGGTGAAGTAGAGATCATTCACGGCAAAGGTACTGGCGCTCTACGTGATGCAGTTCAAGAATATTTGAGAGAGAGTCACTATATTGATAAATATAGAAATGGGTTACCTCAGGAAGGGGGATTTGGAGTTACGATTGCAACTCTAAAATAGCATGAGCGTATCGGTTATTGTAGCCCTTGCTGGACAAGGGAAGCGAATGAAAACAAATGTTCCTAAACAGTTTATTGAGCTTTTCAACAAGCCTCTTTTTATCTATACCTTAGAGGAGATAGAACAGTGTGAATGTGTTGACGAGATTGTATTGGTAACAGGAAAAGAGCATTTAGAGTACCTTAAAACAACGGTAGAGCGATACCATTTAAGAAAAGTAAAAAAAATTATTGAGGGGGGCGCCGAGCGTCAAGACTCAATATACAATGGGATTATGGCAGTGAATCCTAATAATTCTTATATTGCTGTTCAAGATGGTGTGAGACCTTTAGTGAAATCAAATTATTTTGCCAAAAGTGTCGAACTGCTCGAAAAAAATAGAACGGTGGATGGTGTTGTGGTTGGTGTATGGGCAAAAGATACCATTAAAATGGTTAACGCTGATGGGTTGATCGAGTCTACTCCCGATAGGAAAACTATTTTTCATGCACAGACCCCACAAACATTTAGAGTGGATGTATTAAAAAAGGCCTATCAAGTTGCTAAAGAGACTCATTATTTAGGAACAGATGATGCATCGCTGGTTGAACGTTATAAGGGAAATGTCATGATTTTAGAGGGAGATTATGAAAATATCAAGGTTACGACACCAAGTGATTTAGATTTTTTCAGACATTATGTTGAGGTGAGAGATGAAAGTAAAAATTAAAATTGTTCAAATAGCTCCAATACTCGGAGATGTGAAAAAGAACGTGTTTAGAATTGAAGAAGAGATTATTTTAGCTATTCAAGAAGGTGCTGAATTGGTTATATTTCCAGAATTAGCAGCGACAGGCTATATGCTAAGAGATTTGACCTATTTTGTTGCATTGACAAAGGAGAATTTTCCAGAATCACTTCTTAAGTTGAGTGAAAAAATAGATGTTATTATTTCAGGCGTTGAAGAGAGTCAAATGCATAATTTCTATAATGTGGCAATCTATCTATCGCAGGGGAAAATTGTTCATACACACAGAAAAGTCTATCTTCCAACCTATGGGATTTTTGAAGAAGCGCGTTATTTTACTCGAGGAACAGAGTTTAGAGCGTTTGACACACGATTTGGAAGAATCGGAATGGCGATTTGTGAAGATGCGTGGCACATGACATCAATCTATTCTCTTTACCAAGATAGAGCTGATATTATTGTGGTTTTAGTTGCCAGTCCAACACGTGGAGTAGCTGAAAAAGAGACGGCAAGTATTGCTACATGGGAACACATGATGCAAACATATGCGAGACTTGTGACAACCTATATGATATTTGTAAACCGCGTTGGATATGAGGATGGAGTGTGTTTTTGGGGAGGGTCACACGTCGTAAGCCCTTTAGGCAATATGGAGTTACAACTGCCTTATTTTAAAGAGGCGCGTGCTGTGCATACACTTGATCTTACTAACATTAGAAATGCAAGAATCCATTCTCAAATGATTAAAAATGAGAGTATTGATTTGGTTGTGAATAATTTAAAAGCCATTCAAAAAGATAGAAAGTAGGGAATTTTGGAAAGAAAGAACAAGATTTCAATAATAGTTATAGTAATCGTTGTTATTGTAGGGATTCTTTTTGCACTATATCATGTATTGAGTAGAACGGCTCCTATAGAAAATTATATTTCAAAGGATACCATTGCTTTTGCATATAAAACCAATTCAGGGAAATCAGGCAAAGTGGTTGAAAGTCTTCTGTCAGAGATAAGTTTTGGAAAATCCCCTGCAAACTCAAAACAGATGGAAATGGCCAATAAATATATTAACTCGGCATTTATTCAACTGCAAGGGGGTAGTGGAGGACCTTTTGCAGTACCAAGTATTATCATCGGCGTTCACCCAAAGTTTTATCCTATTGTGCAACTCTTTGTTTTAAGCCACTATGCGACTCGAGTAGGCAATGGAATGTATATTCTTAAACCTGATATGCAAGCTCAAATTGCCAATGGATTGGGGAGCAATGCTTACTTTCAAAATTTGGTGAGAAATGGTAAAATTTATATTAAGCCTTACAAAGGGTATTTTTTAATAGGGCTTTCTCAAAATGATTTGAATGGTTATATAGGGCAATTAGATTCAAAACAGTATAATGGCGCGATGCAAAGTGAAGTGAAGAAATTAAGAAGCAAGAGTTCACTTTTTGTGATTGCAAATGTGGTAGAGACAGTATCTAAAACTCCGCTTGCACTCTTTTTAGCACCAAATCCCAACTTAAATTATATTGAGATGTATACACACTATGAAAAAACAGATAAAAATATGAGCATTAACTGGGATTTTCTAGGTCAAAATGAAGTATTCAATGGGTACAAAATGTCTGACAAAAGTCCTTCACTCATAGATTATAGTGGAAATGTAAATAGCCTTTATCTCTCCAGTTCAAATATGACTCAACTGATGAGTATGATGAAGCTGTTTGCTGGGAAATGGATAGCTTCGCAAGGGGATAATCCACTTATGAAACAGGTGAATCAAGTAATGTCGTATCAACTTTCAAATGGAATTAGCAGCGTTATCGGGAGAGAATTATTAATCGGGGTTACGTCTCAAGGAACATCTTATGTTGCGTTCTCTACGAATCAAGGGGGCGGGGGAGTGTACAATGCGTTGCCACAAATTTTTGGTTCGGGAAGACCGATTGTTCAAAATTATGAGAATATGTATTTTTTGAATACAACTTCAACAAGCATTAAAATAGGGGAGTTTTATAAGAAGGATGCTTTTTTAAATGGAATTATAAAATATAAGGCAATGACATTAATGCTTCTTGGAACAAGTAATGGGAATACTCTGCATATTACTCTAAGTACAAATTCGCAAGCTCTTGCTAAAAGTTTTAAAAATAGATAGGAGGAAAAGTGCTAAAAATATACAATACTCTGACGAGAAGGTTAGAAGAGTTTAAACCGATAGATAAAAATTTAGTGAAAATGTATGTGTGTGGACCAACAGTTTACAATCATATTCATATTGGAAACGCGAGACCCATTGTGGTATTTGATATGGTTCACCGATATTTGCGTTATCTCGGGTATGATGTGAAATTTGTACAAAATTTCACGGATATTGATGATAAAATCATCAATAGAGCCAATGAAGAGGGAATGAGTTTCAAGGCGTTAGCGGAAAAGTATATTGTTAAGTATTTTGAAGATACTAAAGATTTGAATTTATTAGAAGAGAAAATTCTTCATCCAAAAGCAACAGAGTATATTGCTGAAATGGAGAGTTTTGTACAAGAGTTGATTGCAAAGAAACACGCTTATGAAACACAAGGTGATGTCTACTTTGATGTTGAGAGTTTTAAAGAGTATGGAAAACTTTCGGATCAAAAGATGGATGAGCTTCAAACGGGCGTAAGAAAAGAGTTAATGGATGGGAAACGATCTCCAACGGATTTTGCACTTTGGAAATCAGCAAAAGATGGTGAACCTTTCTGGGAAACCCAGTTTGGAAAAGGGCGTCCAGGGTGGCATTTAGAGTGTTCGGTTATGGGGCGAGAGATTCTTGGAGAGGTGTTTGACATTCATGGTGGAGGGATAGATTTGGTATTTCCCCATCATGAGAATGAAATAGCGCAATCTCACTGTTTCTCGGGCCAACCTCCTGTAAATTATTGGATGCACAATGGATTTTTAAAAATTGAGGGTGAGAAGATGTCTAAGTCACTGAACAATTTTATGCTTTTGAAAGATGTTAATCAAGAATTTGAAGGAAGTGTTATTCGTCTATTCTTCTTGCAATCACACTACAGAAAACCTATTGATTTTAGTAGAGCAGAATTAGAGATGACAAAAGCTTCGCTCGAGAGATTGAGAAACAGTTATGCCCGAATTAAATCTGTAGCTGAAAAATCAAGCGATAGTGAGAGTGAGTATGATGCTCAAATAGTATTATCACTAGAGAGTGCTAAGGTAGAGTTTGAAGAGGGAATGAACAGTGATTTTAATACAGCGATTGCAAACGGTGCTCTTTTTCAATTGATTAAATCTATAAATCAAATACTGGATTTGTCTCAAGAGAGAGTTTCAAAAAAAGTTATTTTAAATGTCAAAGCATTTTTATCTGAAACATTAGAAGGAATTTTTGCATTGAAACTCGAAAATTGTGATATAATAGAGGGAGATAGCTCTGTGTATGTTGATTATTTGGTCAACTTAAGATACAGTGCAAAATTAGATAAAAATTTTGCTTTAGCAGATAGTATCCGTAATTTTTTATTAGAGCAAGATATAGAGATTAGAGATTCTAAAGAGGGATCGTCTTGGAAGAAAATTTCAAAATAAGTGAGGAATAAAATGGGAATGTTTTCACCAAAACCAAAAAGAGGAATAGGAATTGATTTAGGAACGGCAAACACACTGGTGTATGATAAGCAAAAAGGGAAAATAGTACTTAATGAACCCTCAGTGGTCGCTGTGGATAAAGCAACGAATAAGGTTGTAGCTGTTGGACATGAAGCGCGAGATATGTTAGGAAAAACACCTGACAGCATCATCGCGGTAAGACCTCTAAAAGAGGGTGTTATTGCAGATTATAATATTACAGAGGCGATGATTGAGCATTTTATCAAAAAACTTTATGGAAAACATAGTTTCAACATGCCTGATGTGATGATCTGTGTTCCAATTGAGGTAACGGGTGTAGAGCGTCGCGCGGTTATTGAAGCGGCGAAAGAGGCTGGAGCTAGAAGAGCCTATGTTATTGAAGAGGCAAGAGCAGCTGCACTTGGTGCAGGAATTGATATTTCTCAACCTGAAGGTAACATGATTATCGATATCGGTGGAGGGTCGACAGATATTGCAGTAATATCTCTACGTGGAACGGTTGTAAGTCGTTCACTGCGAATTGCGGGAAATAATTTTGATGATGACATCATTCGTTATGTGAAAAAAACGTATAATCTTCTTATAGGAGAGCGTACTGCTGAAAAAGTGAAGATGGCAATAGGAACTGCTGTTAAATTGACAGAAGAGAAAAGCATGGATGTTAAAGGAAGAGATCTTGGAACAGGACTCCCTAAAACAATTACATTGACTTCAAATCAAGTTCAAGAGGCCATTAATGATACGTTGATGACAATTGTAGAGGCAACAAAGCAAGTTTTGGAAAAAACGCCTCCAGAGTTAGCATCAGATATTATTGATAAAGGGATCATTATGACTGGGGGAGGAAGTTTGATTGCAAACTTTACTGACCTTGTAGCATTGCATACACATTTACCTGTATATCTTGCTGATAATCCTTTGCACAGCGTGGTTTTAGGTGCAGGAATTGCACTTGATAAAATTGATATTTTAAGAGAGTTAGAAAAAGAGAGACGATAAGATGTCACTGAAGCGTATACGCCATAATAATCAAGCCATTTCGCTACTTATCCAATTTGTAGAAAAGAGAGGGGTGAGTGGTTCATTTCTCTTCTATGGAGTGAATGATTCTATACTTAAAGCCTTTGCAATTGAGTTTGCAAAGGCTTTAAATTGTTTAACAATAAGCTCAGGATGTGATGAGTGTACTCACTGTTTAGAGATTCAAAAGGGAATTTTTCCAGATTATTACCTGTATCAAGCGCGTACAGGCGTAGAGGATCTGAGGGTATTGGTTACTAATATTTCTAAAAGTAGCCAAGTGGGTGTTAAAAAGGTAATTTTGATAGCGTCTGCTCATGAACTTACCAAAATTGAAGCTAATTTGCTCCTAAAAATAGTTGAGGAACCCCCTACAAATACATTTTTTCTATTTCTATCGCAAACGAGGCACATTATGCCGACCATTGTATCACGGTGCATGCCGATAAAATTGACTCCGGTAAATGGAGAGTTAATAGGCCTTGAACATGAGCAATTTAAAACGCTCAATTATGATGTGAGGAGTCTTTACGAGACACGTTTGATTGAAGAAGGGAAAGTGACTTATCAAGATATTCCTGAAATTTTAGAAAATTATCAAGAGAGTATTGAGTGCAATTATCGCCTCAATCGAGCAATTGAAAATTATATTGAAGAGAAAGGGTCAATATCGAATTTTGAACGTATTGAATGGGTGTTTAAAATCGAAAAATCCTTGAATAAAAATCGAAAACTTTTAAGTTTTTTTCTCACTCAATGTATCTATAAAATTCGAGAGAAATCAACGCTTGAAAAGCTCCTAACTTTGAAAAGTGGTGTGAATAACAATCTAACGATTAAGGTATTGTTGATAAGGTTTTTTGATATTTTATAAAAAGGGTGTTGACAAATTTATAAAAATTGGCTATAATTAAAAGGTACCGGAAGTAAAATGGAAGTTTAGCTCAGCTGGGAGAGCATCTGCCTTACAAGCAGAGGGTCACAGGTTCGATCCCTGTAACTTCCACCAAACGGGGTTGTAGTTCAGTTGGTTAGAATGCCTGCCTGTCACGCAGGAGGTCGCGAGTTCGAGTCTCGTCAATCCCGCCAATTTTTTTTTGCCCAGATAGCTCAGTCGGTAGAGCAGGAGACTGAAAATCTCCGTGTCCGTGGTTCGATTCCGCGTCTGGGCACCACTTAACTTAATATGATATGGCGAAGTCGCCAAGCGGTAAGGCAGAGGTCTGCAAAATCTCCATCGCCGGTTCGATTCCGGCCTTCGCCTCCATAAATAAGATGTTAAATCAGGTGTAAACCTGATTTTTTTTATTGTTTTAAGTATAAAAGGTTTTATTAAGGTATGAAAAAATACATACAATTAAAAGATATTGATTTCATTAGGTTTAAGCAGATTAAATCTTATTGATTAAAATATTTTAACTACAAAAAACATCAGTTTTATGTTACAATATGGATATGTAATGTTGGTAACGGAATTTTAGGAGGGTATATGTCAGTTAGAAGAAGAGAGATGTTTACAACAACACTTACAAAAGATTTAAAAGAAGAGTTAAAAGGGTATTCAGATAGAACTATGATTCCTATGAGTAAACTTGTAGAAAAAGCAATTACAGAATATTTAACAAGAGGAACAACTCAATCAAACTAGTATTTTGATGGAAAATAAAAAGAGGTAAAGCCTAATGCTTTACCTCTTTTTATTTTATCTATTTTTTTTGAATGATCATGCTATTTTGTGTGAGTATGAAGGATATTTTTTTTTCAAATAATCTTATAAATAAAAATATTACTCCACACAAGATAAATGCAGACAAAATATTTAAGATTTGTAGGGAGAAAAAGAGAGTTGAGAGTGCATAGCCTACAAAGAAGCCTATAAGAGGGAGTATATAAAGCAAAAAAAGGGCTAAAATAACAACTTTTTCTGAAAATTCAACCGTTACCTCGTCACCAACCTTAAAACGGTCATCAGAGGGCAATTTAATAGTTTTTTTGTTTGCGCTTCTTTTTCCACATCCTAGACACTTTCCACATTGAGTAGACTCTGTTGGTGCGATAATATAGCGATTATCTGTGATGCCAATAATTTTTCCACATTTAATCATAGTTATACCCTGTGTCTTTTTTCAATGTAGTGAAGTCCCTTTTCTAATAAGTACTTATCTTCTAGCCATAGAGTTCCCATATAAGGAGTTAGAATGGATGCAACACCACCTGTTGCGAAAACTGGCAAATTGGGATAGTCACAATGAATTTTTGAAATAAAGTATTTTAGTTGTCCAACATATCCATGTAAGATACCTGAAGAGAGTTGTTCTTGTAAAGTGATTCCAAAGACTTTTTCGGTAGGAACAATCTCTAAGAATGGAAGTTGGTCAGCTTTGTCACAAAGTGATTTATAAGCGGTATGCAACCCTGGAAGAATATTTCCTCCTACGTATGAATTGTCGACAATAATATCTATAGTTGTTGCAGTTCCACAATCTATACAGATGAAATTACCAATTTCATAGTAACCGATGACTCCTTCGATGACAGCCACTCGATCATTTCCTCTCTCTTCGATAGAGTAGGGTAGATCAAAGCTTAATTTTGTAGCGGTAGCGATATCAAAGAGTTCTATATTATATTTTTTTGCAAAAATTTTAAAAATTCTATGTAATGTGGGGACCACACTACATAGAATGATTTTTTTTACTTGAAAAATATTTGTATGATTTTGGAGTAAAAAAGTTTCGAGATAAAACGCATAAAGATCTTCTGTAAGGGCTTGATTTGTTGGAATTCTAAAACTGTTGATTAATTTATCATTTTCAGAAAGAGCCGATACAATATGGGTATTGCCGATATCAATAAGAAGTTTCATAATTATACTCCATATTTTTTGAGCATTTCATCAAGTTCTTTTCTCTCTTGAGCAGATTCTAGCTTATAGATAGATAGAACAATTCTCTGTCTTTTAATATCAAGTTCAATAATCTGAGCAGTAACTTCTTGACCAATTTTAAATTTAGCATTTAGATTATCTACAATTTTCTCTTCAATTTCTCCTTTTGGAATAAATCCAGTGATGTGATTTCCTAAATCAACAAAAAGACCATCATCGCTGATAGATTTTACGGTTGAAGTAACGGAGGATCTAATGGAATGACTCGTTGAAAAAAGTTTATAAGGATTTTCGCTAAGGTCTTTAATGCTTCCCTTAAGGTTTTTCTTTTCAAGATCAATTTCAATAACTGAAAAATTAATCACATCGCCAACAAAAAATTTAGGAGTAGCAGAGTGTATCCACGCAATATCATTTTTGTATATGAAAAATTCTACACCCTCTTCAACTTCGACAAAGATGCCATAATCATGAATATGTGTGATTTTTCCACTTACTTGACTGTGCAATGGGTATTTTTCTACGATATTTTCCCAAGGGTTGGCTTTGATGGCTTTTAAACTTAATTTTACCGAATGCTTAGCGTTATCAAGCTCAATAATTTGCGCTGAAATCATATCTCCAACAGTTAAATATTGGTTGATATTTTTAATAAATCTATCCCAAGCGACTTCAGATTTATGTAAAAATCCTCTAATTCCGTTTTCAAGCTTAACAATAGCTCCGAAGGGTTTTAGTTCAAGAACTGTACCTGAAACGATAGAATTAATTGTGTTATTTTGAGTGAATGTAATCCAAGGATCGACCGTTAACTTTTTGATGCTGAGCTTGAGTCCCTTTTTTTCAGCATCTAAAGAGATGATGGTTGCTTTTAACTGCTGATTCTCTTTGAAAAATTGGTTAAGATCAGTTATATTTTCCCAACTTACTTCTGAAATATGAACAAATCCAGAGAGGTTTTTATAGTTGACAATAAGACTGTTTGCATTAATTTTTTTGATAAGAACATTAAGGCTATCTCCGATACTGAGTTTTGAGAACTCATCAGCGATAAGTGAGTCTTGGTAATCTTTGTGAGATGCAATGATGTTAGAATTAGATTTAATCTCTTTTATGATAACAGTAATGGAATCCGAGAGATTCACATTGTGAGGTGCTAGAGATTTTGGAAGAAAAAATGTAAAATGATTGTGAGCGAGTTTATACCCTCCAGGAATAATTTCTATTACCTGTGCTGTGATGGGTGTAGCTTTGGTTTGAGCAAAAAGAATATCGTTGTAGGCATTATCTTTTTCAATGGCAGACCTTGATACGGCAATATTTCCGTAAAAATCCTCAGTGGTAGATAAAATTTTAACTTCCACTTCATCCCCTACGTTAAATCCAGCAAGTTCTTTTGAGTCGATTTTACCTTGACCTTTTATGCCCGGTATCTCAAGTAGTGCATAGTTGGTATCTTTGTGGATGATGATTCCTTTGATTTTTTGTCCTCTCTCAAGTGAGAAAGAGTATTCGCTAAGTAGTGTTTCAAAATCTTGATTGTTCACAAATGCCTCCATAAGTTTATTTTCAATTTCGATGATACTTGTTTCAGGGGTAGATGCGCCTGCGGTAATTCCAATTCTATCCGCTTTTGAAAAATAGGAAAGATTAAGTTCCTGAGCAGTCTCAATATGAATGGTGTTTGGATTGAAATTTTGTGCAAGTTGAAAAAGCTTTACAGTATTTGAACTATTTTTACCTCCGACAACAATAAGTTTGTCACAAGATTTCGCTAATGTGATGACTGCGTCTTGTCTCTCGTGTGTTGCGTAGCAGATTGTGTCAGATACAGCAGTGTTTTTTAGATTTTCAATACAAAAACTTCTTATCTCTTGGAATTTTGTTTGATTGTAGGTAGTTTGACACATGACAAAATACTTTTGATTCTCTTCTTCGTTGAAAAAGTGTGCTAAAGTTTCTAAATTTGGAAAAAGTGTGACGTTTTTTACATGACTGACAATCCCTTGTACTTCAGGGTGATTCTCATCGCCAATGAATAAAACATGAAATCCTTCTTGCTCTTTTTCAATAATGAGGTCACGAGCTTTTTTAACAAAAATACAGGTTGCATCGTAAAGCTCAATGTTTTTATTTGAAAGGGTTTGGTAGAGTTCATAGGTAATACCATGGGCGCGTATGATGACAATACTTTTTTCAGGAAGTGTAGCAATATCGTTGGCTGTGATAAATCGAATTCCTTTAAGCGTTAGTTCATTGATAACTTGTTGGTTGTGAACAAGCATACCTAAAATATAAATGGTTTTTCCTGGATTAGAATTAATTAGGCTATTGGCCATATCAACAGCTTTGGTGACACCAAAGCAAAAGCCCATTTTTTCTGCACGAATTATTTTCATTTATGCCTCACAAAAATTTTTTTCACGAAGTGTTTCGAGTAGCGTATTTAGAGCCTCTTGTTCATCAGGTCCATCTATTTCAAAAAGAAGTGTACGACCCTTTTCCGCGGCGAGTAGAATAATGCCCATGATGCTTTTTGCATCAATGGTTTCGCCATTGCTTGTGATGGTAATTTTACTTTTAAAACGCGAAGTACACTTTACAAGCAGTGATGCAGGTCTTGCGTGTAGCCCATTTTCATTAGTAATAACAATAGTTGCTGATTTCAATGATACCTCCGAATTGTTCAATACACCGTAATTTAAATATATTATAACAGAAAAGTGCTTAAGTTAAAATAGATGTGACTAAAAATTTTCTTTTGAAATTTTATTCAAATTAGTTTATAATATCTTTATTCATATTAGGAGGTGGACAAGATGAAAAAATATGGTATTATATTAGCTAGCCTATTGATTATAGGTGGAGTAGCTTTAGCAGATGATAGCACAAGTTTACAAGAAGCCTTTCCGGGCAATGTTGTGTTTACGGGGGGAGTGAATAGCAGTGGCTATGGGCAATTAGAACTAGGGTACAACTGGTCTCTTCCGGCAGTGGATATTACGCCGTCAGTAACCTATTTTTCTAAAGGGTTTGGTGTTTCGGTTATGGGTCTTTATGCCGTACCAGAGACACTCTATTTAGTCAGTGTAGGAGGCTATGCGAGTGATTTTCAAGGGGCGATGAACGTGGGGCCGGTGATTCAAATCAATCCACTTTCGAATTTCTCGTTTCAAGCAGGGTACCTTTTTGGAGCAAATCCAGGAGCGATGTTCTCATTTGGATATAATTTTATCTAATGCAAATAACGAAAAGTGCTAGTAAGTAACTAGCACTTTTTTATAAGTTGACGAAAAATATGAGGACAAATTTGGACTAAGTAAGTCCCTAGGGGAGGTGTAGGTGAAGACGATACGTTATATTTTAAACCATTTACTGTTATTTTATAAAAAATACCCCTTTCGAATTGCGTTTATTCAGATAATAGGCCTTTTATCAGCACTTCTTGCAAGTGTGAATATCGTGATGCTTATTCCAATCTTAGAAAAGCTTGATAATAAGGGAGGTAACTCCTTTAACATGAAATTTTTACCAGCTAAGATAAATCATCTGTTTGAGTGGGTTATGGGAGCAAATTTTTTCTATCTTGTTTTGATTTTATTGATACTGTTGGTGGTTCAAAAAGGAGTTCAATATATCTCGCAAGTTCAAAATGAGTGGCTTGAAATAGAATTTTATCATGAATTAAAAAAAGTCTACTATGAGAGGGTGTTTGAATCTTCGTGGAAATTTTTTGTCACAATAGGTAAGGAGAGAATTTATCAGTTGGTTCTTTTTCAAATCCGTAGCTTTTCTACGATAACACACTACTATACGGATTTAGGGGCATCACTTCTATTTCTCATTATTCAATTAATCATTGTTCTGTATATAGCTCCATGGGTTACGTTGATTGTCATAGCATATGCATTTATCTATCTATTCATTATTAAGCCAGGCTTGAGAAAAATCAATGAGCACGTGTATCAGGCACAAGAGTTAGATAGAAATTACATTTTTCAAATTAAGGAGTTTTTAGCCTCGATTAAGGAGATTAAAAGTTATCGACTTGAAGGTAAGGCGAAGCGAAGTCTAGAAGAGGTGGATGCATCATATAAAAGAAATCATTTGAGTGTAGTGGCTATTGAGGGAAAAGTGGATTTCATCACGAAATTGGTCTCTATTTTTTCGGGGGCAATACTCATTTATGTGTTGTATCAATTTTTTTCTATGAATTTAGCTGAAATTATTGTACTGTTTTACATCTATATGAGAAGTTATGGGGTGGTGGAATCCCTCTATGGATACTATTCAAACTTGATACAATTGGTACCATCTATTACCTATTTAAAAGAGTTTCCCTTTGATAATCAAGAGATAGAGGATGAAAAAGTAGTGTGGGATTTTTCCAAAGGAATAGAG